>Ga0307509_10000292_pt1 | contig 82839 bp, 80 predicted proteins | sample 10_EM_MG_FD_202245 | JGI IMG/M metagenome (GOLD analysis project Ga0307509, IMG submission 202245) | Populus trichocarpa ectomycorrhiza microbial communities from riparian zone in the Pacific Northwest, United States - 10_EM | ecosystem: Host-associated > Plants > Roots > Unclassified | place...
GGGCACTACAGGTACAATCAGGGAGTTGCCGATCGGTAGAGGCCGCAAGGGCCAGAGGCCTTTCCAAAGGGACGGACGCTCTCGCTCTATAGCTCGAGATATATGCTTAGGACCCTTGGGATCACCGCGGATGTCAACAATGAAAAAACGCGATCGCGCTTCATCACCTCGGGAAAGAAGCAATGGGAATATTGGACAAAAGGTACTCCCGTGGATGTACCCTTGACCCTGGGACTACCGGTAAGTGAGTAGGCAGGCACAGTTACCCAGCCCTCCTGGTCGTCCGTTGTCGGGATACCCTCTATACCGACACCCTAGGTGCCTTTTGCACCCAGAGTACGTTTAACCTGCAGTCTCCCAGCGAGACTCTCGTTTATTCCTGTTCTTGCGGTATATGGAAGGCTCCACAGATTGCTGAATTTGGAGTTGACTGATGATTGTCCCGGGTCAGTTCATATCATACGAACAGAAAATAATTTATTATCATAGTTCAAGCTGCAATATCGACTATCAAAAAAGTAGATCTTCGGCTCAACGCATACATCATCTTGACTATCATCACGGGTGGAGGAACCAATGCCCCCGATCACCTAGCAAACTGCCCTACTAGAGCTTAAGACTGCCCAGCACCACTGTCGGTCAATCCAGGGATGCACCGGGTGACGATCCATGAATGGCGACAAAACTCCCCCCCCAACTTATCAAGGTTCCTGCAAGATCCTAACTTCTATCCCCTATACACCCATAGGCCTAGGGGAAAGGATTATTTCTAAAGCTTGGTTAGTGGAAAGAAGAATAAAACGAAAAGTCCTTGATAAGCGCCGCGACTAGCTTGCCTGACTAGCTTGCGGTCAAAATAGCCGGCGTGGATGCCCGCCTCCGAGCAGCTTGAAGAGGGAACAAATACATTAGACCGTCGGCATTGGTACGTGAATTTACCGGATCACCGATATCTGGCAAGATCCGCCTGCGATACCACTACTCGAGTAGTGCTCTAGTACGCTAAAATAGAGTACAGTAGGGGCTAAATTTGCATTTACCCGATCAATTACCTATTCCAGGGAAAAAAAAAAGCCTCCCTGAGTAAACGGGTGTGTGCGACCTTCGAATCGAATCGAAGCCCCCGCTTTTTCCTCCTCCTCCTTATTCCTTCCCAATTCTGCCCCATTCCATAATATATACTAGTACTAAGAAGCTCCCCAGTCAGACTATTCCCAAAAAGAAAGGAGAAAATAAAATAAAATACAGAACGCCGAAATTTAGCATGGTACACCTCCCACCTACAACACCCTTTTTTTCCATCTTGATCCTAGCCAAGAGAAACGTGCCTTCGTGAAAATAGACAATTGGAGAAAAAAAATAACTAGAAAGGACTCGAGAGAAGGTTGTGCTTGTAACTGGCGATAAGTATCTGGAAATACGGCCATTTCATTTTCAGATACTTGATGTCAGATACAAGTGCAGTTAGGTACGAAAAGTACCAGAAAGGGCGGAAATGGGAGCGATGGTGGCGGAAAGGAAATTAATGAGTGCCACGTGTAGTTCAGCAATGAGGGGGGAAAAAGAAAGAAAAAGACAAGGTTTAATACTGCACAAGTTAGTATTGTTCTTCCAGTCCTTTATCCAGGATACCTCGGTCAGTGATGACCACAATGTGCTTTTGCATCGACTTTTGCTTCGGGTATGGTGCTACGAAGATTTCGTTGATTTCTTCTAGCGTTCTGCCTTTTGTTTCCACGAAGCTAGAAGGCCGTTAGCAATTATTTCCCTCTCCACTAGAGAAGAGGGGAAGAGGGGGGGGGGGAGTGAAAAAATGACTCACCAGAAGTAAATAAACACAGTCTCAAATACGTCCCAAGCAATATATACAAAGTAAAACCTCCACTTAATCTTCTCCCAAACCGTCGGGATAGCGTAAGTATTGAAGAACATCGCGACGTTCACAAACAGATTGTACATGCCCATGCCCTTTGCACGTGTCTCATAGGCCAGACACTCGACGGGATATAGCGCTTGCAGTGGGGTGTAGGAGAAGGAGTACGTGATCCCAAATATGTAGATGAAGGCGATGGCGGAACGAGAACCGTACGTGTTATCGTTCTCCTTCTCCCCATACAGCGCCGTCAGCGTGGTAATAACGGTCCACCATACAACGAACAGGGATGTGCCCATTAGCAGGACTGCTCGCCGACCTAGCCGGTCTACGAAGCGAGCCCCAACAGTGGCCATGACGAAGGAGATCACGTTCAGGATTGCGTTGTAGAGCAGTTGGGTACGTTCGCTCTTGATTCCGATTTGGTTGAGCAGGACAGGGAGGAAGTATGATACGGCACCGTTGCCGGACCACTAGGTCGTTTTGATGCCAGTTAATTAGCCCGCTGCTTTTGAAGTATTTTGTGGCGGTGGGGGCGGAGCAATTGGTACTGTACATACCTGGCTGAAGAAGGCCATTCCGCCGACACAGGAGAGTCTCCACCATGCGGACTTAGAGTTGAAAAGATCCTTGTAATCCCACCATCTCTTGTCAGAGCCTTCGGTTGCGATCTCTTCGATCATTTCTTTGTATGTTAAGAGCACGATCGGGGAGTTTCTGTCTCCCTCGCCGTGATACCGGGCCATCACTCGGATTGCCTCCTCGTGATGGTCATTTGAGACGAGCTGTCATAAAGTCAATTACCTGCTATTATTTCCTTAGAATTTGAAAGGGGGGAAAAGAGGGGGGGAGGTGCGACCTACCCATCGTGGGGTCTCTGGACAAAAGAGGCAGCCTAGCATTACCATCCCAGCTGCAATGGCCTGGAACCAGAGGGGCAAGCGCCAGGAGAGGTCAGAGTTGATATGTTGAGTTCCGTAGAGAGTCCATGTTGCAGGAATCTATAGAGTATCAGTATTGCTTGATGATAGTAGTCCAGCCACCCCGGGCGCGGTAGGGGATTTCCAAACTCACCCCTCCAACAAACCAAAAGGTATTGTAAAGACCAGTCAACGTTCCTCTCCATGCGGGATGAGCCATCTCCGCGACGTACGAAGGCCCCGCGGTTGCACAGGTCGCAACACCGAAACCGAGAATGAACCTTCCTCCAATGAACATATCGCGGGAAGTGGAAGGAGCCTGTACGCAGGTACCTGCGATGATAATACTCGCGCCAATAAACATTCCCCACCTTCGTCCCCACCAATCGGTAAACGGACCACAGAAGAAAGACCCAACGATATTCCCAACTGTATAAGCCGAGAAAACCAATCCTGTCTCCTCCCCAACCGTCTTCATGTTGAAGTACCTGTGTCACAATTTCCATATGTCAATTGCATGAAACGTGGAGAGGGCAGATAACATTCTAAAACAGGTAAGGAAAAGGCCACGTTGGGAAGAGGAAAAATAAACCAACCTCTGGTAATGCCCCATTGCGTTGATTCCTCCCATCAGTGATCCGTCATATCCGTTTATGCACGAATTCAAAAATGCAACGAAGAGGAAGCAGTAGAGTTTGAACATGGTTTTCGTCCAGGGACTCGGTTTCTGCGCTATCAGAGCATCTGAAAACCCAACGTGAGCTACTGTGGTGATATGTTGCTGCTCCACCAGTGTCAGTACATCTAAAGAGACCGAGTCGTTATTCCTGTAGTGTGCGCTCTCTAGATGATATGATTGATCCCGCTTTTGAGATGTTGGCGGCCCTGAAGAGCCCATTGGTGTCCCGGATACGTCCATGTCGTAGTAACCTTTACTCACCATGTACTCGGAGTCTCCGCTGGCGAAGATATGAGAACTTCAAGGAAATGGTGTGCTATTAAGAGGGAGAAAAATAGTCAAGTAACCAAACTTTTTTTTTTGCTTTTCTCAATTATACGAGTAGTCGATACCTGGTACTCGTGCTGCCGGTATATCACCTCCGGTGGCTTGTGAGGGGTAGGTTGTGAATGTCAAGTATTTCCAAGAAGCATAGGCGGTGGTGCTGCAATCACCCAGAGGCCCAAGCTCACAATAGCTTGCGCTTATAAGAGCCTGTGTCTACCCATGCGAGCGCTTGCCCTGGTAGGTCCGAAAGGATGGTCGAGCGGGCTACTAGGTACGAATAAGTGAAAATCAATAGTGATGATTCAAGAGCTAAGGCAACCACCTAAACATCCCAACTTCTTTATAGATTCCTCGTATCGCGGGTGCTGTAGTCATTTAGAATGGATGGGGGGGCGAAAGTGCGCGAGAGTGAGCCGGACCAGCCCACAAGCATCCCCTCCTAAGTAGGAAAGAGCAGAAAGGGATACACTAGTGACGAAAAAAGTCGTTCCGTAACTAGTGGTCAGGAGAAAACCAACCCAATGCTGTAGAAAAGGGAATAAGTAGACCTTGTGCTAGGGCATTGACATTGGAGTTACCTCTCTCAGTAATATCGGGAGTGTCCGTTTTTTTATTTTATTTGTCTCAGTGGAAAGGAAGGCAATTTTTCCACTGCGGTTTCCTCCCCTTAATCTAGGGGAGGGAGTACCGGGCTTCTTGGGGTAAGATCCAATTATTCCGATTCTTGATATACAACCGGTAGAATGGTGTAGTACGCCCGAGCACTCAAGCATGAATACTATCTGCCCCCCCGCTCAGGGAGTTCCCTCCAGATCTGTAGTTCCAGAGAAAAAACCCGGTCACACCTCTGAGTATGAGACCCAGGAAGGTATTTCAAAGGGCTGGAGAAAATCTGCAGAAACACCTAGTAGATCCCCACTATTGCACATTCCAGAGAAACCAGCCAGAACACACATTAAACCACTTCTCTGCCGAACAAATATGTGGGTTTCTCTATATTGTCTCTTATCGCAAATGGATAACTAGTGCCTCTATAGTATCTCCGTTGTGAAATAAAAAGGATCGACACAGCACGAGTAGCAAATGGGGAAGCACAAGGCGCAGAGGGAATACCTGACTTGGTAGCCTCAACATAATCCTGGTGTGTTTTGGATGGACGGTAGAGGAAGGTTACAATCACAAAGACAATAAAAAACTGTACTTGTAAGGACCTTCTTGGCCTTGTACTGTACGCCCTCGTTAGGAAGTTTTCCAGAGCTCTGTCGTCGCACAGCCTACAGAAGCACGAAAACCGATTAGCTCGAGCCACCAATCGCGCCAATCAGCATTCCGGGACCCCGCGGGCTGCAAGGGATGAAGCCCCCAAAGGGTTTCTCCAGTTTGAGGGGATCCATTACAGAAGGTGGGCTTGCAAGTCCCGTGATGGACTGCCGGCAAGTATATCAGCACGTTGCAATACCGGTATTGTAAAGTCTGTGGGAATTAGGGATTGTTCTGGGGCATCTGCAATTTCCCTCTTTTGGTTAAGAGGAGAGAGCACAGTGAAAAATTTCCCCCTTAGCCCTTAGTCGAGATAAATAGAAAGAAAAATGTGATAGACCTCACTAGGAACTTCAACCCCCTAGCGGGGTTCTCAAATATTCCAGTTTTTAACAGTATCATACCCGAAGAATACAGGTAGGCGAACGTCCTGTCCTAGTTATCAGCGCAAAGTTCTCATACCCTTCTTATGCCGAACAATACCGATTAACAACAGAGCAAACTGGAGCCCATCAGATAACCAGTTTCCGGGTATGCCCTGAGAGGCATTGTAAACCTTTATCAAAATTCGCTTCTTGCTGGATAATAGGAAGAGAGGCGAGCAAAACGTTTCCGAGAGCTGGTAGTACCTGGAAGGACACGGGAACTCTGCCGAGGACAGTACTAGTCCCAGTACTGTACTCCAAACAGTTATATACAACATCCTCACCCCCAATATCGTTCCCGCCGCAACTAGCGCAGGCTGACGCCGACTGACGCAGATGCTTTCTGGCGTCAGCTTAGGCACTAGTACGGTAAACATCAGCACTTCAGTGAGCACAATACAGTGTCTCCAGGTTTCAAGGCTCCCGGAGTGGGCCACCTTAGCCTTATATGAGTAGTTAAGATTACAGTCCCATCGTCACGACGAAACTACGCGGCGGATGAACGGGGATCTGTAATTAGTAATCTTTTGTTACCCTAATTTGGGGACCTCCCTTTTTTGCCTGAGATACTCGTACCAAATACCCGCATCTGGACCGGTATAATAGCCTGTTCGTCACCATCCCTTTGGTCATAGCTCGGTGAAGGCTGTGAAAATGATTGGGTTGGCTATCAGTAAAATGTGGGGTAAAATTAACACAAGTCCGGAAAGACCAACGGTAACTATCAATACAATGCTTGAGTAACATTCTCGGTTCACTCCACACACGCGCAGCACGCCTAGACCCAGTGCTCGTTAGAGCAATATTTCTCCGGTAGAACATACCGGTACTAGGAATCTGTGTGTGATTCCAGTATGGGTATTGCGCTATCTATCAATCGTATCACAGACCCACTCATCGCTACCGCATCTGTCTCACGGGAAACACATGGCAAAACCAGGAACTGGTTCAATTGCATTCAGTAATGTGGTTACTCTGTCTTTCGACCCAATCTGCTGACGTGACACCCGAGTAATTATGGTTATGGCTTGCACAGTACTAAAAGTCTGTAGTTCTCGGGAATCACGCAGTATTCTCATCTTTCCAGAAAATATACCGCAGGAAGTAGGTGCGCCGTTGAAAGTATAAAGGATGATACTTGTAAGACGAATCCCTTAGCCAAATTCTAGGACACAGAATGATTTCGGGACTAGATAGATTTAATTAACAAAAAAACTACTTCACCACTACTTGGAAATACAAATTGGCACTAAGCCAAATCACATCTCACTTCCGTATGGGCTGCACTTCCTTATGATAGCCAGTCAAGTCAAGGGAGGGGGTTCTGAAGTGGAATGAGCAAGCTAGTTGGCTTCCAGGGCTTTGTGCCCTCGTGAGCAGTAAAGGTCTGGTATTCTCCGACTTGCGGCTTTCTCTAGTGACACTCATTCAGCTACGGTATTTGTGCTCGTGAAGGTGCCCTCCCGCAGCTCTCCCCTATCGTAGGATGCGGGATTCGAATTTCAGACACTCAAAAAAGAGCGGGCATCAAGCCTGTAGGACGGTAGGCTCAGTCCTTGGCCTGGCGTTAGCAAATTTGCAGCCACACCTACCGTACCTCGGTACCCCTAAGCGCTCAAAAGACAACTCTGGCTTCAACTTACGTGTATGCCCGGTATGAGCCTAATCTCCAGAAGTGGTGCTCTAGGAGGGTGCTTTTTTGTTTTCTTATGGTTTGGTGATTTGCCCCTCATTTGCTACTCAACTGCACCTACTCCGAAAGACAAGGACTGGGGTATTTTGTGCATAGGGTACCGGCAGCACCCGACGATCTGACTCAATATTGTTTCTTTTCTTCGCTTTTCTTCAATGGAGTGTCCAAGACAATGCTCTACTGTATCGTAGGAGTGGAAGAGACTCCTTTTCTTTAGAATTGCCAAAGCAAAGAAATATATAATAGGCGGGATTGGCCTATCCCTTCAAAAAAGTCCTCTTAGCTCAACTTGCAGCACAGAATTTTTGCTCGTGAAGTTCAATGGAGTTGTAGTTCATCACTAAGGGTCCTTTTGACTCGTCCCGTTTTTTTTTGACAAGTGATTTGTATAAATTTAAAACGAATTTTGGGAAATTGCAAAACAGCTTGAAGGGGAAGTTCAAAGAGATGTTTTAATATATATTATTATACTTGTGTGGTGCCAGTATACGTAAAGGGAGGTAATATGTTGAAAACTAATAATATTAATTCGAGCGCTTACCAGAGCATCAGTTGCAAAGCGCATTTTGACTAGACGGAACCTAGCGATAGCGGGCCAAACGGTCCCCAGGTCACGCGCCTTACTTTTCTCTATTTTGCCCTATTTTATACAATCTGGTTTGTGCATTTCCGTCATTCAAGATAAACTTGGGGAGAAGTCTAGGATCACTAGGGAAATCGGGGAGGAAATAAGCAAAATGCCAAGAATTCTCTTGCCTAAAGCAGGGTCCCCACAAAGAGAATCTCCACATCTGAGCCAGAGAAAGGGGGAGACGCTGTAAAACATAAACAGTAAGCTAGGCCCGGGCTAGTACTATACTCGAGTATCTCGCTCCCGAAAAGGTGTTCCTTACCCATTTCTGCTACCAGTTTGCAGGTGGCTACCGGTATGGTTCCGGCAGATTGACTCCGCTAGATCCCAGACAAAAAGTGACCATTTTGGTAGTGTTGCCAAGTCTGTCGTAACGTCTAGAGAGCATGCTCTACTACTCGTACCTTCCATTTGAATGGAGGGATAAAAGGAAAAGAAATTTCAGTGATAATTCATGTTTCACAATTCCTGAAAACTTAATCTGCTATCATACTTTCTACAAGGTCAATATGCTTTATAATAAGAGACCGCTTTTATTATTTCTTTAATGGATAGATGTACTAGTAGTAGATTCAGATTTCAAACATGGCACTGTACGAGTAAATCACGAACTATTCTGAACCTCCCTTTTTTTCCTATGTTGAAAGTAGGGTAACATGTTCTCCATGCCTTATGCTTGGCGCCACCACCAAAACTGTCGCTTGAAGTAGCCCTCCATAGCCAATCTATTACTAAACTTTGCCCGAGGCTCAAACTACCCCACTTCAGACTCGGGATTATCGCCTTCCAGCCCGTATCTCAAGAAACCAAAACCATAGATCGACAAGCAGGCGTCCAGCTACATTTCTATCATCCCCAAAATAAAAACTCCATTCTCTCATTGCTCAGACTCGAAACTGGACCACTGTCTTTCCTTGCCTGGGTAGGTTTATCGCGACCGGAACCATACACTCGCTTCCGCAAAGTTCTCGTAACCCAGCAGGTATCTGTGGTGGTGTCTTGGCACCAACGATGTACCCCGTCTCTAGATTTTAGGTAGTGATTAGTGTGAAACTCAGCAACGATCACGCTCACTCAAGGATATTTTGATATAAGGAGAATATTAAACGAAGAGATAGACTACCAGAAGTCATAGTTCCACTTTGAATCTACCACTTTATTTGACTTCCGTTACTATGAACTACAGCTACAATACGGTGTGGCATCCGATCAACCAATCTATCAATTGTGCTTTGCGCTGAACCACCCCTGCAACTGTGGAGATGGGAGTATTTTTCATCTTCGCTATCTGTTTGTATCCCATCCCGAGATTGGATAGCAAGGCGATATCATGGTTTTTATCATACCGTTCTCTAACTCACTTTGACGTATTGGAATGATGCGGAGGAGCCATGATTGTTGATGAGTTTTACAATACTCGCTACGTAAATTCTGGAGACAGGGTACATCGTTGGTGCCAAGACACCACTATAGATACCTGCGGGGTTACGAGAACTTTATGGAAGCGAGTGTACACTGGCAATATCCCTACTTTAATCGGGGTAGCCCTGCCGTCCGAGTGACCGATGATGAACGGCTTGGGCTCCGAATGCAGTACTGTGCCGTAAGAACCTGAATAATCGGACCAGGTGCTGGGTAGTCCGGAATTACCTCCTTCGGAAAAAGGTCGACAAACATGCCAAAAAAAACCAGCTCTCCGGGGCAAATAAAAAGGAAAAAAACGCCAGACCCTACTTAGAGAGGCAACTCCAACGTCTTAGCACATGGTCCAATTGCTCGAGTTCTTACGGCACCTGAGCATCGTTCTTAAGTACTACACTCCGTTTTTAAAGGCACGAACGGGCAGCCAGTGTTTTCGTGCCCATCCCATTGTAGCTGACCCTCAAAATCTAGCAAAACCGGCCTTTTAATCACTACCTCAGTCCTGCGCCCTATAGTTTCTTGAGTCAGCTGTCTTAGGCCGAGGGCTACGAGCTCAATCCGGCGCCACAATAGTAGGTTATCATACAGGGACGGCAAGAAGGGGTACTCGCGGGAAAGCTCAAGGGTTATTGGGAGGTATTTTCGAGGTTGATCAAAGGGGGCTGAGTTAAGAGGCGATATGAGGGTCTGAATAGGATATGTCATCCCAGATTTCCATCCTCCTCTAGTGGGGTCCAATGGCTCTACCTGTAGCTAGCCAGCAAGAATATCATGAAATTTTCTGAAAATGGATAGCCGTCAAGGGGGACCTTCTACTGACCTAGTGGTCGAGAACTTTAATCCAACCCCTGTTCTGCGAGACTATGATAGATACATACCACAGAAGAGCCAATGATATGGAGGAGCACCCGTCCCCCCGCCCCCAGCCAAAACTTGGCACAAAACACCCTACGATGCGCTTACGCCCATCACTGTGATGATGGTACCACGAACGCAAACTTTATTAAACTGCAATTAGCAACCTTGAATCACAAACTATCACTTCACCGGCTAATTGCCCTGACAATTCCATTCGGCTGTCACACTTCCAGCAGCTCCAAGCCAAGCCAAGCAGCCTGCGACATGCGCGCCATCGAGGGGTAAAACTGGCCAAATATCTCGAGCACAGGCATACTTTCCCCACGGACTAACTCGGACTACCATACCTATATCCCCTCTTTGTAATGTCGTAAGGTGTGACGACTGGATAAAGAGCAAAAAAAAACCCCCCATGAAGTAGTCACAACGGTGCGCGACGGAGCTCTGCCTACCCATCAACCTCATAATACCCACCGCGAAATCCCGTTATTATTTTTTATGATGGATGGGGGTGGGGCAGGGGGGGAGGGGCATCCTCAAGAGGGGTACTATACTAGTATAGTAGAGTACCGTACCGGTAGAAAGTGCCGCCGTGCTACTGTAGATTATTCTAACCCTCGCTGCCCGACCGGCTGAACTAGGGTGGAACCCGCTGCTAGCTTAAATTGCCATCTGCGACTACGTATGATACTTGTCCTTGAACTTGCTATTTTGCAGCGGCGTCTGCATCTCCCCCATCTCCCCCCCCCCACTCATTCCATCCATAAGGAACCACAACCTAGACTGCGACTACGTAAATCAAAACAAGTCGCGAGCACAGGTACCTCCACAACAATCCGAAACTTCCCCATCCCCTCCGCTTGACCCCGCCCCCGCCCCAGTGAAAGAGAAAATGTCGAAAAGGACAACCCTGATCCACAGGAACTGGGTCTTCAAGCAAGCATCCCCCGCACCCTCGGAGCTAGCGCAATTTCGCCCAGTCTCGCAATTCCCAACAAACGTGCACTTGGACCTCCTGCACCACGGGCTGATTCCAGATCCATTCTTCGCGAAGCAGGAAACAGACGTGCAGTGGGTGGGAGAGAAGGGATGGACCTATAGGACGAGCTTTGCAACGCCAGGGGCGCACGATGTGCGAGGGGGGAAGAGGGATGTGCTCATTTTCGAGGGGTTGGATACCTATGCTACTGTCAGGGTTAATGGAAAGGTGGTTTTAAGGAGTGATAACATGTTTGTTACGCATCGGGTGGATGTCACGGAGTTTTTGAAAAGGGATGGGAATGACGAGGGGGAGGGGGAAGGGGAGAATGAGTTAGAGGTTGAGTTCGATAGCGCTTTTCTGGTGGGGAAGAAAGTTGTTGAGGAGTGGCCGGAGCATCATTGGGGATGTTGGAATGGGGATGCTAGCCGGCTTGCAGTGAGAAAGGCCCAGTATCATTATGTTTGTTTCCCTCGCTCGCACTCCAACTCGAAGACAACTAACTTACCGAGTTAGGGATGGGATTGGGGCCCGATATTGCTTACGTGTGGACCCTGGAGACCAGTTTACCTCGAATCGTACACCAGCCGCATTGCCGAGCTCCATTTCACCATTGATGTTCCTTCGAGTCTGCATGACGTTGTTGTCACGGCAACAGCCGAAGTAGAGGGTCCGTGCAGCGAGGTTGTCTTCACATTGACTTCCCCCTCCGGAGAGAGGATCTCTCCATCAACCGCTTCTGTATCGAGGTTCAAGAGTGGAAACGGTGCAATTACAGAGGCCAAGTTTGAAATCGCCAACCCGGAGCTATGGTTCCCGCACGGATATGGCGCACAGCCGTTGTACAAGCTCACCGCCGTCCTCGGAGATCACATCGATAAGCATTGGAAGACTCTCGGTATTCGGAGATCGCAATTAATCCGGAGGAAGTTTAACGAGCCGGAGCAGAAGGGAGAGACGTTCCTCTTTGAGATTAACAATCTTCCAATATTCTGCTGTGGAAGTAACTGGATCCCAGCGGATAGCTTCATCCCTAGGATTACCGATGAGAAATATCAAGAGTGGTTGAAGTTACTTGTGGCCGGGAACCAGGTCATGGTTAGGTAACCCCTCCTCTCGTGGATATTGAGAGTAATCATTGCTGACCAGGGTGACATCCAATGACTTAGAGTATGGGGTGGCGGTATCTACGAAGAACCAATCTTCTACGAAACGTGTGACAAGCTTGGCATCCTCGTCTGGCAAGATTTTGCATTCGGTTGCGGGAACTACCCGGGCATGATCCCCAAGTTCCGTGAGAACGTCCGGAGCGAAGCTATCGATACCGTCAAGAAGCTCAGGCACCATCCCTCGATCGTCATCTGGGCAGGCAATAACGAGGACTATGCCTATATGGAGGGCCAGCCGAACCAGCTTGGATACAAGCATGAGGACAAGAACCCTGATAACTGGCTCAAAACTGGATTCCCTGCCAGGTATATCTACGAGAAGATATTACCAGAGGTGGTTGCAAAGTACGGAGGCGGCGTACCATATCATCCCGGAAGCCCCTTCACTCCCGGTAAGGGTGATAGCGCAGAGAAAACGGCTGGTGACATCCACCAGTGGAACGGCAGGGCTTCCTACTCCGCTGCATCTCGAGTTCCCTACTAACCAATACTAGTCTGGCATGGTAACCAAGACAGATATCAAGATTTCGACACCCTCGCCGGGCGCTTCATCAGTGAATTCGGCATGGAGGCCTTCCCCAATATCAAGACAATCGACTCTTACCTTCCCAAAGGCTCTAGGGACCGCTACCCACAAAGCTCAACTATAGACCACCACAACAAGGCCACCGGACACGAACGCCGCCTAGCCCTCTACTTGGTGGAAAACCTCCGCTACACATTCTCTCCGATAGAAAAATACATCTACGCCACGCAGCTGATGCAGGCCGAATGCCTGTCAACCGCATACCGCCTCTGGCGCCGCCAGTGGAAAGGCCCCGGAAGGGAGTACATTGCTGGCGCGCTTGTTTGGCAGATCAACGACTGCTGGCCAGTAACCAGTTGGGCGATTGTGGACTACTATCTTCGACCTAAGCTTGCTTATTTCGCGATCAAGCGAGAGTTGGAGAAGTATACAATTGGCATGAAGAGGGTGCAGGTCAGGACCCCCGAAGACAAGTATACGAATGCGTACGTGGACATAGACGAAAGGGTGCAGGTTTGGATCGGATGTTTCAAGACCGGGGGGATTAAGGGCGCCAGCGTGGTTGTCAAAGCTTTTGACGTCTGCGGGGAGAAGATTGCCGAGAGGACGTTGAAAGATGATGTAGCTCTCGAGAGCAACCAGTCCATGGAGATCACGGATATGCGCATCCCCGGCTGGGACGGAGAACCAGACTCGCACCAGGACATCGTCCTGGCAGCGTACCTAATCGGCAACGATGGAAGCATCCTCGCTCGAAGAATTGGCTTTTTCGAACCACTAAAGTAATCGCTCCCCTTCCCCTTCGTTTTCCATTGCCAACAAGAAACAGATACGTAAATCTCAAAGACCCAAAGTGCGGAGCCCGCGTAGAAGACGGCTGCGTTCACTTATCGGCAGACGTTCCGGTTAAGGGCGTTGCGGTCGAGTCCCCAAAGGAAGGTATTGTGTTTGAAGATAATTGCGTGGATTTAGTGCCTGGTGAGACGGTCAGGATTGTGGCTAAGGGATTGGTAAAGGGTGATATGGTCACGCTTCGATACTTATTGTAGGGGGTAGGTCCGGAGAACGCAGCACCTACAATAGACCATACTTATAAGTGGCGTGTGCCTATGACTGATGTCCCCTATTTATTTCATTAAAGCACGTCGAAGGCTCCTCCTTCCTGGGCATCGGGAATAATCAACTTCTCGGATGAAGCAGTATGTTCACAGCCGATCACTCACTCACGATGCAAAGTTCCGACTCCAATCTTGGATAACTCTCTAGTACTTATCCCACTCTAGGAATCCAAATCGCCCGCCCAAACTACATTCCCCCCGAGCGGTACCAATGGTATATTCCACTGTATTGCGCCCTCCACAACTTGAATTCCAAGCTCGCCGTGCAAAACTAAAAGGTTAGGGTTTCCAGCCTAGTACTCGGGCGGGTCATAGAATTCAGGCTAAAATGCCAAGCTATGATGTAACTTACTGTGCTGTGCTGTAAGCTCGCGTCAACATAAAATGACATTCATGTGAGAGAGGGGGGATAGCAAACTTCACGACAGAATTGAAAACTTACCAAAACTAGAAAAAATTCACCCGTTCCCCCTCTTCTTTCTTGCCCCTCCTTTTTCCTTCCCCCTCCTCTTATTCACCAGTACCATACAGGCAATTTAAGAGCTCCTCATCCATCTTCCACTGATAGAAGTCTCGTATCCGTCGGTCATCCCCTCCCCCCATCTCTCCTTTCGCAATTTATCGGGAAAATGTCCTCAAAGAACCCTTCCTTCGTGTTAAAGTCTGTTAAAGACGTTATCTTCGAGGAGCGTCCGGTGCCAAAGATTCAAAACCCGACAGACGTGCTCATCCGCGTGAACGTTACCGGGATCTGTGGTTCAGATGTAAGCTTCTCCTATTATCATGATCTCCTTCTTTTTTCCCGAAGGAATAAAGGTAACTCTGGAGAGAGAGAAAACAGGTCCACTACTGGCAACACGGCCGCATTGGCGACTTCGTCCTCGAAGCCCCCATGGTGCTCGGCCACGAATCCGCCGGCACAGTGATAGAAACTGGGCCCAAAGTAACTTCACTAAAGCCCAACGACCGTGTAGCTCTTGAGCCCGGCGTCCCCTGCCGGCGCTGCCCCTTCTGCAAAGCGGGGAGATACAACCTGTGCATAGACATGAAATTCGCCGCGACACCGCCATATGATGGGACACTGGCAAAGTATTACATCCTCCCAGAGGACTTCTGCGTGAAGCTTCCGGAGAATGTAAGTCTCGATGAGGGTGCGCTGGTGGAGCCACTGGCGGTAGGCGTGCACGTAGTCCGTCAAGCGGACGTCAAGCCGGGCAACTCGGTAGTGGTGTTTGGCGCCGGACCAGTGGGACTACTATGCTGCGCCGTGGCGAAGGCATTTGGTGCAACGAAGGTTGTAGCGGTGGACATCGTCGACTCGAGGTTGGAATTTGCAGGGAGATACGCTGCCACAGGGACGTTCAACGCTACGCACTCTAAGGACCCCAACGTCAACGCCGCTGAGATCATTAAGCGCTTCCATCTTGCACTTGGAGCGGATGTCGCTATCGATGCTAGCGGCGCTACCCCTAGCATAAACACCTGCGTGCACGTCCTCCGCACCGGGGGGACGTTCGTGCAGGCCGGTATGGGCGCTGCTGAGATCACCTTCCCCATCATGAAGCTCTGTGCCAAGGAGATTACCCTGAAAGGTAGCTTCAGATACGGACCCGGCGACTACGGACTTGCTGTGGAATTGATTGCCAGCGGAAAGGTCACGGTAAAGGACCTGATCACGGGGAGGGTCAAGTTTGAAGACGCAGAGAAGGCATTCGAACAAGTCCGAAATGGACAGGGTATCAAAACGTTGATTAGTGGGCCCTTAGATTAAATTCCTTCCCCAAATTTTCGTTTATATCATACTTCCATCCGTCGTTCTTATTATCTACTCCCCTCATACCCTACTGGGATAGGGAGTGGAGTTCGGTGGCGCGGTGCTCGCCCAGTGCATGTATTCACTGTTTTTATTATTATTACTATTTATCTATACAGTCTATTCCTAGGTCACGAGAATTAGCAAGTCTTTGCAGTCCGGTTCGTCTAGACTTGCTTGTGGTGCGTATCTTCAGTACGGGTACTCGCAATGTCACAATCTCGCGAGCTGGGATAGACCGCATAACATATCATAATTCTCTACTCGTAGGTTGTCATACTACACCATACAAACCAAGGAGGTGATACCACAAACGCGAATAAACTAACCCATCACCTATCCGTTGCTCGGTACTTATCATACCATTGCACACCACAACCACATTCGAACCAACCAGCCAAGTAAGCAGCCAAGCATTTCATCACTTTTCCCTAACTTGCCCATCAGCCTAGACCCTACCAGGAGTCAATAAGCCGACACCACACCCCTGTTGAAGTTTTAAGTTCCCGAACCCCGAGGATCTATCGTTTCAGACAATCTACCCCAAACCCGCAAGCCAAAACAGGTACGAAAGTCGCAGAAGACGACCACGCGATATTCTGAAAGGAACCGAAGTTCCGACTGCTTTGTGGGTATCCTGTCGATTGGAGAGTTGGCTGGTTAACATCTATGAGGGCATAGGAGATAAAGTGAGCTATTCGGGCCAGTAGCGATTATATAGCGGAGCAAGCCAAGATAGCGAATAGTGATATGTCAGGAAGGTACGACAGGGAAGGAAAATCTTGAGAGAGCACAGGTATGAGCCATATTATCATCAACCCGTCTCGGCCAGGCATAGTCTACATGGCCGGGCGGGGCGGGTCCGCGCAAGCAGGCACGGCGCCCACTGGTTAAGCCCTCTAGTTAGCTTTGTGCTTCATAGGCTTTAAGTTTCCCCACACTGCTTAGCAGAATATATATAGTGCCGTCACAACAAATCACCCATCTCTAGCCCTAGGACCAAATAGTACCTATTTTTAACGTAAATAAAAGTGCTCACTCTGCTATCGTATATCATACCCCCCCCCCCCCCTACCAACTCCAGACCTTTGGCCCAAACTTTATCCTTGGTGGGAGAAGATATATGAGATATAGCTAGGCAACCCGAACAAAGGTATTCCGGAAGCCCGCCAAAAGAGAGCGATCGCCCAGAGGTAAAAATGCAAAATTTACAGCCCTACCGCGAGGGAATCCAAGTAGACGAAGTTATGAGGGAGCACGGGGGGCAGGTTGCGCCACCTTTGGCATCGCGGGGGAATCTGGGAGCGAGCAAGGTTCATATTTTAACGCTCTGTTTCGACAGTCCTGTATACAAAACTTCTATTTGATGGCCCTATGGTAGGGTGCTGTACTCGTTTTTGTTAGGGATAATACAGTTGACCGAATGCTCCCTCGTGAAATTAAAAGGCAAAAAACTCCCCTTTGACACGATGTACAGGCTACAGGAATATAGAACCCGAACACTTGAGTCCGAATTTTGTATGGGCTGTCAGATATGCATAGATAATTTACCATACAAAAGTTTTATCCCTGTCCTTTCCCGTACCAAAGAATCGTTACATAGGGAATATTGGCCATAGAACCCGGGGAACATTTATCCTCAGACAAAGAAAGCAAGTGTTTCGGAGGCAGAGCACAGATATACACCGGAACCCCTGGCTCCTGTTCTATCGATATCATGAGAGAGTGCTATGATTGGATACCGATCTCCTTTTTAACCAAAGATAAAGTATCAGGCGCCTGAACTGTCTATTTTCTGAGGAAGCAGTTGGGGGATCAAGAAGAAAAGGTATTATCGGCCAGTTCCTATGGTCTAATGGCTCATGAGACTGGTCGGCTAATTTGAAACAGGGACCATCATGAGTTTTCTAATCCGGGGGGCAGTGGAGTAGTCGAGCATTAAAAAAAAAAATGCTCGGCGAACCACTTTTTTTGCTAGGGGGTAGGTCTAGGGTTGGTAATGCCCTTGGGGTCAACTCCCGCCAAATGTTGCGGTGGGACTGCCTGATAGTGTTCGGGTGCTATATGACCGTAACTTGTAGTGATTGGATTTCCAGTTTTGCTAACTGCTATGGCGCATGAATTGTAAACTGGAGTTGAATTGGGATGAGCTCTTGGTGGGAGTAGATATCCTAGGTATCCTTGTAAGCTTTTTTTGATACACAAAAGGAATTGTATGAAATGGTCTATCTAACCCCTCTGAAAAGAAAGAAGAGGAAGCACATCGCCCGCTTCGTGTGCAAAGGGGTAATCGTGGTTAGGATAGTAGTGTTGGGGAGAAGGTGTGAATGGCTATGAGGGAGGTAGGTCTTAGAGGGGTCTCGAATTGCAAGCCGAGCTCCTATCATGGCTTCTAGAAAAATGTTCGCGAGTGATATTATGTGAATGTAACAGTAAAAAGGAAAGGATTAGGGGAGTAAGGCCGGGAAAGATCGAAATGGGGAATAACAGTAAGTGGGCTTCTTGATTATTATTTTTGCGTTTTTTGAAAATATGAATCCTGGCACTGTAGCTCCCCATCGCGGTCCCCCTGATATCCGTGACATTGTGCAGCAGGGTGTTCTATTGATCATAGAGAAAAAATAAGTCCTTTCCCACCCCTTTGTCCATTATTCGCAATGGTATTCCCAATCAGGCCAGAGATAATTTAATTCTCCTCCACAACAAACTCATACAAAAACGGAGTTTCTCTTGCAGAACCCCAGGAGCTCAGAACCCCATTCTTCATATCTTCGGCAGCAGGCACAATACCGGCAGGCGCGAGCTCACTGGCCGTGCCTGGGGGACTGCAAGCCACTAAGACGGCTCCATCTGTCTGTCTGACAACAGTGCATCTACAATACCGCAGACCACGCAGGCCCCAGGAAACCATTCCTGACCCTCACACATCGGATAGAGATGCGGGAGCATGGTTCCTTGTATAACGCTCAACAAACAATCCCATTCGGGAAAAGAAGTTGAAGTCCAGACCCCCCCTTCCCCCCCTTGGGTCCTGCGGTGCTACACTATACATACGATATACTATACTATACCTCCTATAAAACTCGTGAAACGTCTTCCGCTCACCGATAACTTGCAGAGCAAGTTTAAAGGCACGTTATGTTCTGCAGATGGCCAGAGTATCCCGGCAGGATGCAGCATATATATATTAAATTTTTTAAAAAAAAAGAAGGGAAAGGAAGGGCGGACGGACAGGCATGCAACACTCCAAGGGCTCCATACGAGGACTACAGGGTGGCAGGTAATAGAGCACTTCATCTCCCCAATATTAGTATTTCTGCCTCGAATGGGAAACCAGGACGATTGAACTCCAGCTTAGGGCGTTGGAATCTTCTCCTAGTAAACTACTCTGTATTTTTCTCTTTACCCGCCCGCCTCAGGGGAGTGCCGAAAGCCAATATTATTATTTTTCTTCAGTGGAGATTCCCACCATTCACCCAAAGCAGAGAATTCCAGAAATTTCAGCATAAAATTCAATCCTTCTAGTTCTCACAATACAAGCAAGAGTGCTCCTCTATGACCCCATTATAACTAACACCCCCCGTTGCACCGCTCAAAATGTTGCATGTTATGTCCCGCCCTTTCATCACTACAGCGCTTGTCCCAGGCCAGAGGTAACCGAAAACGGGAGGGGGGGGGGGTATATTTCGTATTGGCGGTCAGATACGCGCAGATTCTCCACCAAATATTTCCCTGATCCCTGTTTTCGGATACCGTACTTTTTGTCCCAGAAAAAGCAGATTGGGTTCGGCGCGAGAGGGGCGAACGGTCACCCCGGTGGGGGCTCGGAGCCCAAGCGGGGCTCGGAGAGAAGTGCGAGATGCTTGTATGTACGAGTAACCATACTTGGGAGGGTGTAACTTTATCAAGGAGCAATCTTGGCGCATTTCCTTTGAAGGTTGAAAAGAAGGAAAAAAAGAGAAACACGAGCGAACCATCTGCTTCTCTAGCTATGATACGAGTACAACAGCATCACAATGTCCGATCCTCCGACCTGATAACTGACACGGAAGCCAACCAGGGAAGGTTTGCTACACATACATTTAATCTTCCCTACGGTATTGGACTGAACTGTTGAGTCGGGTGAGTGCGCACCTTATCGGTGGAGCGGCGCACACAAGGCCTGCTTTCTGCGTGGCGATGTTTGCGTGACTGTGTTCCCCCATTGTTTGTTATTATGATAACAGTATTATCCTTCGTATTTTTACTTTTTCTTACCTTTTTTCTTCTCCTTGAAGAAGAGAGTTTGATATCATATCTTCTTTGGAGCCGAATGTGTGTGAAGTATGGAGGCTAGCCTGATGGGGGCAGATTATAGCCCTTTCCCAATGCGAGGCTGCCTGACAGGTGGGGGGGGTGTAGTAGCTTGAGATGGTGATGTCGTTACTTTCACGGTGCGGAATCATTGCCTTGATGTGGCATGGCGCGGGGATCGCTCATACACACGCGCCCGCTGTGAGTGGTTTGGGTTGGGTTTGCTTGATCAATAGGTTTGTTGATTCACTGGTGGAAAGGGAAGGAGGAGTGTGTGGTGGAATATCGAGGCTGCCATAGCTAATGCGAGAAAAGCGGTTTCAGGAAACAGTCAATATCACATATCTCAAGAACAGTAGCCTGAGGTGCTCTATCTCTCAATAAATTTATGTTGCTCCACACACCGTTCAGAGGGAAACCCCTTACTACTGACAGAGTAAATGCAAAGAAAGGGTTCGGATACTTCCATCTCGTCCTATGGCGACCAAATTCACACAGAACAGTGCACCCGACTCGAGTGATTCGGCATGACCACATGCTGAGCCAAACCAGCTACTCTAGGTGATTACTTATCTACTTCCATCGGAAAAAGGAAAAGCGCGATAATAATACAAAAGGGGGAAAACACACCCCACATCCCAAGATTCATAATCATTCACCTGGCGCGAATCTACGGTGATCACTTTGCTAAAACCGCGGTACGGTACCGCACAGCACACAGCACACACAGCCTTGAAGTCAAAACTAATCAAGTACCGGTAAACAACCTCCGACCGCCCACACACAAACTGAACGTCACCACATAAATACCAGAGCGCAGACCAGCTATTGCCCTTAGACTCACAAACCCCGCGGGTTCTACTTTTCTTTCTATCCGTTGTGTCTATCCATTGAACAATCCCTACTAGGATAGGATATATCTCCGCACAATATCACTCCCTCACTCCCTCGCACGGAGCAATTCAAAAGCAGCAGCCTACCTCCAATCCTCCTTCCTCCCTGAGTCAGGCAGTCCTCACGTGTACCGCACAGTATAATACCTCGACTCTCCAGCGCAATACGAGTGGTGCCCCAAAATCCCAACCACGTCCTGGCAGAGCTGAGCTACAAGCATCAGACACGAAGCATGCAAACACATAGACTAAAAATCCTACGCCAACCCATCTGCGGGCATTTGGGCCACCCATACCAAGTCCGGACCCAAATTTTAGGGCATTTCGTACCGGACACTTACGCCCAGCACAAGTGCAGCGCCGTTACACCGGGTCGGAATTCCGCTACCTCCCCTGTAAACAGGCAGGCATGATAATGCAGGATTGCGGCAACGGGGGCCGTGTTATTAAATAAATCCTACTTACCAAGACCAGGGCCAAGCTCAAGGACGGGTCGGAGCGCGGGGTTAAGAGATGGTCGCGGTCGCAGTGTAATGGAATGGCGGACGGCTCCTTCTTATTCACCGTATTTTCTCGCCTGCTTGGGCTTGTGTCACGGGGAAGGGAACCCTAGCATTGTTGTGTGCGGGTCGGCTACCGGATGCCGGTATTGTACGGTACAGCGTAGAGACGGGTACGGCACTGCACAAGTTGGAATTTAGTTCGTCCAGCCAGAATATACAGGGCAGGATTGTCTGTGCAAAGGGCAGAAGTAGGAAAGTGTTTCGATACTCTCGCACTCCCCCCTCGATGCCCACATCCACACACACGCATATAGACCGGACGCACCAGGACCTACACCGCCGTCACCGGAATACACGTACGGCAGTCTGCTGGTCCCCCCCTCCATCCATTATCGCGCCAATCGGAAGCTCTTGGCACAAGAGAAACGAAAGGATAATTTGGAATTATAGCGGGTAGGGCTGCGACCCCTAACTGACACATGTGATAAGGAAAACGTCAAAATGAGGGCTTTGGATAAGCGATTGTTTTCGATTGAATCACGGTCTATTTAGCTATCTAGCTATATATGATACTGCCCGGGATATTTTATTCGGAGGTAATCATATCATGGGGCGTTTTTGTCGATGCGGTTTTTTGAGCGTTGACAGTTGAAGGACCCTGAGTGGTTTTTGGTTGGGTTGGTGTGGGAGGATAATTGCGGCCAGAGCGCCACAAGGATGGAGGGAGGGCATGGCAGAATTGGCGTTTCTCTTGCGCAAGCTTTGCCGTGACGGAGTGACTTGACTGGTTGTATCAGTACGGTAGTCTGGCTTGGCTCCGGAGGCCATTCTGTTTTGTAGCCAATTGCTAGGGCCAGTTTAGAAGGCGGACTTCCGTAAAATCTCTCGAAATCCACCATCTCCGTCTGCCCAGGGTAGGTTTAGTCCGACAAGTTAACAGAACTGCGAGTACCAGTTAGTGAGATCCAACACCTCCTGTAGGCTGGACTTCTACCATGCCAGGAAAACGCTGGCCCCCCCTCGTCAGGAGCCTTTGGCTCGGAATCCGGAGATTGTATAGGGCCAACGGAGATGGTGGATTCCAAAGAGACTTTACGGGGTACCGTACTGCACTAGCACTGTGGATACAGCGCCGATTTTGGCCTAGCCAGCACGATCCATCTAGCCGGGTACCGGTACGGCAGAGTAATTAGCCCTCCTTCAATAATAATTCAGCAAGCGTGATGCTTCTTCCCACCGTTCCTCCTCATAATGTGATACAATACCGGTACCAGCCAGGGTACAAAGTGCCCATACGTTACCGGACAGTTAAATTAGGTTTACCAACAAAATAATCCCTGCCTCGTCCGAAAACATCCCTCTGGTACGATACTAGTCTAGCAAGGCATAACCCCCAAATCCTGACTCCAATACTACAAGTGTAGCAACGGTACGTAGGCATAATAGAAACCGGGACAATCGGGCCTCGCGTCCAGAATTCTCCTCCTCCTCCTCCTCCTCCTCCTCCTCCTCCTCGTGTTGAGTGGGGCCAGGCGGAGCGAAAATGGATTGACTTTCAGCCCTCCGTTGAAACAGGCGAAATGGAGAACACAACAAGCCTTACAAGGACACCACAGTCCCAGGCTGGTACTGTAACACAAAAGGCTCTAATATATCTGCTATAAAATTTGGTCACGGTACCAGCCCGGGCGCCAGAACTTTTGGAATGAGGCTGTTACCAAGAGGGACAACTCCAACGCCCCAACGCGAAGTCCAGTTTCTTCGGTAGAACTCGATTTTGGTAGCAGAAGTGCTTGTACAGTGCGCCCGAGTCCCCCAAGCTCTCATACCCTTCTGTGGACTGCTAGCCCTTGGAACTCTTCTAGCCCCCCCCCCCTTTCTATCATTCGGTAGAACAAGTTACGATGGGGACCTACAATGCTCCTGGCAGCGTGCTCTGTGATTGCCAAAATAGTTACCTAAAAGGGCCTTGCTGTTCTACTGTTGTTCGTACAGCATATCAGGGATTCCTCTTGAGGTATCATATCACACAAGGAAGGGTCCGGTACGGGAACTTTACGGACCTGTCTGTCCCCGAAAAGAGGATGGTAAATTTGCACGTAAATACGGGCGCTCAGAGGGGGGGCACCGATTTGATTCTTTTCTGCCCTTAGACCTTATATCCCGTGAATCCCTGCTCGGTATTCGGCTACGGTCCCGTACTTCTTGCCCGGAACTAGACTAGTAATCTCCACAATACCTCCGATATCAGTCCATCCATCCCTACCAATCCAATCGATCAAAGCGCCCCACAACTCACAACCCCCGATCTATCTTATTCAAGCCCCACTCACATATTCAAATAAAAAACACATTCGTTGGTGCTTCTACGGTACCGTATCACATCCTACCGTTCCTTGTCTCTTTTTTCTTCTTCTTCTTTCTTCTTCTTCTTCTTCTTCTTCTCCTTCTTTCGCATTCCTCACCTTCTTCCCACCGATAAAACTTTAGGTACTAGTCCTGACAAATCAACGGGGATGAGTTGTACCGACTCACCCGCCCCATCCCCACCCCCCGGAGGTGGAGTCGGGGTAACTCGTTGGGGATCCTGGAGTGGTAGTGACTGGACTGGACTGGGCTGGGCTGGGCTGGGCTATTCAATACATGTGGGCTCACTCGGTCTTCCGGTTTCCGGCGGGGGCGAGGGGATTGGGGGGCACGCAGGCGAAGTGGGGGGGGAGGCCTGCAGCGTCGTCATTCACTCATAAAGTGAGACGGGGAATGAGCGGGAGGGGCTCCGCGGTGCCGTACTACAGCTCGCCCAGCTACAATATGCACATCATACAGTGCGAATGAAACATAAATCATGAGGTGACAAATACTATTTGTAGGAGGTTGATTCAGAAGAACATGTGACCCTCGTGGCGATTAATTACCGGATAGGGTACCAAAGTACTTGTACTCGTGGACTACTACTGGACCCATGCTCGGGCACTGTTTGGCCTGCGGTACGGGTGCTGAACTCGCGGAGTTAGTTTAAAAAGAAAATGATCGGAAAGCTATTTCCGCCGACCCCATATATTTATACAAGCCTCTGCGGAGACAAGGGTTATTGTTTTCCAATTTGTTAATGACTCCCCCCCGCCCGAGCACATCACGACACGACCAATTGCGCTGGCAACCTTTTTTTTTTACCATGCGGTCAATCACTTTGTTCGGTTGCCCTTTTATTTATAGACTTCTTTTACACGTTTGCAATCGCCAAGAAGGAACCTTTTCCCCTTCAACCGCCTCCTCACCGGAGGAGGGGACCCCTAGCCTCACACGGTATGATAGGATATATACTTAGAGTACTTATTCACACACTCTAAACTAGCACATCCTACAAGCGACCTGAATAAGCTCATCCCACCGACCATATAATTACCGGTATTTGGGTTTGCTCCCCCTTACCTAACCCCTGCCCCCCCCTCCCATAAGCAAAAGCGATGCAGCCACAAAATGCAGCAATCGATCGATACCATAACTTACAACCTTATCTAACCACCCCCGCATGCTTACCATTCCAGCTGAGTCCGTGCTGATATAGGGCTTTGTAAGGAAGCTCTGCTGCTTACATTTTCATGTCATTCCACCCCCCCCTTTCTGATTGTGTTATGCGAGCAAAGACAGGAAACACAACACGGTAGTGGTAGATGATAAGTTAGTTGATCTAATCAAAAAAATCTAAAAGCAAATTAAAACCTAACCGCCCGTCGTTGCAAGCGGTTCTTTCCGCAGCATTTCTCCGCGCGCGCTGGAAACTGGCTGGAGATGTACGGTAGTGGCGAGGGGGGGTTAAGTCGAGTAGATTGTTGCATAGCTCATGCTTTGTCTGCATGTCTGGGTGGGATTTTTTTTCTTTCTTTCTGCATTTGGGGAAGTAATAATGAAGGCAGGAAGGAGGAAGATATGCGATATGGGGGGATTCTAGGGCATTACCAAGACCTTCCAGAAGGTTAGAGTTGGCTATTTCGCTTCTATCATCTCATACCTTACCGTAATTGACCTAGGTTATGCAGGTCGTTCCCTGGGTGGTGGCACTACCGGTATATCATACCAGTATCTATACCCTGATACCGGTGCTCTACGAGTGAGCATAAACCCCACGTCCCCGCATGGGACTTCCATGAACTTTTTTGTTGATGTGGATATCATTCTGTGAGAAATCATACAATATTCCAAACTGCCATTCGGGAGAGATGTCTTTCCGGCCTCTACCCCCCTCCCCTCACACACTTCTCCTCTCTCGGTGGGGATTTCCCGATTTACCTATCATACCTACTATTGCGTACGGTATACGGTGGAAAAGGGAGAAGGAGGGAGGGGCTCGGGTCTTAGGTGGCTGTGGCGGTGGGCACCTGAGTACTTTCCCAAGTGAAACAATCGTAAAGGATAATTCTGTGCTCACTTTGAGCAGCACATCTCATGCCCGAAACAACGAAAGCGCATCTTGTTCTGTGAGTGAGTGAAACTGTCAAGCGATGGTTCAAGCACCCGCATGGAGAAGGTTCCATCGCTCATCATGCAATGAGCCCTTTCTGATCATTGCGCCAGTCTGCGGACCGGGACAACCTCGACCCCTAGCAACGGTACTACAACAAAGCTCTCTCTGTTTTTTTTATTACTCTACCTCCCATCTCCCATACCCCACCGGCAAGGGCCACCCCCAAAACGGCTGTTGAGCCTGGGTGCTGTTTCACTTTGGAACGCACTCTGATGCTTAACCTCGATGATGGGGAGCGGATGTGTGCTGGTACGGTACGGTAGTTGCTTCTCCTACCGGTAGTAGTAGTACGGCGTTGTGTATAGTCCTTTTGCCCCCCCGTCTCAAACTGAGGGCTGAGTTAACGATGCTTGTCTCTCGCGTAGCCGAGGAGGAGGGGAGGGGAGGGGAGGGGATTCCAATGTTCTAACATATTTATAATCATGAAGTGCAGTCAGTGTGAGATCGTTAATGGGGAGAAATCGTTATTGGGGATATTGGGGAGGGGGGAGGGGGGGGGGCTGCGAGTACAGTAGGACAGTACGATACTAGAGCACTATGTAGTATAATGTGATTCAAGATTTTGGAATGATATTCATATCTGGTCGAAGAGTAGGTACTTTGCGCACTGTACAGTGTAGGAGTCAATTGTAGATCGGAATGTGCTTATTCTTTTATTCCTTCCTGCCCAGCCTCCTAGAAAGTACTGGAGTAATCTCAGCCATGTTCCTCCGGAGATACAAGATGTGCGCGCTTTCTTTTTTCTTATTTCCGAGTTTGAGCTTTTGCAAGTAAGCAAGGTTACCTTCGAACCCCTAGCCAGAGAGGGCATCATAGCCACCCCCGTGCTGGGGCTACCATACTCCCGTTCTTTCTCTAAACAAGCACCAGGTGAGAGGCGCCGGGACATTCTAGTCAGAACCCAATTTAGTACGGGCACCCAAACATGTAGAGATAATTAGCTACATATTTACCTAATCCCTGTGCCCGGTGACTTCCTCCTACTTATTACTTGTATCCATCGTGCTGTACTTGTCCAGCGCAAGAAGTACCCCAAAGCAGGGGCTAAGGAGATATACATGATATATAAAAAACTACACGCATCCGAGAGAGCCAACACAATATACACCCCCTCTTTCCGGTCACCTCTCGCTTGGGACAAGGGTTCATCCGCAATCAAAAGGAAAAAGAAAAAGGAACAGGGAAGTCGTATTGGTTCCAGTTCCCCCCGGTCCCTGGGGGGGTAGAAGGAGGAGGTCTTGATAGAGTCCTGTACCAAGCCTCCCCCACTGCATGCGGGTACGCCTTCCTCCATTCCCATTTTCCTAATTACCTCCTGCATAGCATATCCAGTTTCCAAGAACCCGGTCATTTGGACAGGTTGGCTACCGGTAGTTCCTGTACCATAGTGTACCCGTAGTGACAGGTAGGCAGCATACATAATTTACATGCATAATTACATACATGCATGCATACCCCAAATCGCAATTGGGGAGGGGGGGGGGGCGGAGTATGTTCCTGCCAATTTTAGTGTTGTACGGTACCAGGTTCCATTACCGTACTACAATGGTTTTTTATGTGTATTATGCGTTTTTTCTCCTTTACCGCTTCTTCCTCGTTCCTCCTCCTCCTCCTCTCTTTGCTCTTCACCCGGTCATGTGCAATTTAGGTTCAAGCCGGCAGGCAAGGTTCGCTTGACCTTCTTGGCTAACTGCATACAGTATGGTAGGCTACGCTGGCGTAGTCGCGATGGTGTAACGGGTAAGCGCAAAGGAGCGATTCTTACGTGTGATCGTACGCTTCCAGATGTCCATTACCCTTCAATTATATCCTTCCTTGATTTCCGTACCAGGATACTATCGCACCCCCCCCCCCTCTCTCTCTCAAAAGAAAAAGAAAGGTGCAAGTGCTGCTCCGTTCACGGCCGTAATTTGATAGCACTGTAGTATATTTGCACTAGCAGCAGAGCTCGCTAGCTAAGCTAACTAGCCCTGCGTGTTTATCTGTGATAGCAGGATCCCTTTTCGAAACGTAATTAATGCAATACGATGCAATGAATGGCTGAGCAGGTTTCGATGGTTTTCTCTACGCTTTACAGCAGTTGCGAGCGGGGGGATGAAACTGCTCCGCCCAGTTCTGGTCCGGCCCGGTAGGGCATGGTAGGGCTATAATCACACGACGGGGTATTATTCATATGTACAATACACTCGTACCGTCGAGTGCCGTACTGTACCGTCCGATGTAGCGGGAGTGTTGTATCCTACTATAGGAAGTCTACGGTACTTGTGTAATACGTACCGGGCCAACCCCATGGGAGAGAGAGGGGAGCCGGGTCATTTACCCCCACACTATAACTTTCTTCTACTATTATATTATACTACTACTGTACTACCACGCTACCGTATCCTTAATCATACCTCCCTTCCAAGCAGAAATTCCACCGTAGATATCATACAGCTATCCACCGCACTCTAGACTAGACTAGACCGAATCCATAATCTCACCTGCCTACCCTGGCCCAATGCAGGATTAACCTATTATCATCCTCACCCCCATCATCATTGATGGAGCCTTTCTTTTCTTTTTCCTTAATATAAAGATTGTTTGACAAGGAGCCGTGGCGGCGGGGGAAGTTTAATTCAGTGGTGGTGGTGGTGGTGGTACTGCACAAAAAAGATCATAATCCGTTCGTAATCAGGGCGAAATGGTTAAGCTTGTGCTGACGGTGGGTGGTTTCGCATTGACCTAAGCAAGGCTGGCGGAGTTCGGCACAGATTAGAATCGCGTCTCGCTTCCCACCGGTACTTATATAACTATCATACTGGTCGTGCAGGTTGGATTGGAGGGGGATCATAACTCACGCATAAGGAAATAATAAATAAATAAAAAACACTCATGCATCTACCGGTAAGAAGCAGAGCATCGGTAGCACCAAGCCATCTTTTTTTTCCTGCACGCTTGGAGAAAAGCGCATCTTTGTGTTCCCTTTCTCTCTTTCTCTCTCTATTCAAGACATGACATCCATCCAGACAGACATGAATTAAACTAAAACTTTCCTGCAAGCATACATAATTTCCATGCAATGTTTGTCGTCATTCGCATCATAATCGTAAGCGAATGACATAAAATTGGATAAAACAATTTACTGTTCAGAGCCCGTCTTATCTCTGCGGAGGAAGAGGAAGAGGAAGAGGAACAGGAGGAAGAGGAAATGGCTATGCCATCTCTATTGTAACGGGGCATATTCTCCGGCGGTTACAACTGAGTAAGATCCGCTAACCTGGGATTGCGCTCTTGCAAGATTTTATTTTGTTCTTATTTATTTTACTTATGGTATTGGCCCAAGATATGATAGGGTCTGTGGTGGCGGTGGTGGTGGTGGTGCTTGCGGAGGAATATGGTTGCCGTCGTTGAATCCCGCAACTGTTGCCATGTCCATTGGATTAGGCTAAAAATTCCTTAAGTGGGTCTATGGTACGTGCGTCGGAGGCGGTGGGGGGGGGATGTCGGCATGCCGGTTATCAAGGTTCAATGCAGTGGGGGGTTCAAAATTTATTGAACCCTTTTTATTATTATTATCATTATTACCGGTATTATTATCCCTCCTTTTTTCCTTCTTTTTCTTCTTCTTTCGTTTTGGGGTTCGCTCGGTTCCGACTGTTTTTCCGGAGACAGGGGGTTCCATTCCTACTTCCGGTATGTTTTATGTATATCATATTTCTCTTTTCTCTCGTGATTTGCTTTTTGGACTTGGGTAAGAGGAAAAGAGATCGGGATGTAGGAAAGGATTCAGTGATCTTCTATGATTCTATTTCTCCCTTCACGATGGTAGACTTCGTCCAGTTCGGGGGGGGAGGGGTGATTACTGATCTATCATACCGGTGGTTCCTCCCGCGCCCGCGAGCCAACACCCAGTGCGACCTTAGGTCCTGCATTGATATTGGGTGAGGCTTGGGCGGTACATGAGGCTGGTACGGGAAATTTTTGGCTTTTAACGGTTCTTGTTGACGGGAGATGTTTCGGCCCATGGTGGATGTTGTTGTTTTTTTCCTTTGGGGGACGGACTGGACTGGAGTTTTGGGGGCATATAGATTTTGGTTTTGAAATGTCACGGCCGTCTTGTTTTATGGTGAGCAATATCACTGCGGTATCATAGTACCGGTATGCGTTCTGTATGGGATAAGGTCTATAGGGCATTATGAATTTTGGATGCTTTTTTTGCTTGGTATGTCGTCTACAGTGCGATGTGCTCGCTCGGCCGGAGGAGGGAAGGAGGAGGGAAGCAGAGAAGGAAGGAAGGAAGGAAGGGAACGGTGTCTACATCTGGAACTATGTGTACCGAAGCATAGGCGTGATCCACCTCATTCGTATACGGCAATGTGGGTCCTCCGAATCTGGGTCTCGTTAGGAGGGGGATACGGTTCTGATGTACCACACGTACTCGAGTACTTAGGATTCGAGTTCAAGAGCAGTAGCAGTGACCCCTTACTCGACATTGGACGCGTAGCGAAACGCTTTCTTCCTGTTACTGTAGATTCCTCTTCGTCTTGTGGTTCCTGCTCTGCACATCATCGTTCGCCGGTGATAAAAGGGCTTCCTCAACGCTAACTCCGGGTGCTCTGACTTGCTTTCTTTTCTTCTTCCATCAGACAACGGCAACAACGTGGTGAGGAGCGGGAGAAAAAGGGAAAGTCCAGCAACCGCTATTTGTCAAATAGCCCCAATTTAATAAGCAGGGCTGAAATTGACTCAGCGCAACTCCAACTTCGCTCCTATCATTACCATTGTTACCACCATGGTTAGTTCTCTCTCCATCTCCCTCTCTCGCTCCCTCTTTCCGCCTGCCTTACGCTTTTTTCCAGAAAATTAAAAAAAGACAGAGTGTTGCTGTGTTCTATTTGTGTAACCAATTCATTCCTCACACACGTCCTTTTTTTTTTCTTTCCTCTCTTCGAACAAGCCGAGCTACCCGCTCTTGGACAACTTATGGTTGTGAGCACAATAGCCCCCACATGGGCCATACATGTCTAGCTCTTTTCCTCCCTGGCCGGTAGGATTGGGAGGGGTGTGTGTGTGTGCGAGGGGTGGTGGAGGGTGGATCGCATGGAGTTTTTGGGATCCATCGGCTGCATTCCAATGCATCCTTCTTTTTGCTTCCTCCTTTACTTCTCCATCTTCTGTCACTAGCATTTTCAGACGTGTTGTAGCAAGGAAGTTGTGTGGGTGGGTGGGTGCCCGGGTGGTCACTGCCACACAGGCTTCAAGATGCCAGATGGATTTAAAGCAATCTTCTTGTAGTACAGGACTAGTAGTGGTAGGTGTGATGGTTGTAGTAGTGGTGGTAGTTGGTGATGATGGTGGTGAGGACCACCGATACGGCAGTGCGTCATACCACTGATTCTTCTACTGCTTCGACAACCATCTTGGCTTATTACTGTGCACCTCTTCACCCCCCTCTCAGTTACGGTCTCACTTACCGGTACTCTCTTGACCCTTCATGGGAAATTGGTTCAAGGGGTTGTTTGAACATTAGTCTACCGTTAATGTGTAGAAAAACAAAAAACAAAAAGACACAAAAAACGATCCGTTTTGGGTGTCGCAAAGGTTACTGTCACTCTTCTGTATTATTATTCCCCCGCGGGGTACGGTCTATGGCGGTGCACTCGAATGCAGCACGGTCTTTTCCCTCTCCTGCTGGCACTGCTGCTCTTTTGACATATATAAAAGATAGTCGTCCATCTATCCAACTTTGGATTTCGATCCTTTTTCTCTTTCTCTTTCTTCGATCTGTTTGAGAAAGAAACGAGGAAAAAAAAGAGAAGCAACACCAGCGAGATATATTCCGTTCAGGCGAGAACGCGGGAGAGCTAGGATTAATAGTCTACTACTAGATTAGACTGGCCCGGGCTATCGGTACTATAACAATACGGGGAACCACCTTTCTGTCGACAGAACCGTATCCACTTTCGGCTGCAAGCCAGTTGGACATTCATTCAACAAGCTGTTAGAGAGGAAGAAGAACGAGAAGGATCACCCTCTCTCTCTCGCGAGAACGAGCTCGAACTGGAAATCCACGCCCTCCTTCCCTACCGTTCTATCGCCATCCCTAGCAATAGCACTTTTTATTTATTCCATCTCATCTTAAATCCCCGAGGGGAGATGGGAAAGAAATAACTAAAAAAATATAGTTCCGAAGTCGATAGACTCCGGTGGTGCAGTACTCTACCAGCACACTACCGCCCGGCCCACTCACGGCGCCGTGTTTGGCATTTTGGTATAGGGATCACGAATACGAAGGGAGTGGAGATAGAGACGGAATTCGGGGCTTACACCCCATAGACGGAGGATTACGACGACGCCAAATAAGAAAATAATTCCTCACAAATCATACTGCCATACGAGTATCCTATCAACCACCCTTACACACGCATACTCACGCACATTCTCCCTCTCCCTCTCCCTCTCACTCACTTCCTCTCTCCCTCACCCCTCACCCACTCACACGCACACCTTGTCTTGAGGGGACTAGAATAAAAATAAAGTAAATAAATAGATACTAGTGGTTCAACTCGACACCCCTACCGGCATTTCATTCTTACTTGCTTATACAGCTCTACCCCCCCCCCCCCCTCCCCTTTTTGCCCATTGTCTGGTTTTTTTATAAGAAGGCATGGACGGTTCTCTTGGTACGCAAGCGGGCCTGCGTCCGTTCCTCCCAACTTTCATTCCGACTAGCCGGGAGCAACAAGACCGCATCATGTCCGCCGGCAACAATGTTCATCCGAATCCCGTGCACCCACAATATTTACAGCCTCGGCAGCAACATACAAGTTTCTCCGGATCCCCACATCATTCGGGCCATCACAGTGGCGGAACATCACCCTATAGCTCGTCATTTCCAATGAACAGCATGAATCCGAACCTTCCGGCGCCAACCCCCTATGCCCAGAGCTTACCTTCTCGGGCCTCTTCACATCCAGCTTCTAGCTCCAATTCCCAGCAGCAGCAGCAGCAGCAACAGCAAAACCCGCAGCAGGGTGGTTATCTTGACCCCGCTGCCTATCTTAGTATGGGAGATGTAATGGGTATGGAAATGGACCCAATCCCTATGGGGAGTAATATGGATATGGATTTAAGTATTCTTTCTGCAGAAGAACATGGAGATCTTAGGGTTTTGCACGAACGGGGGAGAGCCCGGGATCGTTTGCACGCCCAGCGACTTCACTCGATGTCACACCCGGATGGCCCGGACGGCACCGGCCGCGGAAGGGGTGCTGGTGGTGGACGAAGGAAACGCTCCGGGAGCGATGACAGTGTGCATGAGCCTGTTAGTGCTGTCAGGGGGACCAACACTGGTAACCGGAAGCAGAGAGGCAGACCACGGCTAGACACTAAGGATGAGAATGCTGCAGACGTAGGAATCCTCACTGGTTACTATTGCTTGCCTGACCTTCGTGCTAATGGGTTGAATAGCGCCGACGAACCCAAATCAGACTTGCGCAGAGAGCCTACAGGTTACGGAAGGAGACTACAATTTCCTCTCTGAGGAACAGGGTAACTGAATTGGAAACCGCGATTGATGGAATGCAAAGCACTTTTCTGGAGCTCCACGAGTCAGCCATGAAGTGCTTGAGCAAGAGTAATGATCCCCAAACTCTCGGCTACGGAACAAACCTCAAGGAACTCACCGAGAGATTCCTGAGCTTGTCGAAGGGAGCCCTGGGAAGCTCCGAAGGAGCAGATTCGCACGACGAGGAAGGCGAAGGCGAGAACAATGACGAGGGTCACTCTGGCGCAGCGGCGAAGCGACGGCGGAGTAGGGACGAAGACGGAGGTCCTGAGTCGGGAGGGATGCAGACCAATGCTCCGAATGGAGTAACCAGTTATGGGGGGTACGAAGTCAGTTACACTAGACAGAGCAACTCTCGAGATTCCTTCAATAATAACAATGGTAGTCAAAGTCGAGGTAACGGGAGCGGGAGGAGTGAAGCTACTACGGGCCGCATGGGCTCGTCTCCAACGTCCAACCATTACAGCGACCCATATATCTCTAGTTCCCCCGAGAGCGGATATGCCACCTACGTCCAGCCTAACAATAACTCTTTGCAAACAGCTGTTCAGTTCCACCAGGATGGACCTCTACCTTATGAGGGATTCACGTACTCATATCATGAGACCAGTTTCTCCCGGAGACTGCACCGCGCTGCGCTCGAGCATGCCCATTACATGTTGACATCACCAAATGCCGACCCACAGGAGGTTGCCCGCATGTTTGCATACACATTCTGCTACCTTTCCAAAGCTGATGTGATCCGGGTTGTCAATAGGCTTCTCAACACAACCACTAAGGAGAGCCTGCACATCCGGGACTACCCAGAGATCCTGCCAAAAGGTATCCGCCCGGAGGTGATGGAAGCCTACCTTAGTAACCCAGACACATCGGTATTCACCGACGGCCTAACAAGCGAGGATATGAAAGACTTTGACCTCCGCCTGGAAGCCAAAAAGATGATGCTGAAAATGGGCATCAACCAGAAGTTCCTACGCCCCGACGAGGTTGAGAAGTACATTATAGAGCTGGGGATATTGACCTCCAGCCACCAACAACAATCCCACCTCATCGACCCAAACCTCGTGGAAACCAGTAAGGTCCGCTCCCCTCCCCAGCAGCAACCGGAGCGGACCCTAGAAGTACCGGAAGGCTCAACGGACTACCTAACGGCAAACAGGATGGCTACGCCCTCCTACCTCATTCACCCCGCCGCCACCCCCTCTCCCTCATCTCCCCCCTCAGCGAAGGCCAGAGAATCTCGGTCCCCATCATCTTCCCCGCACCTAACCCTGGAGAAGAAACTCCGCTTCTTCAATTCACACTCCCCACCCACGGCCCGCGACGAGCTGGACACGCCCACATCTACCAACGTCCTCGAGGGTGTCAAGAAGAACTTTGACATAGACGTGTTTGTGAACCGTATGTGCTCCCCCACCCACACCCACACCAAGGCTGCTACTGCCACAAGCACTATTACGTTCCCGATGCCCGGGACGGCGAGAAGAGAGTTCCTGACGTGTTGGTGATTTCCGGTAGAGTTGGTCAAGAAGGGGGTATGTTTGGGCAGGTTTCCAGGGTTCAGGAAGAGTGATGTTGAGGAGGCGATCAGGGCTGCTGGGTTGGGTGCGGGTGTGAGAATAGGGGTTCGTTGAAGGATGGGTCGGCTGGAGAGGATCTGTCATTATCTCCATTCATTATTTTATTTTTTTGTCGTTGCGGTTAGCTTGTGGTTGTGTTATAAGGAGTACGGCGTTGGCTCATCATCTCATTAAATTTTTTCCATATTTTATACTTTTCATTGCATTTCGTTGTTGCTATTATAACTTTACTTACTGTACCTTACCTTACCTTACGCTGGCTGCTATAGACGCATGGGTGGATGGATGGAGAGATGGAGAAATGCATATAATGAACGTACAGATCACCCTTCATCACCATGAATGAAATATTCTCGATTACCGAGTGATGATCTATGACTAACATCAGTTGTATCATGGCTCGGAACACGGCTGTAATCCCGTGCCCATGACTCACTGCGCACGTAGCGCAGCCCAACACACGGAATCCGGAACCCCAGAGCGCGCTTGCTTCTTGTTGTGACGAGTGCCCAGAGAGGAGGTAGGAGAAGTATCCCTCCAATACGACCCCGTGTGGAGAATATTACGAAGTCGATCTTTTCGAAAGAAAGAGGTACTCGAGTACTCGAGTACAGTGGTTAAAAAAAGAAAACGATAAGAACTTAAGAAGCTTACTTTTTTTCTCTTTTTCTTTTTCTTCTTTTTGGCGGTGTTTTTCTGGGTGTGCCGTCGGTTACGGTGCTGTATAGTATCATCATACTCGAGCACAGTACGGTACCTAAACCACGTATTGTGCGGTTCGTGGCATAATACCGGCATGATACGGGTGGAGAAAACAGTGTGGGGCTCGATTTCACACAGCGAAATATGGAGTCTTCAACACACGATGATATTACCAGCTTGGAGTTTTCTCCCACTTTTTTTTTATCATACAGTACCGTACCTCTTTCCTCGTTTTGGGAATGTGGATATATCATCGTCTCCACTCCACCGGTTATAGACAGACAGACAGGTATTCTCTTTCTAAAGTCTGTGTAGGTGGAGCTATCGTACCCGTGCAATACCGGTATGATATCTTGAATTCCAAATACCGGTAATTTGGGGGGGGGGGTTGATTATTCCGAATACCCGTGTTTTTTTTTTTGTTTTTTTTTGTAGGGAGAGATCTCGTTGCCCTATTTGTTATGGCAGGGTGGGACTATGTTTGGTTTGGTTTGGTTTGGGTTGGTGGGGTACGGTAGGGTAGGGTTCTGATTCGGAATTTGGATTCGGACCTTACTGTGCTTTGCTGCGGTACGGTCCGGGGTTTATTTCAAGTTGGCGGGGGGGTGGGGGGGGAGGTTGGTTGGTTAGTTTATTTTTGGTGTCATTTTTCTTCTTCTTGTTATTGTGGCGGTGGCGGTGTTGGTTGTGCATGAGTGATGGGCTGTGATTTATTTGTCAAAGAATGAACTAACTTCACCATGGGCGTGACCTTGAAGATGTCTTGCGATTTTAAATACTTTGCTTACGTGGGAAAAAACAAACAAGAACGATCTGGGGGTAGTACTGGTGTGGTGTGATACCTTGTTCGATGGGTGTGATACGGGATGCTTGTTCATTCACTCCGGTAGACCAATTGACGACCTGGGAGGGGGTTATGCGCAACTCATGGCTCTAGCCTTACTTACTTACCAAAGCGTCTGTAGAGGCAATGGGAGTATGAATCGCCGCATAATCCCCTATAGCTCTTCCTAGTCTACTGCGCTACCAATTGTGGCCCCGAGTATGCTGCTGTGATCGGGGGTAAGGTAGGAATCAGAGAATATCTCCTGATTATGCCCCTCCAGTCTCCAATAATATCCATATTGACAGGTTGTGATGTACCTTGCCTTGGATTCTCAAAGAAAAAAACACCCACCCTGGTTCTTCTTCACTTGCTCCGCTTTGCAAGATTCCTTCAGAGTGGTGTGGATAAACTCAACAGGAGACGAAGCCCATACCATCCGGGACCAAACCCCACCCGTCAGGGAGCCATGTACCACAAATTAACCTCAACCTGTAGCATGCTTCGACTAGAAAATACCCACATCTACTTACCACTCAAGAATACAGGCTTCAGGAGACCTCCTGAAAGTGAGCGGCACTCTAAGAGGGTAATGTGTTCCTTCGCTCAGATGGAGCACCTACTTTGGAATAGCCACCGCGGAGACATAAAAAGTATAGCGTTCCAGTTGTTTGAGTGAGAGTGGCGAATAGTGCTAGTAGACGGTGAAAGTCGGAGAATATGAGAATGACAGGACGATTCACAGTAATCTTGGATCTTCCGTAAATTGCTGTCGGTTGGTTGCAAGTGTTCTTACAGTAGGTAGTGCAAATTTGGATACCTCTAGATAATATTATAGTTTCCGAGTTTATATTGATATAGAAAATAGCATGTGAAGGAAATGACAGGTTCAATGGTTAGACTACTGGTCAGCTCTAGGCTCAGAAGACATTAATTACCTGCATTGACTCGGACTTCAGCTTCTGGTTCAGGATTTTCACACCCTAGTACTTTTTGAGATAAGCTCTGCCAACACTATCCTATGTATGATATGGCCCTCAAGGGCTATTCCAAAACAGGTACCTGATCTTGGCAAGGAGACATACGTAGCAGTCAATATGTGTCACTTGCCATGCCAGTAGGCTAATATAGTCTCTTGGATCAAATTGTGTATTTTTTTATTCATTGGATTTAAAAAAAGGTATTTAATGTAACAAGTTTGCTTCTGTTTAAAGATAATACAATAGGACTGGCTATAGACTTACTAGCGCTAGTGCTAATGGAAGCTTCAGGTTGCGCTCTAGTAAGGAGATCGGGGTCGAGAGGTAAAGAGAGCTAAAGAGATCACTGTTCAACCAAGTGTATTCTTAGAGTGAGTGCCATTCTGATAACCAACGATCCTTGAGAGAACTTATTGAGTGAAGCTTTCAGGATTAACGATATTAAGTTTAACCACTTCAAGTTGATTCTACTTTGAATTATCTTTATCTTTATTTTTTACTTCTACTTTGAGTCTTCAGTGTGGTCGCAATCTGAGGATCCATCTTCCTACAGAGTGCCCCCGTTACAGGATGTCAGGGCCCTGCAGTCTGCCCGGGACGGTTGGGAACACTGGGGGTAGCAAGGACCCCCCCAATAAGGGACTAAGAGGGCAAAGACGAGGCTGTAGGGAAAGGTCCGTCCTCCCTGGAGATGGCAGAATCCGACTCTGGACTATGTATGATACCTATGGGGAGATCCACGAACCAGACAATGAAAACAGTAAAAGCGAACCTCTTTACAACAGAGAGTAATCTCCGCCTCGGCACTTTTTTCCTCTTCCCCCAGCACCCAGTGAGACCTAGCTTATCAGATCATATCACTCCAGGGCATAGAAGTATTGCTTATCCTTCACCTCATCCGAGTATAACAGAACCTTCGCACAACCTGTGGGAGGGTGATGTACATTGTAACCAGCTGATTATTGAACTCCCCTATCACTCGCGAGTGGCACTAGAGAGTCTGTAATGGCAGTTGCTTCCCCAAACTTTAATCAATCAAGAGAGCCAGAATAATCATTTGCTCTTTCTAATTCTTGTCTTATCTTTCTACTGCGATGCGGAAATTATCGTATCCCCCATACCATACTCTCCGCTGTCATACCAAAGACGGTCACCGCCAGACCCTGGGAAAAAGCTACGAGTGATGATCCATGATACCATTAATAAATTACCCCACAATTTCATGTATAGCCTTAGCAAATCCATTCGTTCGTTCAATACCACTCGCTCACTTGGTAATACCCTACTTGCTCAGATTTCCACGGGGAATAAGACTCTGAAAATAGGAGGGAGAAAAAGAGATGACAAAGAGGGTAAAAATGAGAAAAAAGTGAATAAAAATGAAAAGATCCCATCCTAATCGCCATGTACATTTGAACCCCACCCACTCCAGGCAATCAAGCCAAGAACCCCTGAAACACAATCTGTGTTCAGTTTTTGAAAGAAAAAAGCAAGAAAAAACAGGATGGAAGGGAAAGGGCGACAATAAAAGCTAGCCAACACCAACGCACGTCTATCAATTCAATTCAATCCAGGTCATATCCCATCAACTCATCTCTTCATCCTCCTCCCCCTCTCCGATCTCCAGATCATCCGGGTCGTCTACATACTGTCTTCTTTTCGCCCTCATCCGCGCTTCTTCAGTCATGAACCCTCCAAGATCACCCGGGTATAAACCAACGACGCCGCCGTCGACAGCACCTACAGCACCCAATTCCTCACTACCCATTATGCGCCCTTCCACATCGACTTCCTCGCAAAGTTCCATCAGGCTCCGTCTACTCAGGCGCCTGAAACCCATTGTTCGGACTATACGACCCCAGTATGTCAAGACGAAGCCAGCAGCTTTCTTTCGCAAGCCTTCTTCGCCAGCAACGCCAGCACGCTCCCAGATTACAGCTGCGGATTCGACGTCGAGCTCTGAGAACAGTCTATTTAGAGCGAGTGCTCGTAGTCGTTTCAAGTCATACAAGTTCGCCATGACGAGTAGACCAGCCACGGTGGAAAGGTTGGGGCAGTAAGGTGATGTCGCCACAGAGTCGGTATATAAGTAGTACAAAAACGCGCGGACGACGGTGTATGGCTCTGGTAAGTACATCCTATTTTTATGAAACTCAACCATCCGAGCGCCGTATAAGGTCGCAAAGTGCGGCCATCTCGAAAGTAGAATGAATTTGTGAACCCTTATGGGGGGCCCTAGAACTTCTTCCGGTGGGAGGTCATCATCTCCAGAACCCCCTTCCGGCCGATTATGGCCTTCATCAATACCATGCATCTTGTTCGATCCGTTCATGATACTTCTCCCCCATACCCCGGTCATATCCCACTCATCACCCTCCGCAGCTTCATCCTCTATCGCTCGAACCACAAAATCCGAGCCAAAATCGGGCTTATCAAAGAAACAAGCCAGATCCATTCCCAGTGTCCCAGCCTTGGGATTGTCTCCCTCCTTCTGGTCAACATTCATACCGAATCGGCTCAAATCAATGGGCAGCACATCTGAAAGATACTCTTCCCCTTCTCCCACATCTTCATCAGTATCAGTAGGGCATCCGAGAAGGTAAGCCATAGTGCTATCCGGAGATATCGCTAGATAATGCCACCTCCATAACCCTCCCCCCACGATATCAATGCCGTCGGCGATTTTCCTCCATGTCATGTCATCCAGGTTAAGTGCGCAGAGGCCCGTCTCAGATGGCCGAATTGTATTCGCAGAAGTCACAAAGTCAAGCAGAGTATTTCCGCAAAGATGATGGAAATGTGTGCCATGCGCCTCGGAGGGTATGTCCCGACCCCAGAGAAATGAGACTGAGGCGGTAGCAGCGGGTACTGCCTGTTTTTTCGGCGGGGGTGTATTCCGTCGCGAGCTCGTGATTGGTCGTGGAGAATTCGGACCGTAAGGGCGATGAGAGCGAAGTATTCGGCTCTGGCCCCCAGTTGCAGCTGCAGTATCCCCCCCTAGCCCTGGCTGCCTCGTAACGTACCCTGTCTGCTTGATCTCTGTCCTGGCAAATGCCGGATGATTAAGATCCAAAGATATCAACTCCCCCGTTCGATCCATTCCCTGTCCCATACCGCCAAACACCCACAATTTACCATCCCTGATCCAAGCCTGATGATCGAACCTAGCAATCCATGTCCAACTTCTGCTCCACGTCATTGTCTTCAGGTCAAGATAGCAAATATCATCGAGAACCTCCTGTGGATTGTATTCATTATCTTCCTCCGGATCAAAGTCAGAAGGTATTGCCGATCGGTTATGAATGCCGCCGAGAATAAAGAGTTTATCATCGTGTAGAACGACGGCATGTCGGGACCGACCGCAAGGCGGACGTCCAGAAAGGACCGGCTGTGACCATGTCGCGGTAGGGATGTCAAAGATGTATACATCCGACAAGAACATCCGATGCTCATTTTCCCCACCAAATATTATTAGCTTGTTGTCACGCCAATAGACCGTTGTGTGACCTAAGACCCGGACGGAATTAGTAAAGGCGGGAACCAGCAGCCTAGGAATAGACTAATAAACGAACAGCCGGGCATCGGGAGGGTGGGTAAAGTACTATCCATGCGAGAGTAACGATGACGCTACTGGTAAAGGAGGGGGTATGCAAGAAGGAGCAGTAGCGGTAGATGATGCCAAGAAATAGTAAGGATAATAATAACAAAAAACAATATGGTAGGAACATACCCATCCTAACACTTGGAATGTCACCGTAGTTATCAACGAGGGTCCACGTGTAAGTGTGTAGATCTAATCTGAGCACATGATTGTATACTAAAAGGGCCAATTGTCAATACGGTAACGTAAAAAATAATAGGGCGAGCGATAACAAGACATCCCGGCAACTAAGCAAACAAAGACCTGCACCACATCTGCAACTTTAAAATGGAATGAGATCACACAACACAACCGAAAATATACACACCTTCGTCGGTATACTGGTCGAATCCGCCAAAGGCATAAATCGCATCTTCCCCGCAGACAGTGACCGAAGCGTTTACCAGGCAAGCGAGGCGGGCACCTAACATATTATTAGAGTTAGTTCCGTGGTTTTGGCTTTTTTCACTCCATCAACCTCAGCCAGTAATGGCCCGAGAACCCAAAAGCACTAAAAAATAAAAATAAAATCCAACCAGGGTGAGAGAAATTATTAAAAGGAAGAATTGAAAAAATCACCCGAAAACTTGAACAAACCTTCAGTCCTGTAAGCCGCAGGCCTATAAGCGGCTCCTTCCGTGTCCTCAATACTTCCGCCATCCAATGCTCTCTTCCTCCCTAGCAGCAACCCACTCTTGTCCAGCTGCTGGACCACGCCCACTCCCGACATGTTCTGCGAGGGGGGGGTATTAAAGGAAGCACTTGACGAGGCACCACCAGAAGCGTATACGCCGTGAAACTGGTTCTGTGGTGCGTGCTGGTGCTGGTTGTGTGCTGGGGTAGTGGGGGGTGCGAAAGCCATGAGGCTCAACAGGGTATTCTTGGAAAGAAAAAAGGAAAGAAAGAATTTATGCGTTCGGAGTCAAAGGAACGAATGAGGAAAGAGTTTGTTCGAAATAAAACTTTGGGAGCTTGGTAGAAGGGGAAATTGAAAGACCGAAAAATTATTAATAATGGGGAGCGAGTGAGCAAGAGAAAGGGACACAGAGAGGGACGAGGGAGAGACAAGGGGGTGGGGGTGCGAAAAAATAGAAAACAGAAAGGCGGCGATCTCGCGAGTGCGAGAAGGGGGAGAGGGAGAAGGGAAAGGGAGAAAGAAGGGGTTGAGGGATGGGATGAAGGATGACGTAAGCACGTACTAAGACACGAATCAGGAGAGGATGAGGCTCAAATTCGGCGAGCCTAGGTTCGAGTTTTTTTCCAAGAATGGGAAAAACCCGAATAATAGGGAAATTCAACGACCAGCCAAGGCGTGGCGGGGAAAGAAGGGGGAAAAAGGGGGATAATCACAAAAGAGAGCACCAGAGCACCAGAGCACCAGCTACCGTAGTTCTCTGTATCCTCCTACTAGTGAGAAGTTTGGAGAGGGAAAGGTATGACAGAATGCGAGAAGTTGTCTTCACTTTTGAAAAGAGGTACTGTACCTGTAGCTCAAAAAGCTGGCGCGGCGCGTGCGAAGGCGAAGAGGGGGGCAGCGAGCTGTGAGGAACAAAGCCGCATCGACTACTCGAGTACAACCACAGGCGGATCACGTTGGCGCTTGAAGCTGGCCGCATCACTAATCAATCCACTAACCCGGTACGGGCGGTCGCCCTTTGACGGCGGAAAGCCTTATTTTGCTTTCACTTTCTTGGAGCGCCTTTATGGCGTCGATCATCCGCCCAACCCTGACCCGTGGCTGAGCCCAAGCGCCTTATCGTTGGCAAAGATTGTCCCCACGTACAGGGCCCGGTAAGTAGTGATTGAACAGTTATTTAGGGCTGACCAGACAAATATGTCCTTATCCGTTCGTGTTTATTACCGTATCCCCTACCCTTATACGGTGCTCCGCCCGAGGAGAATTGTTATCCAAAATTAGACGTCTATATGTGTACCCGACTGCGCTGTATTATACCGTAAAAACTCGTGAGATCCGCCATCTCCGCCAGCCCTGTGATCTCCGGATTCTGAGAGAAGAGCTCTTGAGGGGCATTAGCATTTCCTGAGGCGGGATAAGATCGGCACCCGGGACATGTTGGCTCTCATTTAACTGGTATCCTCAATCCTGCTAACTTGTCAAATCAAACCTATTCTGGGCTGACGGAGATAGTCTATTTCACGAGTTTATGCTGTGAAAGTGCCTCGCACAACACAGGAATTGTTTTGCGGGTTAGCCTAAATTAACCGTTCACCAACTCTCCGCTGGGTATGAAGATCGGAACCCATTAACCGGAACTGACAGGGATCTATCTGACTAGTTAACCCAGAATACCTGTAACCGTTTCAGACTTCTTGGCGGACCTTGTAGGAGTAACGGTACCTGTACCGTACTGTACTGTGCCTACTGCACTTGCTAATTCACAACGCATTGTGCTCGTAGTCTCTAAACTCGCGAGTGCAACCACAACCCCACTCAAAGTTAAGCAATAACCAACTGCGGGGAATAGTGCCGGTATTGTTACCCAGAGCTCTCGCCTCGCAAGCCTAATCTCCACCAATTACCGGTTGGAAGTGATATTATAGAAAAATAACGAAGCCCAGCCCCCTCATCTGCGGGCGGTAATCGGGAAATTTTCTATCGGGTTTAGGGACGGTCTACACTGTTCAAATTAGCCAGCAGGATATGATATCATACTTCCACAATTAAAAACAGAGTCTTTGATATTATACCTCTTCTCTCTGGAGATGCCTGTCGTTGGCGGAGTTACCCGTACGGTATTCTGTGTTCGGGTAGGGCAACACCTCCACCCCCAACAACATAATCACCCCGCTTCCCTCAGATTTGAAGGGGCTCGAGGCCATCTCGAATTCGTACCTCTCCTCATCTTAAACAGTGACCTTCCTATGAGCTGCATTGTCATGCTTGAACTCCAGTACCTTATGGACCTGTTTAGATTTATCTGAACTACTGGAGGGACCGGATTGCTGGTGTTGTTTCTTGGTCCTTCATATATGCCGTACCCCTCCTGTAAAAATAAGGATACTTTTATTTCTCCTATATCCGCCTTTATTGTCTCAACATCCGCATTTATTGCTGTGATGTCCCGATAGGCTGTTCGCTTTATCACAGGCGAAAATGATGTCTTACCGATCCGAACCTGAGACAACGCCCGTCACCGACACAAGACGCAACAGTCTTGGTTGAATGAGACGAGTTGGTCTCACGGTCCTGGTGCCTGCCATCGCAGCTATTGTCGTGGTCGAAGGCTCTCCAAACCCTTCAGTTAATACAGAAGACATTTAAGCACCGATATTTATAACTTGCCTGAATACTGCTATTAAACCCACGGCAAATCCATCGAGCTAGATAGCCAGAAACAGATCCTATGTCGTATGGGTGGGTATCAGCTTGAGCCTTTTATTATTATTACAGCTATGGGTTTAAATAGCCAAAAGACTGTCGGCGCAGAAAGAAGTACCATATAGTACTTGATTAGTCTTCAACGAGGGCACAAAGTACCAGCCAGTAACAAACACTTACCCGTAACGAACATGACCCCGTAACAGGCATTCTTTCGTTACCCTACCCTGACCAATTCTTTTTCTCCCCATTATTATTACCATAACCCAAAATGCAATGTTTCCCCACATCGCAAGCCCCCCGCCATAAGATAGCGGGCAACTCAGCATTCACATGCCTCGCCCTTATTGGCCTACACGGGCCCAAACCACAGGTTTTTGCTGAATTCCCTAAGCTAGCCCTCTCTATGCGGGACGCCCACCAAGTAGGGAAACCATTTCACCTCGGAACATCGCATAAACCGAAGTGAAACTCCGCTAATCCTTCCACCCCTACCAATACATCGTGCGCTAAAGAGTCACTAGCCGTATCTCTTTGATCGGCAGATCCATCCAACCTCACAAATGCGTAATGTAAATGGCTTAACGCTCGGCTCCGAACGTTTGGTTAGCAAATATCAGCGGGGTGCATTACTCACAGCTAATATCACTCTCGTGATAGGTTTACCACAATATCGAACTGTATTATGTACGAGTACTCGCGTTGATAGAAGCAAGGGTTGTGTGTCGCGGCTTAGCCTCTGACATAATACCGCCCCATCACCATTTCCGGAAAAAGTGCGAGGCTATGATACCGTGGTTTTTTCTAGTTTTACATTTTGGCACGATGTAGGGAGAGATTCGGCGCTATCATAATAATATTATCAGCGCTACAGGGGATACGTGTTTGTGTTTGGCACGCACTCTTTTTTTTTCTTTCATATTTTTTCAGGGTGGAAGTTGCGATTGAGGTTGTAAGGTGTTAAGTTATGTGCTTTCCAAAAAAAAAACCCCCATTCTCAAGTTTTATTTCTATTCATAAATATTATTATAATACGGAGACGAATACGCCGTGAAAGCTTGTAATAAGCCGCTTTTGCTGCTTGCGGGGCAGGGCTTCGCCCCGCTTAGAATATCATGCCGGTGAATAAAACGTGATCCGGACCAAGCCTCTTGCTGTCAGTGTCTGCTATTTTTTCCCGCCAAGATTCGCTTGCATCGTCCGGCACTCAAGATTAATCCCACCGTTTAGAGACCTGTGAATACACTGAGGATGGGAGTGAAGTGTTGGGACAAGACATGGGAGGGGAGTTGGATATTCTTGCGAAGGGGGGAAGAATAGGTGCTTGTTTAGGCCACGGTGCGATCTGGTATTCCGATTTATTGTTCAGGTTCCTTCGTCCCTAGCTGGCCCTACAGTGCGCCTTCAGAAACAAAGATCTGTCGAGGGTCCACCCAAACAAGTGAAGGCACTTTCTTCTTAGGTATGAGGTGGTCCTGCCCACAATTTGATCAATTTGAATTTGAATATCATACTCGAGTACAGGGAGGGTTCTTTGTGCAGGTCTTTGCTATGATACCCCTGTGTACCCAATACTTTACCCCTACCCCTACTCGGGTAGTACAGTACTAGTACTTGCCCCATTCGGCGCTTTTTTGCAAGTAAAGGTAGTGTACTAGTACATAAGGAGGTACGGGCACGGTCCTCTCTTGGGGGGGGGGTACTCGCTAAAAGCCTAAACAGAAATGGAGGGGTAATAACCAAAAGCTTGCATAACTAAAACGAGAATGAAAAGGAAAACTCGATAAAGATAGTTACATGAAGAAGATCCTGGAGACTCAACCATCTCAGAAGTGAGACGGGGAAGGGAAAAGTGAAGTGAAATGGGGTGGAAGGTATAGTATCACACAAAATTCCCAACACCATACGAAAACGAAGGAGAGAAGCAAAGAACACAAAGAAAAACAGGAAACAGAAAATCAGTACTTTCACCACTCCCGAGACGGCAACAAGGGCACTTCCCCATCCCTGACATCTCCACGCCGAATAGCAATCCGAGCTAGGTACGCCAACGAGTCCATCTCAGAATCCACCGTGAGGAATCTCCTAAGCATTATCTGCGACGGGGGATGCGAGTGTGGGACCTGGGGCTCTGCCTCCTCCTCGCCTGGTTTTCTTTGACAGTTAGTAGATATCTTCTGAGAATGGTAGACACAGATACTGACCTTGGGAGTGATTGCCTAAGTACTCAGACTGGCTCCCGTGGTGATCTGAGGCATACCCTTCCGAGGCGTAGTAGCTGTAGTCTGCAGATGCAGCACTGCTTGTGGATGGGGTGTGCTCTTGAAGTGGTAGTGATGGTGGTGATGGCGATGATGAGGTGGTGGCGTCCACGGGTGAGGGTGGGTTGGAGGAGTAGTCGGGAAAGTTTGATATTGGTTCATACATGCTGTACTCGTATGAACTTGTTGAAGAGGAGGGCTCAGTTGAATAGCAGGTGGTTGTTACTGGAGGGGCGTAGTTCCTAACGTCGTAACCATTATATGCAGGAGTCGATGATGATGATACCTCAACGGTGATATTGACTGTTCGATTGATTCCAAAAGCGGGACCAGATGTGATGTACTCTTGAGCAGAAGGTACATGTTGTGTGGAGGAGGAATAACTGCTCGGGGGAGCACTTGAGGATGGAGACGATAATGAAGGTCTAGTACGGGTATTTGTTCTCCGTGCGGAATGCGAGGGCATCGAGTTCAAGGACTTGTGGGCCATGATTGAAATAGAGAGTATCTAATATATCTTTATGATTGTGGGGAATCGGGGTAGTGGTAGATAGTTTTCCGAAGTTGGAGACTTTCAAATAAGCGAGGAGCGGGAGCGGTGGGATTTATAGACTTAGTGCTGATGTAGGAGCGGTTCGGGACGAGAGGTCCAAAAGATAACGAACCTGAGTTTGTGACTCTGCTAGGAGATTTGAGCCTCTGGGACTGGCCCGGCTGAAATTCGCCCTACATCTTCGTTGGGAGGGGGGGGGGGCAGCGGTCAAAGCCGCAGAGTAATGAAAACCCCAGCTTCTCTGAAAGCCTTACAGTGTCCCGCACCCCCCCACCTTTTCCCAATATGTGGAAGGGAAATGAGGAATGGCACGGGGCTCATGCTATGCAATTGTTAGTATAGCCATGACCTGACCAAAAGGGGAAGTGATCAGCAGTAGACTAGGTGGATAAAACATAAGAAGTGAGAATGCAGAGGGTTAGGAAATTGATGGGTCGGAGGTGCCGATAGAGAACGGGGAGTCTTGACTCCGAATGATCTATCTTTCTCTCTTCAGCCTTGAAGACTCTGTAAGTAGGATAAAGTTAGACACAGTATGTACTTAGAGGGACAAAACAGGACATATCGTGAGAAGAGTATGATTGTCAGCAGCGGGAGTTGGTTCACCTTTTCCCGTTTAAAAAAAGAAAGAGAAGGAATAGAAAAGCAAAAAGCAAAACGAAAGGATATCTCAGTCGCCAGCAATCGCGGCGAAAGAGGATAATGTGACGAGATCAGAGATTCCTTGGCAGCTCAGGAGTGGTGGGGTGAAATTGGATATGATAGAGTACTAGTATCTGGCTGATTAACCCGTAGCCCAGCCAATGTGTACTAGTATGGGTGATGGAGATGGGATTGGTGAGAAGGAAACTGGCTGGCGGTTGAAGACGCAGGGTGCATACTGTAGATCCAGCTGTCTGGGACTGGACCCGGACAGCCCGGCTGCTCATTAAGCGATCAGCCCAACTGCTCAATCCTCCAATCATGTTCCATGATGGCGGATGATTCTCAGCTGGGGTGGTCTCGCCTAGCTCCCCAGAAAAGGATGAGCCGCGTCAGAGCACGTCCAAGTCCTGTATTATAAACAGTAGCGCCGTACCGGGGGCTTAGCGGCCCCCTCCCCACACAAAATTCCCGTTATGGACGTACATCTTTGCGTTTTTCTCGGTTTCGCCCTATGCTATCGATACGGTAGCAATCAAGAAAATCATACCACTCCGTCATGAGACTCTACCCGTAACTGTTCCCCCTCCCTTTCCTTTCCTTATCCTCTTCAAGATGATGGCCGGAGGGCCTTGAACCACATCAACCAGAATTGTGGGACCAATAAAAAGGAGAGAGTCTTTTTTTTTGCTTTTACTAGATCCTCGCCTCAACTATCCGAACACCGGAAAGCGGAGATCATGAATGCTTCCTCATTACCCATTCCTCTTTCGCTAGCTTGTGCCCTTTTTGAAGCAGGACGCCATTCCCCCAACCACAGGGCAAATTTAATTCTCGCTCAACCCATTTTCCTGCTAGGTTATACAAGAACAGTACAATGATAATACGACAATAGGAATGGTATGCGACTCGGAGAAACCCTGGGTTGAGCTTGGTACAGTAGGCGATTGAGGGTCATGCATTGGCGACTAATGGAGATAGACCTAGATCTATATCCTTTCGATCGAAGTTTGCTTTTCGCTAAGCACGGGGGCCTCACCTACAGGCCCCAACTAACCCCGCGCAGAAACGAAATCCCGGGATGCAAATTTTTCCTGTGCGTGAAAATTCTTCAATTGTCGTCGGATACCGTATGATAGACTGCCGCCCGCCAGCAGCCAGGCTGCCATTTTGAATTCGCACAGGGTCTGCCAGTTGTTCATGACCGAATACGGAAATGATGGGCAGTCGCTTCGCTAGCCTATTCTTGGTTTGGTCAGCACCAGACTTCAGCTCTTTCACTCTTAATACTGTACTCACACCGAAATCGAGCCTCGACTAACTTACCGTACCGCAATTTCCATGAATAAATCCCCCACAATTTTCCATCACTTACTAATGTGATGGTAGTTAATTGCCGGGTCGGCTCTGATGAGCTGCTACCTTGTTGGCAACTCGCGGATGCTACACATCTGGGCCCACGCCAGCAGGAATTGAAATGTGCTACAGTGCGGTCAAGTAGTAAAACATTGGCGTGGTAGGTACTGCAGATCCAATCAAATCCCCTCAGTGTTTTTTTTGGGAAAGAAAAAAAGCCTCGTCCGTCCGAGTGATTCAGGGCGGTAAGGGTGTCGGTACAGCCACGTGGTGACGGTAGCGGTGCAGGAGTTTACGAGAGCTCATGAATTCTGCTTCGTAAACTACCAGTATCAAAAGTGTCAGCACCAAAATCTTGAGTGATCGTCGTGGAACGTCTCATAGGCGAACAAACATGCTTATCTTGTCCACATCCAAGGCCAAACCTCTACATAGATCTGGCCAACGCACAGATCATTCAGAGGCATTTGCGATGACTTTCCGAATCACCTGACAATGAATGATGGGCTTCGCAGGTGTCACTGCACCCGCCCGACGTGATGTTCACTGGAACCAAGAACCGAGCCCAGTATTTGCCTACCAGTATTTAGTTGACGAACATACACCCGTATCACATCTCTTCATGGATGTGCTGCCGTGATGCTACTACACACGCCATTGCACTTAAGATCCAAGGTTACATAGCCGCTGAGTTAAAACGGGTCCGCTAAACCTCACAGGATGATCTTTTTGTAGCATTCCATAATACGGTACTTTTTTGCTGATCGTCAGTCTCAATTTATAGCTACGTGTTCAGTAATCCTTTCGAAACAAAACAAAGAGCTGTGGATCGCAGAGGACAGTACCCCCTAAACCCTCTGAATGAGGCCCAGTAAATGATCGGGGCTGGAGCAAGGCTGCTCCGAATGTGCGGCTCCTTATGACTCAAAATAACCAAACATGCCCGGACCCAATCAGAAAATAGTGTAAAGAGCCAAATTAAGACAATATTTACCGTAGGCGTAGACACGTACCGACATCGAGCCATTGAAAAATTTGCTTTCTTTTTTGTTTGATAATCCTCCTCAGATACCGTTCAGCCGTCGGATTTCCGGAGTCGATCTTGACCGAAACCGGAAGACTGTTGACAAAGTCACCCGGGGGTGCTTATCAACCTTGAGCGGGGAACTTAGGAGCGCCCGAGCTTAATGAAGTTTTCTCTTTTCGTGGGAAAAAGCGTACGATATTTTGTGTGCTCTTTGCTCGTCTGGATCAGCTGAGCAAGGATCGCGGACCCCCGCTTGATTCTCCAGAAGAACCCAAGGCTCCTCCGGCACCGGTAGGCCTACGGTAGTATAGCACTATCGTCTCCAGAATTTTTTTCAAGCGCCGGGGAGATGAGAGCATCTCTGATGAATTCCCGCCTTCGGACAGCTTGCTGCTCGTGGGCAGAGATTGCGGGGCTTTCCTGGAGGTTGAATGAGGAAAACAGACGGTTGATGGGGAAGGGCAGTGTCTGGGCCTATCATTATGATGAGTCTTACGAGTGCATCACGTGCTTCACCCACAATCCGTCCGACCGAAGCAAGGTAACGATGATAAACTCTCCGTCACTGCTATCGGGGACGGGGGGGACGGAGCTACGTCATGAGGCCTTTTCGAGTCCCGAGGCCCTTCAGTCCCATCTGTTACGATACATAGTCAAGTTTGATCAAAGGCGCTGGGCATAGCCTAAGCTCGCCCTTTCTATAAAATTAGAACCAAGATGTTTTCACATCGCGGCTGCTAGTGGATAACCTTAACTAAAAGTATGAGATAGTACCTACGAGAGGCTGCTCGATCCTCGGCCACCTTCACGATACATCACTCGTTATTGGACATTTGTTGCGTTCAGCCTAGTTGCTTCCTGTCAAAAGCCTGCACTATTGTGGGGTAGAAAGATAGCATTAGAAACAGGGGCTTTAGGGATGAGCACGAGACTGTCTACGTGTCGTGTTGGAAGCTCCAGTATTTGGACTGCGAAATTGCATTCGCCCTATCTGCTCCGTTTATAAGCAAGGCTGGGGTTGTTCTCTTGACATAATGGGAATTCTCTAGCCATCTGTTTCTTCTAATGGGGGTGGGCTTCCCTTCTCTGGTTGAGGAGGTGGTGCGTGTACTGGGTTCTTATGAGAGGCTCTTGGATTGATAACAGGGGATGAAAACCGCCTGCTGGCAATAGGGGAGGGCTTGGCCTTGTCACCGGGAGGGTGATTAGAGCTAAGTAAGAAAAACGTCATAAAGAGTAGAGACTGTCAGAAGTGGCCTAACAGGATATATCAAAAGATCCCTCTGAATCCTTTAGGAATCTCAGAGAGCTTGGCTCATTTGTTAATATAGTTAGCTTACATCTTGAAGCTCAGCCCCCAGTGACCTGCCCAACAGAGCTGGCATCTCCTCTCATCCTATGGGAGAGTTTCCCGTAGTCTTTGGTGGCTGAATTGTGGGTTCGGAGAAGTGATCTTCGGAGGTTCGACTGACAGGAAATGGGTCGTCTGACTTAAAAAATGCTCTGGATGCACCTATCACGGTAACAAATATAAGAAGAATCGGAGATTGGGTTGATTGAGTCGCTGGGGCTATTAGTATGGCCAGAGATTCTAGTGAGGATTAGGACGCTTGATTGCCCTATTAATCTCGGGCGATGACCCCCCCCGCCCTCTCTAGGCCCTCTAAACACCCCTCTCAGGCATAAACCCTTCCCTGACTCTAAAACTAGGAGTGGATATGATACCAGATAAAAAGCCGCTCGCCAGCAGCCATAGAAGCCGCTGTGACGTCAAACAACACCTTTTCATCCCTAATCTGAAGAGCCTCCTGTACTAATGAGGGAGCTCGCTGGAGAAAGCCTATTAGTAAAGTAACGTATGACAGAACTTTTAGACTAAGCACATCCCCTTCCAGGATTCTAAGGAATGGCAAACCAAGCCGGGGAACCCCCACTCCTACATTCAGGTTCTAAACCTAAGCTGAATAGGGTTAGGGTTATCGCCTTAGGCGATCAATGGGGTAGGCCTTAAAGTGCATGATGGATTTAATTGCACTTCACGGCCTCCCTCCGCTCCTACGAGTAAAGGATAGGTTCGGAAGGGAGGGACAAAGCCTTGCTATTGTAATGCAGTTAATGCTTTGGTCGTTTAATACCCCAAGATATGCTTTCTCAGCTTGTCACTCGATGTGTTGGTGGAAATAAATTTTTGAAGGGGCACTCTCCGGCTATCCCTGCAACGGTCTGCCCGCGTAGCGCGGGGAAGGTTTTCTCTTTGATTTTTGGCTCTCACCCGTAGTATCAATTCCCGTATGTACAGCAATTCACGTTATGCGAGATGCACTTTTTCGGTAGCTAGGGTGAAAGAAAGTTTAATCAAGGCCCATAGGGCTGAGGATTAAATATTTAGCCTACTATAGGCATATCTGCTTTCCTTGGTCCTCCTTTTTGCTTCGGGTTCCTGCCTGGTAGGCCTAACGATTCCATCACACCCCCCCCCCTGCACCGGTGGGGAGGAAAAAAAGGCGAAAGTCAGGAACCGACTGCAGTACGACCGGACATATGTGTGTACTGTGCAAGGATATCTCCAGAGATGTGTCAAGGCTCTCTGGCAATGACTGTGACTTGTATGTGTTTTGTCAGGCCGCATCCTCCCCTCCCGACTAAAATAGCCCATATAACTATAGTAGGGGTCCTTAATCGTTGTATTCTAACATAAAATAAGCCAAATGGCACTCTGAGGAATGGGGAGTATGGACACGATCCTAAACTGAAGTTGCAACCATGATGATGATGAAAGTTTACTCCAAGATTAGTGCTAGTTTTATGGCTAATTTTCAGCCGAAAGGTATGTTTTTTGCTTCCCCCCAAAACCCCCCCGCCAAATTCTCGTGGTAAAGATGGGGCACATGCAAACCTTGATATTTACAATGTTCGAAGAGAGTTCGCGGAAGAATGATAGACTAACGAGTCCGAACCAGAACCCATAAAGCTATTCCTACCAACACATGAGATGTGGTGGAAAATACCATACGAGAACAAACACGTAAACCCCTTCCTCCCCCATCCCCTCTTTAGCCCTCTCCTCAACTAACGAATCCCCCCCTTCTCTCCATAGAATCTTGGCAATGGAATCGACGAAATCCTAAAAGGGGTCCAGAGGAACAACGCGGCAGCCAAAAAGAAGAAAGTCTACTTAGCCTCAATCTCCAGTTACGGCATCGGTATGCCCTCACCGGGGGGGTGGGTCCTAGTGGACTTGAAGGACGGCTCTCTCATACACAAGGCCTATCTTGAAAGCTTGGTTTCTCCTGGGGGGGAGTATGTCGTTCTTTGTATGGGGTCCACGGAGATTCCCAGGGGGCTTTTGAGACCGTTTACCGCAAGGGGTGGGGGGCACGATGAAGAGGAGGGTGGGGATGGAGACTATGAGGATGCTGACGATGGGGAGGATATTGATCATGTTATTTAGGAGGGGAGGGGGTTGAAGAGGTAGGCTGCATTAGTGAGATGGGTGGGATAGATAGTTTGGGCGAGTGGGAGGATTGGTGGGGATTTTCCGGTTGGGGCTTTGGGATTCTCTGGCGCTGATATGTTACCTACACACGTATTTATGTGAATACGAATCACTTAAACTCGCTTTTTTCGGGAGGGGGAGATTCAGGCGTGGTGAAGGATGAATCTAACTTATGTGGAATCTTCATTCCAGTAATTGCCTTTGGAAGGTTGGAGAAAGGGAACATCCCAACCCTGCAGTAGTTAGAATGGGTAGAATTTGCCTGCTCCAAAGTGGATGAGAGATGGGTGCCGTAGTAGCACCTCTATATTTTCCCACATATTGTCGGATATTAGTCCTAGGGTATTCAGGGACTTTTGGTTCCTCTAGCTTTGCGTACCCTGACTAATGTACATCTAGTCCCAATACCCTCCCCCTGTGATGCAATGCTGTGGGAATTAACTATCCTATGCCAGGAAACCTGGGGATCAATCACGCACTGTACTCTATAGTATCGCTAAGCTCCGATTTAACAGGAGTACTAAGTCAAACCGCGCCGAACTGTATAGAGTGGTTGGCGGTTTACTGAGACTCCCTAAAAAGCTGCTGTTCTCTCTAGTTCAATCACCACATGCAGACAGCCATAGAGGAGAAGTGAGATTGTCTATATAATTTTGGAGCAATAGCAACATCATAGGACCCAGAGGATGCCACTGACCACTTTCGATACGATAACCGGAAATGGAGTTTCGTCCTGAGTGGGTACTAGAGTCAATTCTAACATAGATACTCAGAGAGGACTTACAGAGCAATTTTGGATTTCTATTTTACTCATTCAACCTCTTCCGAAGCGCAAGGAAGGACTACTACCCCCTATAACGACCCATTTGCTCTGATAGCGAGTGACATGCTATGACACATCACCGGAATTATAAGCTACCGGCGTTACCCTGGTTTTTCCTAGCTAACGGTTAAATACCGGGCAAGGGTTACTATTAGTACATAGACGGAAGCTAGCGGGGGGTTATTTTTCTCCTTCAGTGGGCCCTCGGTGGCTTCCGGTAACGTTGGATCATGGAATATATGATTTTTGGACAGGTAATCAAGCTAGATTTAGTTGGTAACCCGGCTGCCGAAGTGAGAAGGCCTAATTTTAGTGGAGAGGGGTTAAAGATTATCTGCTTAGTCCATGCCCAGGTCATATGGGGCTGGTTGGGATGGGGGTTGTTTCGATGGAGCACAGAATATTACATTAAAAGGGCGGAGGACGAGGCTGCCTGGTAGTGTCATATAATAATATTTCTGCGAGTATGAACCCCTGGGTCTCGAGCATACGATAGTTTGCGTATGGAAGTATTAAACTATTCTAAAATCTAGTTTCCAGCGAGTGACGTAGTGCCTCCTTCTTTTGGGCCGAAGAAGACTGAGACTGGGCCCTCTTTGATGTAACTATTGGTGTAGTACTCTGGGGGTTTCGTAAATAACATATTTCCTCTCCATTCCACAATTCCGGGGGAAATAAAGGCCGCGTAGTATAAAATAAGCTCCCAAGCTGAACTCCTTTGTCCTCTCATGTGCCCTTTGATACCTATCCCATTACACCCACTAGGGGGCCCCAGGTCCAAGAGAGAGGAGCGGAGAGGATGTATTCTGAGTTCTAAATCTTCCGACCTCAATCGTTGGAGTGGGTCGCGAGCAAGAACAACTCTACATCTACTTTCTGGAGGTGTGCAGCAACCTGTATTGTCGGGGAAAATTTGCTATGGGAGTGCTCACACCTCTTATGCCTAGAGCATGATGCCAATGTGGGTATAGTACTAGGAAGGAGAAGGAGAAGGAAGGAGGAAGAAAGAAAGAAAGAAAGAAAGAAAGAAAGAAAGGAGAAAGGGAACACTTGATGGAAATATTTAATTGGAGAATAAATGTAGAAGAGTGGGAAAATAGATATCCTAGGGTCATAAAACGAAAACTCCAATTCTTTATTCCTTGCAGTCGCTATCAGGAGTGTCGGGTCTTTCGGTTTCGACGACGCCTTTCCCGGGGAGAGTCTTCTCCCGTTTTTCTGAACTCATGTATTAGTATTAAAGTTATTTTTTCCGCACTATTAATACTCGGCGAGTTGGGTAAATATAGCCTACCCCATAGCAATTCCGCAACACCTTTCGCATCTCCCTCTTTCAGCCCCGCAACTCCATCAGCATCTAGGGTCGCTTTGACGAGTGACGCTGCCAGCCTAAAAAATAATTAGTGTCAGTGTAGGCAACCAGGGTCATCTCCGATCTAACTTACATCGATATCTTAAAATCTGGAAGGAGAAAGGTTAGTATTGTGAGTGATTCAAACGGGAAATTAGAGTGTGGAGAGCTGGCTCAGGTACTCACCATCTTTAACTTTCTGCTCTTCCGCTTTCAATACCTCTGACCACCCTTGGGGGATACCTCTATCCCCGGGCTTCACCTGACCACGACTCAAGGCCATCTTTTGCATATCGAGAATCACGCGCGCGTTTTCTAAGTCTTCGGCGAGCTTCTCGACATCATCTTCCCCATCCTTCTTTTTCCAAGTAGGTCCACACAGCCTGGAGATTTGTTAGTTTCTTCACTCTGGCTATATTGGTGAACGAGAACCTACTTTGCTACCTCTACTAAGACGGGCTCTGTTTCAATGGCAAAATTCACAGCACGCGCTAATTCCCGCACCCATTCTTTGAGGGTGTCGGCTTGCTGTTTATCTGCTTCTCTATCGCAATCATTGGTTGGCATTGCAGCTGTTAAGGTGGTTATAAAACCCAATCCTAGAAGAATCAAAGAGAAATAGTACCCACAAGCCATTGCTGATAGAGGCATATAGCTCGAGGCTCAGTGAAAAACGGAGAACTTAGGGAGTTGAGGGCTCTAGGCCTTCCCTTGCCCAGAAGAAGGGAGAAGAGGCGGCAAAAGAGCGGACGTCTTTGAAACTATCAAGAACCGAGGGGGGTAATGAAACAGTACCAGCTGTGTTTTGAGAAACTCAAATAGGAAGAAGACAACTGAGGGTACCGACTATCTACCGCCCTTCACATCTGGGGGAGGCATATCTTATATTGGGGCACTTAGGAATCTCGGAGGTTGGAAACATCCTACCGGAATGGACCCAGACAGCGCGACTGGCAGGGGTATTTCGTAGCGATACGGTAGACCGTTGGATGCCAAACCTATCTTGCAAGGCTCCAGCACCCAAGGTTTTTTTTTTGCCACCAGCCCACCGGCCGCTATGTTAGTAGGAACAGACCGGGACCGGGAAAAGGGTATCCATACCGTATCATAAACACCACTAGCGTGATTCCGGAAAGTGCGAAAATAAAAACCCCACCATCGAACACAAGTTGTCCCAAAGCGGTACTAGGAAAAACCTTACAGTCTCCTCAAAGGGGAGGAAATGGTAATCTACCTAAGCCCGCTTCCGAGGTGCCAAGAGGAGCTTGTGGATGAGGTGGGACCCAAGCCAAGTGGGCGTTGATTCGGCTAAACAGCAGCTGTAGCAACGCGCAATCGTTTCAACTGAGAAGTAATGATAGCCGACAATCAAGATCATAGATTACCGCCAACTATTACAAGAATGATAATAAAGATATAAGCAAGCTATATAGTGTGGTGGTCTGGTTCCGCTTCACCAAGTTTCCACTCCCACCACACTTCCGCAACAAAGAACAAAGGCATTGAAAGAAAGTATATAGGAACAAAAGGAATAATAAAGAAAGTGTGAAGAAACAAAAAGTTGTACTCGGCTTGAGAATAATATAGAAACTTAGAAGAAGCATTTGAGAGGAGAAAGAAACCATATACCAACAGCTGTAACGACCCTATAGATAGGTAGCTACAGTGGACTAGACTCAAGCCCATATGGTGTACCAAGAGGTAGCCAGATTGAGGATAGACCAGTATACTTAGTATCCCTTGGGCGGTCTGAGACACTTGAATTCGTTACCAGCACGCTAGTGCTATTTCGGAGCAATGTGAGTGGAAGGAATATTCAAGCTGACCACCACCGCTGAGTCATTTGAGCTCAAAAATGGCTGAAAGCGTCCATTTCCTCACCAAGTAGAGTCACTGACTGCCTAAACTGGCCGGTAACGAATTCAAGTGTTTCAGACCGCCCAAGGGATACTAGCGGTAGACATGAGATGGTACAAGTGTCTACAAAGTGACTTGGTGACATAGGGCTAGACAGGGTAACCTAGATAGGCCAAAGTTACCCTGCAAGGCAGGGTAACCTTTGGAGAGCATGTTCGCGCAAAGTTAAGAAAACATAGAAAACATTGCACGGGTCTCAGGGGCAATATTATATGTGGTCGTGTGACCTCCCGGAGAGAATAAAGGCATAACGGAGTGAAGTTACCCTACCTTGGAAACATGATTACCCTACCTTGGGGACCCAGTTACCCTACTGAGGTACCCCAGTTACCCTACCTTCACTGACAAAGTCGTCTGTGGACTTAGGGGAAACTTATCCCCCTATAGTTGAGCTCTTAGATGTTTATAGGGCCGCTTCGTGGGGCATGAAATGGGCTACTGATGGAGCAGGAGTGGTCTGAACCTCCTATAACTTTCAGGAGATATTACTAACACCCCCCTGCGGCCCCAGAGTTGGTACGGCGCGACAGCACGGTACGGCTGTGTAGTTGTGTGCTTCCTAGTAAAGTGAGATCCATTGGAACGCTCCCAGAATACCGTATGAGTTGTGGCCGTCCAACCAACCAGAAGCTGTTCGCAGGATATATAAGGGGTGTGAGGGTGACCGCCTCCTGGGGCGCCACCTGGATAACACCTGGGAACTACCTATGGGCATACTGTGACCTCTGGGTAGTAGTATGGTTAACAGTAGAGGGCTTGGGGCTGACCGGGGAAGCTGCAAGGCTTCCAGGACAACCACCCCAATGCGAGTCCCGGGCTACCCCGTGAACTGTAGCATTACCATGGGTTATTAGTGGACTCTAGAGATGTGAGTCTTGTCATGATTTAAGAGGGTGCCGCATGGTTGACTGTGGGTAGCGCCCATGCAGTCAAGCAGTAGGAGATTTCTTATTGAGGGAGCATGCAGTCAGGTTTAGAAGCTTAGTATAGCCAAGTAGATTTGCCAATGGACTGCATAGCTTGTATAGACGAAACCACCGCTGGGCCAGTGAGTCCCAATGGATATTATCTCTACGGTAGGCATGTCGGTCAGCCATTGACATGCTACCGATAGGAAAGAGCTTTCGCTTATGCAGATGTAGTTAGAGAGGTATCACCGGGAGCACTCCCTATTTGTGGAGATAGTTAATATGCGAGCGGTCCGACTGTCTCCGAGTATTAGCTCACTCTAGGCAGGTGAGTTGGACAGCCCTGAGCTGAGCAGGGTGCTCGTGAAAGGTCAGAATGGTTGGCGAGTGTCCTCTGGCTTTACATTATCTACTTAACTAAAGCGAGAGACACCCTATTCTGATAACCAATGATCCTTGAGAGAACTTATTGAGTGAAGCTTTCAGGCTTAATGATATTAAGTTTTACCGCTTGATTCTACTTTGAATTATCTTTATCTTTATTTTGATCCTTACTTCTACTTTGAGTATTCGGTACTGTCGCAATCTTAGGATCCGTCTTCCTACAGAGTGCCCCCATTACAACAGCAGCTCTACTAGCTCTGTTCTAACAAACCTCGGACAGGTAACAAAATTTATATACAGGCTCCATCTGCGGGGCGCGATTGTAAGTGGGGCAGCCAGCACAGTTATCAGCTAACCAGTTGGTGGAGGGGAGGGGCCGTTACCGGTGTCACCGGCCTTACTACAGAATCCTATTTGACAGCAACGACCTGGGTAATGACTTTCGCGCAGAAGCAGTTTAACTAATCTTAACAATAAGTTTAGCCTCCCCCCTCCTCCCAACTAGGAAATGGTTAAGTCTTGGGGGGGGACAAAGGTTCAAATATGATGGTATTTGTAAAATTATTATCGAATCGACTTTTCGAAATTCCATTACACATTACCTACTATCGCCTCTAAAGCTAGGGGGCCCAACACCGATACATTCCTTAGACAACCCACGTTGGGCACTTCACCCACTTGTTTGGTTCTTAATATGCATCGACTCCTACTCGTGGCTTGTTCTCCAGAGGTAACTCATAGCCCATTGTTTCTGTGGCGACAATCTCCGACCATCAATTCAGCAGCCCAAAAAACGACACTCTAGAGACTAAAACAAAAATAAGTAAATGCCAATGAGGTCTAAGCACAGTCGCAGGAGAGTGTTTGCGGGTTTTACTCTGGTGTTCTGCTGTTGCCAGCTCAGCAGTCGGTGGCTAGCTCTTGTCACTTATTATAGCCCCAAATAAATCGAACAATATCACTATTATAAATTACCTATCTCTATTTCCACCAGGCGAGACGTTCGGGGTGGTCGTTAGGCTTATACACTGTTTCGCTTAAGAGCTCACTCTGATACAATTACTTAGCGCCGATATAGACCTGGCTCCCGAACTTTTACTTAATCAAGCTTCTTGCACAAAAACCATTACTAGTTCAAGGGTGGCTAGAGCAACCAGCCCAAGAGATAGGCTTTCACTTGCAAGTAACTAAGGTATCTCTATTTGCCCTCTCGAAGCAGTTGCTGATTCATCAGTCCGGCTCTCAATACAAGACAATATACAATATTTGTTGTTACACTTGGTTTCTAGAGATGGAACGATAAAAAATCAGCAAGGGAGCTTCCCGGGAGAGTTCCCGGTAACTATGCTAGGCTCTCATTTTGTCCTATCTATGATTTCGCTCGCTCCCCCTTCTCTCCACAACTCCGCTGCCCACCAAACTCGCCATACCGCACCAGGTTACCTATTCCACCGGAAACTTCGGTGAAGATCACCCGCTGATCCAAACAACTAAAGAACCACTATATCTACCGGTAACCCCCTCCCCCCTTTCTACCGTAGGAATCAGAATTTCGAGGGCGCAAATTAGCCCTTAGGTGAAACGGATAGCACCACGCTCACCGCGAATCTTTGGATCTCTTGGCAAGCTTTGAATATGGTTCAGAAAACTAAACACTATGGTAACTTAGCCCGGGGTGCTGTATCTTTCTTGAAAAAGAAAACCCCCCCCCCCCCCAAACTCAACTATAAAAATTAAACGGCGGGGGTTTGAACTCTTAGTAAACTAACCTCACAGATCCCCTAGGGATTTAGGACGTGTTGAAACCCCAGCACAAGCAAATCCTAACCACCGTATCGCCTCATTCGCAATTTCTTATACCCTTCCGAGTACCACTAGCCGTTGGAAACGCTTCGCTAACCCTCCCCTTCTATGGTTTAGTGGAACAAATTGTGATAAGAGCTTACTTACAAAGTCCCTAGAGGCATCTAAAGAAGAGTTATCAAAGGGACTCTAGCTGGCCTGTTGTTGTGAATAGGTATTCAATAATTTTATTTAAACTATAAAGTCAGGGAGGGACTACACATCCATGCTTCCACAACCCTCCAGCAGGACAAGTCATGGGCATAGTACCCCAACACTAGCCAGCAGTCCCACCGCAACATCTGGCGGGAATTGACCCAAGGGCATTACCGACCCTAGACCTACCCCCAGCAAAAAAGTGGTTGGCCGAACATTTTTTTTTTAATGCTCGACTGCTCCACTGTCCCCCGGATTCGAACTCATGATTGTCCCTGTTTCAAATTAGCCGACCAGCCTCCTGAGCCATTAGACCATAGGAACTGGCCGATAATATTTTCTATTCTTGATATTTTAACTGCTTCTTCAGGAAATAGACAGCTCAGGAGCCTGATACTTTATCTTTGGTAAAAAAGGACATCAATATCCAATCATAGCACTTTCTCATGATAGCAATAGAACAAGGAGCGGGGGGGTTCCGGTGCATATCTATGCACTGCCTCCGAAACACTCACTTTCTTTGTTTGATGACAAATGTTCCCCGAATTCCACGGCTAGTATTCCCTATGTAACGATTCTTTGGTACAGGAAAGGACAGGGATAAAACTTTTGTAAAGTATCTATGCATATCTGACCGTCCATACAAAATTCGGACTCAAGTGTTCGGATTCTATATGCCTGTAACTTATACAATCCCGGGGTAAGCTAACCCAATAGGTATTGCTCTTGAGGTACAATGAAGGGTATGAGAACTTTACGAACTCGGGTGTATTATCCATACAGTCTTTCGGAATAGGAAAAGCCCCCTCCCGAAGCCAATTTCACGACTAGGCTAGCTTAGCGTTCTCTATAAATCTGGGGTCACACTGTTGCGCACTCTTCTATGGTGCAAAGAGTCCCCAATGGGTCAAGTTTGTTACATCTCATAATCCCACCATTTTACAAGGGTATTTATAATATATAGCGAAAGAGAGGATGGAATTTGCTAGAAAAGCTTACAACCCGGAAAAGGAACAGGAAATTGCTGTGGCAATGCCTAGTTGTTCTGTGAACCAGACTGAATTTCCGGTGTCGTCATGGTCAGTGAGCCTATTATCCGGCCACCCTGAAGAGCTGAATTATTAAAGATAAACCCCAAAGAATGAGCAGTTAGTTACATCTCGTTTCCTAATGGCTCGGATACAGTTTGTAGGCTGATGTGAGGTTGTGATTCGGAATTGGCATTTCTCCTGGACTTGAAACCTCCTGCATTAGAAATAGCACTTAGGCTCCTTTGAGTCTATTTCATTTCCATTAGTGACTCCATAAAGATATTAATATATTAAAGCAAGATGCAGGGTGTACTACTCTGAAAGGCTAATACCCTCTATGCTCCTAAAGCATAATGCCAGTTGCTTGGGGATATTCCCCAGAGTGACCTGAATGCTAGTAGAGATCGTCCTTATAGGGCCAAGGCCCGGTATGGAGACATCACTAATTATCTAGTAGGCTTGCTTCCGTCACACAGGGCACCAATCGGTAATGTTAGCACCACTTACTAGTCCTGTACCTGCACTTACATGACTGGGTTGAAGATAGATACATTCTATAGGTGTTGTCACCTTATGTGTCAGACTTTAACTTGGCCCCAGAGGTGGAGGAGGCAAGCACTTAAAACGTTTGCCAAATCAAGAATTTCTTTCGTGCCGTCAAGGCCAAAATCCATGGGCTTGTCTTGGTAGTTGCGAATGGTGTCGGCATCGTGGCCCTGATCACTGGCGGGCTCATGAGTTCGAGCAAAGAGGACCATTTCCTTAGATTGATTTGAGGACAGCCTTAACAACAATAGGAATCACAGCTCTTTCCTCCTCCTCCTAGGTTCACCATGGAGGCCTTGCTCTATATGCTTCAGGTTATAAATATCTTTCTGTGGCGAATGGTGTTGTGCGGACAAACAAGAAGAGGGTTTTGTTATTAATTGAAGGAAGGGGGGGGGGGAGAGGAACCGAGGGGCTATTGAAGGAGGTTAACATAAGGAAATCATCGGGATGTAGCAATGCATACATATATGCATTCATGTTACAATATTAAGAAACATAGCGCTATAGAAGTATCTAGAGTACACAGAGAAGAATGAAATGCAGGTTAAATCGACATCAGATCATATTCTCACACTTTTTTGATCACAACCAACTTTCCTTCGCCCCTCATCTCCGTACCTGTCCCCATAGCGTGTATTCAGGCTCTCGTTTTCTCCCTCTGTTGTCAATGTCTGCCCTTAGCCTCTGATTGGTGCCTTTTAGATCTGCCAATCCCGACCGCACTCTGCCTCCGACCATATTGGCATACAAGAATATACCTTGCACGGCAGTGATACCGTCCCTAAGTTATCGTAGAACTATCCTGAAGCATCACGGGCGCAGGTACAGGTCAGGAGTGGGAAAATATCTCGTGAGAACAGTAGGGTCGAAGTCCAGGACTTGGGCGGGTGTTGATAGCATACCAGTATCAGTGGCCACCCCATAAATCATATAAATACTTAACCCTGCTATTATCTTGGGAGGTGACAGTACTCACGGCCACAGTTAACAGCATCACCAAGATTATATTTTATAGTTAACCAAGACATTGATTGCAAACTGTACTCGTAATTGAGCGACACTTGTGGACATAGCCACTATTGCCTACTGCCGATCCGTTTCTTCGCCCGGATATTACTATCATGTAGAATCCTCCCAGTAAACAATTAATGCACTAGAACTGTCAATAACGCTCTCGAACTATCTGCATCTGCAACTTCAAGAATAGACTATAGCCTCTCACATTTGCCAGAGTTGGTAATGAGCTCTCCCTTATGGTACCTCTTTCTCCTTAGGTGCCACTAGCGATAGTGTCACAATAAGAACTCCCATGACCACCGAATCAGATGATTCATGATTAACTCATACACGATGCATAACCTATAAGGTACCGTGTCCAACGCAATTTGGTTCGAAAGAAGTCTACTCGGCCCACTCGGCCCCAGACCCGAACCCGGATGATGATGCGTGCCGATATTCTTGGAGGCATATATAACTACTGATATAGTGTGGTACAGGATGGCTCCGAGTGATTCGCAAACACCCCATCACACCAATACCCATCTGCTAGAACTTCCATGCATCTGGTCTTTATGCTGCTTCCCGAAGTCGGACGAGCGCGGGTCAATGCAGTAGCGCGGAGTTAAGACCAAGTTACCGTAAGAACTCGAATAATTGAACCTCGGGCTAAAGCTTCCGAAATCCCCTCTCTTGGATAAGGTGCGAGCGTACTTCAGCCCGAGGCTAAGACTAAAAAAAAAGAAAAAAATAGCCAGACCTTACCAGGAGGGGCAACTCCAACGTCCTCCCGTGAGGTTCAATTATTCGAGTTCTTACAGAACCACGCGTAAGTATCATACACGTGCCTACACAGAAAGGTGCTGGCTACCGTTAGGCAGCAAGGGGGATAGTTGTAGTTGTTTGAGCCCACAGTGGAGGAGGGTCTCATCTACTTTCTATTATGGTCTAGTATGACGCTCGTGGCCCCGGATACGAGTGAGATAGATGGTGGATGGTCGGCGGGTGATGGAAATATGATACAAGTTGCCGGCTGGACTGAACATAAGTTACGTAGATCTTGACTCGCGCACTTTAGACCTCTGAGTGAGTTCTAAGGGGACACAATTTGCCATCTAAAAGTAGGCAAGGGACTTGTGTCTAAGATACAGGATTGTTAGGGATAATCACAGTGACTAGGCTCTATTAAAAATCATGCCTTCGAGTTTATATCGTTACAACCACCCATCAAACCCTATATGATGGACATTCAATTAGGCTATCAGTTTCCCTGATTCCTGTGCCCCTCCCACCCACTTCCGATATAGACAAACAAGCCTTGTATGAGGAATTTTCTCAACTTCCTGGTCGAAGCTTACCCAGATCTATAGGATGGGCGTCTTCACAAAGGGGGAGTAGGTGTTGGCCGTCTGTGGCAGAAGGCTTGTGAGGGATCAATATTTTGGGACTCTGATAATTGTGAAATATAGACATGGCAGTACAGTGCTTGGATGCCGAAGTTTTCCCCTTTTCCTTCTACCATGGGAATGTAGCAGGATCCCTACCCTCCATACTCGTTCCTCAGCTACTGTACCAGCATCTGGTGGTCCGTCTATATCTCGGCCGATGACTGAAGGACTGGCGCCATCAGTGTCTCAGATTCCAGAGCGTATCACAATAGATCCCAGCAGATGATGGGCGGGCCCTCCACATGATCGACGGGAGTTCCCGAGGGCTGAAGGACTGCTGACATCTACCGTTACCCTTTTGGGCGCCAGTTTTTCCGAGGGACTGACCTTCTTGCCCTACCACTTATCACCGGGAACGCCCGTGAACACCCGGGACTACAGTCTAGGAGATGGCTGCCGGGTTCCGGGGGGCTTGGGTCATTGCCATTAAGTTCCGGAAGCCCCCCAAGAGCCTAAGTTTGCCCGATACTCCTTCAGCACATCTTACGTTCCAACTTAGAGACAACTCCCACTCGCTCATCTTTCCCCACCAGTCCCATGATCACTACGTCCGTTCAACCATTCGAAGCTCCTCTTCACAAAAAAAAACCCAAACTACTGTGCAACCTAATAATAGACAACAGGCCTAAGTCACACACAGACACACGGACACCAATCACCGGCATCGTACAGTAGATCTCTACAGTGGCTCCCAGTGCTGTAGCTCACTTAGCTACGATTGAATTTCATCCGACATACCTGCCTGCGACTTTTATCATTGATATATAGAGATGTTTGGTAGGCTAGGTTGGCGGTAAGGCTGCCCCAGAAAAGTAATCATCATTTAGGAAGATGGTGCACGCTTCTGGGACTGTCTCCTTTATATCACTCTCCCGAGCCTGTCACTGCACGGTAGAGTACACTTTAAATAACAACCCCCTTCTAAATCACTCGAGGTCTTGAAAAGGAAATTTTGGACTACCTAGCAAACGGTTCGATTATTTGAGACTACAATATGGTAGGGTATCGCTTTAGCGTTGCAGCGTGCTAAGACTCATGGTATCTATTACTCTGCAATAAAACATAAAGACCCGGCCATCCCCTTCCTGCGAAAAAAAGACAAAAAAATATAAAAGCAAGAAATATATTACACTATTGGAAAGTCTTGACACTGCTATCGCGCCCATCTAGTGCCACTTGGCAAGTAAAGGCCACTTCATAGAACCACAACTCGGGGCACGTCCCATTTTTTTCTCCGACCGACCTCCCCCCATATTCCCCTCAATTTAAGCCCTATCCTATCACTTTCCTAGCCGGCACGGGAGAGGATGTTAAGAATGGGGGAGAATGACTTCCCCCGCTTCGATACAATATCATCTCCAATGCAGCCCCTCTCTGTGACACCGCTGGCAATCGAATTATTCGGGAATCTATTAACCCCCACATCCAGCTCCAGATAACAGTATGGTATAGGCTAGACCACTAACGAACCTATAAACTAACTGACGCAAGTTAAAGATTTTAGGAGAGACAGAAGGGGGGGGGGGGGGGCAATGCACGTGTGGGAAATATCTTAATGGGCTCTCTCACAATAATATTATGGATGTCCTGGTATTTTCCTCCCCGTAAACCTTACCCCAAAGCATTCCATTAATACCAACGCGATTCGAGTAACATAATATACTTGTGCCACTACTGGACAAGTCCCAGTAGACCAGCATCGGGGTTTTCCCGTAGTTATAATACGAATAAATTCAGGGATTTAACAAAAAAAAACCAACCACTAGACCCAGCACGCACCAAAAGTCGCCCAAAGAGGATGCGGTTCTGGATATAACTTGGGGGTGGCACCATAGTGTGTTCTAGAAGGAATATTTATCATGACACCACCTACTTGCAGGCTCTAATGCTTGAACACCCCTGCTCTTTGGAGACTCTGTGTGGCCCACTTTCTAATAGACCAAGTTGCTCGTGTATGGGATTAGTTAAGCTAGCTAGAGATAGTTAAAAACCTGGCAGGAGTTCCTTTGTTTGCTTTTTTTGATCTCGTTTTTATGCTTTGCAGTTGTATTATAGGGCGGATTAGTATTGTCTACGGTATTTACCTAACAAAATACAATAGCGCAGTGTAGCTGAGAGGACGGGTGCCTTCGTACAGTACTAGGGCAAAAAGATTCGTCCGATGCCCATTTTACACCAAAAGTAGCCGACTTCGCCACCCTCCCCCAGGCCACAATCTTTATGAGAATCCACAAAAATTTGGTTGTGCACCAGAAAACCCGTAGATAATATAATGAGGGTTACAAAACTCTTAAATATCACAAAGGGATGGAGAAATGGTTGTTTAAGTAGAAAGGCATTGGTTGTCATGTACCTTTTTGTATCGAGCCACATACAAAAATCTAGGTCACTTTCACACAGGCTGATGCAATCATGAACAATGGAAGCAGCTTTGATTCCTTGTACTTCTACTTCTAGAGGTTTGAATAGATTGTGATTCTCTAGCTGGAGGATCGATTTGAAGTGTCTCCATGCACACAGTGTTGGGAATTGTCGGTTTGAAAATGTCAAATTTGGCCCTAAAACCAGTATCGGACGAATCTTTTTGCCCCCGTACTTTACGTACAGTACCAGTCACTATGCAGTGACTAGAATAAATTTCGAAAATATGAGACTTTTGCGACTAGTATCATATAACACCAAGCAGAGAAAAGCTGTGAATAGGGTTAGGGATCGAGATTGAAAAACTGCAGCATGATATACCTTGCCGCATGTCGCAGTAAGTGCACAAGATATCCCTTGAAATTTGCTACCAGATATCGAGAGAAATCACTGCATCAGCTCACGGTAGGTTTAGTTCGATAGGGCTAATAGAATTTCAAATATTCGAGTACAAGTTACTGTGTTACTATAGTGGGGGCCTGGCGGGTTCCGAGGCTTGTCCTGTGCCGTGTCAGGAAAGCACCAATCCTTCTCAGGAGCAGTTATCTCTGAATTTGGTGTTGAGAAACTTGCAATATATAGTGAATTAGCTTACAAGAGAGATCTCGCGGTACATTATAGGTCATGGGAGGACTGAAATTATCCCTTCTAGAAACGGGGGTGAACCCTTCATAAATTCCAGTCGCCCCTACTAGGCTATAAACGCAGCTCTATCAAAGTATCTGCCGGTCCAAACTAATCCTCTCAAATCCTCCTGGACATATTTCTTTGGCGACGGCGAACAGAAATAACTCAGGGCCTCAGTCAAACTCACAACTCCCCAGAAACTCCGCCCTCACCCAACCCAGAGACCAGAATCATTCAAAATGGCAGGGCAGCGCCAACGAAATTTATTAGCATATGATAGCCCATGATGCCCCAACCTCAATATCAAGTCCACAGAACATAGCCGAAATCATGATATGTACGCTCGCTATTCTAAACATCCATCCTCTCAGAGAAATATATATAAGAGAAGAAAATAAAAGAAACGCAATCCAAAGAAGCCGTCAATCTGTACAATCATTTACAGCTCTTCCGTACCAGTATCTTGGGGCCTTCCCTGATCGGGCCCCTTCTGGTGGACAAATGAAGTCCTGACTTTGCCGCCCTTGATCTTCCCGTCCTTGCCCCTTGTCAATCGCCACTTTCCGCCGGTCTCCATATTCGTCCCCCCCACGAGGTCTCCCCAGTTGAGGGTTCCAAAGGACCCTTCGGGTGTCTCGACTTCTAGGACTTCCTCTTCGGCTGTTTTATCGTAGTTTACTACGAATTTACCTAGGCTGGTTTGGAAGCCACCTTCAACGTGAGTTAGATCACCAGGCTGAGGGGTGATTGACCAAGTTTTCCCGAGGGGACTCAGAAGTTTGATTCCGAGAATTGAATCGGTTAGGACAGAGGTTGGGCCTGCTGACCATCCATGGGCGTGCGAGTTTCTGGTCGAGGACCAGTATGCCGGGTATTCTATGAAACAAGGAAAGAGTGTTAACGTTGTCTTCATGTTTCGGGATCATCAGGTAGCCTACGGATATCTCCATCCATCCTAAATCCTTCAATTAAAGTACTATTGGTAAAGCCGGGCCCATCAAGCATATATCCCCACTGCCTTCTCATGAGGTCAAGAGCATTTTGATAGTTCCCGATTTGGGTATGAGCATGAAGCTCGAACCCAGAGGCAAAAGGTGAAATTGTATTTGGCAGCTATTTCACCAAATTAGTGCCATCCTAGTATACGATTAGCTAAAAAGGGAAACCCCACCTCTACTGCCGGAGCTCCATAAGTTCCCCATCTTTTTTTCAATTCTTTGCTAATCCGGCGAGCAATATCTCCAGTGACAAGGCCTGTTGCAACAGCCCAACTATTTCCGTCTTGAGGAAAGATCTAAACACCATTTAATTTAACAACGGAAGACAACGCTAAGATATCTTTGCTACTCACGTCCCGCCTATCTTTAGGATTGTCGCAGAACAGTCCAACAGCTTCATTCCAAAGCTTCCCGGAGGCCATAACTCCCTTCTTAATACCCTTCATATACCCCTCCCATAGGGTGATAAGCTGTTTGAGGTCTCGCCCTTTGACATCCTTGAACTTATAGCCGTCTTCAGCTAGCCACTCCGCAAGCTTGACGCTGCCGAAAAGGGTTTTGAGAAGAATTCCTTGAGCTTCGATATTTTCCCCCCCCATACCGGGCCGGAGCCAATCGTTGCCCGAGGTAACATACCTTGAGCGCAGAATCATTAGTATTTATTTATTCACGATACACTGGGGCATAAGGAAAGGGTAACTCACATCAAACCGGTACCCTTCAAGATTTTTGACGTCGAATATTCGATTGCTTGAACGTACCTCCACCACAAATGCTTCAAGTAATCGAAGTCTCCACTGTAAAGCACATACTGGTAAACACCTAGAAGTGCATGCATGTGATATGTATCGCTAAACTCGAAACGGAACCCCATGGGCGGGCCTGCATAAGGTAATCTGATCATACCACTGTTCTTGCCGCCCTCATCATGAGAGCTATGATAATAGTGTTCAAATAGGGTGTCAAGAGCGTTCTTAACAGAGACCAGATCGTAGGTTGAGACAGCTATTCCAGGAGCGGCAAGTGTCATGTCTCCCGCGTAGACCATTCTGTCGCGCTTAGCACCATCCGTAGTTACGGAGGTCCCGTTAGATATGGTAAAATTAGAGTACCAGGTTCCATGTGGTGCCCCGTTGTCATCGACCACCTTATTCAAATCAATGAGGGTTCCCCCTTCTTTGGGGGGAATTGTGGTAATTTGAAGTGTGTAGGCCCCAGCATACCAAATGCGGTTGAGAAGATTGTCGTTCGAATAGAAATACCCCGTGTACCGACGCGGGTTTTCGTGCGACGGGAAAGCTGAATACTTGACCCAAATATCTTTAAAGCCAACACTTTCAGGAGGAAGGAGGGGCTCCTGTCCACCACGCGTCCCCAACTTCATCTGCGCCAAGTCTGAGAGGTCTGCAGCGATGGACCTGGTAGTGAGTGAAGCAATGTGCGGGAAAGCTTGGCCAACCTTTGGATCGTTCGGGTGAGGGATGAAAAATGTAACATATTTGAATGCCCCGCGAACATGGTCCTGGTCAAGTGAATTAAGGCCACTGGTTAGAGGCTGAAAATGGGTAAGGTCGTACTCGACTCTGTCGCCGGTTCCGTCCGTTCTTCGTCCGATAAACCGAGGGGATTCGGAGAAGGCAATACCGATAGATTGGTGCTTACTCGTAGTGGCCGAATCGACTTCGAAAAAAAGGCTGGACTCGGAAACAAGCTATTAGCACATATTACTCCACTTCTTTTACCCCGCTCCGAAATCTACAAAAGGCGGAGGGGGGGCGGAGGTCTTTTTAGCGAGGAGTGATACCGTCCAGCAATATTTTGAGCAAACTCGTATGTCACCAAGGCACCCTGACCTTTCAAAACCGTAACACCTGACGAGTCTGTGGCAGCAGAAACAGTGCCCTCTGTGTAGTAAACCTTTTGAGGACGGACGTGACGAGATTCTGGTGCCTGAATGTAGCGTTCCCAAGGCCCTGGGAATATTGGGGTATTCTGGGATTCACCGACCGCTACGGCTAGCAGCAGCAATAGCGAACTCCGGAGGGGCGCAGGCAGGTGCATGTTGAACTCCCTGAGCCGACAAGAGGAAGAGCCGTGGGCACAGCAGGAGTATAAACAGAACCAAGTTGAGGGAGAGGAGGAAGATGGCTCAGGAGAATGAAGCGCATTCAATTCTCGGTCGGAGATGAAGAGGGGATATCCAGTTAGAAGTACTCACTCTCTAGCTCCTCCGAATCCAACCATTCTGACCGGGGGAGGGGGAAGCCCCTACCGCTACCCCATTTAGAGGCCCCTGGTGCGACAGTTGTTGTTTTGGAGCTTCCCCACAATTTGGGCAGAATGCATCTAAATCTTGGACACGTGCAGGGACCATAAAGCCACATGAGAGTTCGCAAAGGCCTGCTGATTTGTTCGGCTATCGATAAAATCTGACCCATCAAAATGAGGAACTACGATGAAGTAAGAAATGGCAGCCAGACCAGCCAGTCAAGATGTCAGCCTGCCCTCCTTTCCCACCCACCCTCTCCCGACCACCCGAGATCTCCGGGGCGAGGGTGTGAAGGTGTGGAGAAGAAAGAATGTAGCACCCCCGATGCCAGAGCTTCAGTGCTTCAACCACCCTATCCCATTTGGGCCACCCCCGACACAATAAATAACCTCTATGATACTACCGGTACTCGAGTAGTACAAGTACAAAAATCTAACCTACTGGTCTCCCCCTTTTACTGGGCGGGGGCCCATAGACTTTGAGTATATATACCGCATAAAAAGCTAGAGTTCGCAGTGGGATGGGTATAAAACCCTCCACGGTGCTCTGGCCGAATAGCCATTACTCGAGTACTCGAGTACAGTAATTACCGGTAGCCAGGGGCAAACCGGAAACGGAGTGGAAAGCCAGAAGCCTGAGGGCCGCGCTTCTTTTCTCCATCTTGAGCTAAGTGCGGGGAAAGTGAGGAAAAATGAAATAAAATAAAACCCCCCTACTACAGCACTACCACCATAATTCGTGGGGCTTTCCAACCTCCATTCCATCCTCTCTTCTCACAATCAATCACTATTTTTACAACACCCTTCTGGTCAGGCGGCTGGTAGCAGCAAAGCCTCAAACAAAATGTCGTCCTTTACGGCTATACCGGTCTTAGATTTCTCCCTCTCGAGAGATGAAAGTACCAAACCAGCCTTCTTGGACGAATTAAGACGAACTTTGCTCGGGATTGGATTTCTCTACATCAAAAATACCGGGATCGATGAAGACCTCGTGGAAGAGGTCATCAGGCTCGGAAAAGCCTTCTTTGACTTGCCTGAAAGTGAGAAGATGAGAGTTGACATGACGAATTGTAGGTGTGATTATTTTGTCTCCACAAACATTTCTTCTCGTCTCGTTCTCTGGCATTTTTGTGAGAGCTTGGGGGAAATGTGTCCAACGACCGTCACCACGAGCGGCTCTTACTCTGTGTGGGGAAACAAGAAGCAACATCTCACGTCATAGGATGGGAATGCTGACCTGATCTTGGGAATGCAGCTCCATGCTTTTTAGGTTATAGCCGCCTTGGAAACGAAATGTGTGTTTCTCCGAGCTCACGTGGTGCCAATCCTAAGAAAGAACTCAAAAGTTCCCTCAAAGTAATAGGTTTCAAAACACTTCAACTGCTGACCCAGAAAATTCCATAGTACCAAATATGCCACGGATTGGCGTGAACAGATTGATCTCGCGACCGAGCTCCCTGCCCCCTCTCCCTCAGAGCCTAGATACCGCATGCTCCGTGGTCCAAATCACTGGCCAAAGGAGGAACTCTTACCAGGATTTCGAGAAACCTTTACCGAATATATGGATCAAATGACTGAACTTTCGACAATTTTTTCCAGCCTTATTGCCGAGGCTATTGGATTGCCAGCCGACTCCTTTGAAAAATATTTTGATTCATCAGAAGAAAGTGCTTCTGGAACAAAGAGGCAGGATAGACTGAAGGTCATCAAATACCCTGACTTGGGGGAGCTAGGCGAGAAAGCGACGGAGCAGGGAGGTGAGAGAATTGCTCCATCTATTTTTACGTTCATTATACCAGTAAGGCTCTTAGGACTGATGCTCTGCCTATAGTTGGGCCGCACAAAGGTTTGACGCTATTTTACACACAACATTCAACCAACACCAATGATGAAGAGAAACATTAATGCCGGATCGAAATAGATTCGATGCTTACCTCCTATCTTCTTCAAGCAACAGATCACAAAGGTCTCCAAATTCAGAACTATCGAGGAGATTGGGTAGATTGTATTCCTATAAAGGGAACATTTGGTAATGTCGCCTCTCCCCTTGCACTGCCTGTCATGATGTTAAAACATTTAAAGTTGTTGCGATAGGACAAGGCCTCGAAGCTATGACAGACGGCATTTGTATGTCAACCACCCACCGTGTTATATCCCCGCCTGTCGGCTCAGGACCGAGATTCTCGATACCGTTCTTCCAAGGGGTGTCGTATGACGCCACTTTTGAAAGTATAGACGTTCCGGAAGAAGTTAAGGCTTTAAAACAGGATATAGTGCGAGAGGAAGGAGGCAGGAAGGATGAAATAGAAATGACATTTAAGAAAAGCCTTTTCAAAAAACTGGGAGAAGCAACTTTGATCAATCGAGTCAAGGTCTCACTCATCCCTTACCTCCCACATTCTGAAAGAAGAAAAAAATCGCAGGGTTGACATTTCCGCCTGAAACATAGTCACATCCGGATGTGGGGGGAAAATACTACCCGGACCTCTTAAGGATCGTCAGAGAGCAGGGGAAGGCGGGGGGGGGACAGTCAACACATAAACCAGGAAGCGGAAACTTGCTTGGTGTCCCTACAACCGCAGTCACTAGTGAGGGGACAACGGGTGACGCTCCTACCACTACACAAACCAAAGGGCGACGCCGGGCACCTACGATCGTAGTAGAGTTAACCCCCAGCGATCAGCCAAGTTATGGAGAGGACCCAGGCCCCGATGGGAGTATGGAAAGAAAGGAAGCGTTCGAAATGAGGAAGGCTGACGCTGCTCCGGATGTTGTTCGGGTCATTGAGCAGTAGGCCTCTCCACACAGGTGGAACTGAATACTAGTTTCACATCAAATTCAGCTATGCTTTATCTAACACGATTAATGCAATATCATGGCCTACTTCCCCACCATTCAACTTCCCCTCATCCCGGTGCCTATGCTGAGTGCGGTGATTTCTCCACCCGCCAGTCTCTGTACAGTACAACAACTCTAATCATTCCCCATACTGATACCCAAGAAAGCTACGTTATCAGCCCAACTCTAAATCTCTATAGGGAAGAAACCATTGCCTTGAGTCCCCCCTATTGAACTAACTCCACCAGACCAACTCAATCACTACCTTCTTTCATTTGTTTCTCAATGCTGTTTGCGAATATTTCCCGCCATTCTTAGCTATATGTTCAATTATCGCTAGTAAGAACGGAAAATCCATTAAACCGGCCTGACCAGATGACTAACAGGTGAAGGTATAACAATATTATTAAAAATAAGATCGTATACCCTTCAACCTAACGTGATACGCAAGCAGAGTAACAACCGGTACCAAGGAGGGCAAGACACTATCCCTATGTCTCCCAACAAGGCGTAGCCCCAAAATAAATACATCCTTCGTCTTCACAATATTCTCTCCTCCACCCATCCCTCTCCCTCACCAACCGAGCTTCCCAAACAACATCAGCGCTTGTTCCAACAACCGCATCCCAGCCGTCCGTCAAATACACCATGTCACTAAACGATCTACCTCGTCCCCCGGATGAAGGTGGGTCCAAAAGCACAAGAAAAAAATCTCAGGAGGATGATACAATGGTAAGCCATCTCGGGGTTTTCTCTCCAGCCAATTCGCCAGACTAAGTGAATAGATCACCGTTTCTCTGGCCGAGGTCGAGTGGTGCGATCTTTTCATAGATCTTGAGCATGGCTTAAAGTCCAGATTGCCGCATTTGCCCCGCGATATTAGGATAACTAAAGCCTTTGCACACCTGAGAGGACTATGCGCCAATTCAGTGGCAATAAATAGCTTAAACGTTTGTCATCCTAATCATTCCTATACATATTCCTACTTCAATACTTACTTTCACCTCTTATTTTCAATACTAATCGCCATTCTCCTCTTAGAGTTTTCAGGAGAAATATTACTGGCAAGAGGCCAGCGCTGCAGCCCAGAGGCGGAAACATAGCCTATCTGAGTTCCCAGAGGTGATCTATACCACTGCTGAATTTCTACGCAATCGAGAAGCATCCGAAGGATACCTAGATGTCGTTAGAATCACGGAGAAACTTGACCGCAGTATTGCATCTCTTTCAATTGAACCCGACACCGGCCCAGAGTCACTCATCAAAACAAACGGAGACAAGCCAGTGGCTAACGAGCAAGTAAGTTCTTATACCAATTTTTAGACCTCTTACTAAATATGCCATGTTTTTGCAGATATTCTGCCACAACAAGAGTGTCCTTTTGCTTGATGAGAACGGGTCAGATTCAGAGGAAACTATCAAATCAAGGCCCAGTGCTTCTGTCACCACCGCCACTACCCTTGAAAGCTCCAATTGTCTCCGGGTCGACAACATTCAGATGGCAAACAAAATAGAACACGGAATGTCAGACCCTACCTCGCCTGCTACCAGCCGGGAAGTCCCCAATGGGCCTCTATCGTTGAAACCCCCGTCCGGATCTTTGACCCCCCCGCCGACCAACCAAACAGACTCCCTAGTCATCCCCACTCCTCCAACACCATCGCCGCTTCGCGTCGATATCGCGAACCGGCCATCTTCTTTATCGCCAAACAATTCACCTGGTGCTCTCCGCCTGGAGAGTTTTTCACCAATCCTGAGCACTGTGAAGGAAAACCACTTAGTAGAAGAACGATGGAGAGATTCCCAGGTCTATGGTGGCGCACTCGAGGAATACCTTGTGCCATTGCCTCGGCATTCCTTGATAGATGGAGTCAGTGATGCCAAGGTGGGTGCCACTACCCTATTAGAATTTTCCGCTCCTGGTTGGACTCCCGAAGTGACTCTTTCGAGTCCGCTTGGCCAGACGACTGTGTTCTCTTCTCCCTCGAGCATCTGTACGACCAGTACACGCAGCGGTATCCCTAGATCCACCGCCACATTTGGAAAAAACAAGGAACTGCCAAGTACCCCCCCAGCGCCGATCACGACAAAGAAATCAATTTCGAAAACCTTAAAGGGAAAGGAAACAAGCTCTTTCGCCTCAAGAGCCAAGGGAGCAAAGGTAGAACCTCCGCAACCTAAACCTAGTCTTACCAAGACACTTCGTGCCTCCTCAGGTGGCGATGGTACTGCTTCAAATATATCCAAATTATTGGCTAAAAAGACATATCCTACCCTGAAAAACGAAGCACCTTCCAAAGGGAAAACTGTAGGCCTTGGGCGGTTTACTAGTTTGAGGAGCACAAGCACTATCCCCACGCCCAGAGTCATTGATCGCAGCCTCCTCGCAAAAGACGGAAACAACAGAAAGCCATCCGTTGAAAAGATGCTTGAAAACGCTAAGCCCGAGCTTGCTACAAAATCCAAACCGGTAGCGCCTCCAGTTCCAACAAACCCCTGTTCTCCAAATATCTTACCAACCACAAAACTCCTGCCCAACGATCCTCTTACATCTCCGCCAGTCCACCGAAGGAAACACGCACCGGGATATATCATTGACAAACGAGGAACAAGAACCAGCATTTCGTCAAGTCTTCTATCTTCTCCCAAGAGACGGTTCAATTCAGTCATTTCTATCTATGAGGACATGCCCCTTTTGAGGGAAGATTCTTCATCAACACTTTTGAGTGCCGCATCTAATAGCAGTGAAAACATAGCGACCCTGGTGCAAGCAGAATTTGAAACCCTTGCAACAGCGGGATTCTCCAAGGGATCGCCAAGGCTAATTGAAGTCTCCAAAAATACAACGGAATTCGGCATATCCCTTGGATCCGGCTATCCTCAATGTAAGATCCGTCCTCTCGGCAGAGTTTTCTCTAGAAATTCTATTACCACGGTACCAGAATGCGGGGAGGAAGATGGACCACCCTTATCACCTCCCAAGGTCGTGAGTGACACAACCAATCTACCCGGAGGGCAGAACCCTCTATATAGCGCAGGGGAGCACCTAGGCGAAGCCCATGATAAATCATGCGTCCTTGAAGTAGAGGATATCAAGAACTCGGATCCTCTCCGGGGGCCGACCACCCCTCAAGAGAACGGAAAATACCAATCAAATACCAGCCAGCCTCTCCTATCCATTGGGGTACCACCGCCCAATGAACGTACAAACCCAGCTGCAGTCAACACCAGTTATCCTAGCCCCAGCCACGGGAAAGCGCTTTCTAAAACTCATCAGAGGACAACTAGTACCGGATCAAACAAGACTACAAAGTCGACAAGCACTACTACGTCGACTCGCACTTCCAGATCCAGCGCAACCGAGAAAGCAACCAGGCCTCGTTACAGTAGAAACAGCACGATCGTCCCCTCAAAAATTATTCCTACCAAACGGCCTGAGAATCCCAAGGCTGCGGCCCAAAATGGGAACCTGCCTTCAGCCAAAAATTTCCTCCGCCGTGGCTCTGGCATCAAAACGAAATCGTCCTTCACCTTCCAAACGGTGAACCCTAACACTGCACTCGCGGAGAGCACCGATACGAGCCCCTCCGGTCTAGACGCTAATAGTACAAGGAGTTCGCACAATATCACTCAACATCCAGAAACCAGAAATAAACTGAAGTCAACAAACGAGCGCGCTTACAACAGAAATAATCCCCCGAGTGGTGAATGGCTGGGGAGTTCAGATCACTGTAAAGGCAATACGGTTAAGGACATGGGTGATACTAGAGCTATCATAGACCAGGAGACTTCGGTATCCACCAACTCTAGATCTGGCAACACCACCCCGACTAAGTGCCCGGAGACTGGTGTGCCCAGAAGAGTTTCTCAAAACCACCCACCGGTAGTAGGCCCACTAAAGAGAAATGATGGGAATGAAACCCTCCCCCGAGCCCCGCTCACAGAAAACTTTCCTGGAAAAAGGTTGACTCCGACTAAAACTCAGGCACTCGCTGATATAAGTGTGATTGGTTCAAGCAGAAATCCTAGAACCTTGCCCTCTCCCGGACGCAGTTGGTTTGGACGCCGTTCTCTTGTTTCAGTGCCCACTTCGGGGACCGTATCTGGAAAGGAAAATTACGACCCTTCCAACTCACAGCAAGGTACTACTCCGGCCAGTAAAGAGAAGGTCAAATCTAGATCTCTTGGGAATCTCGCTGGATGGCTTCATCGATCCCCTAAGATGTCCCCCGATGGGCTATTCTCCCGTGGAACTAAAAAGGATAAGGATAAATTGTCAAAGGCAGCTTCCAGTCTCGTCGTTAGCTCAACCCCCGCGACCCTTACTCTACAGCCGCCCGGTCGCCACGAGAAAAAAACCGAGTTCTCGCACAACGATGTCGAGAACCTTATCAAACGCCTCTCTATCCAGTTGCCAAGCACTCCAGATGGCTCATCTGGACTCAATACACTTGGAGGCAAATACTACACCTCGGGTTATATTCCCAACCTTGACGAGAGCCCATCCAAGGAGTCCAACCCTATCGCCATTTGCATGGATCTAATCAACTCTGCCAGTGAAGAAGCTCAGAGCCCGAGAAGGGAACGCTTGCTTCAAATGAGCAGCATTATGGTTGATGCTGTGAGCAAAAGCAGAGACGCGGAATGCGCAGCAGAAGAAGCCAAGATAGCGGCGGCGAGGGCTGAATATGCATTCTTAGAGACTAGAAAAAGCCTCCAGGCGATGACGGAGCTCTTGAAAAGGAGGGGAAAAGACGTCCTTTGCGACATTCTCTTCTAGATCTCCCGGTACCCAAGGTAGAGTGGCAGTAATCCGGCGATCCCCTGAAAGGTCGCAGTCACACCTGATACATTTTTCCTCTTTCCCAACCCCTTTCCTTTCCCCTAATTTCATATGTTTTTCTTTTCAAGTTTGTCCGTTTCTATGTACTATGTATGTCGCTTTCCACAGGGTAGGCTAGCCTTTTATCATGCGTCCTCAGCCTACTTTGTACCATCATACCGTTTACTAGCAAACTACCAAAACAAAAGCAATCATTCATAAATCCTCATCATACGGCACTATATCCAAGTACCTTGCCGTTCTCTAATCTAACAAAACCGAGCGACTTCATGACTCCCGGATATCACCTCCGCACCCCCATGTCTCACTAACACCGGAATAACCCAGACAGAGCGGATGCTATCGCAGAGCGGGCCCCAACATCGCAAATCCATGAGAAAACGTTCAAAATACCCATCGATGACCAGGGGGGCATGTTTAACACCGGATACCATTGCACACCACTAATACAAATCCGGATCCCATCCACAGTAAGGCATTAACTCGATAGCGTCGAAAGTGAATAACACTGTATAAAACAGCAGCGAAAAAAGCAAAACAATGAATCTAATTAACAATTTCAGAAGTTTCTGCCACTCTCTCTTACAATTTCTTCCAAGTTTTTGGCCCAATTATTATTGTTAGGGAAGATGATATCAGGGTTATATATCTCGGGGGTCGAAATATCCTTTGATTTGTTGCCTAATCAGGAACCATTTGTTATGATATAGTACCGTGACAAGTATCCGTACAGTAAAATCTCATGAAAATCCACCATCTCCGAGCCATCACGAATAATCCCTGTGTAAATGGCGACAATCAGCCCAAGATAGATTTTTTTTAGCTTGCCAAGTTAACAAGAATCTAACACAGCCAAATGAACTCAGGCTATATAACCGTTTCAGGAAAGCACCAATCCTTCCTGAGAGAGAGACTGTTTTTTGTTTTTTTTTCTTATTTCTTATCATATCAAACCCCGGAGATTAGGGGTTCTGCCGGAGATGGTGGATTTCACGAGATTATACGGGTGCACCCGAGTATCATACAGTACTGTATAATACAATACGGTACTCGAGTGCAAGGGACAGGCATATAGCGATTCGCACAGCACTGCTTCAGTCGTGGGAAGGAAGAACTTTATGCCTGTTGCTTGTAAGGTATCAATGTATCATACGAAACTAGTACAAGTAGTAGGTCTTGGCCCGATAATCTTCTAGTCTATCGTTCTTAGCGAATGTAGAGTAGAGTAGCGTACAGTGCCAGGGGGTCAAGAAAACCCACTTGAGTTTTCCCTTCCTCGCTCGACTTTTCCACACTATTCCGTGATGAGGAGGGAAGGAAGGAAGGCGGGCCCTCGGGAGTGGTTTCTGTCTGGTGTGGTGCGAGGTTACAAGCGGGTTTTGTAATGATGGTATCGATGGTATCATACATATGATAATATTTGAAATGTTTCCTACGAAAAATCAGGGCTATCGGACTCATAGATCCACTCATGACCTCCTTCCTGTAACTCATGATCCGTGGCCGGGTGAGCGAGTATGAGTTGAAGCAAGTTAATCACAACACCGATGTTCTTGGGAGGGATGAAGGAAGGAAGGAAGGAAGGGAAAAGGGTGCAATGATTTTCAGTATTCCTGCGCAAAAAAAAACTCACGCAGTTTGTAAAACATATGTTTATGAACCCCAGTACTGTGCAATAGTGTCGGATTCGCCCAATCCTTCCGGGGATCGCAGAGTACTGTGCAGTGCGCGTCCAAATCATCTCCAGGTATGCACAGTTAGAGCCCAGGGAGGATGCTGGGATTCCCTCCCAACTATTATTATTATACGTGCTTTCCCACCCGGCATTAAGTGCAAAAGAAAGACTGAGGGAGGAAGGATAGGAAGTGGGCTACTTTTGTGGGGGTGGTATTCTTGGTGCCAACAGAGCAGTAAAGGAAGGGCGCGGTATGATGCTGGTTAGTTGGTTATTAAAATAGTCATGTAGGCTCACTCGTAGCAGTGATTTTTCAGCAGGATTCCCCCTCTTCCAACTGCGCTAGCCCCCCCCCCCTCTCTCTCCTCCTGAACTAGGCGATGAGGGCGAGGGTTAGCACTGTTCATCTACAGCCCCCAGCAGTCGGATATCGGCACTAGGACAACCTAATTTTTTCTTTTTCTTTTTCCTTTTTCCTTTTTCCTTTTTCTTTTGCCCCCTGGGATTCTGCGGGATGGCGAGCGGGAGGCGTACGGTATGTCCCCACAAGTATAGTACTCGTATATAGTAATCTTAAATTGAAACTTTACTTTCATACCCTTTCCTCACTGCGCCTTGCCCATCGCAGCTGCATTATCACGTTTTCATTTGTGTAGACAAGTTGCTGTGGGCTCTCTCTCTCTCTCTCTCTCTCTCTCTCTCTCTCTCTCTCTCTCTCTTTCTCCCGACCTAAGCTAGAAACCCTCCAATACCTAGAGTCTGTCTTATCCTCAGCTACAGTTTTATTTTTAATTTTTATCATGGGTAGTACCAGTGTGCTTTCCCCCCACTCAGCGCACTGACCAACTCCACTTCAAGTACGGTAGTCGACTGCCGTCCGCATCTCCAAAGACGAGATCTACCGCATCCCGTACCTCGCCCCCTTCTTGGTTGGGCGGACCCGACGATTGGGAGGGCTGCTGTACATTTCTCTTCCGGGTTGGACTTCGCAGTGGTGCTACTATATGCATCAAAAAAGCCACTTCCGGTGTCGCCGGAGGGAGGGAGAAAAAGAAAAAAGAAAAAACTTTTCGTGCTACGAGTGACCCAATGTGAATCGGGCACAACACTCTCTTCAAAAGTAATCGGTCTGTGTTAAGGTGTTTTTGGAGGGCGATAAGTGCGATACATAGGGTGTTGATGTGCTCGCTCCTGAGGTAGGAAGGGGAGGGGAGAAAGAAAAAGGAACAAAAAAAAGCCTCCACTTTTTACTACTACTGTGTATTCACAACCTTACTATTCCCCCTGTCTCCAGCCGACTAACCAGCCCTACACACGAAATCCCAAAGTCCCGACATATCGGTTCCAGCCCAGGACCGCTGCCGAACGGTACTTGCACCTCTAGCCCGGTTCGCACCGCACTTAACCCCCACGCCCCCGCCCGGGCTATCGCCCCCGAATTCCCTCCGAACGTACCAGTATGGTGCTTGTACTCTCGCCCTCCCCCCCTTCCGCCCGCGCCATACAGACACGTCTTGGTTCCACAGCTGTAGTAAAGGGCGTATGCGTAAGTGCTGATGAATTGTTCATGTGCAAGTTGTAAGGATCCGGAGTGTTGTAGTCACCATCAGTAATTAGGGCTTACCGGGGAGGCAGCCGTATATTATGGGTGGTTCTGGATTTGGGATTGGGCTCGAGAGCTGGGAGGGGGGGTTATTGTAATGTGATGTGGGTAGGTATAGTATGCATGCTGCGGGTATCGTACAACCCTGTGGTTGTGTGTTGGCCGGGCTATGCTATGGTTGTGGAGTCCAGGCATCGGGATGCCTGGGTGATAGGCTCGATAGATTGATATATTGATAGAGGATATCTAAAGGGGGGGGGGTCATAGTGGGGATCCTCCGATGTGGTTGGTTTCGGATAGGTTCC
>Ga0307509_10000293_pt1 | contig 82770 bp, 75 predicted proteins | sample 10_EM_MG_FD_202245 | JGI IMG/M metagenome (GOLD analysis project Ga0307509, IMG submission 202245) | Populus trichocarpa ectomycorrhiza microbial communities from riparian zone in the Pacific Northwest, United States - 10_EM | ecosystem: Host-associated > Plants > Roots > Unclassified | place...
CACGGCCCCCGTCGGGCGGCTGTGGGTGAACCTGGACGACCTGCGCGCCGCACTGCGCGCCGTGCCGGCCTGAGTCACGCCGCGCCGCGTTTGCTGCGGTAGCCCTTGCGGTACACGCCGGGCCCGCCCATGATCTTCGCGGCGAGGTCGTTGTAGCTGCGCACGCGCTCGTCCGACATGGGCTCGCACACCAGCACGTCCGGCTCGCGCGGCACCGGGTAGCACTGCGCGATCGGCGTGCCGCGCGGCAGCACGCCGCTGAAGCCGGCGTCGACCCAGAGCGCCGGGAAGTTGATGCCGACGGCGTTGAAGCGGTCGGCATCGACCAGCCCGGTCACCAGCCGAAAGGGCAGGTCTTCGCGGTTGACCGGGTGCACCGCCATCAGCGACCACCCGGGTTCGAGCGCTATGGTCCAGAAACTGTTGAACTTGATCGCCGATTGCGCGCCGTGCGCGAGCGGCGAGCCGACGAGCTGTTCCGGCACGTGGAAGCTCAGCGGGGCCCGCGGGTGGCCTGCCACAGTCAGCGCCGGCAGCGGCCAGTCCCAGCTGAAGCGGCCGGCGTCGACCCGCACGTCGCAGGGCAGCAGCACCATGAAGCCGTGGGCCATCGCGTCGACGAAGGGCGGGCACTGCTTGAGCGTGCGGATGTCGCGCTGGTGCACGGCCGACGGTGCGCGCGGCGCCATCGCGCGCAGCCAATCGGGCAACGCGGCCTTGGCGGGCACCGGGCGCGGCAGCAGGTCGATCAGCGCCGGGTCGCAGCGGAAGACGATGTTCATGGGTCACGAAGAATAACGCCCTGCCGATCGTGACGATCGGCAGGGCGCAGTTCACATCAGCAGGGAGCGCAGGTTCAGCGCACCTTGCCGGCCTTCCACGCGTTCAGCAGTTGGTCGTAGGCCACCGTCTCGCCCTTGGGCTTCTCGTTGGCGAGCTTCTTCCATGGCGCGTGCTGGTCCGAGAGCCACTTGTCGGGCGAGCCCTTCGCGTTCAGCTTCGGCGCGCAGTGGGCCATGCCGGCGCGCTGCAGGCGGCCCATCACGTCGTCCATCTCGTTGGCCAGGTTGTCCATCGCCTGCTGCGGCGTCTTCTCGCCGGTCACCGCCACCGCGACGTTCTTCCACCAGAGCTGCGCGAGCTTCGGGTAGTCGGGCACGTTGTTGCCGGTCGGCGTCCAGGCGACGCGCGCCGGGCTGCGGTAGAACTCGATCAGGCCGCCGTACTTGCTGATGTTCTTGGTGAAGTAGTCGGCACGGATGTCGCTGTCGCGGATGAAGGTCAGGCCGACGATCGACTTCTTCAGCGAGGTCGTCTTGGCCGTCACGAACTGCGCGTACAGCCACGCCGCCGCGGCACGGTCCGGGTCGTTCGACTTCAGGAAGGTCCAGGAACCCACGTCCTGGTAGCCGTTCTGCATGCCGTCCTTCCAGTACGGGCCGTGCGGGTTCGGGGCCATGCGCCACTTCGGCGAACCGTCGTCGTTGACGACCGGCAGGCCCTTCTTGACCATGTCGGCGGTGAAGGCGGTGTACCAGAACACCTGCTGCGCGATCTGGCCCTGCGCCGGCACCGGGCCGGACTCGCCGAAGGTCATGCCGGTGGCCTCCTTGGGCGCGTACTTCTTCATCCAGTCGACGTACTTGGTCAGTGCGTAGACGGCGGCCGGCGAGTTGGTCGCGCCACCGCGTTCGACCGCGGAACCGACCGGCGTGCACTTGTCGTCGGCCACGCGAATGCCCCATTCGTCGATCGGCAGGCCGTTCGGGATGCCCTTGTCGGCCGAGCCCGCCATCGACAGCCACGCGTCGGTGAAGCGCCAGCCCAGCGACGGGTCTTTCTTGCCGTAGTCCATGTGGCCGTAGATCGGCTTGCCGTCGATCGTCTTCACGTCGTCGGTGAAGAACGCCGCGATGTCCTCGTAGGCGCTCCAGTTCACCGGCACGCCCAGGTCGTAGCCGTACTTGGCCTTGAACTTGTCCTGCAGGTCCTTGCGCGCGAACAGGTCGGCGCGGAACCAGTACAGGTTCGCGAACTGCTGGTCGGGCAGCTGGTACAGCTTGCCGTCCGGTGCGGTCGTGAAGCTGGTGCCGATGAAGTCCTTCAGGTCCAGGCCGGGGTTGGTGTAGTCCTTCCATGGGCCGGCCATCGCATCGGTCAGCGCGATCGCGGTGCCGTAGCGGTAGTGCGTGCCGATGTGGTCGGAGTCGTTGATCCAGCCGTCGTAGATCGACTTGCCGGATTGCATCGAGGTCTGCAGCTTCTCGACCACGTCACCCTCTTGGATGATGTCGTGCTTGACCTTGATCCCGGTGATCTCTTCGAAGGCCTTGGCCAGCGTCTTCGACTCGTACTCGTGCGTCGTCAGCGTCTCGGAGACGACCGAGATCTCCTTCACGCCCTTGGCTTGCAGCTTCTTCGCGGCCTCGATGAACCACTTCATCTCGGCCAGCTGCTGGTCCTTGCTCAGCGTGGACGGCTGGAACTCGGCGTCGATCCATTTCTTGGCTTCGGCTTCGCCGGCCCATGCGCTCTGGCCGAGGGCCAGAGCGGCAGCGGCCAGGGCCACAGCATTCAAGCGCAATTTCATTGAGGTCTCCTGAAGTTCTTCCCGTTGATGAAGCGACGCAGGGCGGGGAAGGGTGGGCCGCGCGTCTTGGCAGAAAACTAACCCTTCTTCATGACGAGCGCGAGAAGCGCCATCGAGATCACGAAGCTGATCCAGATCGACGGTTCGGACTCGAGCCCGAACCACGCGATCATCTTTTCGCTGACGGCGACAAAGGCCAGGTTCACATAGGCCGCGCTCAGCAGGCCGATGAACAGGCGGTCGCCGCGCGTCGTCGTCATCGGCAACCAGCCTTTGCGCAGGGCGGTGGGCGATTTGAGTTCCCACACCGTCATGCCGACGAGCATCAGCACGATGCTGCAGAAGAACACCGCGACGGGTGTGGTCCAGGCCATCCATTCGAACATTGCAAACTCTCCTTAGACCCGACCCATCGCAAAGCCCTTGGCGATGTAGTGCCGCACGAACCAGATCACGATCGCGCCCGGCACGATGGTCAGCACCCCGGCCGCCGCGAGCACGCCCCAGTCCATGCCGGACGCGCTGACGGTGCGCGTCATCACCGCGACGATGGGCTTGGCGTTGACGCTGGTCAGCGTGCGCGCCATCAGCAACTCGACCCAGCTGAACATGAAGCAGAAGAAGGCCGCCACGCCGACGCCGGCCTTGATCAGCGGGATGAAGATGGTCAGGAAGAAGCGCGGGAACGAATAGCCGTCGATGTAGGCGGTCTCGTCGATCTCGCGCGGGATGCCGCTCATGAAGCCTTCGAGAATCCACACCGCCAGCGGCACGTTGAACAGCAGGTGGGCCAGCGCCACGGCGATGTGCGTGTCCATCAGCCCGAGCGTCGTGTAGAGCTGGAAGAAGGGCAGCAGGAACACCGCCGGCGGCGTCATGCGGTTCGTCAGCAGCCAGAAGAACACGTGCTTGTCGCCGAGGAAGCTGTAGCGCGAGAACGCATAGGCCGCCGGCAGCGCGACGACCAGCGAGATCACCGTGTTGATGGCCACGTAGATCATCGAGTTGATGTAGCCCGAGTACCACGAGACATCGGTGAAGATGACCTTGTAGTTGTCCCACGTGAAGGCGCGCGGCCAGAACGAGAAGACGCTGAGGATCTCCTCGTTCGTCTTGAACGACATGTTCACCATCCAGTACACCGGCAGGATCGCGAACACGAGGTACAGGATCAGGAAGACGATCCGCTTCTTGAAGCGCCGGTCATCCATGCTCGGCTCCTGTCTTGTCGGCCGTGCCCACGCGCTGCATCCAGTTGTAGAGGATGAAGCACAGCAGCAGAATGATCAGGAAGTAGATCAGCGAGAAGGCCGCGGCGGGGCCGAGGTCGAACTGGCCGACCGCTTTCTGCGTCAGGTACTGGCTCAGGAACGTGGTCGCGTTGCCGGGCCCGCCGCCGGTCAGCACGAAGGGCTCGGTGTAGATCATGAAACTGTCCATGAAGCGCAGCAGCACCGCGATCATCAGCACGCCTCTGAGCTTGGGCAGCTGGATGTAGCGGAACACCGCGAACTTGCTCGCGCCGTCGATGCTCGCGGCCTGGTAGTAGGCGTCGGGAATCGCGCGCAGGCCGGCGAAACACAGCAGGGCGACCAGCGGCGTCCAGTGCCACACGTCCATCACCAGCACCGTGATCCAGGCGTCGCGCGAACTGCCGGTGTAGCTGTACTCGATGCCGAGCTTGGCGATCGCTGCGCCCATCAGGCCGATGTCGGTGCGGCCATAGATCTGCCAGATGGTGCCGACCACGTTCCACGGGATCAGCAGCGAAATCGCGACCAGCACCAGCACCGCCGACGACTTCCAGCCCTTGGCCGGCATCGCCAGCGCGAGGCCGATGCCCAGCGGAATCTCGACCAGCAGCACCGACAGCGAGAACACGATCTGGCGCATCAGCGCGTCCAGCAACTCGTCGTCGCGCATCACCGACTTGAACCAGTCGGTGCCGACGAACACGCGGCGCTCGGGCGAGATGATGTCCTGCACCGAATAGTTCACCACCGTCATCAGCGGCAGGATGGCCGAGAAGGCCACGCACAGGATGACCGGCAGGATCAGGAACCAGGCTTTCTGGTTGACGGGCTTCATGCGCGGTCTCCTGCCGGGCCGTCCCATGGGAGGCCGGCATCCCCTCGGGGGGCAGCGAACGACGTGAGCGTGGGGGCTTTCAAATCAGCTCCTCGTTCTGGTTGTAGTAGCAGGTGTGCACACCGCGCAGGGCCAGCCACACGTTCTCGCCGACCTGCGGCGCGCGTTGTTCGGCGCTCAGGCGTGCGCGGACGAGCGGGCCGCCGTTCGCGAGCTGCGCGGTCAGCAGCCAGTAGGTGCCGATGTCCTGTGCCTGCGTCACGACGGCGGGCACGGCACCGGCGGCATCGGGCGCGGCCAGCGTCACGTACTCGGGTCGCACGCCCAGCTTGACGGCGCCGGCCGGCGCGCCGGGCGCGACCGCGGCCGGCAAAAAGTTCATGCCCGGCGAGCCGATGAAGTGACCGACGAAGGTGTGCGCCGGGCGCTCGAACAACTCGGAGGCGCTGCCGATCTGCACCGCGCGGCCGCGTGTCATCACCACGACCTGGTCGGCGAAGGTCAGCGCCTCGACCTGGTCGTGCGTGACGTAGATCAGCGTCAGCTTCAGCTCGTGGTGGATCTGCTTGAGCTTGCGGCGCAGCTGCCATTTGAGGTGCGGGTCGATCACGGTCAGCGGCTCGTCGAACAGCACCGCGCTGACGTCTTCGCGCACCAGGCCGCGGCCCAGCGAGATCTTCTGCTTCGCGTCGGCGGCGAGGCCGGCCGCGCGCATGTCGAGCTGCTTGCTCATCTCGAGCATCTCGGCGATGCGGCCGACGCGCTGCTTGATCTTCTCGGCCGACACGCCGCGGTTGCGCAGCGGGAACGCGAGGTTCTCGGCGACGGTCATCGTGTCGTAGATGACCGGGAACTGGAACACCTGCGCGATGTTGCGCTGCTGCGGCGTGCGTGCGGTCACGTCGACGCCGTCGTACTTGACGTTGCCGTGCGAGGGTTTCACGAGGCCCGAGACGATGTTCAGCAGCGTGGTCTTGCCGCAGCCCGAGGGGCCGAGCAGCGCGTAGGCGCCACCGTCCTCGAACGTCATCTTCAGCGGCAACAGCGCGTAGTCCTCGTCGCGCTGCGGATTCGGTTTGTAGGCGTGTGCCAGGTCGAGGGCGATGCGGGCCATGTCAGTTCACCTCGGGTGCCATCAGCAGGTTGCCGGGCGCGTCGAACACATAGGCCTGGCGCGGATCGAGGTACAGCGCGATCGGTTCGCCCAGCGTGAACACATGCACGCCGGTGAGTTGCGCGACGAGTTCGCCGATCGCGGTGTGCACGTGCACGAAGGTGTCCGAACCGGCGATCTCGGCGAGTTCGACGTTGCCGGCGAGCGCCACGTCGCCAGGGCGCTCGTGCACGCGCAGCGCGCCAGCGCGCACGCCCAGTGTCATCGTCGCGTCGGGCGTGGCAGGCAGCGTGAGTTGCAGCGAGACACCGCCCTGCAGCAACAGGCCGCCGGGCTGCGCCGTCGCGTTCACGAGGTTCATCGGCGGGTCGCTGAACGCCCTGGCGACGCGCAGCGAACGCGGCCGGCGAAAGACCTCGGCCGTCGGCCCGTACTGCAGCAGTTCGCCGCCGTCGAGCACCGCGGTGTAGCCGCCCAGCAGCAGCGCTTCGGTCGGCTCGGTGGTGGCGTAGACGACGGTCGACTGCCCGCCCGCGAACAGTTGCGAGAGTTCGTCGCGCAGCTCTTCGCGCAGCTTGTAGTCGAGGTTCACGAGCGGCTCGTCGAGCAGCATCAGCGGCGCGTTCTTGGCCAGTGCGCGCGCCAGCGCGACGCGCTGCTGCTGGCCGCCCGACAGCTCGGCCGGCAGGCGCTGCAGAAAGGGTTCGATGTGCAGCTTGGCCGCGAGTTCGTTGACGCGCGCCGCGATGTTCGTTTCCTTGCGCAGCTTCAGCGGCGATGCGATGTTGTTCGCCACCGTCATCGACGGGTAGTTGATGAACTGCTGGTAGACCATCGCGACGTTGCGCTCACGCACCGGCAGGCCGGTGACATCGACGCCGTCGGCGAGCACACGGCCCTTCGAGGGCACGTCCAGCCCGGCCATCACGCGCATCAGCGTGGTCTTGCCGGCCTGCGTGGCGCCGAGCAGCACGGTCACGGCGCGCGGCACCAGCGTCAGGTCGAGTGGGTACAGGTGGGTTTGCGCGCCCACCTTCTGCTCGATGTGTTCGAGCGTCAGTTCCATGTCGGCTCCGGGGTCGATGAAGGCGTTGCCGCGGCGTCGGTCCAGCGGGTCTGGCACCACGCGGCCACCGCGGCACGCTGCGTCTCGTTCAGGTGCAGGCCGAGCTTGCTGCGGCGCCACAGCACGTCGTCGGCGCTGCGCGCCCACTCGTGGTCGTGCAGGTAGTTCAGCTCGGCCTCGAACAGGCCGGGCGCGACTTCGGCGCCGAGTTCGTTCTTCAGCACCAGCTCCACACGCGCGCCGTAGGCCCGCGCCAGGCGCTTGCACAACGTGGGCGAGAGCTGCGGGTGACGCAGTGCCAGGGCTTGCGCGAAACGCGCGAAATCGGTGTCGGGGCGCTGGGCCTTGCCGATCCAGGCGCTCAGGTCGCCGCCAGGCAGCGTGGCGCCGTGGGTCCAGGCGCCGCGCGTCGTCTTCAGCGGCGCCGCGAGCAGGTCGGCGGCCTCTTCGGCGAGCTTGCGGAAGGTCGTGATCTTGCCGCCCCACACCGTGAGCAGCGGCGCCTGGCTCGCATCGAGGTCGAGCGAGTAGTCGCGCGTCACGGCCGACGGGTCGCCCGATTCGTCGTCGAGCAGCGGGCGCACGCCGGCGTAGCTCCACACGACCTGGTCCGGCGTCACCGGCTTGGCGAAGTAGCGGCTCGCCTGCTCGCACAGGTAGTTCGTTTCTTCGGGCGAGATGCGCGCCTCGCCCACCGCGCCGAGGTGCTCGACGTCGGTGGTGCCGATCAGCGTGTAGTCGCCTTCGTAGGGGATCGCGAAGATGATGCGCTTGTCGGGGTTCTGGAAGATGTAGGCGTGGTCGTGCTCGAACATCCTGGGCACGATGATGTGGCTGCCCTTCACGAGCCGCAGCGACTTCGGCTTCGGTACGTGCGCATGCTCGGCCAGGAACTGCGCGGCCCACGGCCCGGCCGCGTTGACGAGCGCGCGCGCCTGCACCTCGCGCACCTCGCCGGCCGCGCTCTGCAGGCGGACCTGCCAGTGTGTCGCGCCGCGCTGCGCGTCGACGCAGCGCCAGCGCGTCAGCACGGTCGCGCCGTGCGCCTGCGCGTCGAGCGCGTTCAGCACGACCAGGCGCGCATCGTCGACCCAGCCGTCCGAGTAGACGAAGCCCTTGGTGAACAGCGGCTTCAAGGGCTTGCCGGCCGCATGCGTGCGCATGTCGATGGTTCGCGAGCCGGGCAGCACTTCGCGGCGCGCGAGGTGGTCGTACAGGAACAGGCCGATGCGGATCATCCAGACCGGCCGCAGCGTCTGGTCGTGCGGCATCACGAAGCGCAGCGGCCACATGATGTGCGGGGCGCTCTTCAGCAGCACCTCGCGCTCGGCCAGCGCCTTGCGCACCAGCGAGAACTCGTAGTACTCCAGGTAGCGCAGCCCGCCGTGGATCAGCTTGGTGCTGCTCGACGAGGTGTGGGCGGCGAGGTCGTCCTTCTCGCACAACAGCACGCTCAAGCCGCGGCCCGCGAGGTCGCGCGCGATGCCGGCACCGTTGATGCCGCCGCCCACGACCAGCACGTCGCAGGCGTGCGCGGGTGTGGCAACCGGGTCGGTGTTCACGGGGGTGGGCTGGCTCAAGCGGTCTCCTGGTCGATCACAAAGCGAACCCACAATGGGCTGACTGAATGTTCGATTGTGTTCGTTTTTGGTCTTCTCTTTTCTATTGTTAGCTGAACACTTCACCAAGCGCAAGCGAGATTTCCGCGATGGCGTGATGGGAAACCCTTGCTACCCTGCAAGGCATGACCCCCAATCCCCGCCAGTCGCAGTTGTTGGACGAGGTGCGCGCGCGCGGCTCGGTCTCGGTCGAGGCGCTGGCCGAGCAGTTCGCGGTGACGCTGCAGACGGTGCGCCGCGACGTGAAACTGTTGTCCGACGCCGGCCTGCTGGCGCGCTTTCACGGCGGCGTGCGCGTGCCGAGCTCGACCACCGAGAACATCGAGTACCTGCAGCGCCAGATGCTCAACGAGCAGGCCAAGCAGCGCATCGCGCGCACCGTGGCCGCCCAGGTGCCGGCCGGCTGCTCGCTGATCATCAACATCGGCACCACCACCGAAGCGATCGCGCGCGAGCTGCTGCACCACAAGGGCTTGCGCGTGATCACGAACAACCTGAACGTCGCCGCCATCCTGTCGGACAACCCCGACTGCGAGGTCATCGTGGCCGGCGGCATCGTGCGGTCGCGCGATCGCGGCATCATCGGCGAGATGACGGTGGATTTCATCAAGCAGTTCAAGGTCGACATCGGCCTGATCGGCATCTCGGGCATCGAGGCCGACGGTTCGTTGCGCGACTTCGACTACCGCGAGGTCAAGGTCGCCGGTGCCATCATCGAGCACTCGCGCGAGGTCTGGGTCGCGGCCGACCACAGCAAGTTCAACCGGCCGGCGATGGTCGAGCTGGCGCGCTTCGACCAGATCGACATGCTGTTCACCGATGCCCCGCCGCCCGCGCCGTTCCCGCAGCTGCTTGGTGCTGCGGGGGTCAACTGCGTGACCTGTTCTTGAAAGACGGACGATGACGAAGACCCACATCCTGGCGCTGGACCAGGGCACCTCGAGCTCGCGCAGCATCGTGTTCGATGCGCGCGGCCGCATCAAGGCCATGGCGCAGCGCGAGTTTCGCCAGATCTTCCCGCAGCCGGGCTGGGTCGAGCACGACCCGAAAGAGATCTGGACGTCACAACTCGCCACCGCGCACGAAGCGCTCGCGAAGGCCGGGCTGCGCGCCGACGAGATCGCCTCCGTCGGCATCACCAACCAGCGCGAGACCACGCTGGTGTGGAACCGCGCCACCGGCGAGCCGGTCTACAACGCCATCGTCTGGCAGGACCGCCGCGCCGAGCCCACGTGCGCGGCGCTGCGCGAGCGCGGGCTGGAGCCGCTGTTCCGCGAGAAGACCGGGCTCATCATCGATGCGTATTTCTCGGGCACCAAGCTCAAGTGGATTCTCGACCACGTGCCCGGGGCGCGGGCCTCGGCGGCACGCGGCGAGCTGGCGTTCGGCACGGTGGATGCGTGGCTGATGTGGCAACTGACGAAGGGCGCGGTGCACGCGACCGATGTCAGCAACGCGGCGCGCACGCTGCTGTTCAACGTGCGCCGCAACGAGTGGGACGACGAGCTGCTGGCGCTGCTCGACGTTCCGCGCGAGCTGCTGCCCGAGGTCCGTCCGTCCAGCCATGTCTACGGCCACACCCGGCCCGAGATGCTCGGCGCGGCCATCCCCATCGGCGGCGCGGCCGGCGACCAGCAGAGCGCGCTGTTCGGCCAGGCCTGCTTCAAGGCCGGCCTCGCGAAGAACACCTACGGCACCGGCTGCTTCATGCTGATGCACACCGGCGCGCAGTTCCAGACCTCGACCAACGGGCTGATCACCACGAGCGCCGCGCAGCCGACCGCGACGCCCGAGTTCGCGCTCGAAGGCAGCGTGTTCATCGGCGGCGCGGTCGTGCAGTGGCTGCGCGACGGGCTGCGTGCGATCCAGGGCAGCGGCGAGGTGCAGCAGCTCGCCGAGAGCGTGCCCGACAGCGGCGGCGTGATGTTCGTGCCGGCCTTCACCGGCCTGGGCGCGCCCTACTGGAAGCCCGATGCGCGCGGCGCCATCGTCGGCCTGACGCGCGGCAGCACGGTCGCGCACATCGCGCGCGCCGCGCTCGAGAGCATCGCGTTTCAGAGTGCGGCGCTGCTGACGGCGATGAGCCGTGACGCGGTCGCCGCTGGCGGTGCGCCGGTGGCGGAGTTGCGCGTCGACGGCGGCGCGTGCGTGAACAACCTGCTGATGCAGTTCCAGGCCGATCTGCTCGGCATCCCGGTCGTGCGTCCACAGGTGATCGAGACCACCGCACTCGGCGCCGCCTATCTGGCGGGCCTGTCGTGCGGGCTGTACAAAGACCTGGACGAGCTCAGCGCCCAGTGGGCGGTCGAACGCACCTTCCACCCGACGATGTCGCGCGAGCGCGCCGGCGAGCTGATGCGCGGCTGGGAGCACGCGGTCGCGCAGGCCACGCTCTGACGCAGCCAGACAGGCTGCTGACAACACGCTGTCAGCAGCCCCGGATCACGATGCAGGCTCCCAACGACCACACCAGGAGCACCTCATGACACAAGCCATCGACTGGTTCGAGATCCCTGTGCGCGACATCGACCGCGCCACCGCCTTCTACGAGAAGCTGCTCGCGACGACGATCCGCCGCGAGACCATCGCCACCCACACGCTCGGCGTGTTCGGCTACGACGACGGCGCGACCGGCGGCTGTCTCATCGCCGGCGACGACGTGCCCGCGCCCGCACAGAACGGCACGCTGATTTACCTGAACGCCGGCCCCTCGCTCGACGCGGTGCTGGCGCGCGTCGAGTCGCTGGGCGGTCGCATCACCACGCCCAAGGTCACGCTGCCGGGCGACATGGGCGTGTTCGCGCACGTGGTCGACACCGAAGGCAACCGCGTCGGCCTGCACGCACCGATATGAAAACGCTCGGAGCGAATCGGGCCGCCGCGCCGGGCCGCCCCAAGCAAGGACCGACCAAGGGCCACGAAGAGGCCTCTTCGTGGCCCTTGGAGGGTCGCTCGACGTGTTCGGCGAGCGGGGTGCTGTCATGAGCAATTGGGTTGCCGTGGCCAGTGCCGAGCATGTGGCCATCGGGCGTGTGCACGGCTTCATGCAGGTCGGCCATGGCAAGGGCGCGCCGCTGAAGCGCTTGCACGCCGGCGACCGCATCGCCTACTACTCGCCGGTGCGCGTGCTCGGCATCGAGGGCGCCTGCCAGGCCTTCACCGCGATCGGCACGGTGCGCGACGAGCGCGTCTACCAAGGCCAGATGGGCAACGGCTTCCAGCCCTTCCGCAAGGACGTGGACTGGCTGGACGCCGACGAGGCGCCGATCCGGCCCTTGCTCCAACGGCTGTCGTTCACCCGCGGCAAGTCGAACTGGGGCTACGCGTTCCGCTTCGGTTTGCTCAAGGTCACGGGCGACGACATGGACCTGATCGAACAGGCGATGCACGCACAGGCGTACGCATGAGACGTGCCGAGCGCCTGTTCCAGATCGTCCAGCTGATCCGCGGTCGGCGTCTGTCGACCGCGGGCTTTCTGGCCGAGCGGCTTGAGGTCTCGGAACGCACCGTCTACCGCGACATCGCCGAGTTGATGACGCAAGGTGTGCCGATCGAAGGCGAGGCCGGTGTCGGCTACCGCATGAACGCAGGCTTCGACCTGCCGCCGCTGATGTTCACCAAAGACGAAGCGCAGGCCCTGGTGGCCGCTGTGCGGCTCGCGCAGCCGCGTCTCGATGTGGCGTTGAGCCGGCATGCCGAGGGCGCGCTGTCGAAGATTCTCGCGGTGCTGCCGGCCGCCGCCCGCGTCGCGGCCGAGAGCCTGGCGCTGTACGCGCCGCCGGTCGGGCCCGACGAGGCCACGCGCACGCGGCTCGAGACACTGCGCGTCGCGACCGAGGCGCGCAGCGCGCTGCGGCTGGTCTACGTCGACCTGAAGGAACAGAAGAGCGAACGTGTCGTGCGCCCGCTCGGCTGCTTCTACTGGGGTGCGGTGTGGACGCTGGCGAGCTGGTGCGAGAGCCGCGACGGGTTTCGCAACTTCCGGGTCGACCGCATCGAGCAGGTCGAGGTGCTGGCGCAGCGCTTTCGCGACGAGCCCGGCAAGACGCTGGCGGACATGTTCCGCCAGGTCGAGGCCGAACACGGGGTCGAGATCAGGCGTTAGCTTTTTGCGCCGCCTGAACGCCGGCGGGCGTCACACCGACCCAGCTGCGTTCCATTTCTTCGAACTCGGCGTGGTCGACCTCGGTGATGTCGGCCCACTCCGAGGCGGGGTCGATCAACGTGCTCACCGGCTCGGCGCCGGCCGGGCGGGTCTTCACGATCACGGCCATGCGCGAGCGCAGCTCGGCCAGGCCGCACGGCGACCAGTCGCGCACGAGTGCGTCCAGTTCGGCGAGCGCCTTCGCGGTCACGCGCACCGGCAAGGCGTCGACGCCGGCGAGCCCTTTGGTCGCGAGCGTGTGTTCGACGGTGGCGAGGCGGCGCACCAGCAGGCGCGACGACGGGTGCTGGTTCAGCAGGCGGTACAGGTCGCGTCGCATCTGGCGCACGCACAGGCGTTCGGCCTCGCGGGCCTGGGCGCGCACGCTGCTCTTGGTCGCACCGAGTGTGAGGCCACCGCCTTCGCCCAGCCTGACCGGGCTTTGCAGCAGGCGCCGAACCGAGTTCATCGACTGGCCGAGTTGGGTCTTCAGGTCTTGCAGCATGGTCGTCGCCCCGCGAGGAATGACGCCAATTCTTTCAAAGGCGCAGCGCTTTGCCCACCTCGACTCGCGGGAGTGAATTAGTCGCGGATCGTGGCGTCGGCGCCGCGGCGCGTGCGTCAGGTCACGCCCAGGGGTCGTAGGTGCCGACACTCCACAGATGGCCTTCGAGGTCGAAGCAGCTGAAGCCGCGGCCGCCGTAGTCCTCGTCCTGCAAGGCCAGCGCGATGCGTGCACCGGCCGCGACGGCGCGCGCATGCACCGCGTCGGCGTCGGCGACCACGAGGTAGCTGGTCTGCGTCTGCGCGCCGCCGACCTCGTCGGGCTGCTTCACGAGCTGACCGTAGCCGTTGTCGCGCGCCGAGCCCAGCATGACCATGCCGCCACCCAGCACGAGCTGCGCATGCGCGATGCCGCCGGCGTCGTCGGGCACGACCAGTTGCTGTTCGAAGCCGAACACGCGGCACAGCCAGGCGATCGCGGCGGGCGCGTCGCGGTAGCGCAGGCAGGGGATGGCGGTCGAAGACTGGGTCATGGATCGGCTCCGAAGACAACGGCCACGCATGGTGCGCCGCCGGGCGTGGGGCCGTCAACCGGTGCCTGCGAGAATGCGGACCGACCACCTTGGGAGCCCTTCGCGTGCTGCAACTCCACTACCACCCCAGCAATGCCAGCATGGTGCCGCACCTGCTCCTCGAAGAGCTCGGCACGCCGTACGAACTCGTGTTCGTCGACCGCGCCCAAGCGGCGCACAAGTCGGCCGCCTACCTGGCGCTCAACCCGAACGGCCTGATCCCGGTGATCGTCGACGGCGACCTGGTGTTGTACGAGACCGCGGCGATCTGCCTGCACCTGGCCGACACGCATCCGAACGCGGCGTTGGCCCCCGCACTCGGCACGCCGCAACGCGCGCACTTCTACAAGTGGCTGATGTGGCTGACGAACACGCTGCAGACGGCGCTGATCGTCTACTTCTATCCCGAGCGCTGGGCCGACACGCCCGAGGCCATCGCGCAGGTCAGGGCACATGCCGAGGCCAAGGTCGGCGCCCTGCTTGATCAACTCGATGCCGAACTCGCGCGGATCGGCGGCCCGTGGTTCACGGGTGCGTCGTTCAGCCTGCTCGATGCCTATGTGCTGACGCTGTGCCGCTGGACGCGCGGCTTAGTGCGGCCGGCGCGCAGCCTGCCGCATCTCGGGCCGTACCTGCAGCGTGTGCTCGCGCGGCCGGCGTCGGTGCGCGTGTTCGAACGCGAAGGGCTGAAGGCCCCCTTCGTTTGAATCGCGTCAGAGGCTGCCGGTCCGGCGCAGCTTTTCCAGCCGCAATGCGAGGTGTTGCTGCAGCTCGCTCAGACGCCGGCGCAGCGCGTCGGCCGCGGGCGCCTCGGGGTCGGATTCGATGACCTCGCGCAACGCGGCGATCTGCTTCATGGTCTCGACCTCGGGCGGCACGAAGCCCGCTTCCTTCAGCGCCTTGAAGCCCATGCGCAGCTCTTCGGGCGTCTGCGCATAGCCGTCGTCCAGGTCCAGCGGCTTGCCCCAGCTTGCCGACGCTTGCAGCTCGCCGTTGCGCTGGGCTTCGCGCAGGCTTTGCGCGATCTGTTCGTCCAGGGTGGCCATGCGAGATCCTCCGTGGGTCAACGCGTTCAGGCGCCGAGTCGTGACGCCCAGTGTTCGGTCAGCGGCGTGCTCGGCTTGGCCAGGCGGCGCTCATTGAGCAGGGCCCGGCCGACGCTCTTCGAGCCACCCGCGGCGGCGGCGGCGAGCAGCGTCTGGTCGATCAGGTCGCGCTGCGCATGGCTGCCACCGAAGTGGTGGGCCACGCCGCGCAGCGGGTACAGCAGCTCGCAGGCCGAGGCCGCATCGCCGTTCGCGTAGGCGAGCAGGCCTTGCATCAGCGGTACGCCGACCTCGCGGTTCATCTCGGCGTTGTCGGCGCTGGCCTTCGCAACGCTGGCGGCGAGCAGCGCGTGTGACCCGGCGATGTCGCCGCTGCCGAGCAAGGCCAGCAATGCGTGCGCGTCGTTGAATGCGTAGTGGCCGGCGTTCGTGAGCGGGTCGGCCCACTCGCGCGCCAGGTTCTGCCAGCGCTTGCCGACGTCGACCCCGAGCAGCTGCAGGCGCCACAGCAAGGCCGACGCGTCCAGCCACTGCAGGTTGACGACCGAGGTGTCGCCGGCCATGCGGGCGTCGAACAGCGCCAACGCACCGGCAGTGTCCAGCGTCTCGAGCCGGAACAGCGCCAGGTGCCACCACAGGTGCACGGCCAGCCCGTTCTCGGCCCAGTCGATCTCGCGTTCCTGCAACCAGTGTCGGCCCTCGTCGTGACGGCCCTGCATCTCCATCACGTGCGCGACCGCGTGGACCGCCCAAGGCCCGCGGGCGTCGCGCCCCAGTGCCTCGCGGCCGGCCGCTTCGGCCTGCGCGTAGAGGTTGCATTCTTCGAGACCGAAGGCGTGCATGCCCAGCACGTAAGGCTGCAGAGGGTCGTCGACCGGCCACTCGGGCAGCACGCGCGCGACGCGGGCGCGCAGGTTGCGCGCATCGCCGCGGTAGAAGTCGAACAGGTGGGCCGCGGCGAGCGCGAGCAGGTCGCGAGGTTGGTCCAGCAGCAGGGCGTCCCAACGCGCACAGGCCTCGCGCCAGCGGCCGGCGGCCGCGGCCTGCGCGGCCGCGAAATGGCCGCGTTCGTGCGCCGATGCGCCGGCCATCAGCGGCTCGGCCTCGGCCAGCAACTGCCGCGCCTGCGCCACCATGCCCGGCTCGGTCAGCGTCAGGATGAACACCGCCTTGACGATGCGCGCCAGGCCCCAGCCCGGGTCGGCGGCGATGGTCGCGTCGAACGCGGCCACCGGGTCGCCGTAGAACGACACCAGGTGCCACAGCGCGCGCTCGTGGCAGGCGCGGGCCTGCATCGACGAGGTTGCTGGCGATGCGGCGTGATCCATGGGGCGTCCCGTGCGGCCGGTCCTCAGGGCGACGCCGGCGGCCTCGGCCAGGCCCGCTGCGCCGGGCGCAGCTGCTCGTAAGCGCGCGAGACCTGCAGCACGCCCAGGTCGTCGTAGCGCTTGCCGGCGATTTGCAGCCCGATCGGCAGCCCGCCCGCGGTGTAGCCGCAGTTGATGCTGGACGCGGGCTGCTCGCTCATGTTGTACGGGATCGTGAACGCGATGTGCTCGAACGGTGTGGCGGGGTCGCCGGTCGGGCCGGCGAGCTCGGCCGGGAAGGCCGCGATGGGTGCGGTCGGCGACAGCACGTAGTCGTAAGGCCTGCAGGCATTCACCGCTGCCTCGCGCATCGCGTGCATCTGGCTGTAGCCGCGGAACACGCGCTCGCCCGACAGACCCTCGCCGCCGCGCGCCCAGTCGGTGATGTAGGGCAGCACCTTGGCGCGGCGCTCGGCCGGCAGCGCGTTGATGTCGAGCCAGCTGCGGGTGCGCCAGAAGTCGTCCATGCCGTCGATCATCGCGCGCGTCATGAACGGCTTCATGGGCTCGACGATCGCACCGGCCGCTTCGAACACCGAGGCCGCCGCGAGCACCGCGTCGCGCACCTCGGGCTCGACCGCCAGGCCCCAGCCGGCGTCGAGCATCAGGCCGATGCGCAGGCCTTTCAGGTCGCGGTCGAGCTGGTCCCAGTGGATGGCTTGATACGGCAGGCTCATCGTGTCGCGCGCATCGGGCAGGCTCAGCGTGGCCATCATCAACGCCGAGTCGGCGACCGTGCGCGTCATTGGCCCGGCGACGCGGCCGGCGTAGGGCGGGAAGATCGGGATGCGCCCGAGACTGGGCTTGAGCGTGAAGATGCCGCACCAGCCCGCCGGCAGCCGCACCGAGCCGCCGATGTCGGTGCCGATGTGCAGCGGGCCGTAGCCCGCGGCGGCAGCCGCGCCGGCGCCGGCGCTGCTGCCGCCGGGGTTCTTGCTCAGGTCCCAGGGGTTGCGCGTCAGCGGGTGAAAGCTCGACAGGCCTGACGACAGCATGCCGTAGTCGGGCATCGTGGTCTTGCCCAGGATCACCGCGCCAGCCTCGCGCAGCCGCGCCGCGGGTGGTGCATCGCGGTCGGCCGGCGTCAGCACCGTGGCGGCCGTGCCCACCGGCACCGGCACGCCCTGGGTCGCGATGTTTTCCTTGATCGTCGTCGGCACGCCGTCGAGCGGGCCCAGCGGCGCGCCCTTCAGCCAGCGCGCCTGCGAGGCCTCGGCCTGCGCCAGGGCCGCGTCGGGCTCGAACGCGTAGGTCGCGCGCAGGTGCGGCTCCCAGTGCTGGATGTGGGCGACGACCGCGCGCGTCACCTCGACCGGCGAGAGCGCCTTGCTGCGGTACGCGGCGAGCAGCTCGCCCGCGCTCAAGTCATGCAGCTCGCTCATTGCCAGGAGAGCGCGGCCAGGTCGTTCGCGAAGATCGGCGAACTGCTCCACATGCCCTTGAGCTGCTTCTTGCCGATCGCGAACTGCGGCAGCTGGTAGAGGTAGACGTTGACCGCGTCGGTCGCGAGCTGGCGCTGGATGTCGCCGATCAGCTTGGTGCGGGTCTTCGCGTCGGCGCTGCCGTTGTAGTCGGCGAGCAGCTTGTTGTAGGCCTTGCTGTCGTAGCCCCAGTAGTACTTCGGGTCGGCGTAGCGGTCGAAGTCCAGCGGCTCGACGTGGCTGATGATGGTCAGGTCGAAGTTGCCCTTGAACGGGCCGGACAGCCATTGCGCCCACTCGACGTTCTCGATCTTCGCGTTGATGCCGACCTTGGCCAGCTGCGCGGCGACGATCTCGCCGGCCTGGCGTGCATAAGGCGGGGGCGGCAGCGACAGCGTCACGTTCAGCGGCAGCGCCACACCAGCTTCCTTCAGCAGCGCCTTGGCCTTCTCGGGGTTGTACGGGTTCGCGCCGGTCAGGTCGACATAGCCGGCATCGCTGGGCACCAGGTGGCTGCCGATGGGCTTGCCGTAGCCTTCACTGGAGCCGTCGATCACGGCCTTGCGGTCGATCGCGGCGGCCAGCGCGCGGCGCACGCGCACGTCGTCGAAGGGCTTCTTCTTGTTGTTGATGCTGACGATGGTCTTGCCTTCGGTGCCGCCTATCGTGACGCTGAAGCGCGCGTCGCTCTGGAACTGCTTGACGTTCTGCGCCGAGACGCCGCGCGGGATGCCGTCCACGTCGCCGGCCAGCAGCGCCGCCACTTGTGCGGCGTTGTCGCTGATGAAGCGGTAGGTGACCTTCTTCAGCTTGACCGCCGCGGCGCTGCGGTAGGCGTCGTTCTTCACCAGCGTGACCGACGCGCCCTTGGCCCAGCTGTCGAACTTGAACGGGCCGGTGCCGATCGGCTTGGTCGAGGTCGTCGCCGCGCTCTTCGGGTCGAGGATGACCGCGGTGTTCTCGCCCATGCGGAACAGGAAGTTGCCGTCGGCCTGGTTCAACACCACGATCACGGTGGACGGGTCGGGCGTGTCGATGCGCGCGATGTTGTCGAAGACGGCCTTTTTCGCCTTGTTGGTCGAGCCCTCGGCCTTGGCGCGCTCGAAGCTGAACTTCACGTCCGCCGCGTCGAAGGCCTCGCCGTCGTGGAACTTCACGCCCTTCTTCAGTTTGAAGGTGTAGCTCTTGCCGTCCGGGTCGATGGACCAGCTCTCGGCCAGCAGCGGCGTGATGCTGCCGTCCATGTTGATCTTGGTCAGGCCCTCGAGCACGCTGTAGTGCACGATCTCGCCGATGGACGCGGCGGGCGCCATGGTCGGGTCGAGTCCTGGCGGCTCCAGCACGATGCCCAGCACCGCGCTGCCGTCCTTGCGGGCCTGGGCCTGCACCTCGGGTGTCAACAGCAACGCGGCGGCGCAGAGCGCGGCCAGGCCCCATGCGGTGACGTTTCGGGGATGCGACTTCATCGGCTCACTCCTGGTGCAGACAGTGGTTGTTTCGGGGCGCCGCGGTCAGGCCTGCGGCAGAAGATCGACTCTAGCGGAAGGCGTGCCAGCACCGGGCACGGCGGCCAGCAGCGATCGCGTATAGATATGCGAGGGCTGCTGCAGCACCTGCTCGGTCGGGCCCTGCTCGACGATGCGGCCGGACTGCATCACGACGACCTCGTCGCACACATGGTCGACGACCGCGAGGTCGTGGCTGATGAACAGGTAGGTGATGCCGAACTCCGCCTGCAGGTCGGCGAGCAGGTTCAGCACCTGGGCCTGCACCGAGACGTCGAGCGCGCTGACCGGCTCGTCGGCGACGATCAGCTGGGGCTGCGTGATCAGCGCCCGCGCGATCGCGATGCGCTGGCGCTGGCCGCCGGAGAACTCGTGCGGGTACTTGTCGATGTCGCTGTTGCGCAGGCCGACGGCGTTGAGCGCCTCGGCGACGCGTTGCCGGGCTTCGTCAGCGGCGACGCCGATCAGCGGTTCGGCGACGATGCGCCCGACGCGCTGGCGCGGGTCCAGCGAACCGTAAGGGTCCTGGAACACCATCTGGAAGTCGCGCCGCGCGGCGATCAGTTCGGTGGGCGACAGCGCGTGCAGGTCGCGGCCGAGCAGGCGCACGCTGCCGCTGGTCGGCGCTTCGAGCGCCATCACCTGGCGCGCCAGCGTCGACTTGCCCGAGCCCGATTCGCCGACGATGCCCAGGCTGCGGCCGGCGTGCACCGTGAAGCTGATGCCGCGCAGCGCCTCGACGACGGGCGCGGGCTGGAAGAGGTTTTCGCGTGGCAGGTGGTAACGTTTGACGAGGTCGCGCACCTCGAGCAGCGGCGTCTCGCTCATGCGATTTCCCCGACACGCAGGCAGCGCGCATCGTGCGAGGTGCCGACGTTCACCGGCGCCGGCGGCGCGGCACGGCAGGCATCAATGACCCAGGCGCAGCGGTCGGCGAACGGGCAACCGGGCGGCATGTCGACCAGCTCGGGCACGCGGCCGGGAATCGTCGCCAGGCGCGGCTTGCGGCCGGCGACGCGCGGCGCGCCCAGTCGCGGCCGGGCCGCGAACAGGCCGCGCGTGTACGGGTGGGCCAGGTGTGCGAACACCTCGGCCGTCGGCCCCGACTCGACCACCGTGCCGCCGTACATCACGAGCAGGCGCGACACCAGCTGCGCCATCACGCCCAGGTCGTGGCTGATCATCAGCAGCGCCATGCCGCTGTCGCGCACCAGCTCGTTGATCAACGCGAGGATCTCGGCCTGGATGGTCACGTCGAGCGCGGTCGTCGGTTCGTCGGCGATCAGCAGGTCGGGCCCGCAGGCCAGCGCGATCGCGATCGTGACGCGCTGGCGCTGGCCGCCCGAGAGCTGGTGCGGGTAGGCGTCGAGCCGCTGCGCCGCGTTCGGCAGCTGCACGCGCTCGAGCAGGCGCAGCGCCTCGGCACGCGCGGCGCTGCGCGTCAGGCCCTTGTGCAGCAGCAGCGGTTCGGCGATCTGCGTGCCTATCGTGTGCAGCGGGTTCAGCGCCGTCATCGGCTCCTGGAACACCATGCCGATGCGGTTGCCGCGAATGCGGCACATGGCGTCGTCGCCCAGGCCGACCAGTTCCTGGCCGTTCAGGCGGATGCTGCCGCCGACCTGCGCACCGGTGGGCAGCAGCCCCATCACCGCCATCGCCGTCATCGACTTGCCGCAGCCGCTTTCGCCGATCAGCCCCAGCGTCTCGCCGCGTGCCAGCTCGAAGCCGACCCCGCGCAGCGCATCGGCCGGGCCGCGCGGCGTGGCAAGGGTGACGCGCAGGTCGGCGACGGTCAACAGCGGGGCGGCGGGTGTGGAATCGGTCTCAGGCACTGACACATTGTGCCCGCGCTCTGCGAGGTACGATCTGTCCGCCTCATCTTCCCGCCGGCGCTGGTGCGCTGCACCGACAGAGCCGACCCGATGTCCCTGAAGCAAGACCTACGCGCCCTGTGGAGCGCCTGGCGCGAACGCTCGCCCGTGGTGGTGGACGTGCCGGCCGACACGCGCCGCATCCTGCTGCACCACTACATCAAGATGTCGATGCGCAACGGGCGCCTGTCGATGATCTCGTTCGGGCTGCTGCTGTTCGGCTTGGCCTATGAGGCGCCGTTGATTCCCCGGCTCGTGGCCTGGGCGCTGCTGGGCGTGATGCTCGCGGTGCGGGTCTGGCTCGCGCGCCGCATGGCCGCCCGCCTGGTCGACCCGGACCCGCGCTCCGACCCCTGGTACGACGTGCTGCTGCTGGTCAGCTCGTCGTTCTGGGGCGCGGCGCCCTGCTTGCTGCAGGGCCTGATCTCGCCAATGAACCTGTTCGCGGTGATGTACGCGGCCTTCGTCGCGGTCGCGCTGCTCTCGGCCGCCTATGTGTCGGCCCTGCCGGCGGGCGTGATCCTGGTGACGTTCAGCGTCGTGCCGCTGGTCGCGCTGATGGCCATGCAGGGCACACTGGTGTTCGGTGCGCTGGCGCTGGGCACGCTGGTGTGCACGATCTCGCTGCTGCAGCGCGTCGGCAACGGCCACAGCGCGCTGCTGCAGGCGCTGGCCGCCGAGCGCGAGAACGCGGCGCTGGTCAAGGAACTCGAAGGCTATCGGCGCGAGCTCGAGAACGAGAACGCCGCGCTCGGCCACTCGCTGCGCGATGCCAGCCAGGCCGCCAGCCACGACCCGCTGACCGGCCTGTTCAACCGCCGCCACCTGACCGCGTTCGTGCAGCCGCTCGCCGCGCTCGTGCTCGAGCGCAGCGAAGACGTGACGCTGCTGATCGTGGACATCGACCACTTCAAGCGCGTCAACGACGTGCACGGCCACCCGATCGGCGACCAGGTGCTGCGCGCGGTGGCCCATCTGCTCGGCGCGCGGCTGCGCGACCACGACTGCCTGGCCCGTTACGGCGGCGAGGAGTTCGTGATCGTGCTGCGGCGTTGCGGCGTGCAGCGCGGCCTGCGCGTCGCCGAGGCGCTGCGCCACAACGTCGCCAGCACCGAGATCGACACCGACGACGGCATCGTGCCGGTCACGGTGTCGATCGGCGTCGCGCAGTGGGGCGCGGGCGAGCAGCTGGGCGAGGTGATCCAGCGTGCCGACCGCACGCTCTACCGCGCCAAGCAAAGCGGGCGCGACCGCGTCGAGGTTGATGCCGACGACGTGCTGAAGCAGATCTACGCTTCCAGCGGCGACTCGACGCAGCCGGGGCCGTTGCACTGAGGCGAGGCGCGCAACAGCAGGCTCAGGCGAGCGCCGGGCCGCCCCAAGCCGCCTGAGCACCCGCGCGGCGGGTGGCCACGCGTACTCGCGTGGCCGGGTGCGCCATCAGCGCTGGCGCGCCAGGCGGGGATCGAGCAGGTCGCGCAGCCCGTCGCCCATCAGGTTGAGCCCGAGCACGCTGAACACGATCGCCAGCCCGGGCCAGACCGCGAGCATCGGCGCCTGGTACATCATGGTCTGGCCCTCGTTGAGCATGCGGCCCCAGCTCGGCATCGGCGGCTGCGTGCCCAGACCCAGGTAGCTCAACGCCGCTTCGGCCAGGATCGCGATCGCGAAGCGGATCGTCGCCTGCACGATCAGCACCGCGGCGATGTTGGGCAGCACGTGCTCGACCGTGATGTGCCACGGCGTCTTGCCGCAGGCCCGCGCGGCGAGCACGTACTCGCGCCCCCACACGCCGTTGGCCGAGGCGCGCGTGATGCGCGCGAACTCGGGGATGTTGAACACGCCGATCGCGACGATCGAGGTCACCAGGCCCGGGCCGTAGATCGCGGTCAGGATGATCGCGGTGAGCAGCGCCGGGAAGGCGAGCGTGAAGTCGGCGCCGCGCATCACGAGTTCTTCGACCCAGCCGCGCCGCGCCGCCGCGAGCAGGCCGAGCGCGACACCGACCGTGATGCCGATGCCGACCGCGATCACGCCGACCGCGATCGAGTAGCGCGCGCCGACGATCAGCATGGACGCCACGTCGCGGCCCAGGCTGTCGGTGCCCAGCCAGTGCGCGGCCGACACTGGCTTGAGCTTGTTCGGCACGTCGATCTCGCCGGCCGGATGCGGCGTCCAGACGAAGGACAGCAGCGCGGTCGCGATCAGCAGCGCGACCAGCAGGCCGCCGATCATGAAACTCTTGTGGCGCAGGGCTCTCTTCCAGAACGTCATGCCGCATGCACCTTCAAGCGCGGGTCGATCACCGCGTACATCACGTCGACGACGAAGTTGATGACCAGCACCGTGGCAGCCAGCACCATCACGATGCCCTGCACCAGCAGCACGTCGCGGTTCGAGATCGCCTGGAAGACCAGCCGCCCCAGGCCTGGCAGTGCGAACACGTTCTCGACCACGATGGTGCCGGTGACGAGGTTCGCGAACTGCAGCCCCATCACCGTGAGCACCGGCACCATCGCGTTGCGCAGCACGTGGCGCCACAGCACGGCATGGCGGCTCAGGCCCTTGGCGCGCGCGGTGCGGACGAAGTCTTCGCGCAGCACGTCGAGCACGGCCGAGCGCGTGATGCGTGCGAGGATCGCGGCCTGCACCACCGCGAGCGAGACGGCCGGCAGGATCAGCGCCTTGAAGGCCTCCCACGGTTCGTCGTCCCAGCCCGGAAAGCCGCCGGCCGAGAACCACTGCAGCTTCACCGCGAACAGCAGGATCAGCAGGATGGCGAACCAGAAGTTGGGCACCGCGATGCCGATCTGGCTCGCCGCCATCACGCCCACGTCGCCCAGTTTGTTGTGGCGCGACGCCGCGTACAGGCCCAGGGCCAACGCGAGCACGGTGGTCATCGTCATCGCCATCACGGCCAGCGGCACGGTGACCGCGAGGCGTTCGACGATCAGCTCGGCCGCCGGCGTGTCGTACGAGACGCTCAGGCCCAGGTCGCCGCGCAGCATGCCGACGACCCAGCGCAGGTAGCGTTCGGCGGGCGGTCGGTCGAGCCCGAGTTTTTCGCTCAAAGCCTTCACGGCCTCGGGCGACGCCGACTCGCCGAGCCGCACCTCGGCGGCGTTGCCCGGCAGGATGCCCAGTGCGGCGAAGATCAGCACCGACGCGGCGACCAGCGTGGCGACGAAGGTGGCGAAGCGCTTGACGAGAAAGATGCTGATGATGCGACCCGGCGTGTGGCGGTGCCCATGCACGCCTCATGCCAATATGATGGCGCAAAACCAAGGTTGCCCCGGAGACGACAGTGAGCTTCACGATCCCCTTTGATTCCACGCGCGTGCTGATCGGCGGCGAATGGCGCGCCCCCGCGAACGGCCAGACGCTGGCGCTGCACGACCCATCCGACGGCAGCGAACTCGCGCGCATCGCGCGCGGCACCGCCGCCGACATCGACGCGGCCGTCGCCGCCGCGCAGGCCGCACTCGACGGCGAATGGGGGCGCCTCACCGCCGCCGAGCGCGGCCGGCTGCTCGCCGCGATCGGCCGCAAGGTGCTGGACAACGTCGAGCTGCTCGCGCAGCTCGAGGCGCGCGATGTCGGCAAGCCGCTGAAGCAGGGCCGCGCCGACGCGATCGCGCTGGCGCGCTACCTCGAGTTCTATGGCGGCGCAGCCGACAAGGTGCACGGCGAGACCTTGCCCTTCATGAACGGCTACACCGCGCTGACGCTGCGCGAGCCGCATGGCGTGACCGGCCACATCGTGCCCTGGAACTACCCGATGCAGATCGTCGGCCGCAGCGTGGGCGCCGCGCTGACGATGGGTAACGCGTGCGTGCTCAAGCCCGCCGAAGAGGCCTGTCTGACCGTGCTCGCGTTCGCGCGCATCGCGATGGAGGCGGGCCTGCCGGCCGGTGCGTTGAACGTCGTCACCGGCCTGGGCGAAGAGGCCGGCGCGGCGCTCTCAATGCACCCCGGCATTCAGCACATCTCGTTCACCGGCTCGGTCGCGACCGGCATGCTGATCCAGGCCGCGGCGGCGAAGAACGCGGTGCCGGTGACGCTCGAGCTCGGCGGCAAGAGCCCGCAGGTCGTGTTCGCCGATGCCGACCTCGATGCGGCGCTGCCGTTTCTGGTCAACGCCGGCATCCAGAACGCGGGGCAGACCTGCTCGGCAGCCTCGCGCATCCTGGTCGAGCGGCCGGTCTTCGACGCGGTGCGGGAGCGCATGGCCGAGCGCTACCGTGCCTTGCGCATCGGGCCGGCGGTCGACGACCTCGACATGGGGCCGATGATCTCGAAGCGCCAGCAGCAGATCGTCGAGCACTTTCTCGCGCTCGGCCGCGACAGCGGCCTGCGCATCGCCGCGCAGGGCACGGTGCCGGCCGATGTGCCCAGTGGCGGCTGCTATGTGCGCCCGACGCTGTTCGACGACGTGCCCGCCGACCACGCGCTCGCGCAACAGGAGATCTTCGGCCCGGTGCAGGTGCTGATCGCGTTCGATGGCGAGGCCGAGGCGCTGAAGATCGCCAACGGCACCGCGTTCGGGCTGGTGGCCGGCGTGTGGACGCGCCTTGGTGCACGCCAGATGCGCATGGCGCGCGCGCTCAAGTGCGGCCAGGTCTTCATCAACAACTACGGCGCCGGTGGCGGCGTCGAGCTGCCGTTCGGCGGCGTGCGCCACTCGGGCCACGGGCGCGAGAAGGGTTTCGAGGCGCTGTACGGCTTCTCGACGCTGAAGACGGTGGCGATCCATCACGGCTGAATTCGCCCCCTGTCGTTCGTTGTTGCAAATGCGAGTTATTCGCATTTATACTGTGCATCCCTTCATCGACCGTTGAACGCCCGCGTGGCGCCCGTCAGCGGCCGATGGGTTTCGCACCAGCCAGCTGTGTCGCCAGCCCGTGCCTTGCGTGATCGCTCACGCACCACACGAGTGAAGACCGATGCTGTTCCCGCTTTGCCGGGCTGTGCGCCCTGCGCTGGCCCTTTCTTCCGTCGTCGTCATGCTTTGGCCGGTGGCTCTCGTTCGCGCGCAAGCGGTGGCACCTGCCGCGCCGGCGTCTGCGCCGGCGTCTGCGCCGGCCGAAGCCACGCTGCCGACCATCAGCGTCAAGGGTGCGGCCGACAAGGAACGCGCCAACGGACCGGTGGACGGCTACCGCGCGCGCCGCAGTGCGACCGCGACCAAGACCGACACGCCGCTGAACGAGGTGCCGCAGTCGATCTCGGTGATCACCGCCGACCAGATCAAGGACCAGAACGCGCAGACCATGCAGGAGGTGCTGCGCTACAGCGCCGGTGTGCGCGCCGAGATGTACGGCTTGGACAACCGCGGCGACTGGTTCTCGCTGCGCGGCGGCAGTGAAGGCTCGGTGCTGCTCGACGGTCTGCGCGTGCCGCTGACGGGTTACTACGGCGTGGTGCGCAACGAGCCGTATGCGTTCGAGCGCGTCGAGGTGTTGCGCGGCCCAGCCTCCGTGATCGCCGGACAGAACGGCCCGGGCGGCGTCGTCAACATGGTCTCGAAGCGGCCGCAGGCCGAGGCGATGCGCGAGGTCCAGGTGCAACTCGGCAACGACAAGCACAAGCAGGCCTCGGCCGACCTGACCGGGCCGCTGAATGCCGACGGCTCGTTGTTGTATCGCCTGGTCGCGCTCGAGAAGGACAGCGGCACGCAGGTTCGGTACGCCGACGACAAGCGCTCGTTCGTCGCGCCGTCATTGACCTGGAAGCCGCGCAGCGGCACCTCGCTGACGGTCTACGCCGAGTACCAGAAGGACAAGTCGGGCAACACCAACGGCTTCTTCCCGATCGAGGGCACGCTGACGGCCGCACCGAACGGCTACATCCCGATCGACACCTTCATCGGCGAGCCGGCCTGGGACCGCTACGGCGGCGAGCGCAAGCGCGTGGGCTACGAATTCGAGCAGCAGCTGGGCGACCAGTGGACGCTGCGCCACCACCTGCGCCACGACCGCGTCGACGGCGGCCAGCGCTCGATGTACGCCGCCTGGTGGCTGGGCTACGCCGACGCGACCGGCGCCGCCGACCCGAACGGCCGCTACCTGAACCGGCTCTGGTACGCGACCGACGACGCGGCCCGTATCACGAATGCCGACCTGTTGTTCGAAGGCAAGCTGGCCTGGGGCGGCACGCGCCACACGCTGTTGGTGGGCGCGGACTTCATGACGAATGCCAACGACCAGCGCTATTGGGACGACGATTTCGCGACACCGCTGAACGTCTACGACCCGGTCTACGGCAGCTTCGCCGAACCGGCCACCGGCACGCTGCCGTCCAACTTCGTGAAGACGCGGGTGCGCAACCTCGGCCTGCTGGTTCAGGACCAGGTCAAGATCGGAGACGACTGGATCGTGGTCGCGGGGCTGCGCCACGACAAGGCACGCACCGAGACCGACAGCGCGTTCAGTTCGGGCGCCACCGCGTCGGACCGGCAAGAGGACTCGGCCAACAGCAAGAACGTCGGCGTCGTCTACCGCGCCGGCGCGTGGTCGCCCTACCTGAACTATTCCGAATCGTTCGAGCCGGTGGCCGGCGCCGACTTCGAGGGTGCGGCGTTCAAGCCCAAGCGCGGCAAGCAGGTCGAGGCCGGCGTGAAGTGGGCACCGGCCGAACTGGGGTTGGGCGCCTCCGCCGCGGTCTACCAGCTCAAGGAAACCAACCGCCTCACCACCGACCCCGACCCGACGCACACCGGTTTCTCGGTCCAGCGCGGCGAGGTCACCGTGAAGGGCCTGGAGCTCGAGCTCAACGCCAGGCTGCGCGCCTGGGAGCTGATCGCCAGCTACACCTACATGGACGCGCGCCAAACCAAGGTCAGCAGCAGCGATGCGGTCTACCTCGACAAGCAACTCAGCGGCATCCCCAAGCACTCGGCCTCGGCCTGGGCGGTGTACAAGTTCGGCGGTCTGGGCCTGCCGGGATTGCGCGCCGGCGCAGGCGTGCGCTATGTCGGCAAGAGCTCGGACGGCATCGACCTGACGATCACCCCGTCGACCACCTTGCTCGACCTGATGCTGGCCCACGACACCGGCCCGTGGCGCCTGGCGCTGAACGTGGCGAACGCGACCGACAAGACCTACCTCGCGACCTGCCTGGAGCGTGGCGACTGCTGGTTCGGCAGCAAGCGCAAGGCGATCGCTTCGGTCGCGTACCGCTGGTAAGGGCCGGGGCTGTCCATGCGCGAGCTGCTGGTTCGACTGCACCGATGGTTCGGCCTCGCGGCCGCGCTGTTCCTGTTCATCGCCGGGGCCACCGGCGCGGTCATCTCCTGGGACCACGAGCTCGACGAGTGGCTGAACCCGCATCTGTTCCACGCGCGCAGCACCGGCGCGCCGCTGCCGGTGCTGGAACTCGCCGCGAAGATCGAGGCCGCCGACCCGCGCGTGCGCGTCACGTTCATGCCGCTCGAGGTCGAGCCCGGCCACACCTTCACCGCGTCGGTGTCGCCGCGCGTCGACCCGGCGACCGGCCGGCTGTTCGAGCCCGGCTACAACCAGATCGCGCTCGACCCGGCGACCGGCGAGGCCCAGGGCCGGCGCGAGTGGGGCAAGGTCTCGCTGACGCGCGAGAACCTGCTGCCCTTCCTGTACAAGCTGCACTACAGCATGCACATCCCCGATGGCTGGGGCGTCGAGCTCGGCATCTGGTTCATGGGCCTGATCGCGATGGCCTGGGTGGCCGACACGCTGATCGCGCTGTGGATCTCCTTCCCCAATTGGGCCACGTGGCGGCGCTCGTTCGCGTTCCGCTGGAAGGCCGGCGGGCACCGGCTGACCTTCGACCTGCACCGCTCGGGCGGCCTGTGGATCTACGCGCTGGTGCTGATGCTGGCGGTCACATCGGTCGCGATGAACCTGCGCAACGAGGTGATGCGGCCGCTGGTGTCGCTGTTCTCCGAGCTCACGCCGTCGCCGTTCGCGAGCCGCACACCGGCGCCGTTGGCGAAGCCGATCGAGCCGCTGATCCCGGCCGCGCGTGCGCTCGATCTGGCGCGTGCCGAAGCGCAGCGGCGCGGGTGGGAGAAGCCGGCCGGCGGCCTGTTCCTGTCGACCGAGGTCGGGGTCTGGGGCGTGGGCTTCTACGACGTGGTCAACAGCCACGGCGATGGCGGTTTGGGCAACCCGTGGCTCTACTTTGATTCGCGCAGCGGCGCGCCGGCCGGTGCCGATGTGCCGGGCACTGGCAGCGCCGGCGACATCTTCCTGCAGAGCATGTTCCCGCTGCACTCGGGCCGCATCATCGGCATCACCGGCCGCGTGCTGATGTCGATCACCGGCGCGCTGGTGGCGATGCTGTGCGTCACCGGCGTGCTGATCTGGGCGCGCAAGCGGCGGGCGCGCGCCAGGGCGCCGGTGCCGCGTGGGGCGAGCGTGGGCATGGCCCGAGCGCAGACATAATCAAAGCTCCACACCCGCGGAGACACGCGATGAGACTGGCAGGCAAGGTAGCGATCGTCACCGGCGGTGGCTCCGGTTTCGGCGAAGGCATCGCGACCAAGTTCGTCGCCGAAGGCGCGCGCGTGCTGATCGCCGACCGCGACGCGGCCGGCGGCGAGCGCGTCGCCGCGGCGCTCGGCGCGAACGCGCGCTTCGTGCATGTCGATGTCGCGAAAGCCGCCGATGTGGCGGCAATGATGACCGCCGCGCAGGCGCTGTTCGGCGGCCTGCACATCCTCGTCAACAACGCCGGTGTGTCGCACCTGCCGCAGCCGCTCGAGGGCGTGATTGAGGCCGACTTCGACCGCATCGTCGCGGTCAACATGAAGGCCATCTACCTCGCCGCGAAAGAAGTTGTGCCGCGCTTCAAGGCGCAGAAATCGGGCGTGATCCTCAACATCGCCAGCACCGCCGGCGTGAGCCCGCGTCCGCGCCTGGCCTGGTACAACGCGAGCAAGGGCTGGGTCATCACCGCGACACGTGCGATGGCGGTCGAGCTGGCGCCGTTCGGCGTCCGGGTGGTGGCGCTGAACCCGGTCGCCGGCGAGACGCCGCTGCTGAAGACCTTCATGGGCGAGGACACGCCCGAGATGCGCGCGAAGTTCCTCGCCACCATCCCGATCGGCCGCTTCTCGACGCCTGAAGACCTGGGCAACGCGGCGTGCTTCCTGTGCAGTGACGAAGCCTCGATGATCACCGGCGTCGCGATGGAAGTGGACGGCGGCCGCTGCATCTGAGCGCAGCACCGGTGCCGCTGTTTCGCCGCCGCCAGGTCTGGCTGCCGACGCTGTGGGGCGGCGTGCTGCTGCTGGCCGCGGCCGCGTTCGTCGTCGTGATGCTGGCGTTACACGCCTACGAGCTGCTCGCGCCACACCGGCCGGCGCGCGGCGCGACCGGCGACGGCGCGCGCACGCTCGTCGTCGAAGGCTGGATGCAGGCGAGCGACCTGCAGCAGGCGGTCGCCGTGCTGCGCGCCGGGCGCTACGAACGCGTGCTGACGACCGGCGGGCCGATTCTCGACAGCTGGTCCGAGAGCGGTGCGGCCTGGCCCAACTACGCGGAGCGCGCCGCGGCCTACCTGCGCACGCACGGCGTGACCAGCGTGCCGGTGATCGCCGTCGAGACGCCCGACGTGAGCAAGGACCGCAGCTACCTCAGTGCCGTGCGGGTGCGCGACTGGGTGCGGCAGGCGGGTGTCGCCGGCCAGGGCGTCGACCTGTTCTCGGCTGGCGTGCACACACGCCGCTCGTGGCTGGTCTACCGCATGGCCTTCCGCGACGCGGCCGAGATCGGCGTGCTCGCGGCGCAGCCGGTGGAGTACGACGCGCAGCGTTGGTGGACGACGAGCGACGGCACGAAGACGACCCTGGGCGAGTCGCTGAGCCTGGGCTGGACGAAGTGCTGCTTCTGGCCCACACCGAAGTAGCGGGGTGATGGTGTTGCGGACTGGCTCAGGCCAGCACCGCGTCCAGCACCTCGATCCAGTGCTTCACGGGCGTCGTCGTGCCAGTCTGCAAATGCTGGATGCAACCGATGTTGGCCGAGACGATGGTCTGCGCGCCCAGCGGTTCGAGGTGGGCCAGCTTGCGGTCGCGCAATTGATACGCCAGCGTGGGCTGGAGCACCGAGTAGGTGCCGGCCGAGCCGCAGCACAGGTGCGATTCGCTGGCCGCGATGCGCACGTTGAAGCCGAGCGCGTTCAGGTGCGTCTCGACGCCGCCGCGCAGCTGTTGGCCGTGCTGCAGTGTGCAGGGCGGGTGGAAGGCGAGGTCGAGCGCGGTGCCGCGCAGGCGCAGCTTGGGCTTCAGGCGCGGCACCAGGTCGGGCAGCAGCTCGCTGAGGTCGCGCGTGAGCTCGCCGATGCGCTTGGCCTTGGCCGCGTAGTCGGGGTCGCGGGCGAGCGCGTGGCCGTAGGCCTTCACGGTCACGCCGCAGCCGGACGCGTTCATCACGATGGCCTCGAAGCCACCGGCGTTGACCAGCGGCCACCACGCGTCGATGTTGCGGCGCATGTCGGCCAGGCCGCCGTCACGGTCGTTCAGGTGCGTGCGGATCGCGCCGCAGCAGCCGGCCTCGTCGGCGACCACGGTCTGGATGCCGGCGGCGTCGAGCACGCGCGCGGTCGCGCTGTTGATGTTGGGCATCATCGCCGGCTGCACGCAGCCCATCAGCATCAGCACCTTGCGCGCGTGCTTGCGCGTCGGCCACTGATGGGCGCGTGCGTCGGCGCGCTCGGGCACCTTGTTCTTCAGCGAAGCCGGAAGCAACGGACGCACGGCCTGGCCGAGCTTCATCGCGGGCGCGAACAGCGGCGAGGTCAGGCCTTCTTTCAGCAGCCAGCGCAGCGCACGCTCGCCCGTGGGGCGTTCGACGCGCTCGTCGACCAGCGGGCGCACGATGTCGACCAGGTTGCCGTACTGCACGCCCGACGGGCAGGTGCTCTCGCAGTTGCGGCAGGTCAGGCAGCGGTCGAGGTGCTGCTGCGTGCTGCGCGTCACCGGTGCGCCTTCGAGCACCTGCTTCATCAGGTAGATGCGGCCGCGCGGGCCGTCGAGCTCGTCGCCGAGCAGTTGGTAGGTCGGGCAGGTGGCGGTGCAGAAGCCGCAGTGCACGCACTTGCGCAGGATGGCCTCGGCCTCGGTGCCTTCGGGCGTGCCTTTGAAGACGGGCGCGAGATTGGTTTGCATCGGGTCGGTTCGCTCGCGTCAGAGTCCGGGGTAGAGCCGGCCGGGGTTGAAGATGCCGGACGGGTCGAAGGCCTTCTTGAGCTCGCGGTGGATGCGGTCCAGCGGCGACTGCAGCGGCGCGAACGCGCCGGCCGACTTGTCGTGCGCCGCGAACAGCGTCGCGTGGCCGCCGGCCTTCGCCGCCGCGTCGCGCACCGCGCCGGCCGGCATCGCGCTGCACAGCCAGCGCTGCGCGCCGCCCCACTCGATCAGCAGCTCGCCCGACAGCGCCAGCGGCGCCGCGGTCGACGGCAGTGACAGCCGCCACAGCGCCGCGCCGTTCTTGATGGCCGTGTGTGCGCCCTCGAAGAACTCGTCGGTGTGGTTGCGCAGCCCGGCCCAGAACGGGCTCGCGAACTGCGGCTCGACCACCGTGCCGCCGATGCGCACGCGCGCCGCCTGCACTGCCGCGAGTGCGCCGCGCAGGCGCACGATCAGGTTGCCATCCCACCAGGCCGAGGCGTTCAGCGGCAGCGGCAGGCCGCCCCAGGCGTTGAGCTGCGCGAGCGCGCGGGCCTGGTCCATCTCGAGCCGCAGCGTCAGCGTGGCCGGGGCCGCCGGCATCACCTTCAGCGAGACCTCGAGGATCACGCCCAGCGTGCCCAGCGAGCCGGCCAGCAGCCGCGAGACGTCGTAGCCGGCGACGTTCTTCATCACCTGGCCGCCGAAGGTCAGCACCTCGCCCTTGCCGTTGAGCAGCGTCGCGCCCAGCACGTGGTCGCGCACCGAGCCGACCGCGGCGCGCGACGGGCCCGACAGCCCGGCCGCGACCATGCCGCCGACCGTCGCACCGTCGCCGAAGTGCGGCGGCTCGAACGGCAGGCACTGGCCTTGTTCGGCAAGCAGCGCCTCGAGTGCCGCGAGCGAGGTGCCGCAGCGCGTCGTGACGACGAGCTCGGTCGGCTCGTAGCTCGACGTGCCTTCGAGCACGCGCGTGTCGAGCACGTCGCCCTGTGGCACTTCGCCATAGAAGTCTTTGGTGCCGCCGCCGCGTATGCACAGCTGCGCACCGGCACTGCGCGCGCTGTGGGCGCGGTCGATCAGCACCTGAAGCGCCGGGTCGTTGGGGTTCATGGTCAAAACCGCGGAATGTCGGCGAACGGCAGCAGACCTCGCCGCACGTGCATCTTGCCGTACTCGGCACAGCGCGCCAGCGACGGGATCACCTTGCCGGGGTTCAGCAACTCGGCCGGGTCGAAGGCGCGCTTGAGCGCCAGCATCTGCTCGCGTTCTTCGGGTGCGAACTGCACGCACATCGCCGAGAGTTTCTCGATGCCCACGCCGTGTTCGCCCGACACCGTGCCGCCCATCGCGACGCTGGTCTCGAGGATGTCGGCGCCGAAGAGTTCGCAGCGGTGCAGCTGGTCGGCATCGTTCGCATCGAACATGATCAGCGGGTGCAGGTTGCCGTCGCCGGCGTGGAAGACGTTGGCGCAGCGCAGCCCGTACTTGGTTTCCATTTGTTGAATAGCGAGCAGGATGTCGGCCAGGCGCTTGCGCGGGATGGTCGAGTCCATGCACATGTAGTCGGGGCTCAGCCGGCCGGTCGCCGGGAAGGCGTTCTTGCGGCCGCTCCAGAAGGTCAGGCGCTGCGCTTCGCTGTCGCTCACCTCGATGCGCGTCGCGCCGCTGGTGCCCAGCACCGCTTCCATGCGGGCTATCTCTTCGGCGACCTCTTCGGGCGTGCCGTCGCTCTCGCACAGCAGGATCGCGACGGCGGCCAGGTCGTAGCCCGCGTGCACGTAGTCTTCGACTGCGGCCGTCATCGGCTTGTCCATCATCTCGAGACCGGCCGGGATGATGCCGGCGGCGATCACGTTGGCGACCGCGTCGCCGGCTTTGCGCATGTCGTCGAAGCTGGCCATGATGCAGCGCGCGAGCTGCGGCTTGGGAACGAGCTTGACGGTGACCTCGAGCGTGACCGCGAGCATGCCCTCGCTGCCGACCAGCACCGTCATCAGGTCGAGGCCCGCGCAGTCGAGCGCCTCGGAGCCGAACTCGACCGGCTCGCCGCTGACCGTGTAGCCGCGCACGCGCAGCACGTTGTGCAGGGTCAGCCCGTACTTCAGGCAGTGCACGCCGCCCGAGTTCTCGGCGACGTTGCCGCCGATGGTGCAGGCGATCTGGCTGCTCGGGTCGGGCGCGTAGTAGAGGCCGAACGGCGCGGTGGCCTCGCTGATCGCGAGGTTGCGCACGCCGCATTGCACGGTGGCCGTGCGCGCCGCGACGTCGATTTTCAGGATCTTGTTGAACTTGGCCAGACTCAGCGTCACGCCCATCGCGTTCGGCAGCGCACCGCCCGACAGCCCGGTGCCGGCGCCGCGCGCGACCACCGGCACGTTCAGGCGGTGGCAGGCGCGCAGCACCGCCGCGACCTGGGCTTCGGTCTCGGGCAGGGCCACGACCAAGGGCTGCTCGCGGTACGCGGTGAGGCCGTCGCATTCATACGGCACGGTGTCTTCGCGGTGCCAGAGCAGCGCGTGGGCGGGCAGCACGTCGGCGAGCGCGGCGACGACCTCGGTTTGCCGTTGTTTGCGCGCGGGGGCGGGCACGGCGGCCGCAGGCAACGGGGCGTTCATGGGCGTGGGCTTTCGTTCTTCAAGCGGTGTCTCTCGCGTACAGCACGTGGCGGTGCGAGCGGTGGTCGGGTGGCAGGCGCGGGTGGTCGAACTCGCCGCGCCGTGTCAGGCCGATGCGTTCCATCACCGCGATCGACGGCGCATTGTCGACGGCGGCGAACGACACGATCTGCGGCAGCTTCGCGACCTCGAAGCCGTGGCGCAAGGCCAGCACCGCGCCCTCGGTCGCGTAGCCGTGGCCCCACGCGGCGCGCGCCAGCCGCCAGCCGATCTCGTGAGGCTCGGCGACGATGCCGGGCACCTTCAGCTCGAACGGCACGTTCGCGCTCAGGCCGACGAAGCCGGCAAAGCCGAGGTCGGGCACGTCGAGTGCCCACAGGCCGAAGCCGTGCTCGTCGAGGTGCGCGCGCAGGCGCGCGGCGTAGGCGTCGCTCTCCGCGCGCGTCAAGGCCTTGGTCATGCGCAGCATCACCTCGGGGTCGGCGTTCAGCGCGGCGAATGGCGCGAGGTCGGCGTCGGTCCAGGGCCGCAGCGTGACGCGCGCGCCGCGCAGTGTCGCGGTGGTCATGGGTGGCTGGGGAACACCGTCAGCACGCCGGTGTAGCCGTACAGGTTGGCGCGCGCGATCTCGCCCGCGGCGAAGAAGCCGACCAGCGGCACGTCGCCGAGCGCGTGGCGCACCAGGGCGAGCTCGGCCGATGGCGCACCGAAGTGCGCGCCGCCGCGACCTGCGCAGCTGACATAGATGGCGCCCGCGATGCCGTGCCCCGCGCGCGGTGCGGCCTCGCCCGCCGCCGCCTCGCGCAGCGCGAGCGCCGCGGCCAGTGGCAGCGTCTCGGGCTCGACCTCGTCGCGCACCTCGGCGCAGATGCGCATCAGGTCGCGTCGTGCGGCCTCGACGTTGCGGGCGCAGAACGCGAGTTGCGAGCCGACCTCGGCCGTGTCGGCGATCGCGATGCCGCGCCGCCCGGCGTCCAGCCCGATCAGGTGGCGCACCCGTGTGTCCGACCCGAAGGCGTCGCGGTGCGTGTGGCGGTCGAAGGCGCTGCCGTAGTTGACATTGTGGAAGGCGCTGCCTTCGTGCACGCCGGCACCGGCCGCATCGCCGAGCCCGACCAGGATTTGCCGCAGGCGCGGCAGCGCCGCGCGCGGCTCGACGCCGGCCAGGCCCACGTCGTGCAGCAGGCAATCGAGCGCCGGCTCGCCGTCGAGCTCGGTGACGACGTTGCGCTCGACCGCGGTCACGCTGCGCTGCCGCCCGACCGGCTGACAGCCCTGGCTGACGCGCGAGACCAGCGCGACGCCGGCGTCGAAGGCCACGCCCGACAATCCGCCCGAGAGCACGGCGTCGGCGATGTGCAGCGCACGCGAGCGTCCCGACGCGAGGCCGCCGAACAGGTAGCCGGTGGCGGTGCGCGCGCTCATGTCGCGTATCAGTTCGGCCAGGTCGTTGGTGGCAGGGTCGGCATGGACATTGGCGGCGTGGGCCGCGAAGGCGCCCAGCGGCCGTGCGCCCGAGAACACCTGGAAGCGCTCGCGCGGCATGTCGGTCAGCATCAGCGTGAGCGCAGGCTCGTCGAAGTATTCGACACCGCCGGCGGCGATGCCGACACCGGTCGCGCCGACCCAATGCACGCCCGGCCAGCGCTGCTGCAGCTCGACGAGCAACGCGTCGGCCTGCGGCGCGAAGTGGTAGGTCAGGTAGACCCAGCCGAGCGTGGGTGCCGCGGCATGGCCGGGCTCGCCGCGCTGCGCTTCGATTTGCGCCGCCGCCAGCGCCAGCGCCATGTGGGCGTCGGGGTGGGTGGCGTGGCCGTGCAGAAAGCGATTCATCGTGTGCGGGGCGCGGCCTTCTTGCGAGCGGCGGGTTTGGCGGCGCTGGTTTTGGAGGCGGTCTTCTTCGCCGCGGGTTTGGGCGCTGCTGCGGCTGCCTTCTTCAGGCCCTCGCTCGCGGTGTCGAACGACTGCTTGACCATGTTGCCGGCCAATGCTCGCGCGGCGTCGGTGTCCTTCAGCGCGGTGGTGGCGAGCTCGGTGAACTGCTTGGTGAGCGCCCCCCACCATTGCATCGGGTCGACAGCTCCCGGCGTCTCGGGCGTGCCGGATTCAGGCGGTTCGGCAGGCGCAGCGACAGTCGCCGACGGCGGCGCGGGCTCGGTGGGCGCCGTGCCCGGCACGCGAATCTTCAGCGAGTCGCGCAGGCCTTCCATCTGCACGTTCATCGTCTTCAGCGTCGACAGCGTCATGCGCTGCACTTCGAGCGCCTGGATGGTTGCGCCCAGCATGCGCGCGTTCTGCTCGAGCCAGAACTGCACGGTGCGCAATTCCTCGATGCGCTTGTCGAGCTCGGCCGGGTCGATGGTCGGCGCGACCCACTGGCCGATGCCCGGCAGCGCGGCGCCGGCGTTCTTGACCAGGCCTTGCAGAAAGTCGAAGCCGGGGACGAGCTTGGCGAAGGGCGAGGCGTCGGTCATCGGGTTGTCTCCTGGTTCTTGTGATTCACTGGGCGCGGCCCATTTTGCATTCATCGCCCGGGGAAGGCGACCACCTCGACCTGGAACCCGCGCTGCGCCATCAGGGTCGGCAGCGCCAGCGGCCCGGCCATGTGCAGGCTGCCGACCGCGGCGAACACGCGCTGGCCGCCGGCGTGCAGCGCCGCGATGCGGTCGGCCAGCGCCGGGTTGCGGGCGTCGAGCAGGCGCGCCATCGCGGCGCGGTCGGCCGGCGTCTTCACGCAATCGCACCAGTCCTCGTAGCGCGCCAGCGTGGCCAGGTCGCCGTCGGCCCAGACCTGGGCGATGCGTTTGAGCGTGGGCGCAGCACGGCCGCTTTCCATCTCGGCGAGCGCGCTCTCGACGAACTCCAGCGTCTCGGCGCGCGTCGCGCCCTTCAGCGCGCCCAGCTGCAGCTCGGGGGTTTCGAGCGACACCACCGGTTTCTTGGCGCCGCGGGCCCAGCCGGCCAGGAAGACGTCGATGCCATAGGCCGGGTCCAGCCCGTCGCGCCGGCCGACCAGGCTGGTGAGCGCGGCGATCTGCATCTCGGGCTGGTAGGCGGCCAGCGCCTGCAGCGGCACGCATTCGGCTTCGGCCTGGCGGTTCAGGCGTTGCTGCAGCTCGGCGGGCAGCGCCGCGTCGGGCGTGGCCGCCGTGCCCTGCGCCATGCGCTGCTGGATGTCCGGGTCCAGCGCGTCGAGCTCGAGCGCGATCGTGTCGCTGGCCTTCAGCGCGGCAGCGACGGTCGCGCCGGGGTAGACCCAGGCCAGCTTCGCGACGTGTACGGTGCCGTAGAGGTAGGACGTGCGACCACTCTTGCGCAACCGCCACAGAAACCCATGGTCTTGCGCGTCCCGCAGGCCTTGCTGCACCTGCTCGGCGCTGGGCGCGGCGGCCGTGGGCGGGCAGCTCGCAGGTGGCTGCGCGAGCGCGAGGCCGTGCAGCAGCGTGCAGGCCAGCGCCGCGAGGGCGGATCGAAGCAGGAGGGTGTTCATCGTGTGCAGGTCGTCGTCATCGTCTTCGTCAGCGCGCCGCGTCGGGTTCGATGCGCAGCACCGCGTCGCGCTGCTGCCAGCGCAGCTTGCCCAGCACGTCCATGCCCAGCAGCGGGCTGTCGTTCAACATCGGCAGCGCGACCACGCGCAAACGCTGCACGCTCACGCCGCCGCGCAGCTCGATGTCGGCCCGCACCACCTGGCCGGTGACCACGCCGCCGGCGGTGTTCGACTGCACCTCGCCCAGCGACGCCAGCCCGAGCTCGCGTGCGAGCGAAGCTGGAATCGCGGTGCCGGTCGCGCCGGTGTCGATCAGGAAGTCGACCGCGTGGCCGTTGATGTGACCGGGCCAGTGGTAGTGGCCGTCGGCGCTGCGGCGGATCTCGACCGCGTCGCCGACCGATTGAAAGCGCGACTGCTGCGCGTGGTGCTGCCACCACTGGACGCCGACGAACAGCGCCGCACCGACCAGCAGCCAGACGGTCGCGAGCTTGAGGCTGTGCGGCAGCTCGCCGCTCATGGTTGCGGCGCGGGCTCGACCGGGTGCAATGGCACCACCTTCTGCGCGATCGCCCCGAACACGCTGGCCCCGTCCGCGCCCTTCATTTCGATGCGGATGGTGTCGCCGAACTGCATGAACTCGGTCTTGGGCGCGCCGCCTTCGATGGTCTCGATCGCGCGCTTCTCGGCGATGCACGAGTAGCCGCGCGACCAGTCCTGGTTGCTGACCGTGCCGCTGCCGACGATGCTGCCCGCGCGCACATTGCGCGTCTTGCAGATGTGGGCGATCAGCTGGCCGAAGTGGAAGGTCATCTCAGGCCCGGCGTCGCACAGGCCGACGCGCTTGCCGTTCCAGACGCTCTCCAAGTTGAGGTGCACACGGCCGCCTTGCCAGGCGGCGCCGAGTTCGTCGGGCGTCACCGCGACCGGGCTGAACGCAGTCGCGGGCTTGCTCTGGAAGAAGCCGAAGCCTTTCGCCAGCTCGGCCGGGATCAGGTGGCGCAGGCTCACGTCGTTGGCCAGCATCAGCAGGCGGATGCCTTCGAGCGCGGCATCGGGCGCGGTGCCCATGGGCACATCGCCGGTGATCACCGCGACCTCGGCCTCGAAGTCGATGCCGTGCTCGGTGCTGACGGCGACGATGTCGTCGCAGGCGCCGATGAAGTCGTCGCTGCCGCCCTGGTACATCAGCGGGTCGGTGTAGAAGCTCGCGGGCACCTCGGCATTGCGCGCCTTGCGCACCAGCTCGACGTGGTTGATGAAGGCCGAGCCGTCGGCCCATTGACAGGCTCGCGGCAGCGGCGCCATGCACAGGCGCGGGTCGAACGGAAAGCTGTGGCGCGTCTTGCCGTGGTTCAGCGACTGCGACAGTTCTTCGAGCTGCGGCGACAGGAAATTCCAGTCGTCCACGACCTGTTGCAACCTCGTCGCGATGCCGCTGGCATAGTGGGCGCTGGCCAGGTCGCGTGAGACGACGACGAGCTGGCCGTCGCGGGAACCGTCTTTGTAGGTCGCAAGCTTCATGGGTCGGGTGTTGTCGAAGGAATGAATTTGTCGGAGCCGCTATTGTCGACGCAGGCCACGCGCCGTCGCTGGGTGGGCCTGGGCTTGCTTGCGGCTGCCGCACTCGCGGTGCATCTGCTCGTGTTCAGCGGGTTCGATTGGGCCTGGCCGCGACCGCGGGCGACCGTCGTCGCGCCGGTCGCCGCCGCGGTGCCCACGGTGCAGGTGCGTGTGGTCGACGCGCCCGTGCCTGCGCCGCTGGCGCCTGCCGAGGCGCTTGCGCCACCGCCCGCCCCGCGCCCGGTGTTGCGAACGACGCGCGCGCGGCCACCTGCGGTGTCGCCCGCGCCCGTCGAGACGCTCGCGATGGCTGACATCCCCGCGCCGTCGTCCCTGGCCATGCCGGTGCTCGCGGTGCTGCCGGCGGCTGCCGCGACGGCGCCGGCTGCCGAGCCCGTTGCCGGCCTCGAGAGCGTGCCGCGCTACCGCACCCAGATGCCGCCCGCCATCACGCTGCGCTACGTGATGCAGCGCGGCGGGCTGCGCGGCACGGGCGAACTCTCGTGGCGCCCCGACGGCGACCACTACGAGCTGCGGCTCGAGGGCCGGGTCGCGGGGCTGAGCGTGCTGACCCAGGTCAGCAGCGGCGGTTTCGACGCGGCCGGCATCGCGCCGCTGCGCTTCACCGACACGCGTTTGCGGCGCGGCACGAAGGCGGCGAACTTTCAGCGTGGCGCCGGCAAGATCACCTTCTCCGGCCCTTCCACCGAGTACCCGCTACGCGACGGCGCGCAGGACCGTCTGAGCTGGATGGTGCAGCTCGGTGCCGTTGTCGCGGCCGAGCCGAGCTTGCGCAGCGTCGGCGCCAAGGTCTTGTTGTACGTGGTCGGCGCGAATGGCGAGGCCAGCGTGTGGGCCTTCGATTGCACGGCCGCAGAGGCCGTCACGACCGGCGCCGGCACGGTCAACGCGCTGAAGTTCGTGCGCGAGCCGCGCGAGGCCTATGACACGCAGGTGCAGGTCTGGATCGACGCGGCGCAGCACTACCTGCCTGTGCGGGCGACACAGAAGTCCGGCTCGAACGACGAGGAATTCGAGTTGCGGCTGCAGTCGCTGGAGACGCCGCCCTGACCCCCGATGTGCGGGGCTGCGCAGCACACGGTCGTCCGTTGGCTTGATATTTGCGTTGAAGTCCTCAGTTGCTCGTCACGAGGACCCCACCATGCAAATGCTTTACAACTCCGACAGTTTTGCGGTGATGCTGTTCGACGTGGAGGGCCACGCCGCAGCGGGCAGCACCCCCATCGGCCCCGGCGACGAGCCGCTGCGCCATGGCGGCTACGAGATCGTCGACAAGTTCGCGCGCAAAGAGATCTTCCTGCAGGGCGCGATGGCCGAGAGCTTCAAGGAAGGTGTCGAGGCCTTGATCGAGACGCAGCCGTCCGAAGAAGAGATCGACGATTACATCGAGCGCTTTGCCTCATTGATGCAACAGCCGGTCATTCTTCACTGAGTTCCCGTCCTCCCCAGGTCGTGCCCCGCGTTATCGTGTCTTGAGCCCTGCCCGCAAGCGGGGCTTGCCGCTCGGCGCAGACTGCGCCAAGATGGCCCACGACTGAGCTGCAGGAGGTGTCATGGCCAAGAGCCATCTGGATGCGCGGATGCTGTTGTCCCCCGGGCTGAAAGACGCGCCGGTGCTGGACCGCATGTGTTCGCAGTTCGTGCTGACACTGACGACCCACAACGCCGGCCGCTTCAACCTGCGGCGCGACTGGAACAGCCTGCTGTCGCTGACCGGCAAGCACCTGGTGTGGCCAGGCTCGGTGCTGGCGCGGCTGCGCGAGTTCCTGAACAACCGCTGCAAGGGCAACGAGCACTGGCGCGGCCACGAGGCCTTGAGCGACGACGCCTTCATGCTGCGCCACGGCGCATGGCGCGGCCCATACGAAGAAGGCACGCTGTTCTTCTACATCGACGAATACATCAAGGACGCGCCGAAAGACCTGCTCGCGGTGCTCGGCGCCACGGCCGACTGGCTGGGTCGCAGTCTCAAGAAGGAATCGACGCTGGTCGAGAAGAACATCGACGCGCTCGCCGGCCTGCTGCAACTCAACCCGGCCGAACGCGCGCTGCTGCTGTACGGCACGCTGGCGCGCTACCAGCGCGACCTGCGCGGCCTGCTGGTCGAGTTCAAGGTCTCGAACGCGCAAGAGGCCTATGCGGCGATCGCGCACGTGGCCGGTGTCAGCGAGACCGACGTGGCCGAGGCGCTGCGTGCAGGGTCGCGGCTGGAACGCGTCGGCATGGTCGAGAACCTGATCTCCGAGCACAACATCACCGACCTCGCCGACCTGATGAAGGTCAGCGAGCAATTGCCGCCGGTGCTGATGCGCCGCTACGAAGGGCCTTCCGATCTGATGGCGGTGTTCACGCGGCCGGCCAAGCGCAGCGAACTCGCGCCCGACGACTTCAGCTTCGTCGGTGTCGACCAGCAGATGATGACGGCGCTGCTGCGCAACGCGGTCGCGCGCAAGGAACCCGGCGTCAACGTGCTGCTCTACGGCCCGCCCGGCACCGGCAAGACCGAGCTGGCGAAGGTCGCGGTGCAGGCTGCCGGGCTGGAGCTCTACGAGGTCGAGCATGCCGACCGCGACGGCAATTCGCTCAGCGGCCGCGACCGCTACCGCTCGCTGCAGATCAGCCAGGTGTTCCTGAAGGGCAGCCCCAATGTCGCGCTGCTGTTCGACGAGGTGGAGGACGTGTTCCCGCCGATCTCGACCGACGCGGCGCAGCTGATCGCGCGCATGGACACCGGCGATGGCGCGGCGCTGTCGGGCAGCGTCAGCGGCAAGGCGTGGGTGAACCAGATCCTCGAGACGAATCCGGTGCCGGTGATCTGGATCACCAACCGCATCGAGCAGATCGACCCGGCGTTCCGGCGCCGCTTTCAGTACCACCTCGAACTGAAGAGCCCGCCGCCCGGGGCGCGCGAGTCGCTGGTCGCGCGGGCGCTCGAGGGCGTCGGCGTGGGCGAGGGCTTTGCCGCGAAGCTGGCCGAGCGCAAGGGGCTGACGCCGGCGCAGATCCGCACCGCGGTCAAATTCGCCCGGCTGGCGGGTGACGTCGTCACCGACACCGGCACGGCGCTCGAGTCGCTGATCGAACGCCAGCTGGTCAACGCCGACAAGGCGCTGGGCAACACCGCGAACGAGCGTGGCGCGCGGCGCGTCGTCACGCACTACGACCTCGGCCTGGTCAACACCGAGTCGCGCTTCGAGGTGCCCAAGATCGTCGAGGCGCTGCGCCGCAAGAGCTACGGCACGCTGTGTTTCTACGGGCCGCCGGGCACCGGCAAGACGGCGCTGGCCGAGCACATCGCGAAGGCACTGGACCAGCCATTGATGATCCGCCAGGCCAGCGACATCATGAGCAAGTACGTCGGCGAAACCGAGCAGAACATGGCCAAGATGTTCGAAGAGGCGCAGACCGAGAACGCGGTGCTGCTGCTCGACGAGGCCGACAGCTTTCTGCGCAACCGCAAGCTCGCCGAACGCAACTACGAGATCAGCGAAGTCAACGAGATGCTGCAGGGCATGGAACGTTTCTCGGGCGTGTTCATCTGCACCACCAACCTGTTCCAGGAGCTGGACGAAGCGGCACTGCGGCGCTTCACGTTCAAGGTGCAGTTCAAGCCGCTGACCGGGCCGCAGCGCGAACGCATGTTCGTGGCCGAGGCGCTGGACGGCGATGCCGGGCTGCTGACGGCCGAGCAGCGCAGCCGGCTCGCGCAGCTGGGCTCGCTGGCACCGGGTGACTTCGCCTCGGTGAAGCGCCAGGTCGATGTGCTGGGCGAGGCTTTCACGCCCGACGAGTTCTTGTCGCAGCTCGAGGCCGAGCACCGCGTCAAGCCCGACGTGCGGCAGCAGCGCGGCATGGGTTTTCTGCATTGAGGGTCGGCCGGCAAGGCCTTGACAGGCTTTCTACAATGGCGACATGAACACCTTGCCCTACACGCGCGGCCAGCAGCTGGCCGAGATCCTCAAGCAGCGCATCGTCATCCTCGACGGCGCGATGGGCACGATGATCCAGCGCTACAAGCTCAGCGAGGCCGACTTTCGCGGCGAGCGCTTCAAGGACCACGCGAAGGATTTGAAGGGCAACAACGACCTGCTGCAGCTGACCCGGCCCGACGTGATCAGCGAGATCCACGAGCAGTACCTGGCTGCCGGCGCCGACATCCTCGAGACCAACACCTTCGGCGCGACGACCGTGGCGCAAGACGACTACGGGCTGGGCGCGTTCGCGCGCGAGCTGAACGTGGCCGCGGCGAAACTCGCGCGCGCGGCCTGCGACAAATTCAGCAGCGCCGACAAGCCCCGCTTCGTCGCCGGCGCACTGGGCCCGACGCCCAAGACCGCCAGCATCAGCCCCGACGTCAACGACCCGGCGGCGCGCAACGTGACCTTCGACGAACTGAAGGCCGCCTACTACGAACAGGCCAGCGGGTTGCTCGAAGGCGGCTGCGACCTGTTCCTGGTCGAGACCATCTTCGACACGCTGAACGCCAAGGCCGCGATCTTCGCGCTCGACGAGCTGATGGACGACACCGGTGAGCGCCTGCCGGTGATCATCTCGGGCACGGTGACCGACGCGTCCGGCCGCATCCTGTCGGGTCAGACCGTCAGCGCGTTCTGGCACAGCGTGCGCCACGCCAAGCCGATCGCGATCGGGTTGAACTGTGCGCTCGGCGCGACGCTGATGCGGCCCTACATCGAAGAGCTGTCGCGCGTCGCCGGCGACACCTGCGTCAGCTGCTACCCGAACGCCGGGCTGCCCAACCCGATGAGCGAAACCGGCTTCGACGAGACGCCCGAGATCACCGGCAGCCTGCTCGAAGAGTTCGCCCAGGCCGGGTTTCTGAACATCGCCGGTGGCTGCTGCGGCACGACACCGGACCACATCGCCGCGATCGCCCAGCGCGTCGGCAAGTACCGGCCGCGCTGCGGGCACAAAGGGGCGCTTTTCGGCGAATTGGAGCTGGAAGCGGCCTGACTACAATCTGGCCTCGCCCGAGGAGCGTTGCGACAGCCGATGCGAAGGCTGCCAGGCTCGGGCACTCTGCGGTACGCCGCAGGGGTTCCAACTGCGCTCACCCGACCCTGTGAACGGTCCGCGGTGAGCAGCGCGGGCCTCTTTCGAGTTTGCCCGCGATGACCACGAAGATTTCTGTCCCCCCGATGAAGCTGTCCGGCCTGGAGCCAGTGCTGATCGGCGAAGGCGCGCTGTTCGTCAACGTCGGCGAGCGCACCAACGTGACCGGCTCGAAGGCCTTCGCGAGGATGATCCTGAACGGCGAGTTCGAGCAGGCGCTGAGCGTGGCGCGCCAGCAGGTCGAGAACGGCGCTCAGGTCATCGACATCAACATGGACGAGGCCATGCTGGACAGCAAGGCCGCGATGGTGCGCTTCCTGAATCTGATCGCCGGCGAGCCCGAGATCGCGCGCGTGCCCATCATGGTCGACAGCTCGAAGTGGGAGGTGATCGAGGCCGGCCTGAAGTGCATCCAGGGCAAGGGCATCGTCAACTCGATCTCGCTGAAAGAAGGCGTCGAGCAGTTCAAGCACCAGGCCAAGCTGGTCAAGCGCTACGGTGCCGCGGCGGTCGTGATGGCCTTCGACGAGAAGGGCCAGGCCGACACTTATCAGCGCAAGATCGAGATCTGCGAGCGGGCCTATCGCATGCTGGTCGACGAGGTCGGCTTCCCGCCCGAGGACATCATCTTCGACCCGAACATCTTCGCGATCGCGACCGGGATCGAAGAGCACAACAACTACGCGGTCGACTTCATCAACGCGACGCGCTGGATCAAGCAGAACCTGCCGGGTGCGAAGGTCAGCGGCGGCGTGAGCAACGTGAGCTTCAGCTTCCGCGGCAACGACCCGGTGCGCGAGGCCATCCACACCGTGTTCCTGTACCACGCGATCCAGGCCGGCATGGACATGGGCATCGTCAACGCCGGCATGGTCGGCGTCTACGACGACCTCGAGCCTGAATTGCGCGAGCGCGTCGAGGACGTGGTGCTGAACCGGCGCGAGGATTCCGGTGAGCGCTTGATCGAGATCGCCGAGAGCGCGAAAGGCCTGGCCAAGGACGACACCGCGCGGCTCGCGTGGCGCGCGAAGCCGGTGACCGAGCGCCTCAGCCATGCGCTGGTGCACGGCATCAACGAGTTCATCACCGAAGACACCGAAGAGGTCTACCAGGCCATCCTCGCGACTGGCGGGCGCCCGCTGCACGTGATCGAAGGCCCGCTGATGGACGGCATGAACATCGTCGGCGACCTGTTCGGCCAGGGCAAGATGTTCCTGCCGCAGGTCGTGAAGAGTGCGCGCGTGATGAAGCAGGCGGTCGCGCACCTGCTGCCCTACATCGAGGCCGAGAAGCTGGCGATGGTCGAGGCCGGCGGCGAGGCCAAGGCCAAGGGCAAGATCGTGATCGCGACCGTGAAGGGCGACGTGCACGACATCGGCAAGAACATCGTCACCGTCGTGCTCCAGTGCAACAACTTCGAGGTCGTCAACATGGGCGTGATGGTGGCGTGCCAGGACATCCTGGCGCGCGCCAAGGTCGAAGGCGCCGACATCATCGGCCTCTCCGGCCTGATCACGCCCAGCCTCGAGGAGATGCAGCACGTCGCCGGCGAGATGCAGCGCGACGACTACTTCCGCATCAAGAAGATCCCGCTGCTGATCGGCGGCGCGACGACGAGCCGCGTGCACACCGCGGTGAAGATCTCGCCGCACTACGAGGGGCCGGTGGTCTACGTGCCCGACGCGAGCCGCTCGGTCAGCGTCTGCAGCGACCTGCTCAGCGACGACCGCGCGCGCGCCTACATCGACGAGCTGAACGCCGATTACGTCCGCGTGCGCGAGCAGCACGCGAACAAGAAGGCGACGCCGCTGGTGACGCTGGCCCAGGCGCGCGCGAACAAGACGCCCGTGGCTTGGTCGACGTTCAAGCCGGTCAAGCCGAAGTTCATCGGCCGCCGCGTGTTCCGCAACCAGGACCTGGCCGAGATCGCCGCCTGCATCGACTGGGGGCCGTTCTTCCAGACCTGGGACCTGGCCGGCCCGTACCCGGCCATCCTGACCGACGACATCGTCGGCGAGTCGGCGCGCCGCGTGCTGAGCGACGGCCAGCGCCTGCTGCGCCGCGCGATCGAGGGCCGCTGGCTGACCGCGAACGGCGTGATCGGCCTGTACCCGGCCAACACCGTGAACGACGACGACATCGAGATCTACACCGACGAGTCGCGCAGCGAGGTGCTGATGACCTGGCGCGGGCTGCGGATGCAGACGGTGCGCCCGGTGGTCGATGGCGTGATGCGGCCGAACCGCTGCCTCGCCGACTTCATCGCGCCCAAAGGCTCGGGCGTGGCCGACCACATCGGGCTGTTCGCGGTGACCGCCGGCATCGGCGCCGAGAAGAAGGACAAGCAATTCATGGACGACCTGGACGACTACAGCGCGATCATGTTCAAGGCGCTGGCCGATCGGTTGGCCGAAGCGTTTGCCGAGCGCATGCACCAGCGCGTGCGCAAGGAGTTCTGGGGCTATGCCGCTGACGAGCAGCTCAGCAACGCCGAGCTGATCGCAGAAAAATACTCCGGCATCCGTCCGGCGCCCGGCTATCCGGCGTGCCCGGACCACACCGTGAAGGCCGAGATGTTTCGGGTGCTGGACTGCGCCGACATCGGCATGGGCCTGACCGAGAGCCTGGCGATGACGCCGGCGGCCAGCGTCAGCGGCTTCTACCTCGCCCACCCGGAGGCCGCGTACTTCAACGTCGGCAAGATCGGCGAGGATCAGCTCTCCGACTGGGCGCGGCGCAGCGCGCTCGACACCGACCTGGTGCGGCGATCCCTGGCGGCCCTGCTCTGAGGGCACGACGCGGAAACATCTGTACGGATGCTTTTGCTTGCAGTCGGAAGCGTTTGTTTGCAACGTTTCCGGAATGTGTCGAGACCGCATGAAGCAGCACACGGCAGCCGCCTGAAACTTGCCAACTAATCACGGTTTCCGACCTTCGGAGCGACGAGGCTGGTCCGTCTGCACAAGGCACGCGCTCTGCGTGCCCTCCGCGCTCGCAAGAGGGGGAGAACCACGTGCAGTCACTTCAGAAGTCCGAGACAGGGGCAGGTCATCGCGTTCGGCTCGCACGCAGCGCGGCGGCTGCGGTGGTGTTGGCCGTGCTGGTCGCTTGCGGCGGCGGCAAGGGTGATGGCAGCACCGACACCGGATCGACGTCCAGTCCGCAGACCGAGTCGCCGAGCAATGCGCCGGCCGCGGCCTCGCGCTTCCTGACCCAGGCCACCTTCGGGCCGACCAGCCCCGAGATCACGCGGCTGTCGACGATGACCTACTCGGCCTGGATCGACGAACAGTTCGCCAAGCCGCAGTCGCTGCACCGCGACTACATGAACCAGGCCTCGGCCGACCTGGCCGCGACCGGCGGCACCATCAGCCAGACCAACTTCTTCGATTCGTACTGGAGCCAGGCGATCGCCGGCGACGACCAGCTGCGCCAGCGCGCGACTTTCGCGCTGTCGCAGATCTTCGTGATCTCGTTCACCGACGCCACGCTGCGCAACCAGCCGCGCGGCGTGTCGTCGTACTACGACATGCTGGCCACCAACGCATTCGGCAACTTTCGCGACCTGCTCGAAGCGGTGGCCTTGCACCCGATGATGGGCGTGTACCTGTCGCACCTGAAGAACCAGAAGGAAGACCCGGCCACCGGCCGCGTGCCCGACCTGAACTTCGCACGCGAGATCACGCAGCTGTTCACCATCGGCCAGTACACGCTGAACGCCGACGGGTCGATCGTCACCGGCAGCGATGGCCTCGCCGCCGCGGCCTACACCTCGGCCGACCTGTCGGGCATGTCGCAAGTCTTCACCGGCTGGAGCTGGTACGCCGGCCCGAACACCACCGACCGCACGAGCAGCCGCTTCTTCGGCGGCAACGCGAACGTCGAGCGCGACTGGCGCCCGATGCAGGACTACAACCACTACACCGCGAACACCGACTTTCATTCGATCAGCGCCAAGACCTTCCTGGGTGTGACCATCCCGGCGCAGACGCTGGCCACGGCCGACACCCAGGGCGACCTGAAGACCGTGCTGGACACCTTGTTCAACCATCCCAACGTCGGCCCGTTCGTCGGCAAGCAACTGATCCAGCGCCTGGTCACCAGCAACCCGAGCCCGGCCTACGTGGGCCGGGTGACCGCGGCCTTCAACGACAACGGCGCGGGCAAGCGCGGCGACATGAAGGCGGTCTGGAAGGCCATCCTGCTCGACCCGGAGGCGCGCACCGTCAGCACCTCGACGAGCGCCGGCAAGGTGCGCGAGCCGGTCGTGCGGCTGGGCAACTTCATGCGCGCGTTCAACGCCAAGTCGACGAGCGGGCGCTTCACGGGCATCGGCAACACCGACGACCCGGCGACGCGCCTGAACCAGACGCCGATGCTCGCGCCGACGGTGTTCAACTTCTACCGCCCCGGCTACGTGCCGTCGAGCAAGCCGATCGCCGATGCCGGGCTGGTCGCGCCGGAGTTCCAGATCGTGCACGACGTGTCGGTCGCGGGCTACATGAACTACATGCGCAGCCTGGTCACGGTCGACACCTCGCGCGACATCCAGCAGGACTACACCGCCGAGCTGGCGCTGGCCGCCACGCCGGCCGACCTGGTCGAGCGCATGAACCTGCTGCTGTTCTACGGCCAGATGCCCGACGCGCTGAAGACCCAGATCACCGGCGCGGTGACGAGCCGGGCCATCCCCGCGCCGGTCTACGCCGCCGGGACGGCACCGGCCTCGGGGGCCGCGGCGACCGCACCGCCGACCAACCAGACCGCCATCGACAACGCCAAGCGCGACCGCGTCTACCTCGCGGTGTTCCTGTCGCTGGCCTCGCCCGATTACCTGATCCAGAAGTAAGCGAAGGACCGCCTCCATGTCGCAACTCAACGCCTCGCGTCGCCGCTTCCTGCGCACCGCTTCGGTCGTCTCGGGCTCGGTCGGCACTGCCGCCGCGCCCTTCGCACTCAACCTCGCCAGCCTGTCGCGTGCGGCGGCCCAGACCACGGCCGACTACAAGGCCATCGTCTGCCTGTTCCTGTACGGCGGCAACGACTCGTCGCACATGGTGTTGCGCACCGACGCGCTGTCGTTCAACGAGTACACGCGGCTGCGCTCGGTCGCACCCGAGTCGATCGCGCTGAAGGCGCCCGGCACGGCCGTGGTGCCGACCGCCGCGCTGGCCTCGCCCGACCGCCTCGGCGGTGTGCGCGCGATCGCGCCGAAGTTCACCGTGTCCACCGAGAACAACGCATTCACCTACGCGCTGCACCCCAGCATGCCCGAGGTCGCGACGCTGTTTGCTGCGAACCGCCTCGCAATCTTGGCCAATGCCGGGCCGCTGGTGCAGCCGCTGACGCGGGCCGAGTACGTCGCCAACGTCAAACCGCGACCCAAGGCGCTGGGCTCGCACAACGACCAGCAATCGACGTGGCAGGCGCTCGGGCCTGAGGGCGTGAAGGTCGGCTGGGGCGGCCACCTCGGTGACCTGGTCGCGAGCAGCAATGCCAACACCGTGTTCACCAGCATCTCGGTCTCGGGCAACGCGGTGTTCTCGGCCGGCGAAACCGTTTTTCAGTACCAGGTCGGCAGCGGCGGTGCGACGCAGATCGGCGGCCTGAGCGGCAACCTGTTCGGCTCGAGCACCGCGTCGGCGACCCTGAAGAGCATCGTCACGGCGAGCAACCAGCACTTGTTCGCGAACGAGTACGGTGCGATCGTGAAGCGCTCGGTCGATGCCCAGGCGGCGTTCCAGACCGCGTACGTGGCCTCGACGGTGCCGGCGCCGACGCAATACGTCCAACCATCGACCAACGCCAACGCCAACAACGGCCTGGCGACGCAGTTGCAGACCGTGGCGCGCATCATCGGCGCGCGCGCCGGGCTGGGCGCGAAGCGCCAGGTGTTCTTCGTCTCGATGGGCGGCTTCGACACCCACGACGGCCAGAACATGAACCAGGCCGACCTGCTCGCCCGCTTGTCGCACGCGCTCGGCTACTTCGACACCGCGCTGGCGGGCCTGGCCGGCGGCGACATGCGCAACAACGTGACGCTGTTCACCGCGTCCGATTTCGGCCGCACGCTCACGAGCAACGGCGACGGCACCGACCACGGCTGGGGCTCGCACCATTTCGTGATGGGCGGCGCGGTCAAGGGCGGCGAGATCTACGGCCGCTTCCCTCAGTTCGGGCTGAACCTGAACGACTCGGCCAACAACGCCTACCTGCCGGTGACGTCGGTCGACACCATCGGCAGCACCCTGGGCCGCTGGTTTGGCGTGTCGGATGCGAACCTCGACCTGGTGTTTCCGAACCTGCCAAATTTCTCGCGCGACCTCGGCTTCCTCTGAGCCCGGCCGGCGCCGCGGCGTCTCACTGCACCGTCAGCACGCGCCGGTACTGGATCGCCTCGGCGAGGTGGCCTATCGTGAGGGTGGGGCTGTCGGCCAGGTCGGCGATCGTGCGGGCGACGCGCAGCACGCGGTGAAAGCCGCGCGCCGACCACCCCAGCCGCGCCGCCGCGGCTTGCAGGAACTTCGCGCTCGCGTCGTCGAGCGCGCAATGCGCGTCCAGCGCCTCGCCGGCCAGCATCGCGTTCGCGACGCCCTGCCGTGCGACGGCCCGATCGCGGGCCGCGGTCACGCGCTGCGCCACCACGGCGCTGGGTTCGCCATCGGGGGCTGACGACAGGGCCTCGGGCGCGACGGCCGGCACTTCCACCTGCACGTCGATGCGGTCGAGCAGCGGCCCGCTGATGCGGCCTTGGTAGCGCGCGACCACGTCCGGCGTGCAGCGGCAGGCCCGGACCGCGCTGCCCAGGTGGCCACAGGGGCAGGGGTTCATCGCGGCGATGAGTTGAAAGCGTGCCGGAAACTCGGCCTGCCGTGCGGCGCGCGAGATCACGATGCGGCCGGTCTCCAGCGGTTCCCGCAGAGCTTCGAGCGCGGCGCGCTGGAACTCGGGAAACTCGTCCAAAAACAACACCCCGTGGTGCGCCAGCGAAATCTCACCCGGTCGCGGCGGCGAGCCGCCCCCGACCAGTGCAACGGATGACGCAGTGTGGTGCGGAGAACGCAGCACGCGCTGGCCCCAGCGCGTGCTCGCGAACGCGCCAGTCAGGCTCAGCACCGCGGCCGACTCGAGCGCGTCGTCCTGGGTCATCGGCGGCAACAGCCCGGCGAAGCGTTGCGCCAGCATCGATTTGCCGGTGCCTGGAGAACCCAGCATCAGGACGCTGTGGCCCCCGGCCGCGGCGATCTCGAGCGCGCGTTTCGCGGCCGCCTGGCCTTTCACGTCGCGCAAGTCCGGGAGCGCCGTGGCGTTCGTGACCGCTTCTGCCTTCGCGAACGGCAAGGGGGCGTGCTGGGCCGAATCGACGGGCAACAAGGCTGCGACCACGTCGAGCAAGTGCGCCGCACCGTGGATGGGAAGGCCATCGACCAGTGCCGCTTCGCGGGCGCTGACCAGCGGCAGCACGAGGGCGCGGGCATGCTGCGTCGGGTCGCGCCGCAGCGCCAGCGCCATGGCCAGCGCACCACGCACCGGCCGCAACTCGCCGCTCAGCGAGAGCTCGCCCGCGAACTCGAACGCCGACAGCCGCGCCGCGTCGATCTGGCCGCTGGCAGCGAGGATGCCCAGCGCGATCGGCAGGTCGAAGCGGCCGGACTCCTTGGGCAGATCGGCCGGCGCCAGGTTGACGGTGATGCGCTTGTTGGTCGGGAATTCCAGTCCGCTGTTCTGGATGGCGGCGCGCACCCGCTCGCGCGCCTCCTTGACCTCGACATCGGCCAGGCCGACCAGCGTGAAGCTCGGCAAGCCGTTGGTGAGGTGGACTTCGACGGTGACCTCGGCCGCGGCGAGCGCATGCAGCGCGCGGCTGTGTATGACGGCAAGCGACATGTTTCCCCCTGGTTCATTGTGCCCGCCTGTTGCTCTGACCAGAATGGCACCAAAAATGAGCATCGATGCCAAACGCCCCGTATCGGTGCGTTGATTCGCGAAGCCGGGCATGGGTCGACGGTGCTGACCACGCACAGGCTGGTCCCAGGCTTGGCACAGAAGCTGCAAAACGTGACACAGGTCTCTCCTCGTCCATCGAATCAACCCAGGAACATCGACAATGAACAAGACTCTCCTCGCGTTGGCCTCCACCGTAGCCATCATCGCGCTGCCGCAGTCGGCGTTGGCGCAGACCGCAGCTCCCGCAGCTCCCGCACCTGCCCCGGCCGAAGCGAGTCCCCTGTCGTTCAACGTGGGCCTGACCAGCGACTACCGCTACCGCGGCATTTCGCAATCGCGTCTGAAGCCGGCGATTCAGGGCGGCATTGACTACGCGCTGCCGGCCGGGTTCTACATCGGCGCCTGGGCTTCGAGCATCAAGTGGATCAAGGATGCGGGCGGTGGCGCCAACGCCGAGATCGACCTGTACGGCGGCTACAAGGGCGAAATCACCAAGGACCTGACCTTCGACGTCGGTGTGCTGACCTACCAGTACCCCAGCAACGACCTGCCCACCAGCGCCAACACGACCGAAATCTACGGCGCGCTGACCTACGGGCCGGCGACGTTGAAGTACTCGCACAGCGTGAGCAACCTGTTCGGCTTTGCCGACAGCAAGAACAGCGGCTACCTCGACCTGAGCGCCAGCTTCGAGGTGGGCGACGGCATCATGCTGATGCCGCACGTGGGCTACCAGAAGGTCGCGCACAACTCCGACTTCTCGTACACCGACTATTCGTTCGGCGTCGGCAAGGACTTCTCGGGCTTCTTCGTGAGCGCGTCGGTTGTCGGTGCGGACACCAAGTCGATCGGCGGCGTCAAGGCCTATGCCTCGCCCGCCAACGGCAAGGACCTGGGCAAGACCGGCCTGGTCGTCGCCGTCAAGAAGACCTTCTAACCAACCCCACACCCACTCACACACTGGAGAGACGACCATGAAGATGGTGACCGCCATCGTCAAGCCCTTCAAGCTTGACGAAGTCCGCGAAGCCCTCAGCGCCATCGGCGTTCAGGGCATCACGGTGACTGAAGTCAAGGGCTTCGGCCGCCAGAAGGGCCATACCGAGCTGTACCGCGGCGCCGAGTACGTGGTCGACTTCCTGCCCAAGGTGAAGATCGAAGCGGCGGTGGACGACGCGATCGTCGACCGTGTCATCGAGGCGATCGAAGGCGCTGCACGCACCGGCAAGATCGGTGACGGCAAGGTGTTCGTGTCGTCGCTCGAGCAGGTGGTGCGCATCCGCACCGGCGAGACCGGCAAAGACGCCCTTTGACCCACAAAAAGAGAAGACAACCATGAGAAAACTCGTTGCTAGTCTGGTCCTGGGCTTCGCGGCCCTGGGCTTTGCGGGCGTCTCGCTCGCGCAGGATGCCGCTTCGGCACCCGCCGGCGCCTCGGCCGCTGCTGCGGCGGCGCCGGCCGCTTCGGCAGCCTCGGCCGCTGCAGATGCCGCCTCCGCGGCCTCTGCGCCGGCTGCAGCCGCCTCGACCCCCGTCGCCAACAAGGGCGACGTGGCCTGGATGATCGTCGCGACCCTGCTCGTCATCATGATGACGGTGCCGGGCCTGGCGCTGTTCTACGGCGGCCTGGTGCGCAGCAAGAACATGCTGTCGGTGCTGATGCAGGTGATGGTCACGTTCTCGATGATCGTGGTGCTGTGGTGCATCTATGGCTACAGCCTCGCATTCTCCGAGGGCAATGCCTTCGTCGGCGGCTTTGACCGGCTGTTCATGAAGGGCTTGTTCAACCCGGCTGATGGCTCGTTCGCGATGGGCGCCACGTTCAGCAAGGGCGTCTACATCCCTGAACTGCTGTTCATGGCGTTCCAGGCAACCTTCGCCGGCATCACCTGCTGCCTGATCGTCGGTGCCTTCGCCGAACGCGCCAAGTTCTCGGCCGTGCTGGCTTTCATGGTGCTGTGGTTCACGTTCAGCTACGCCCCGATCGCCCACATGGTCTGGTTCTGGATGGGCCCGGACGCGTATGCGACCAAGGACGTCGTTGACGCGATGAACGCGAAGGCCGGCTACCTCTGGCAGATGGGCGCACTCGACTTTGCCGGCGGCACGGTCGTGCACATCAACGCCGCGGTCGCGGGTCTGGTCGGAGCCTTCATGATCGGCAAGCGCGTCGGCTACGGCAAGGAAGCGTTCACGCCGCACTCGCTGACGCTGACCATGGTCGGTGCCTCGCTGCTGTGGGTCGGCTGGTTCGGCTTCAACGCCGGCTCGGCCCTCGAAGCGGGCAACAGCGCCGTGCTGGCCTTCATGAACACCTTCAGCGCCACCTCGGCGGCGGTGCTGGCCTGGTGCATCGGCGAAACGCTGATGAAGGGCAAGGCCTCGATGCTGGGTGCGGCATCTGGCGCGGTGGCAGGTCTGGTGGCGATCACGCCGGCAGCCGGCAACGTCGGCCTGATGGGCGCGATCGTGGTGGGCTTCGTCGCCGGCTTCGCCTGCCTGTGGGGTGTCACCGGCCTGAAGAAGATGCTCGGCGCGGACGACTCGCTCGACGTGTTCGGCGTGCACGGTGTCGGCGGTATCGTCGGTGCGCTGCTGACCGGCGTGTTCAACAACCAGGCCCTCGGCGGCCCGGGCCTGGTCGGCGACTGGGTCACGGCGTCGGTCACGTCCAACGGCATCGGCGCACAGGTCTGGATCCAGCTGAAGGCCGTGCTGCTGACCATTGTCTGGTCGGGCGTGGTCTCACTCGTTGCCTACTTCCTCGTCGACAAGGTCATCGGCCTGCGTGTGACGGAAGAAGACGAACGCGAGGGCCTGGACATCAGCGCCCACGGCGAAACGGCGTACCACAACTGACGCGGCAAGCGTCGGAACGAAAAGGGCCACCGTGAGGTGGCCCTTTTGCGTTGGGCCTCGTCTTGTCAGTCCGGCGGCCAGCCCCACATGCCTAGAATCCGCTTTCTCCCGCCTTCGGCCTCGCCATGGTTCCCCACCTCATCACCGCACTCACCGGCCCGATCAACGAGCTGGAGCAACGCATCCTCGAATCGCTGCCCGCCATCGAACGCTGGTTTCGGCTCGAATGGATGGAACACACGCCGCCGTTCTACACCGCGGTCGACGTGCGCAACGCCGGCTTCAAGCTCGCGCCGGTGGACACCAACCTGTTCCCTGGCGGGTTCCACTACCTGACGCAGGAGATGATGCCGCTCGCGGTGCAGGCGGCGATGGCCGCGATCGAGAAGATCTGCCCCGAGGCCAAGAACCTGCTGCTGATCCCGGAGCGCGACAAGCGCAGCACCTTCTATCTGGCGAATGTGCAGCGCCTGATGCAGATCTTCCACATGGCCGGCCTCAACGTGCGGCTGGGCACGCTGGACGAATCCATCACGCAGCCCACCGATGTCGTGCTGCCCGACGGCAGCACCTTGACACAGGAACCATTGGTGCGCACGCGCGGCCGACTGGGCCTGAAGGGCTTCGACCCGTGCACTATCCTGCTCAACAACGACCTGTCGACGGGTGTGCCCAAGGTTTTGCAGAACCTGCACGAGCAATACCTGCTGCCGCCGCTGCATGCGGGCTGGGTGACCCGGCGCAAGAGCACGCATTTCCGCGCGTACGAAGAGGTCGCGAAGAAGTTCGCCAAGCTGCTGGGCATGGACCCGTGGCTGATCAACCCGATGTTCACGCGCTGTGCCGACATCGATTTCAGCGCCGACCGGGGCCGCGACGAATTGATGAGCAACGCCGAAGCGCTGCTCGGCAAGGTGCGCCGCAAGTACAAGGAATACGGCATCCAGGAGAAGCCGTTCATCATCGTGAAGGCCGATGCCGCCACCAGCGGCACCAGCCTGATGACGGTGCGCGACCCCAAGGACCTGACCGACCTGAGCCGGCTCGCGCGCGGCCTGAGGGAAGGCCAGCGCACCGCCGACATGATCCTGCAGGAGGGCGTGCCGACCTTCGAGCGCGTCAACGACGCGGTCGCCGAGCCGGTGGTCTGCATGATCGACCGCTACGTGGTCGGTGGTTTCTACCGCGTCAATGCGGGCCGCGGCATCGACGAGGCGCTCGACGTGCCCGGCGCCAGCTACGTGCCGCTGGCCTTTGCCGAGTCGCACCAGCTGCCGCGGCCGGGCGTGAAGCCGGGTGCCAGCGCGCCGAACCGCTTCTACATGTACGGTGTGATCGCGAGGCTGGCGATGGTGGCGGCGAGCTACGAGCTTGAGGCCACCGACCCCGAGGCCGAGGTCTACGCGTAGACACCCGCTAAGCCGATTTCAAAGGGCCGACAACCCGAATCGGCGCCGGTTGCTGCGCCGCAACATGCCCGGGTCGGGGGCTTGCCAGTGCCTAGGGGGCCGGGCGCAGAATCCGTCCCCTGACGACCGACGCCCCACGACCTTCCGCGGGGCTTCTTCTTGTGAGCAGCAAATCCGGCCATTCCAGCCTGGGGGCTCTGACGCTGGGCGCGCTGGGCGTCGTCTATGGCGACATCGGCACCAGCCCGCTGTACGCATTGCGCGAGGTCTTCGCGACCAAGCATGCGACCTTGTCGCAACCCGACATCCTCGGCGTGCTGTCGCTGGTGTTCTGGACGCTCACGGTGATCGTCTCGCTGAAGTACGTGACGCTGATCATGCGCGCCAACAACAACGGCGAAGGCGGCACGATGGCGCTGATGGCCCTGTCGTCCCAGGCCACGCGCGACCGGCCGCGGCTGCGCAGCGCGCTGATCATCATGGGCATCCTCGGTGCGGCGCTGTTCTATGGCGATGGCGTGATCACGCCGGCGATCTCGGTCCTGTCGGCCGTCGAAGGCCTGGAAGTCGTGACGCCGGCGTTCAAGCCCTACGTGGTGCCGATCACGCTCGCGGTCATCACGCTGCTCTACATGGTGCAGAAGTTCGGCACCGGCGCGATGGGCCGCTGGTTCGGGCCGTTCACCATCGTCTGGTTTCTGGTGATCGGCTTCTGGGGTGTGGTCTGGATCGTGCGCGCGCCGCAGGTGCTGGCGGCGTTGAACCCGTGGCACGCGCTGAGTTTCGGCTTCGAGCACGGCCACGTCACGCTGCTGGTGCTGGGGGCGGTGTTCCTCGCCGTCACCGGGGCCGAGGCGCTGTACGCCGACATGGGCCACTTCGGCCGCAAGCCCATTCAACTCGCCTGGTTCGTGCTCGTGTTCCCGTCGCTGGTGCTGAATTACTTCGGCCAAGGCGCGCTGATGCTGGTCGAGCCGTCCAAGGCCGACAACCCGTTCTTCAACATGGTGCCGGACTGGTTTCTGATCCCGATGGTGGTGATGGCCACGCTCGCCACCGTGATCGCGTCGCAGGCGACGATCTCGGGCACCTTCTCGGTCACCAAGCAGGCGATCCAGCTCGGCTACCTGCCGCGCCTGCGCGTGCTGCACACCTCGGTGCGCGACACCGGGCAGATCTACATCCCGGGCGTCAACTGGCTGCAGTACGCGGCCATCGTCGTCGCGGTGCTGCACTTCGGCTCGTCGAGCGCGCTGGCCACCGCCTACGGCATCGCGGTCACGGCAACCATGGTGCTGACGACCGTGATGACCTTCTTCGTGATCCGCTACCGCTGGAACTACCCGTGGTGGTTGTGCATCGGCGCGACCGGCTTCTTCCTCGCGATCGAGCTGGTGTTCTTCTCGTCCAACATCCTGAAGGTGCTGTCGGGCGGCTGGTTCACGCTGCTGATCGCGGCCTTCGTGTTCACGGTGATGATGACCTGGGCGCGCGGCCGCCAGCTGCTGGGTGCGAGTCTGCGGGCCGACGCGATCGAGCTCAAGCCCTTTCTGAAGAGCGTGCTCGCCGACCCACCGATGCGGGCGCCCGGCACGGCGGTGTTCATGAACGGCGAGGCCGATCTCACACCCACCGCGCTGCTGCACAACCTCAAGCACAACAACGTGCTGCACGAGACCAACTTGTTCGTCACCGTGACGACGCTGGATGTGCCTTGGGTGCCGTTCGGCGAACGCGCCCATGTCGAGCCCTTGTGCAAGGGCTGCTGGGCCGTGTCGCTGACCTTCGGTTTCAAGAACGACCTCGACGTGCCTGCGGCACTCGAGCTGCTGCAGACGCGCGGCATCGAGCTCGAGCCGATGATGACCTCGTACTTCCTGTCGCGCGCCACCGTCGTGCCGACGCTGGGCGCCGGCATGGCACCGTGGCGCGAGAAGCTGTTCGCCAGCATGCACCGCAACGCCGCATCGGCGGCCGACTTCCTGAACCTGCCGCCGAACCGGGTGGTTGAACTGGGCACGAAAGTCCAGATATGAGTGGTGTCGCGCCGCCACGGCGCGGGCGCACAATCGGTGTTGCGCTTCCATTCCAGCAGTCGGCTTGAGATCCTCGTCTTCGTCCTCCAAATCCGGTCTCGCCGGGCTCGTGCTGGCTGCTGTTGGCGTCGTCTATGGCGACATCGGCACCAGCCCGCTGTATGCGCTGAAGGAAGTCTTCGCGCACGGCCATGTCTCACTCACCCCCGAGAACATCTACGGCGTGCTGTCGCTGGTGTTCTGGACGCTCACCGTCGTCGTTTCGATCAAGTACGTGGTGCTGATCCTGCGCGCCGACAACAACGGCGAGGGCGGCCTGATCGCGATGCTGGCGCTGGCCTCGACCGCGGTGAAGGGCCGGCCGGTGCTGCGCCGCCGCCTGCTGTTCCTCGGCATCTTCGGGACCGCGATCTTCTTCGGCGATGGCGTGATCACGCCGGCGATCTCGGTGCTGTCGGCCGTCGAAGGGCTCGAAGTCGCCGCGCCGGCGCTGCACAAGTACATCATCCCGGTCACACTGGTCGTGCTGACGGCGCTCTTCATGGTGCAGCGCCACGGCACGTCCAACGTCGGCAAGCTGTTCGGCCCGGTGATGGTGTTGTGGTTCGGTGTGCTGGCCGTGCTCGGACTGCAGCACATCGTCGAGAACCCGGCGATCCTGTGGGCGCTGAGCCCGCACTACGCGCTGGTGTTCCTGCTCGGCAACCCGGCGGTGGCCTTCATCGCGCTCGGTTCGGTGGTGCTGTGCGTCACCGGCGCCGAGGCGCTGTATGCCGACATGGGCCACTTCGGCAAGCGGCCGATCCGCCTGGCCTGGTTCAGCCTGGCGATGCCGGCGCTGGTGCTCAACTACTTCGGCCAGGGCGCGATGCTGCTCGAGCACCCGGGGCGCGTGCGCAATCCGTTCTTCGAGATGGCGCCGACCTGGGCGCTGTACCCGCTGATCGCGCTGGCCACCTGCGCGACGGTGATCGCGTCGCAGGCGCTGATCACCGCGGCCTTCTCGGTCACCAAGCAGGCGATCCAGCTCGGTTACCTGCCGCGGCTGCGCATCCTGCACACCTCGGTGCGCGAGGCGGGCCAGGTCTACGTGCCCTTCATCAACTGGAGCCTGTACGCCTGCATCGTGATCGCGGTCGTGATCTTCGGCTCGACCACCAAGCTCGCCGCGGCTTACGGCATCGCCGTGACCATCGACATGCTGATCACGACCACGATGACCTTTTTCGTGATCCGCTACGGCTGGAAGTACCCGTGGTCGCTGTGCTTCGCCGCGACCGGCTTCTTCTTCATCGTCGACTTCGTGTACTTCAGCGCCAACGTCGTGAAGGTCTTCGACGGCGGCTGGTTCCCGGTCGCGATCGGCGGCGTGATGTTCACGCTGATGATGACCTGGAAGCAGGGCCGCAAGCTGATGAAGGTGCGCATGCGCGAGGACGCGATCGACCTGAAGAGTTTTCTCGAGGCCGTGTTCGTGAGCCCGCCGACACGCGTGCAAGGCACGGCCGTGTTCCTCGTCAGCGACCAGGGCATCACGCCGAACGCGCTGCTGCACAACCTGAAGCACAACAAGGTGCTGCACGAGACCAACTTGTTCGTCACCGTCAAGCAGCACGAGGTGCCGTGGATAGGCTTCGACCGGCGCTGCGAGATGGAGGCGCTCGGCCACGACTGCTGGCAGGTCACGCTGAACTTCGGCTTCAAGAACGAGCCCGACGTGCCCGAAGCGCTGGCGCTGCTGCGCAACCGCGGCTGCGTGATGGACGACATGGACACGTCGTACTTCCTGTCGCGCGACATCGTGATGCCGACCATGGGCGGCGGCATGGCCGACTGGCGCGAGAAGCTGTTTGCCAGCATGCACCGCAACGCGGCGGCGGCGGCGGACTTTCTGAGCCTGCCGACGAATCGGGTCGTGGAACTGGGGTCGAAGGTCGAGATCTGACGAGAGCGTCATCGAGGAGGAAAGAATGAGGATGAATGTAAAAGCACTGCTGTGGCCCGCTGTGGTGCTCGCGACGACGGTGCATGCAGCGGACCCCGCGCCAGTCGCCGTCGAAGACTTCACGCGACCACCGGAGTTCCGGTCTGTCCGGTTCTCGCCCGACGGCAACCGGTTCGCCGCCATCGTTGAACGCAAGGGCCGCTTCGTCTTGACGGTGGTGGACCCGAAGACGCAGAAGGGTCAGAGCTTCGCCGCCGATCGTGGTCTGGACATCGACGCATTCCGTTGGTTGTCGAACGACGTGATCGATGTCGACAGCATTCGCCTCGGCGTGCGGGCTTTCGACCTCGATCCGCGCGACTTCGAGACCAGCTTTCTGAGTGTGGACGGGAAGTCGCGCTTCCGTCCCCTGAATGGCGGACGGGTGCTGTACCGCGTGCCTGGCTCCGAAAGCGATGTCATCGTCGAAACACTCAACAGTTTCAATTCCGTTGATCTCGCAGTCTTCGACACCCTCAACAACGAGCGCAAGCGCGTGCTCATCGACAACCCGCCGGGGCCGCGAATCAGGCGCTGGGTGTTGGACGACAAATTGGTGCCGCGCGCAGGCGTGGGCTATAACTCCGGCAGCCACAAGCGCGAGATATGGATGCGGGATTCCGGGGCCGAGCCTTGGGTCAAGGCCCTGGCCTTCGATCCACGCACCGAGCGCGGTTACGTGCCGGTCGCGGTCGACGGACAGGGGGAACTGCTTGTGCTGTCCAACCAAAAAACGGGGCGCGATGCGTTGTACCGGCTGGATCGGACGACGAAGCAGCCGGGCGAGTTGCTCGTCGGCCATGACGGCTTCGACATCGACCGATCCGATCTGGTCTACGCCGAAGGTTCTTCTGCGCCGGTGGGTGTTGTGATCGATGCCGAGAAGCGCGAGATCTACTGGTTCGATCCGCAGCGCGCCGCCCGCCAACGCGCTGTCGACGCTGCCCTGCCAGCGGGGCGCGTGAACACCCTGACGACGCTGCGGGACGGCAAAGTTCTTGTCTACTCTTACAGCGATACCGAGCCGGGCACGTATTACTTCTACGACCCTCAGGCCAGAACACTGAGTGAATGGATCTCGACGCGCCCATGGATTCGGCCCGCTCAAATGTCGAAGATGGAAGTTCTCCGTTACCGGGCGAGCGATGGTCAGGCGATGTTCGGCTACTTCACGCGCCCGGTGAACGCGCCGGCAGGGCCTGTGCCGCTTCTGGTGTGGGTGCATGGCGGGCCAAGTGGGCGGGACTATTGGGGCTTCGATCCTGAAGTCCAGTTCTTCGCGAGTCGCGGCTATGCGGTATTCCAGCCCAACTTTCGTGGATCGACCGGCATGGGCGACGACTTCGAGACGGCGGGCTTCCGCCAGTGGGGCCTGCGCATGCAGGACGACGTCACCGACGGCGTACGCGCGCTGGTCGATCAAGGGCGTGTCGATCCGAAGCGCGTGTGCATCGGTGGCGGCAGCTACGGCGGTTATGCCGCGTTGATGGGCGTCATTCGCGATCCCGATCTCTACCGCTGTGCGATCGACGAGGCCGGGCCGACCGACCTCATCGCCTTCGTCGAGTCGCCGGTGCCCGATTACAACCGTCGCACCGCCACCTATGCCGACGCAGAGATGGAAGACAGTCTCCGCCGCCGCATCGGCGACGTTCGCGACGCGACGGAGCGACGTCGCCTCGAGGAAACCTCACCACGTCGGCTCGCCACGAAGATCAAGGTGCCGGTATTGCTGATGTACGGCACCGACGACTGGCGTGTGCCGCTCGACCACGGAACCGCGATGCGCGACTCACTGCAGTCGGCCGGCGCGCGTTTCGAGTGGAAGTCCTATGCGGGAGAGGGGCACGGCGTGTGGGATCGGCAGAACCGTAACGATCGCTTCAAGCGCTTAGAGCGGTTCCTGGCAGAGAACCTGGGTACTGCTTCGGCTGATCGCTGAGGGCGGTCTCTCGGCACCCCTCAGCAACTATGCTCGATCGATGCGCCGCTCACTGACGGACTTCTCCCTCTCCGCGGCCACCGCCGGCTTCGTCGCCGTGCTGGTTGGCTTCACCAGCTCGGTCGCGATCGTGTTCTCCGCGGCGCAGGCGCTTGGCGCCACGCCGGCGCAGATCAGCTCGTGGATGTGGGCGCTCGGTATCGGCATGGGCGTGTGCAGTCTGCTGCCCTCGCTGTGGCTGCGCCAGCCGGTGCTGGTGGCGTGGAGCACCCCCGGCGCCGTGGTGCTCGCGACGGCCGGTGCGGCGGGCGGCTTCGACATGGCGCAGGCGACCGGTGCGTTCGTCGTCTGTGCCGCGTTGATCACGCTGTTCGGCGTGACCGGGTGGTTCGAACGCGTGCAGGGGCGCATCCCGATGCCGATCGCGAGCGCGCTGCTCGCCGGCGTGCTGACGCGCTTCGGGCTCGACGCTTTCGTCGCGCTGAAGTCGGCGTTCACGCTGGTGCTGTTGATGCTCGCGGCCTATCTCATCGGCCGACGCTTGTGGGCGCGTTATGCGGTGCCGGGCGTGTTGCTGGTGGGCATCGCTTACGCGGCCGCGATGGGCCAGCTGCGCCTGGGCGACGTGCAGTGGGGGCTGACGGTGCCGGTGTTCACGTCGCCCGAATTCAGTTGGCGCGCGACCGTGAGCCTGGCGCTGCCGCTGTTCGTCGTGACGATGGCCTCGCAGAACCTGCCCGGTGTCGCCGCGATCCGCGCCGCGGGCTACCCCATGCCGATCTCGAAGATCATCACGCTGACCGGTGTCGCGACGCTGGTGCTTGCGCCCTTCGGGGCGTTCGCGCTGAACCTGTCGGCGATCACCGCGGCGATCTGCATGGGCCGCGAGGCGCACCCCGACCCCGACAAGCGCTACGTCGCGGCGGCCTTCAGCGGCCTGATCTACTGCATCGTCGGCCTGTTCGGCGCGGCGGTCGCCGGCGTGCTGACGGCCTTTCCACATGAGCTCGTCGTCGCGATCGCCGGCCTGGCGCTGCTCGGCAGCATCGGCGGCGGGCTGGCGACGGCGCTTCAGTCCGACGCGCACCGCGAGGCGGCGCTGATCACCTTCCTGGTTACGCTCAGCGGCGTGAGCCTCGCCGGCATCGGCTCGGCCTTCTGGGGCGTGGTCGCCGGCGCGCTCGCGCTTTTTGTGCAACAGTGGCGGCCCCGCCAGACTGTCTGAAGACCGCCGCCATGAAACTGTTGTTCGTCGCCGACCCGCTCGAGACCTTCAAGACCTACAAGGACTCGACCTTCGCGATGATGCGCGAGGCCGCACGCCGCGGTCACGAGCTGCTCGCCTGCGAACCGACCAACGTGATGTGGCAGCGCGGCGGTCGCGTCAGCGCGCCTGTGCTCGGTTTCTCGTTGACCGGTGACGCGCACGACTGGTTCAAGCCGCACGGCGAACGCCAGCTGACGGCACTCGCCGACGTCGATGCGGTGATCATGCGCAAGGACCCGCCGTTCGACAGCGAGTACTTCTACGCGACCCACCTGCTGGGCCAGGCCGAGCGCGAGGGCGCCAAGGTCTTCAACAGCCCGCGCGCGTTGCGCGACCACCCCGAGAAGCTGGCGATCCTCGAGTTTCCGGAGTTCATCGGCCCGACGCTGGTGACACGCAACGAGGCCGACATCAAGCGCTTCCACGCCGAGCACCAAGACATCATCCTGAAGCCGCTCGACGGCATGGGCGGCATGGGCATCTTCCGCGTCGGCCCCGACGGGCTGAACCTGGGGAGCATCGTCGAGACGCTGAACAAGGGCGGTGCCGAGACCGTGATGGTGCAGCGCTACCTGACCGAGATCGTCAAGGGCGACAAGCGCATCCTGGTGATCGGTGGCCAGCCGGTGCCGTTCGCGCTCGCGCGCATCCCCCAGGGCAGCGAGATCCGCGGCAACCTGGCGGTGGGCGGCAAGGGCGTGGCGCAGCCGCTGAGCGCGCGCGACCGCGAGATCGCCGAAGCGATCGGCCCGGTGCTGGCGGCACGCGGCCTGCTGCTGGTCGGGCTGGACGTGATCGGCGATTGCCTGACCGAGATCAACGTGACGAGTCCGACCGGGTTTCAGGAAATCACGGCACAAAGCGGCTTCGATGTGGCCGAGATGTTCATCGACGCGCTGGAGAACGCGCTCGACAACTGAGTCGCAGGGATAATCCTCGTTTTCCCTGAATGCCCCGCGCGCGATGCGCGGCGGCCGCGTGTGACTCCATGGCTGTTCTCTCCCTTTCCAACGCCCACCTGGCCTTCGGCCACGTGGCCCTGCTCGACAACGCCGCGTTCTCGCTCGAGGCGGGCGAGCGCCTGGGCCTGATCGGCCGCAACGGTGCCGGCAAGTCGTCGATGCTGAAGATCATCGCCGGGCTCGAGAAGCTCGACGACGGCCTGCTGCAGATGACGCAGGGCGTGCGCATCTGCTACGTGCCGCAGGAACCGGTGTTCGAACCCGGCCACAGCGTGTACGAGGCGGTGGCCGAGGGCGTGGCCGAAGCGCGCGCGGCGCGCCAGGCCTACGAAGAGCACGCCGACGGCGTCGACCTCGACGCGCTGCAGACGCGCATCGAGGCGCTCGATGCGTGGAACTGGGAGCAGCGCGTCGAGACCACGCTGGCGCAGTTGCACCTCGACGGCGCGCGCGAGATCGGTCAGCTGTCGGGCGGCATGAAGAAGCGCGTCGCGCTCGCGCAGGCGCTGGTCGCGGTGCCCGACGTGCTGCTGCTCGACGAGCCGACCAACCACCTCGACCTCGATTCCATTGCGTGGTTGGAGGAACTGCTGCGCGGCTTCAAGGGTAGCGTGATGCTGATCACCCACGACCGTGCCTTTCTCGACGGCGTGGCCACCCGCATCGTCGAACTCGACCGCGGCATCATCCGCAGCTACCCCGGCAACTTCACGGCCTACGAGCGCATGAAGGAAGAGCAGCTCGCGTCCGATGCGCTCGCGAACGCGCGTGCCGACAAGCTGCTCGCGCAAGAGGAGGTGTGGATACGCAAGGGCGTGGAAGCGCGCCGCACCCGCAGCGTCGCGCGCATCCAGCGCCTCGAGGTCTTGCGCGACCAGCGCCAGAAGCGGCGCGACTCGCTGGGCCAGGTGCGGCTCGAGGTCGACTCGGGTGCGCCCAGCGGCAAGATCGTCGGCGAGCTGAAAGAAGTGTCGCTGCGCTTCGGCGACAAGGTCATCGTGAAGGACTTCAGCGCGACCATCCTGCGCGGCGACAAGGTCGGCCTGATCGGCCCGAACGGCGCCGGCAAGACGACGCTGCTCAAGCTCATCCTCGGCGAGCTGCAGCCCGACAGCGGCAAGATCCGCCAGGGCAGCAAGATCGAGGTCGCCTACTTCGACCAGATGCGCAGCACGCTCAATCTCGACGCGACGCTGGCCGACACCATCAGCCCGGGCAGCGAATGGGTCGAGTTCGCGGGCCAGCGCAAGCACGTGATGAGCTACCTGAACGACTTCTTGTTCTCGCCCGAGCGCGCCAACTCGCCGGTGCGCACGCTCAGCGGCGGCGAGCGCAACCGCGTGCTGCTGGCGCGCCTGTTCGCGCTGCCGGCCAACGTGCTGGTGCTGGACGAGCCGACCAACGACCTCGACATCGACACGCTGGAACTGCTCGAAGAGCTGCTGCAGGGCTACAAGGGCACGGTTTTTCTGGTCAGTCACGACCGGCGCTTTCTCGACAACGTGGTCACCAGCACCATCGTCTGGGAAGGCGACGAGTCGCCTGGCCAATGGCGCGAGTACGAGGGCGGTTACGAAGACTGGAAGATCCAGCGCGACCGGGCCAAGTCGCTGCGCGATCAGGCCGCGCGTGCCGGCAAGGCCAAGGACACGCCCGCGCCGCCCAAAGCGGTCGTCGCGGCGCCGATGCCGCCGGTGGCCGCCAAGCCGCGCAAGCTCAGCTACAAGGAACAGCGCGAGCTGGACGAACTGCCCAAGCGCATCGAGGCGCTGGAAGCCGAGCAAAAGGAACTGGCCGACTTTCTCGCCAAACCGGAGTCGTACACCGCCGAGCCCGACCGCGCGATGAAGGCACAAACGCGCGTTGCCGCGATCGACGATGAACTGCTGCTGGCGCTGGAGCGCTGGGAGACGCTCGGCGCGCGCTGAGCGGGTGCTGCCGCCGCGGCGGTCTAGAACCAGGTGTCGCGCACCGCGTCCGGGTGCGAGCGGCTGATGATCAGGCCGGATTGCAGGTACAGCGCGTTCAGCAGGCGCGACGCACGCTCGCGGTCGAAGCCCGGCCAGGCGGCGATCGCGGCCAGCGGCATCGCGCGGCGCCGCAGGCGGTCGATGCCGGGCCGCAACGCACCGCTGAGCGGCAGGCTCTCGATATCCAGGCTGGGCGACACGCGGTAGACCGCCGGCCCGCCGATCTCGGGCAGCAACTCGCGGCGCGGGCCGCGCATCGCCAGCTCCCAGAGCAGCGGCGTCAGCGGGTGGTACAGCCGGCTCTCGCCGATGAGCTCGCGCTCGATGTCGCCAGGCGGGCGCAACACCGCCGGTTCGATGTGCATCACGCGCGCTTCGGAAAGGTGGCGTGTGACGAACTCGCCGAGGTCCATCGGACAGTGCACCAGGCGTTCCTGCGGGAACACGGTCAGCGGCAACACCCGGCCGGCGCACTGCAAGTAAACGGTCACTCGCGTGGAATGCCTGACGCAAGCGGCGATGACCTCGACCGTTTCGGAGACGCCGCCGCTCTGGTCGGCGCGCTGCAGATCGGCCTGCAGCGAGGGGCTGAGCTGGTTCAGGCGCGAGTTGTCGCTCCCCGGCGTGGTGTCGGCGTCCAGCTCGTCGAGGTAGCGACGATAGGCGCTCGCCTTCAACAGCTCGGGTTCGCCGAACGGGATGGTGGAATCGAAGAGCTCGCCGTCCATGAGTCTTGCATTCTTACTCGTCACCTGCGCTTACGACAATCCCGTGGCGCGAGGTTTCTTTACAAATTGGCGCGTGCCCGGTCCAGGGCGCGCCAGAAGCGCGCGTCCTGCGTGGTCGCGAAATTGATGCGCATCAGCGTGGTGGCCCGGTGCGTGGCGTGGAACAGCGCGCCCGGCGCGATCAGCCATTCGTCTAGCATCACCTGGGCCAGGTGCTCGGTGTCCGCGCCCACGTCGACCCAACCGAACAGGCCGCGCGGCGGCGCCGCGAAGCGGCAGCCGTGTGCTTCGGCGAGCTTCACGGTGCGGGCGCGTGCGGCCGCCAGCTTGTTCATCACACGCTCGGTGTGGCGGCGCAGCAGGCCTTGCTCCAGGCAATGGGCCAGCGCCTGCTCGGTGATGCCGGGCGTGGTCAGTGTGGTCAGCAGCTTGGTGTCGACGAAGCGGTCGACCAGCGCCAGCGGAGCCGCAATGAACCCGACACGCCAGTTCGGCACCAGGATCTTCGAGAAGCCCGAGATGTAGATCGTGCGCTCCAGCGCGTCCAGCGCGGCGATGCGCGGCAGGTGCGCGGGGGCGAGGTGCGCGTAGGTGTCGTCCTCGACGATGTGCAGGTCGTGCGTCTGCGCCAGCTGCAGCACGCGGTGCGCGGACTGCAGCGACAGCGACGCGCCGGTCGGGTTGTGCAGCACCGAGACGGTGACGTACAGGCGCGGCCGCTGTGCGGGCTTCTGGGCCTCGATCAGACGCTGCATCACCGCCAGGTCGGGGCCGTCCTCAAGGCGCGGCACCGGCAGCACGCGCAGCCCCAGCGCCGCCAGCCGCGCGTACTCGACCGACCAGCCGGGCTCGTCGACGAGCACGCTGTCACCGGCGCGCAGCAGCGTGCGCGTGACGACGTCGAGCGCATGCGTCGCGCCGACGGTGGTGACGATCTGCTGCGCCGAGGCGCTGACGCCGAAGTCGGCCAGCTTGGCGGCCAGCGCATTGCGCAGCCGCGCCTCGCCGGCTGGCTCGCCGTAGCGCAGCGACATCGCGCCCAGCTGCGCACCCGACGTGACCTTGCGCAGCGCACCGGCGAGCAGCGGGAGGTCCAGCCAGTCGGCCGGCAGCGTGCCCAGCCCCGGCATCGGTCGCGCACCGGGAGGCTGGAACATGCCGCGGATCAGCGAGGTGGCGCTGATCGGCAGCGGGTGCACCGGCACACGGTCGGTGTCGTCGCCCGGCGCGGTGCGGGCGCTCGTCGACTCGCGCACGTAGAAGCCGCGCTGCTTGCGCGCCTCGACCAGGCCGAGCGCGAGCAACTGGTCATAGGCCGCGACGACGGTGTGCGGGCTCACGCCGTGGCGGCGCGCGCACTCGCGGACCGAGGGCAGGCGCGCCCCCGGTGCGATCAGGCGCTGACGGATGCGCTCCTTGAAGCGGCCAGCCAGCTGCTCGGTCAGCGTGGCGTCGGCTTCGCGCGAGAGCGGGGTCGGGTCGGCGGTGGCGGGGTCGAGCATGACGCGGATGTGCTGGTGTCGGGGCCAATACAGTTCGGCGATTGAACGCCTGAAGTGTACTGTCACTGTGCTGGTGTGCGGCCGTAGACTGCCGCCATGGACCCCACCACGCGCAACGAAACCCGCGGCCTCTGGCTGGGGCTGCTGGGCGTCGTGATCTTTGCGATGACGCTGCCGATGACGCGCCTGGCCGTCGGCCCGGCCGCCGACCCGCAGCTGCCGCCGCTGTTCGTCACCGCCGGGCGCGCCGCGTTCGCCGGGCTGTTCAGCCTCGTCTACCTGGGGGTCACCGGCGCGCCGCGGGTGCAGCGCCGCCACGTGCCGGCACTGCTGGCCTCGGCGCTGGGCACGGTGGTCGGCTTCCCGCTCTTTCTCAGCCTGGCGCTGCGCGAGGTCGACGCGATGCATGCCGCCGTCGTCACCGGGCTGATGCCGTTGGCCACCGCGGTCGCCGCGGCGCTCTACTTTCGCCAGCGCCCGTCGAACGGCTTCTGGCTCTGCGCGGTGCTCGGCTGTGCGATGGTGCTGTGCTTCGCGGCCTACCAGGGCCGCGGCAGCCTGTCGCCGGCCGACGGGTTGCTGCTGCTCGCCGTGCTCAGCACCGCTGTGGGCTATGTGGCCGGCGCGCGTGTCGCCACCGAGTTGCCGGCCGAGCAGGTGATCTGCTGGGTGCTGGTGTTGAGCCTGCCGCTCACGCTGCCGTTGACGCTGGCCATCTGGCCGTCGCAGCCGGTGCGCCTGACGTCCTGGGGTGGCTTCGCCTACGTCACGCTGTTCTCGATGTGGCTGGGCTTCTTCGCCTGGTACCGCGGGCTCGCGCTCGGCGGCACGGTGCGCGTCAGTCAGGTGCAGCTGGTGCAACCTTTTCTGGCGCTGCTGTTCGCGGTGCCGGTGCTCGGCGAACGGCTCGAGGCCACGACCGTGCTGTTTTCTCTGGCGGTGATCGCCGTCGTGTTCGTCGGCAAGAAGATGCCGACCCAAACCCTGAACTCCGGGACCCTGTGATGCCCACTTCCCCCAATATGCCGACCTCTCCCTGGCAACTCGCGCGCCGTGCCGAGCGCATGAACCCGTCGGTCATCCGCGAGATCCTGAAGATCACCGAGCGCCCCGGCGTCATCTCGCTCGCCGGCGGCCTGCCGTCGCCCGACACCTTCCCGATCGAGGCGATGCGCGAGGCCACCGCGCGCGTCTTGAGCGAAGCGCCCCGCGAAGCGCTGCAATACGCGGCCAGCGAGGGCTTTGCCCCGCTGCGCGAATGGGTCGCCGAGCACATGGCCGAGCGCGGCGTGAACGTCGATGCCTCGCAGGTGCTGATCACCACCGGCTCGCAGCAAGGCCTGGACCTCGTCGGCAAGGTCTTGATCGACGCCGGCAGCACGGTCGCCGTCGAGGCGCCGACCTACCTCGGCGCCTTGCAGGCCTTCGCGCCCTACGAGCCCGAGGTCGTCACGGTGCCGTGCGACGAGCACGGGCCGCTGCCCGGGTCGCTGGGCGTCGCGAAGGGCGCACGCTTTCTGTACGTGCTGCCGAACTTCCAGAACCCAAGCGGCCGCTGCATGGGCGAGACGCGGCGCGCCGCGCTGGCCGAGGCCGCGCGCGCCCAGGGCCTGCCGTTGGTCGAGGACAACCCGTACGGCGACCTGTGGTTCGACGCCGAGCCGCCGGCGCCGCTCGCCTCGCGCTGGGCCGAGGGCACGGTCTACCTCGGTTCGTTCTCGAAGGTGCTCGCGCCCGGGCTGCGCCTGGGTTACGTGATCGCGCCCAAGGCGCTCGGCCCCAAGCTGCTGCAGGCGAAGCAGGCGGCCGACCTGCACACGCCGGGCTTCAACCAGCGTGTCGTGCACGAAGTCATTCGCAACGGTTTTTTGCGCGAGCACGTGCCCACGATCCGCGCCCGCTACAAGGCTCAGCGTGACGCGATGCGCGCCGCGCTCGAAGCGCACATGCCCACGGGCTGTCACTGGACAGTGCCCAGCGGCGGCATGTTCTTCTGGGTCGAGCTGCCCGACGGCGTGGACGCGGTCGCGCTGCTGCCCAAGGCGGTCGAGTTGGGCATGGCCTACGTGCCGGGTTCGGCCTTCTTCGCCGAAGACCCGAAGCCGAACACGTTGCGGCTGTCGTTCGTGACCGTGGCGCCCGACGTGATCGAGCGCGGCGTCGCGTTGCTCGCGCAAGCACTGCGCGAGGCCACGCCATGAAGCGCCGCTTCACCCAGGTCGACGTCTTCACCGACGTGCCGTTGCTGGGCAACCCGCTCGCCGTCGTGCACGACGCGCAAGACCTGAGCGACGCGCAGATGGCCGCGTTCGCACGCTGGACCAACCTGAGCGAGACCACCTTCCTGCTGCCGCCCACCGACCCGGCCGCCGACTACCGCGTGCGCATCTTCACGCCGCACCGCGAACTGCCGTTCGCCGGCCACCCGACGCTGGGCAGCTGCCACGCGTGGCTGGAGGCCGGCGGCGTGCCGAGGTCGGACGGCACGGTCGTGCAGCAGTGCAGCGCCGGGCTGATCCGCTTGCGCCGCAGCGGCACGCGCCTCGCGTTCGCCGCGCCACCTTGCGTGCGCAGCGGGCCGCTGGAGGACGAACTGCTGGCGCGCATCGCCGCGGCGCTGCGCCTGGAGCCGCAGGACGTGCTCGGCCACCAGTGGGTCGACAACGGGCCCGGCTGGGGCGCGATCCGTCTCGCGTCGGCCGAGGCCGTGCTGGCCTTGCAGCCAGACTGGGCGCTGCTGGCCGGCATCAAGCTCGGCGTGGTCGGCGCGCATGCGCCTGGCGCCGACGTGCAGTTCGAGGTGCGCGCGCTGATCGGCGAAGGCCCGGGCTACGAAGACCCGGTCACCGGCAGCCTGAACGCCAGCCTCGCGCAGTGGCTCATCGGCAGCGGCGTCGCGCCGGCGTCGTACGTGGCCGCGCAGGGCACGCGGCTGGGCCGCGCCGGCCGCGTGCACATCGATGCCGAAGCCGACACCGTCTGGGTCGGCGGCGGCAGCGTGAGCTGCGTGCGCGGCGACGTCGACTTCTGAGCGTGGGCCCGCCGGTGCCGCTGACCCTCGACCACCTCGTGATCGCCGCGCGCACCTTGGACGAAGGCGTGGACTGGTGCGAGGCGACGCTGGGCGTGCGTCCCACCGCGGGCGGCCAGCATGTGTTCATGGGCACGCACAACCGCGTGTTCAATGCGTCGTCGGCGCGCTTTCCGCGCAGCTACGTCGAGGTCATCGCGATCGATCCGAGTTTGCCCGCACCGCCGCATGCGCGCTGGTTCGACCTCGACGACGCGGTGTTGCGGCAGCGCCTGCACGATGACGGTCCGCGGCTCGTGCACTGGGTCGCGCGCTGTGCCGACATCCACGCGGCACGCGCTGCGATGATGGCCGCGGGTGTCGACGCCGGTGAGGTGACCGATGCCGAACGCATGACGCCCGGCGGCCTGCTGCGTTGGCGCATCGCGCTGCGCGCCGATGGCCGGCGCCCGTGCGGCGGTGTCGCGCCCACGCTGATCGAGTGGGGCGACCGCCACCCGACCGACGGCCTGGCCGCGAGTGGCGTGCAGCTCGAATCGCTGCGCGTCGGCCTTGCCGGGCTGGATGCGCCGCTGCCCGCCGCAGTCGGGCGCGACGCGACGCCGAGTGCACCGCCCCTGTGTGCCGTGCTCGCGACCCCGGGCAGGCGCGTCACGTTGATGAGTTCCTTGTCCACGAAAGGCTGACCGTGTTCGACCGCGACCAGATCGACGACGCGCTGCGCGTCGTGCGCCAGGAGATGCCGCCCACCCCGCAACAACGCTGGCCGCTGCTGGACCAGCGCTTCGGCGCGCAGGTCTGGGTCAAGCACGAGAACCACACCGCCGTCGGCGCGTTCAAGCTGCGCGGCGGGCTGGTCTACTTCGACGCGCTGCGCCGGCGCGCGCCCGAGGTGCGCGGCGTCATCAGCGCGACGCGCGGCAACCACGGTCAGTCTGTGGGCTACGCGGCGCGGCGCCACGGCCTCACGGCCACCATCGTCGTGCCGCGCGGCAACTCGGTCGAGAAGAACGCCGCGATGCGCGCGCTCGGTGTCGAGCTGATCGAACACGGCGACGACTTCCAGGCGGCGCGCGAACATGCGGTGGCGCTTGCCCGCGAGCACGGCCTGCACATGGTGCCGTCGTTTCACGATGACTTGGTGCGCGGTGTCGCGAGCTATTGGGTCGAGTTCTTCGCCTCGTTCGCGCCCGGCTACGCGCCCGAGGCGGTGTTCGTGCCGATCGGTCAGGGTTCGGGCATCTGCGCCTGCGCCGCGGCGCGCGCCTACGTGGGCGCCGACACACGCATCATCGGCGTGGTGTCGGCGCACGCGACCGCTTACCAGCAGTCGTTCCGAGCGGGGCGGCTGATCGAGGCGCCGGTGACCACGCAGCTCGCCGACGGCATGGCCTGCCGCGTGCCCGACGCGCAGGCACTGGAGGTGATCCGCCGCGAGGTCGACGACGTGATCGCGGTCACCGATGCGCAGGTGGCCGAGGCCATGCGTGCCTTGTTCGCCGACACCCACAACGTCGCCGAAGGTGCCGGCGCTGCCGGGCTGGCCGGCGCGCTGCTGCAGCGTGAACGCTGGCAAGGGCGACGCATCGGCGTGGCCCTCACGGGAGGCAACGTCGATTCGGCGACGTTTGCGCAGGTGCTGAGCGCGACCGCGCCTTATTCCTTGCGGTAACTGTCGTGGCAGGCCTTGCAGGCCTTGCCCACGTCGCCTGCGGCGGCCTTGATGGCGTCCTGGTTGCCGCCCTTGGCGACCACGTTCAGCTTGACCATCGCGTCCTGCATCGTGGTCGCGGCGGCGTTGAACTTGTCCTTCTCGGCCCAGATCTTCGGCTCGGCCTTGGTGTCGCCCTTGTCGGTGCCCTCGACGAAGCCGGCATACGGCAGCTTGGAAACCACCGTCGCGATCTCGGCGTTGTCGGCCACGGCCTTGGCATCGAACGGGATCTTGCCGTTGGCCATGCCGGCGACGATGCCGAAGTGCCTGGCCATCACCGTGAACGCCGCCTTGCGGTACTTGATCGCGTCTTCAGGCTTGGCGAACTGGGCGGCAGCTGGCAGGGCGATGGCAGAGCCGAGCAGCGCGGCGCCGGTCAGCACCCATGTCGAGAACAGACGTTTCATGCGGTTTCTCCTGGCCTGAAATGTTGTGGGGGGAAGAGGCCCGCGGAGTTTACGCAGACGGGGCGACATTTCATCCCCTCCACAGGGAATATCCGAGTACGGCGCTGCGCCCGCGTCGGTTGCGGTTATCTTTGCGGGGTGCAAGCCGAAGGCCACTCCATGAACGACGACACGACGCCGGTGCGCGTGTGGGACCTTCCCACGCGCCTCTTCCATTGGGGGCTGGCGGTCTGTGTGGTCGCTTCCATCGTCAGCGCGCGGGTCGGTGGCAACGCGATGGCGTGGCACTTTCGGCTCGGCTACGTGGTGTTCACGCTGCTTGCGTTTCGACTCGTGTGGGGGCTGGTCGGCGGGCATTGGTCGCGTTTCGTCAACTTCGTCTACGCGCCGGGCACCGTGCTGCGCTATCTGCGCGGCGAGAGCCGTCCCCATGAACATCACGAGGTGGGGCACAACCCGTTGGGTGCGTTCTCGGTGTTCGCGTTGCTGACCCTGCTGGCGCTGCAGGTCGGGACGGGGCTGTTCGCCGACGACGAGATCTCCAACGCCGGGCCACTGATCAAGTACGTGTCCGGCCCCACCAGCCTGGCCCTGACCAAGTGGCACAAGGCGTTTGGCCAGTGGCTGATCGTCGGGCTGGTGCTGCTGCACGTGGCCGCCATCGTGTTCTATCTCGTCAAGAAGAAGCACAACCTCGTGCGGCCGATGATCGTCGGCGACAAATCGCTGGCGCCCGGCGTGCCGGCGGCCGTCGACAACGGCCGCACCCGCGCGCTGGCGCTGGTGCTGGTCGTGCTCTGCGGCGGGCTGGTCGCGTGGCTGCTGTCGCTGGGTGCTTGAACGCGTGGGTCAAATCGCATGAGCCAGGCTGCCAACGACCCGCCTCAGATCGCGCTGCTGCCCGTCGAGGCCGGCGACGGCGTCGAGCCGGCGCGCGAGATCCTGCGCGAGTACGCGCGCAGCCTGGACGTCGACCTGTGCTTCCAGAATTTCGAGGCCGAGCTGGCCGCGCTGCCCGGCGAATACGCCGCGCCGGCCGGCCGGCTGCTGCTCGCCCATGTCGACGGCGCGCTTGCCGGCTGTGGCGGTCTGCGTGCCTTGCCCGACGTGGACTACGCGAACGCCTGCGAGATGAAGCGCCTCTATGTGCGCCCGGCCTTCCGCCGTTTCGGCCTCGGTCGCCTGCTGGCCGAGGCGCTGCTCGACGAAGCGCGCCGCGCCGGCTACTCGGTGATGCTGCTGGACACGCTGAACGAGATGGAGTCGGCCCGCGAGCTCTATGCCCGACTCGGCTTCGAAGAGGTCGCGCCGTACTACTTCAACCCCATCCCCGGCGCCCACTACCTCAAGGTAGACCTTGATTAGCGGCGCGCGAAGACCGGCGTAGGATGGCCCGACACACTGACACCGCGCCGGGAGGGCCATGACCGCATCCGCCATCGAATCTCATGACAAGCAGCAGTCGTTCGAACTGCATGCCGGTGCCTTGCGGCTGGCGCTGCGCCCCGACCTGGGCGGCTGCATTGCCGGGCTGTGGCACCGCGACACGCCCATCCTCCGCTCGGTCGAGCCGACGGCGCTGACGAGCTCGCGGCCTTCGGGCGCCTACCCGCTGGTGCCGTATTCCAACCGGCTCGGCTACCGCAAGTTTCGCTGGAAGGGCCACGACTACGCGACCCAGCCCAACTTCGGCGACAACCCGCACTCGGTGCACGGCGTGGGCTGGCAACGGCCCTGGGAGATCGTCTCGAGCAGCGTGCTCGAGCTCGTGATCCGGCTGCGCCACCCCGGCGACGCCGACTGGCCGTTCGCGTTCGAGGCGACCCAGTACTTCACGCTGACGCCGCACTCGATGCACGTCGAGATGGTGTTCACCAACACCGCCGACGTGGCGCAGCCGGTCGGCCTGGGCTGGCACCCGTACTTTCCGAAGCGCACGCGCAGCCGGCTGCACATCGAGTTGTCCGACCGCTGGGATTCCGACGCCACGCAGCTGCCGGTGCGCAAGGTCGCGCAGCCCGGCATCGACAGCGACGTCTCGCACCTGAACTTCGACAACTGCTTCGACGGCTGGCACGGGCCTGCGCGCATTCGCGACGAGAAGTTCTCGCTCCAGCTGAGCTCGTCGCTGACCCACCTGGTCGTGTTCACGCCGCAGGACCGCGACTACTTCTGCGTCGAGCCGGTGAGCCACGTGTCGAACGCGATCCACATGGCCGACCCCGCTGCCCACGGCCTGCGCACCGTGCAGCCCGGCGAGAGCTTCGAGGCCTCGATGAACCTCGAGGTCGCGGTGGTTTGATGGCGGACGATGCCGAGGTGCGCGTGGCCGTCGCGGCGGCTGCGCTGCTGGGCGAGTCGCCGGTCTGGCACCCGCGCGAAGCCGCGCTGTACTACACCGACATCCCGGGCCGCCGGCTGCAGCGCTTCGACCCGGCCAGCGGCGACCTGCGCCACTGGGCCTTCGACACCGAGGTGGCCAGTTTTGCGCCCCGCCTCGACGGCACGCTGCTGCTCGCGATGCGCGACGGCCTGTGGGTCTTCGACCCGGCCAGTGGCGAACGCAGCCGCGTCGCCGAGCCGCCCTACGACCCGGCGCATGAGCGCTTCAACGACGGCAAGTGCGACCCGCAAGGTCGCTTCTGGGTCGGCACCCTCTACGAGCCGCGCGACCCGGCGCTCGCGTCGCTGCATTGTTTTGCCAAGGGCCAGCTGACGCGCGAGGCCGAGGGCTTCACGACCGTGAACGGCCTGGCCTGGAGCCCGAACGGCCGCACCATGCACTGGAGCGACACCAAGGCCCACACCGTCTACGCGGCCGACTTCGACATGGGCAGCGGCACGCTCAGCAACCGCCGTGTGTTCGCCAGCTTCCCGTTGAAGCAACCGGACCAGGACCTGGACACCTACGGGGGCCGGCCCGACGGCGCGGCGATGGACGCCGAGGGCTGCTACTGGGTCGCGATGTTCGAGGGCCAGCGCGTGTTGCGCCTGTCGCCCGACGGCGCGGTCGTGCGCGAGGTCGAGCTGCCGGTGCGCTGCCCGACCATGCCGTGTTTCGGCGGGCCGGACCTGAAGACGCTCTACATCACCACGGCGCGCGAGAGGCGGCCGGCGGCCGAGCTGATCGCGCAGCCGTTCGCCGGCTGTGTGCTCGCGCTCGAGGTCGACGTGCCGGGCTTGCCGGTGAACTTCGCGGTCTGATCAGGGCGTTCGCCGCGGCAGCTTGCGTGTCTCGCCGATCGCCATCACGGTGAACGCATCGTCGGCCAGGCCCCGGGCGCGGCGCGCCTCGGCGAGCTGCTGCGGCGGCTCGTCCAGCGACTCGTCGGTCAGCTCGAACGTGCCCCAGTGGATGCCGACCGAGCGTTTCGCGTGGACGTCGAGGTGGATCTGCACCGCCTCGGCCGGGTTGACGTGCTGCGAGCTCATGAACCAGCGCGGCTCGTAGGCGCCGACCGCGATCAGCGCGACGTCGAAGCCGCCGCCATCGGCCTGGCGCGCTTTGAAACGTTCGTGGATGTCGGCGAAGTCTTTCGAGTACGCGGTGTCGCCGGTGAAGAACAGCTGCAGGTCGGGCGCGAACACGGCGTAGCCACCCCACAGCGTTTGCAGCTGGTCGTTCAGGCCGCGGCCCGACCAGTGCTGCACGGGTGTCAGCACGATGTCGACTGCGCCGGCGGCCGACGTGACGGTGTGCGATTGCCACCAGTCGAGCTCAACCACATTGGTGATGTCACGTTCGGCCATCCAGGCCTTGATGCCCAGCGGCACGACGAACAGCGGTGCGCCACCGGCCTGCGCATTCAGCGCGCGCACGCTTGCGTCGTCGAGGTGGTCGTAGTGGTTGTGCGAGATCAGCACCACATCGATGTGCGGCAGCTCGGCCAGCGCCAGACCCGGCGCGACGGCGCGTTTCGGACCGACGAAGCTCAGCGGCGAAACGCGCTCCGAGAACACCGGGTCGGTGATGAGGTTCAGCGCGCCGAACTGCGCCAGCATCGTCGCGTGGCCGACCCAGGTGAGCGCCGGCTGCATCGTCGCGCCGGCCCGCGCGTTGGCCTGGACGAACGCAGTGTCGGGCGCGACGCGCGGCGTCGGCGTGGCCGGCGGGCGCGGCAGGCCCTCGCGCGCGGCGCTCCACTTCCACTTCAACAGCTCGCCCAGGCCCTTGGGCTCGAACTCGATGTAATTGTTCTGAAACCCGCCTGGGCGATGATGGGGAGGAGCTTCTTCGGCGTTCACGGCTGGGGGTGGCGCAAGCAAGGCGCACGCGAGGAACAGGAGGGAGGCTGTGCGCTTGGGCGGCATGAAGCTGCAAGCCATGACCTCGCGGTTGATCGGCGTCATCCGGAGCACCGCGGGTTTCCCCATATAATTCCGAGGCTTTGCTGCGCGCGACTTCGACGACACCATGATGGGCACAATCTACCAGGGTGCGGCTTCGGAAGATGAGGCGGAGCAGGAATCCTTCAAGACCTGGACCAAGGAAGAAGCCCAGGCCTGGAGACAGAACAACCCGTCCTGGTCGCCCTGGCGGGTGGTCGCGGCGCAAGCCGTGGCCGGGCTGGTGTGCTGTGCCGCAGTCTGGGCCTTCACGCAGCGCAGCGGGGCGGCCTGGTCTGCACTGTATGGTGCGGCGGCCGTTGTCTTGCCGAGTGCCTTGCTGGCGCGCGGCATGACACGTGGAACGCGAAATCCCCTGGCTGCGGCCACGGGCTTCATGTTCTGGGAGATGCTGAAGATCGGGGTGGCGATCGCCATGTTGGTGATCGCCGCGAGGGTGGTGCCCGGCCTGAGCTGGCCAGCGTTGCTGGTCACGATGGTGGTGTGCATCAAGGTCAACTGGGTCGCGCTGTTGTGGCGCGGCCGACGTTCGGACAACAAGGCGAAGCAACAAGATGGCAGCTGAAGGCGCGGCGGCGAATGCCCCAACCGCTGGTGAATACATCATTCACCACCTGACCCACCTGCAGAACCAGCACCAGCATGGTCCGGCCGACTTTTCCGTCATCAACTGGGACTCGACCGTCTTCACGATCGTGATCGGCGTGGTCGGTTGCTGGCTGCTGTGGCTGGCTGCGCGCAAGGCGACGTCGGGTGTGCCCGGCCGTTTCCAGGCCGCCGTCGAACTGCTGGTCGAAATGGTCGACAGCCAGGCCCGCGGCATCGTGCACAACGCCAACAGCCGCAAGCTGGTCGCGCCGCTCGCGCTGACGGTGTTCGTCTGGATCTTCCTGCTGAACGCGATGGACCTGCTGCCGGTCGACCTGCTGCCCTACATCGGCGAGCACGTGTTCGGCCTGGAGCACCTGCGCGTCGTGCCCACCGCCGACCTGTCGATCACGATGGGCCTCTCGCTGGGCGTGCTGATCGTCTGCCTGGTCTACAACGTCAAGATCAAGGGCGCCGGCGGCTGGCTGCACGAGATGCTGGCCGCACCGTTCGGCGACAAGTGGTTTTTGTACCCGGTCAACTTCGCGTTCCAGATCATCGAGTTCATTGCCAAGACCGTCTCGCACGGCATGCGGCTGTTTGGCAACATGTACGCCGGCGAACTGATCTTCATGCTGATCGCGTTGATGGGCGGCGCGTTCGCGGTGTCGGCCACCGGCATCCTGCTGACCATCGGCCACATCATCGCCGGCTCGGTGTGGGCCATCTTCCACATCCTGATCATCACGCTGCAGGCCTTCGTGTTCATGATGCTGACGCTCGTGTACGTCGGCCAGGCCCACGATACCCACTGACGCAGCACCGCTTTTCCCCGCGGCATCTCTTGACAGAGATTCACTTTTTCCTTTTCTAACAAACCTCAACTGGAGTCATCATGGAAGTCATTAGCTTTGTTGCCCTCGCCGCTGGCCTGATCATTGGTCTGGGTGCCGTCGGCGCCTGTATCGGCATCGGCATCATGGGCAGCAAGTACCTCGAGTCGGCCGCCCGCCAACCCGAACTGATGAACGAACTGCAGACCAAGATGTTCCTGCTGGCCGGTCTGATCGACGCCGCGTTCATCATCGGTACCGGTATCGCGCTGTGGTTCGCCACCGCCAACCCGTTCCTGGCCCAGATCGCCAACCTGCCGAAGTAAGCCGTTCCGCGCTGGCTGAATCGCGATTCGCCAGCGTCCCGGAATCCCCCTTTCTTCCTACAGAGGCAAGAACGTGAGCATCAACGCAACGCTGATCGTGCAAATGATCGTGTTCCTGATCCTCGTCGGCTTCACGATGAAATTCGTGTGGCCGCCGATCGTGAAGGCACTCGACGAGCGCGCGAAGAAGATCGCCGACGGTCTGTCGGCGGCCGACAAGGCCAAGGCCGAACTGACCAACGCAAACAAGCGCGTCGAAGAGCAACTGCAGACCGCCCGCAAGGACGCGACACAGCGTCTGGCCGATGCCGAGCGCCTGGCGCAGTCGATGATCGAAGAAGCCAAGAGCCGTGCGACCGAAGAGGGCGCCAAGATCATCGCCTCGGCCAAGGCCGAGGCCGAGCAGGAGTCGATCAAGGCGCGGGAAACCTTGCGCGACCAGGTCGCCGCGCTCGCCGTCAAGGGCGCCGAGCAGATCCTGCGCAAGGAAGTCAACGCCGGCGTGCATGCCGATCTGTTGTCGCAACTCAAGACCGAGCTGTAAGCCATGGCCGAGCTTGCAACCCTCGCCCGGCCCTACGCCGAAGCGCTGTTCCAGGTCGCCGCAAAGGGCGATCTGAAGCAGGCCAGCAACGAGCTCGACGCGCTGGCGGCTGTCGCTGCGAATCCGCAGCTGCGCCAGTTCGCCGACGCGCCCAGCGCCGGCGCGGCGCAGGTGTTCGACGTGATGACCTCGGTCGTGAAGACGCCGCTGTCGGACGCGTCGAAGAACCTGCTGCGCACCGTGATCGACAACGGCCGGCTGAGCGTGCTGCCCGAGATCGTGGCGCAGTTCCACGTGCTCGTGAACGAGCGTTCTGGCGTGTCGGATGCGGTCGTCTACAGCGCGTTCCCGATCGAGCCGGCCCAGTTGGCCGGCGTGGTCGCGTCGCTGGAGACGCGCTTTAAGCGCAAGCTCAACGCCTCGGTGCAGGTGCAGCCCGACCTGATCGGCGGCATTCGTGTGGTCGTCGGAGACGAAGTGCTCGACACCTCGGTGAAGGCACGCCTCGAACAAATGAAGGCGGCGCTCACGGCTTGATCGCCTGAGCGTTCCGTCCATCGGATTACTCCTTAGATTGGAGAGATGGCTATGAACCTGAATCCCGCAGAAATTTCCGAACTCATCAAGAGCCGCATCGAGGGCCTGGGGGCGTCGACCGACATCCGCAACCAGGGCACCGTCGTTTCGGTGACCGACGGCATCTGCCGCATCCACGGCCTGTCGGACGTGATGCAGGGCGAAATGCTCGAGTTCCCGGCCACTGCCGACGGCACGCCGACCTTCGGCCTGGCGCTGAACCTCGAGCGCGACTCGGTCGGTTCGGTGATCCTGGGCGAGTACGAGCACATCTCCGAAGGCGACACGGTCAAGTGCACCGGCCGCATTCTCGAAGTGCCGGTTGGCCCCGAGCTGAAGGGCCGCGTCGTCAACGCGCTGGGCCAGCCGATCGACGGCAAGGGCCCGGTCGGCGCCAAGATGTCGATGCCGATCGAGAAGATCGCCCCGGGCGTGATCGCCCGCAAGTCGGTCGACCAGCCGATGCAGACCGGCTTGAAGTCGATCGACTCGATGGTGCCGATCGGCCGGGGCCAGCGCGAGCTGATCATCGGCGACCGCCAGACCGGCAAGACCGCGGTGGCGATCGACGCGATCATCAACCAGAAGGGTCAGAACATGACCTGCATCTACGTCGCGATCGGCCAGAAGGCTTCGTCGGTCAAGAACGTGGTGCGCGCGCTCGAAGCCAACGGCGCAATGGAATACACCATCGTCGTCGCCGCCACCGCTGCCGAATCGGCCGCGATGCAGTACGTGTCGGCCTACTCGGGCTGCACGATGGGCGAGTACTTCCGCGACCGCGGCGAAGACGCGCTGATCGTGTACGACGATCTGTCGAAGCAAGCCGTGGCGTACCGCCAGGTCTCGCTGCTGTTGCGCCGCCCGCCGGGTCGCGAAGCGTATCCGGGCGACGTGTTCTATCTGCACTCGCGCCTGCTCGAGCGCGCCGCGCGCGTCAACGCCGACTACGTCGAGGCTTTCACCAAGGGTGAAGTCAAGGG
>Ga0307509_10000294_pt1 | contig 82755 bp, 68 predicted proteins | sample 10_EM_MG_FD_202245 | JGI IMG/M metagenome (GOLD analysis project Ga0307509, IMG submission 202245) | Populus trichocarpa ectomycorrhiza microbial communities from riparian zone in the Pacific Northwest, United States - 10_EM | ecosystem: Host-associated > Plants > Roots > Unclassified | place...
ATCCGTAGGGAGCCGTCACGTAGCTCGCCTCTAGGTGGGGGCTCGTGCTGAATGCTGTGTAGGTTGACGGGTATAGTGGAGCCTGCAGGTCGGAGGAAGGGGAGGTAAGCCATGATCGTGACGACCATGACACCCCCGAATCCCTATGGCCATCAGCAGATCTCCCATGGCTTAGCGGAGCCCCGTGGAGATAGTCTCCTTCGTTAGTAACTGTCCGTGGAAGCTCCTTTTGGTGTAAGTTGCCCTGCAACATCCTCTCGTTGTATCCAATAGTTCCGTTTAATGTATTCTCTGTATGGGAGCGGGAAAATTCTGGACTGTACGGATGGAAGCGGTTACGCGGATTTACTTGTCTACTTGGTGAGAGTCGGGCTATTATAATAGTCATTGGTGGTTAGCTTTCTGCGCAGCGCTGACTGTGCGTGAAGTCCACATGCTGCATGAAAAAACTTACTGCAATTTACTTCTTTGTCTCCTGTGAAACTTGTTGGCAGGTACGAGTGGGAACCGGAGTTATCGTTGACCGCCAGAAATGCCGCAGTATTCTTGACTCTATGGTTTGGCGATGCTGATCCTATCTTGGTGCCAGTATGATTTGGGTCTGAATTTCTATAATCTGAGGGCAATGATTCGGGAGAATAGGGGATTCTTTGGAATTTGGTTATCTCAAAATCCTTCGCCCGATCGTGAAGGTTTATAGAATAGCTATTCTGAATACTGTTTTGGCGGTGGTGGTGGCCCCCGTATCTGTACATCAAATCGTCTGAAGCCGTTGTTGATATGATCTCTGAATCCCGTGTGCCTGAGAAGTGTGGAGAAGGAAGGTATGAGTAGCGTCCAGTCTTGTCATGTACCCCGCCATCCAGGGGACCAGTAGAGTCCATTGGAAATGACTCCGGTTTGGGTTTGGAGAAGAGTAGAGAAGAGACAGGATCGGTGGTTTGGCACAAGAAGCTATCGAGTGGGGAAGATGAAAACAATGTGGGGTCTGGTCCAACGTCTAGCTTTATCGTAGGGTAGATGCCATGGGCGTGGGGTTGTGTAGATGGGGTGGAGGGCGTGAGGGCGTGGCTACTTTAAAAAGTACAGCTCCAAGAGTGTAGGCCTGTAGGTTGCTTTAATATACATACACTGCTTTCACGTATGATAGGCGTATGGATTTCGCAAGGGGCTCACTTGTGATGCTCGCTGCAGGAGTTACCGAGTGACACTCAGTGTGTGCTGTATGTACGAGGGAGAATAGAGGTTAGTCGACTAGGTGGCGGCGTAGAAAGCACGGACGGATAGATTTGGCGAACGTCGGTTCCAGTCTTGTGGAGTGTGGACATATATAGTGCTTCACGGTCAATGGGTCAGGGAGTCATTGCTGGTTGGGGTGGCACAAACCCTATAGTGGTAGGAACTTGAGAAGGGGCTGGCTCCCACAAGGGATGTAGAAGGGAGTAGTAGGGTGAGAAAGAGGCAGTGGCTAGTCGAGAGAGGAACTAACTTATCCTGCGCCAGCAATTAGTGTATTGTGAACTTGCAGGTATCGAACTCCACTCCAAACTTCCTGGAACCCCTTCTAACCAAAGCCAGTGTTTAGGGATCACTGGCTTAGTGACTTTCAGAATGTCGTCAATGGCATAGAAGGAATATTGACTAATATTAAACAGAAGGCGACCAAGACCCGCTGCCCTCTTCTTTTTTTTTTGAGATCAGCAGCCAAAATCTGATAGAATTGCAGCGCCGTACCGGAAACCGTGAACGATAGAAGCATAATTACCTTACCCCAATGGGTTTAGAAAGGCAGAGGAGTGAAAGCTAGGCACTGTATTTGTATATTTGTATTGTATATATGGCAATCTTTGCAGAAACCTTTGTAGATCGGGTTCGATGTTGGGGGCGGTAGAAGAAACAGCATATATGCAGCTTCCTGCATGTCGGGAGTGCCGCTCTGAGAGATAGTAAGAGGGAACGGGTGACAACCTAGAATGCTGATGACAGATCCTGCATTCTTCAGGTTCAGCCCCATGCTCTATTGAGAACATCTCTTAGATCACTCAAATAGCACCGTAGGGGAGCACTGGCTAACAAAACGGAAGATTGGTGGCAGGGCCAAAAGAGGGTGTGTGGACTCCAGTTGTTTTTTCGCTTACTGACAGCCGCTCCGGAAGGTTTCTCAGAAACGCTCTCGGGACCACCTTCCTTGTGTGTATAGGGGAAGGAGTGTTTTCCGTGGCAGCCTCCATAAAAAAAAGTCGGGCTATTTTTGCAGTTTCTGACTGTCTTGGCCGTGCCTGTGGGCAAGAGTGGATCCGCATCTAGTATGACCCCCGTAATAGTGGGATTCTTGGGAAGGAGGGAGCTGGTGTGAGGGCTGCATTCCTGGTAATCAACCACAGGTGCCGGTGCTGGACGAACGCGATCGAATATCCAAGTAGTATTCAAGATGATGTACTCATGCGCGCTAGCATGCCGCCCATCTCGGACGATCCCTCATAGGGCTGGGGCCGCTTGAAGCCGGTAGCGCTGGAGGCTCCATTCCCATGGGGTCGGTCAAGGCTGGTGGCAGGGCGGCTACCGGTAAATTACAGTGCAACGCGTTTGTTATATAATATTCTAGGAAGTGGATTCTTCTATTTCCGTGGGGAAATTTTAAAGAGTAGGCGTGTGCTCTGCAAAATCTCTTAACATCTCAGTTACTCGAGCACTCGAGTACCCACCCGGCTTTGCCAAGAATTCCTCCGTGACCTGAATATTTGGTGAGAACTTCAACAAAATACCGGCTGGCGGAGATATTCTTGGCAAAGAGAGGGGATTAATCGAACCTTGTAGCAGTAGTGTACTAATTCGCTCGTATTTCCTCCTCAAGGAGGGTCTGCTATTTTTCTTGTTCTACAGAGCGGCTGAGAGATCACGTTCACTATGTTCTTCGCCCCACCAGCTAAGGAAACCCCACGCTACCTCGTACACAATTCGATTATTTGAGATTCTACGATATGCGGCCCATAGCCTATGCCCCCCGACTTGGTAACCATCATCTCATAGAAATCACGCTCTCTTGTCCGGCCACTCAGAATACGTTTTTAAGGGTACTACATCATATTGAGACATAGTTTACCAAGACATAAAATAATTACCAAGAAACCTTCAGCTCTCCTAGTTAGCCCGAAATTAGTAGGGATGATTCAGCTACCACATCATTAGAGTGGTGCAGGGCCGTCTGTGGCACAAATTCCCGGGGCCGGCAGTAGAGTAAAACATACCAGATGGTGCTCCATTATTTTGGCGGAGGGGGGAGAAGAGTACAGTATAGCATCCTCTGCTGCAGTTAAATTACTCTAACTTTCACCTGCCACAACCAACCTGTCCTGAGCCCGCCGGTTACTTCTACGGCCAGTCTCCAAGCGCGACAGCCGCAGAGAAAGCCTTGGAAGGTGCCTGATTCACCGAAGAGTGGCTAGGCGGTTTTTTTGCAGGGCTGCGGGCCAGGTGCAAAAGCTCCGGCTCCTGACCCTAAATGCATTGCCTCCCTCCCATCCCTTTGAAACCAACCAGACTAGAAAACTGCCATCGATCCTCGAACCCTGGATCACGTAACAACCCTGTGCCACTCGTTTACGCCTTGAAAGGTTAAGAACCTTTCACCCTGCCAGAAGAATCATAAATGCACTCGTAATTGCCTGACATTTGTAAAACGGACCGCTCCGGTATTGCATGCAGGCCAATAATCGACCAGAGCCTCAGGGTTTTTAGCATGCAATAGCAGTCGGTTTTACAAACGTCAGGCAATTATGAGTCCTGAGGCCGTCGCTTACCTATGCGCGGCAAAATCTTCGTTCCGTCCGACATCTTTCTTCTGCTAATAACGATACCCCGCATTACGATACCACCCCACCTATTACCATACACCCCGGTTTCATGGACATGTGGATAGTAGTCAGAGTCTCCAACAAGACAGTCTGCTACAAACGCAACAAACCCCCCACTTATACAAGTCACAGGGAGTACAGTACCCGAACATTCCAGAACCAATTTATTAGAATACGGGCCCTCGCATGCTCACTGATAATCAGAAATATATTTTCCTAATCCGTGTCCTCGGAGATTTTTGATTTATTTTGCCAAGGCCCGTGCGGCACTTTACTCTTACGCAATAAAAGTGGTTCTTATAGCATATATTTCTCCATATAAGAGGTTGATATGGAGGTGTTCAGCATAGTAAAAAAATATGCCATTTCTTTTCTGGTATAGGTCTCGTATGCCTCCCATTTTTGGAGGGATCTCCTCAATTGCCATAGTACCCTCCGATATCATACAACAACAAATACGTCATGTAAGTTTTATTGTAACCAAAAAAAACCTTTAACTCTTTGTATACTAAAGTCATCTCAGATCTAGAATACAAGTATGATAATAATATTATTAACATCTTTATTATCAATAATATTAAATAAAATACAAAAGCATCTCAAAGTTGTATACTTATAAATAATCTAAACTATACTAGAATATTACAACTACCTTTACTATAAGTACTTAATACTTTTATAATTTTTTTAACTTAAACTTGAATAAGTTTAGTTTCCAAAGTACAATCACTATATTAATTAACATAAGTATTAATACTTTAGGATAAAGTTTAAGACTTGTTTAACATGTGCTATTTGAAAAAATGCTACAGTAAACCCTAGTAGATTATAATATAAAATTACAAAATATCAAGATTAATAAAAGAAAGATATTGTTTACTAGTAGTTAATGAATATAATTACTAACATATAATCAAAAAAAACATTATATATTATAACTAGAAGTAATATAATATTATTAATAAAATACGAAATACTAGCAGGTTTTTAATAATTTCAGTTCCTGAAGCAGTACTTCTACTTTAATTATTAACAGAAATATTAATAAATAAATTGTTTCAACACTTCTCTACTAGTATACTATTTTAAAACTTAATGATTGCTTCTGAGAGACAGGTCCAGGTTAAAAATATTAGGCAAATAGTTTAATTATTTGTTTTAAACATTGGACTAATATTGCTCATTCATTGGCCTCTTAGACTCTTAAGACTTTCCAATTCTTTACCCTTTTATGCCCTTTTTAGATATTCATTATAACAGGTCATAATTATATTATAATAATATTATAATGCATCATACCAAGGATAATTCTTAATTTAAATAAATATTATCAAAGAGTCACCGGATATCCTTTGCGCTAGTCTGACCCACTCGGTGTCCGACACATCCAGTTTTGTATTCAATACTCTCTCCGCCTCAGTCGAGAGCAGGTCTTATAAAGATATCCCTTTTGCATATGTAATTAATATTTCTCTCTCTCCTTAAATCATGAATCTATGCTGAATGGATAGCCATGGTGCATCACACTTCATTTATCTGCCACCCCCTCCCCTGCTTCCGCTCATCACAGCCCCGATACCCCTCATACAACCTAGCATAACGGGGAATATTCCATGAATAGCCATTCCGGAAACAGACACCTTGAGTGATCATCACTAATCACTCGTCATTTGAATAACTTCCAAAAATGCCTGCCAATCGAGACCAATCGACAGACTTTATTTTCCTTTCCTACCGGGTCCTTACGGTGCATGGGAGGCTTGGGGATTCATGATTCGGCCACGATATATGCTACTATCTCCATCGGGTCACTGTCCCAAAACCCATTAGTCCCAGGTCCTCCCATAGTCCAGCTACTCCCACCTCAACTGCTGAGGAGATTCGTAGCCCGTCTAAGTTCTACCAACTTCGACAGGGGTCCCTCGACCGCCCAGCTCAGAACAGCCGGCCTCTCGAATGCCCCTCACCGTCGTTCTTAAGAAATCCACACCCTGTATCGCATCAAAAGACTGATTATTCTCCTTTGGGTTAAACTCTGGGAACCCTTCCTGTTTCACATCAAACACGAGAAGAGTATTTTGGGATTTAATAAACATTCTCCATAGTGTAGGTGTTTGGCCCACTACCTAGAAAGATCTTTATCAAAGTGACCGTGGGGATTTCCCTGGCAAGACAGTCCTAGCTCCAGGGGTCTCTCCGTCATCTTAGACCCCAGCCAGATGTGATTACTTTCAAGGATGAAGTTATGCTACTTTACGGCTAGAAGCGCTCGAGAAGGCACAAAACCGCAGCCGAGGATCCCAGGAAGCTTCACTGAGAGGTGATGGGCTACCATATATTGCCTCGTCTCCCATCAAATTGATTTCTACTGCCCTACATCAATCGACTCAGTTGAATTATTAGGATACTAGGGAACTTATCCAAAGGTATGTTTTGGAAATTTAGATTAGATAAGAATATATTTGTTTCTAGCAACGATGATGCGGATCCGGTTTTTCCCCCGCATATATTACTCGGGCATTTATAGAACAGACACCCCGGAGTGTCCAGTCGTAGGTGAATAAGAGTTAGAGGTGTTTGGTGGAGTTAATTAGACCGGCACACCCACCCTAGTGTTTTATCCACCTTCTTTAATAGCCATGGATATTTTCTAGGTGGTGCCATTAGTTATGCTACATCTAAATTCAGTACGCGGTTGGTCTTACTATATTCATGTGTAGCCCTGAGCTCGTCTCGATAGGGGAAATTACCTTACCCCCCTGAGACACCCTCATATCTGTAGGGGCAGCAATAAAATAAAAAATTATGGGCAAGCGAGATTCCGCAGGGCTTCCGTTAGGGAAGGTGTATTTGGACGGTTCATTCGTAAGAGAACTTAGAAATCTGATGTAAGAAGAGGTGTGGTAACTATAGTTAGAGGTTTATCGGCCTCTCCATGGACTCACTAACCCCCACATCGATAAAAGTTTCTATCCACTTCATTAGAAAATCCTCTTGGGAATATTGGGGATATTTTGGCCTCCAAGTTAAAATCTAATAAGTGATACCACCGAATCTAAAATTATTGCGCATAGTATTGTGAGCGCTCTGTGACTTCAACACACACATCGCTATGTGCTCGGTAGGGGAGAAGATGGCGGATCAGCGTTCCGCACTAGTCTGCCGGGGCCCTCACGATTTTCTCAGCCTGGGAGGGTATCGTACCCGCAGGCCAATAGCATTCTTAAGAGAGGGAGCGCTACCGCAATCTTGGTTCCAATCTTTTACCCCGCAACTACACCGCCCATCGCCCCAAGGCGGCCTTCTGCACAATGTCGATTTTATTAGGACTCATAATAAAAAAACATAAATTCCCAGAGGCCAAGTAGTAGCTCGGGGGATAAAATGCTGTAAAGGGATATTTTTCAATTATATCTATTTATTAGAGAGGAGAGGCGGGCTCAGAAGTCCGTGTCCCTGCAAACGGAAGTGATATGTAATCTGTTATCCTAAGCCCACCACTACTATACAGGGTGAGAGAAAAATGGGCTGAGTCCAGATTTCCCAATATGCACTAATACATCAGGCCAAAAAAACAACCGGGTCAAGGCAGAAAATTGGGGTCGGAGTCAAAATTCGGGCACCCTTGTAGAATTAAGCAAACAGATATCATCCAGTTTTCCCATCCCCGCTTTGGACAACTTTGAACCCACAATTATTCATCACCGCAGGCCGGTTGCTAGCATTTTTCGCCCACTATCGGATTCTGTGACAAGCCCAACACCAAGATAGAGGATCCATTTTTCTTGAAGGTAAAATTGTAACTCTGGGCCTAAAATACCCAAAAATTGAAACACACCGCATGTAGCCCGATCCAAAACAAAGGCAGGTGGAAATAGTTAGCTAGGGGGTAGGGGAGGAGAGCAAAAGAGTTTGAAAAAAAGTCGTTCTTCACTCTAGTTGGCCCATGTAAAACATTCAGCCACTCCCGGGTAGGATACTACATGCAACCCTTGATGTGTCTTTGATAAGATTAGAGCTCAAACACTACCAAAGTCTGAGTGACACTGTATCCTTTAGTAGCTTTTCTTCGCTACCTGTAGTTATCTATCTTTGCAGGAGGCAACTGAAAACTTATAAGAATAACCCCAAGTGGGCTTGACATACCTCCTCTTCCGCCTCAGAGTGAGTTTCATAGAGCCGGGGTTTTCGGTTCGACTTCGGGATAGCCGGGGGCGAGTGCAAGGCCTTGGAATAGTATTCCTCGTGGTTTTATAAACCCATTACACCCTACAGGCGCGGTAAGGGGGCTCTACTAGTATTTTGCACCAGAAGTCATGTCAGCTTAAGGAATGTGAAATAGATCCAAGATATTAAGTACAGGGCTCCCCCTCCGTTCCAGAGCGTCCCATGTAACCCATTCAAGATTACCGTTATCTCCTGAGCCAAGTGGCTCCGGTGTTTTGAGTAGCCTGTTAAATACCTAGGAATGTAAAACCATGCTAACGGCATGAGCCATACTTCACTCTTCCCATCTTGATCCCAAAAGTCCAGGAGCCATCCCCAGAGCCATAGTTGGCTGGACGCTTTATCCACCCGGACATGTACCCGAAAACATAGCCATGTTTCAGGAGCCCTGATCCCTTTTTGTCGATACCTCATAGCCGTTCCAACTGTCCCATTCCCTATGCCCCAGCCCACCTCGCAGTAGGTACACTACATAACTCCTACTAATCATAGCCTCTACGACTCGCTCGACTCTATAGAAACCTCTGCTAGATGTTCCGAGAGAATCTTAACATGATCCCAGGAGCTAATGAGGTCAAGACATCAGATATGTGAATGGTGATGGTATAATAATCCAAGTAGGTATGGATGTGGGTAGGCGCACTGGGACATGAGCGGATGTACAGTATTATACATGTAGAAGTTTCTCTCATCAAACAGCCGCTAGCTAGCAACCCCCATTAGACATCCCCAGCCCTCGACGCCTCTAAGCGACCTCCCCACCTCCATCAAATGGGTACCAAAAAGGTCTCGGAAAAACACTATGACGGGCCAACAGACTAGGCCGAATTTCACCACAAGTTAGACGGCTCATCTCCAATCACCAAGAGAGCCAACGGGTAGGGCCGGGCGCATGTTTCTCATCAGTAAGCGAGTGATTGGACATGAATAAATGCAGGGTGGTCCCATACTAGGTTCACCCAAGACCCATACCGGTAGCCATACAAGCCCACTATTCTGCCGAGCCCCCTAGCGGCGGATATCCGCTAATCGCCTGGGCGCGCCCTATAGCCCCCGGTCTGTCCATTTGATGCGGCTCAGAACCCGCCCTCATAAGGGCCCTAGAAAAACAAATCCAAACCAAATAATAGGGATCTAAAATCCCCGAGCTTTTGCACTCAAGGGCGGACTCCCGCCTGAGTCAGCCATTCCGGGGCCCCACCGGCCCCCCCAGAATCACGGCGAAAATTGAGCAATTAATGAGGAATCGGGAGCTAGCCGAGGAGGGGGTCAGATACACACTTACCTTGCAACCCAACCCCTTAAAAAGATCCTTGAACCTCTGAGAGGAGAAACGAAAGAAACTCCATAGAGGAACCAAGAGCTCCCAGGAAACGACCTCACACATCTCGAAAATTGCGCGAGCGCGGCCGAGCGAACGGCAACGTCCCGACCCGTCTTGGAACTATGAAACCCGTACCATATGATGGGGTGCGAGAGTGATAAACTCCAAACTCCCTGCCCTAAAGCAACTGGGGGAACGACAACACACCAAAATATCCATATCTCTAAGGCGGGGGCTACTAACCCCAGTAATCCAAGAGAAAGCCTTCGAACAGCACTGCACCGCGCGTATGTGCTTCAGTCAGTACAACAGGGTAGCAAAAGAAAGCCAAGGGGGCTATACCCAGACATAAGACATGCCGGAAATCAATCCAATCCAGGTGTTGTCCCAATGAAAAGGAACACATAAGATACTTCGGCCCTGACACCCCTAGGGATCAGCAGGAGCGACCCATTTCTCGAATAGAGGCAACACCGTCCCCTCCCCCACGCCCCACTGGTTTTTCCGGACGTGCGACTCCAGCTCGAGCAAAAACTCACGACAGCATACGGCTAGCATCAGGGTCGAAAGCCCTCCAATTGCGTTCAGATGCCTCCAATCGACGAGATATGATGTGTCTATCGGGTTGCCAGGCGGATACCCCCGACTGACCCACCGAGTTATAAAATCGGAAGAAACTTCGCCGTTGTCGATTGAGCTACCTCCGCGCAGAAGGTGCTCTCCTAGATACGAATGCTTCAATAAATAGGCTAAATAAGCCCATGGAATGACCCTCCTACTCTCTCCGTCTGATGTCGTTACTCCTACCACTAACATAGATATAGGAATTGAACGGTCCCCACCCACCAGCAGCAAGATAAATGTCGCATATCCCCTTATGTCCCATAGCCTCTTGGCCGCTATACCTCCAATCCCGAGTTATTGTGTGGATACCACGTTGGAGACCATGTTTGCGGGAACCCTCCACGGAGCCAATCTATGCTTCTGAGTCGGACTTTCGGAAAGGCTTTATTATCACCTTTGATCCAACCCCCACAACATCCTAGCGGAATATCCAAAATTGAGGGGAAGCCGAAACGGAGTGCGATAGAGCAGTAGAAGAGGTGGAAAATCCGCGATTCTAATTGGAGAACAGCCTATAAGTCAAATGAAAAAAAGGAAAAAAAAAGGAAAACAAAGGAGGTGGAAATATCTGAGCTATCAGCCGGGAGAGATCAAACTTCCAACAGAACCGGGAGAGAGCCAGTTTAGCAAACCCGCAATTGCCGAGCGATCCTTTGTGAGTAGCTGAAGAGCGGAACCCACAATAGGGGGAATTCGGCGGTCCGGAAAAAATCGCGCCAAACAGAGGTCTTGACCCTAACAGCCTCAGGGATCAGTGCTCCGATATTGCACCCAGCCAAATGTGGAGACTGAGGCAGCCCAAGGCCCAAGTCACCCCAAGGAATACCCAGAGATATGAGAGACTCAACCTTCTAGGTCGGAGAGAGTACTGAGTTGGCCAGTCGTGGTGGAAGAAACATTTATGAGTTTTATATGTCGGCATTCCCAGCTCGGTTTCTCCCACGAGTGCTTCTCCATGGATCAGCTGTTCTGTTCCACAAAAATTCCAGGGGGGCTCATGACTGCCGATAGCCCACCCAAGAAACCGGGCTAGGGAGTTAACTTTATCAGTAGTTTGAGTGCTCCTTTGAGCTGAGGCCTGACAACAAAAAGTCTAAAAGCGCAAAATATCCTTTGTGCAACACCCCAGCCTTCACAAACGATCACGAATCAATCTAATAGCCTAGCCTAAGGGGCCAATAAGACACTTTCACTCCCGAGGGACAACTTGCCGGTAATTATCATTTACGAAGTCGAAATTTGCTTTCATAGTCAGTCTCCGGCACAGCAGTCGGCCCACTACCAGGACCTGAACCAATAAAGGGGGCAATTAAATGCCTCGATAGACATCCCTGAGCTATATGGAGCGGCGCTGGAAGCTCCCAGCCTACCAAAAAATGTATTTTAAAGGGGGAGGGGGAGGGAACGGGGGGAGAAATAGGAGGGGGACGTCTATCATATCTTCGTTGAGATCGATCGCTTTGGCCATTTGGCGTGTTCACCACCCCCGTCCATCAGACCAGCCCTTAACTATCCTGGAAATCCTTTGTTATAGCATTGACAACACATTACTCCTGCGTTAAAATAAAGAGTTGCAGGAGAGGGGGATCGAAAGAGCTAGTGGCAGACAGGACCAGACCTTTCGTATCGCGAATCGCCAACCACGACCATGTCAGGACCCCCCACCAGCGCCATGTCCCCCTGTATAGGGCCCCCTCGCACAGCATGTCATATTGCCCGCCACGCTCTACTGATATGCCCCCTTTCGATATATTTAACCCTCTCTTGTTTTTGGGCCTGAGACCCACCCAAAATCAAAGACTCCCGGGAGCACTTGCCGCACTGCAGCCCAACTTAATAGGTCAGGACATATATTAACAGCAATTTTCTGAATGCAGGCACACAGCAAGTGGAGTATTATATATGTGATGCCAGACTTTTCCTTCGCTCCACTCCGGAAAAAACGCCCTTGGAGCATAAAAGCTAGATTAGGATAAATGCCGGGTGATCTAACATGATTCTGATAGCTTGCAGCAACGAAAACAGAAAGTGATTTTCGGCAGGAACCATCATGAGAATGCACACCCTTTGGCGCTGCTTGAATGATATTGTCGTCGAGTCAGTTACAAATAGCCCCCAAGAACATATATTCGAGTTTTCAACTGTCCGAGATGTATAGCCACTCTCCCTCCCCGAAGGATAATAATCTTGAAAAATAGGCTCTTGTAAGAGGAAACGGCCTATCACGATCAGATTCTAGCACAAAATAGACTGAATCGACGATCCGTGAAGGGCAGTTACGGAGGCAGCACACGTTGGCTGTGAAGCCAGCCTTTTGTCGTGGCCTCTCTGGTAAGGTGGATCAAGCTCCAAAATACCGAACATTGATACCCTCGGGGCAATCGATGCAGCAGGTCATGAGTCACATGGGAGGTAAAGAATCCTGTTTTTCATTTTTCGCCGCCCGCCCGCGTCTCATTATCATGGAATTTAGCTCCCAAAGTCCAGCCCCCGAAGAGCCTCGCCGAAAGGGCACAGAGAGGGGTCCCCCATCCCGCAAGGCAGCTACAAGAAAGCATATACAAAATTATGACCTGTTCGGTTCCCGACAGCACAGTCAATACGTTTCGAATGCGCAGCGAGTGCAATAGGTCTGTCGTGGGCCGCATATTTACCAGACTTCGCATCCTTCTTGTTGGGAAGGCTGGCCAGTATTGTCCCCCCTTTTTCCCCTCTATTCCCTTTGCTAGCACCTCTATTTACTTCATTGGCCGTTTGACACAACTTACAGAGATCTGGTGAAAGCAAAAAACCTCAAAAACAAAGAATAATTGTTATTCTACCATATTTCCACTCCCAACGTCCCAAAAATGATTGATTAACCCTCTACCAGCACCAAAAGGCAGTCCCAGAAACCAGATAACCCTGTCCAACAAAAACATCCTCATGGCTAACGAACTAACCAGAACTCCTTCCCGTACCCTCAAGTTCCTGTTTTAGGGCTTCGTTGATGAAGCTGATCTCGGGTAGAAATATTTCTAGGAGTCGCAGCCGGATCAAACACATTGGGTTGCGATTCGTCGTTCCGTGTGCCCTAGCTAATCCATCAATAAGACCCGTAGAAACTCACCTAGGAGAGATAATCTGGGAGCAGTGCACCAAAAGACACGTATGAGCTGGGGCTATGTTAACTTACTGATTGGTAGTGGTAGTTATCTTCTTTGAACTCTTGATTGGAGTACAGCACTTGCTGTCTGTGTTCACCAGTTCGAACCGTAGGCCAAGTAGGATACTCCTGCCTGCCTCCCTCCCACGCGCTGCGATGAGAAGCAGACGTGACATGCTGGAGCATGTTTGGATCGATGTTGTCTGATTGCTCGAGTGGTTCTATGTACCCTCTTCCGTATACTGGGTTAGGACCATACAATGGCTGGCCTGCGTCTGTGTCCATGTACCCCCCAATGTCCCCCCGAGGCATGATTGGTGCTTCCTGTTGGTAAGGGCTAGCGTCTGCAAGTGGGCTTCTTCGCATGGTGGATCCAGTCTCTGTGGGGCTTGTATAGGCTGAGGCCGCCCTTTGAGGAAAATAGTCACTTGCACCTTGTGTCCTAGGCAGACCTGATGCGTAAGGCTGAGTGTAAGGTGGACTTTGCTGAGGCGGAAACCTCTGAGCTGCTGAACAGACCAGATTAGTCCCAACATTGCTACACGATCGTGGACTAGAAAAAAACATACAAGCTTGAGTGTGATTTCCAAAAGGAGGGCTAGATCCGAGAGTAAGTAGCCGCATTTCAGACGGCTCGGCTTCATTTTGATTTTGAGTCCGTCTCCTTCGATCAGGAAGCGCTCCGTTATGCCTCTTGATGATGCTGACAGCCTTGTCAACCTGCTCCTGGGTGGTCTGAACAGCCCATAGAGCTGCATAAGTCTCCTTTCGAATGTAGAATGCATCGTCAGCATCCATCTTCCTGTTCGGACACTCTCGACACGGGCCTCTTTTTTGCTGAGAGCCATTTTGGTCGGCGTCCTTCAGATGGCGAGTGTAAAGGGACTTCCTCGTATAAACCCTTTTGCAATTCTCACATTGGAAGGGAGAGAAGCTCATATGTTTCTCAATCAAATGTGCTCTGCAACAACCATCGGGGTCAATACAAAAGCTGTTCGTAAAGGGACAAAAACTCAAACAAACCTGATATCAGAAGGAAGCTTGAACGGCCGTCCACAGGCAGAGCCCCCCATCTTGAACCTGCAGATAAACCCCCCTTCGGGGCCTGCGGCAGACGGCGTGACTGTATGTTGGTTCCCAGCCTTTGATTTTCTACTGAAAGGGCGAGGCCGATGGGAAATCGAGTTGCCCTGAGAGACCAACTTTGTCCCGAGTTCAGCAGCACCTGGATCATCCTGTTCTGGGGTGTCAGAGTACCGAGGGCTACCGCTACTTCTCGCAGTCTCCGAAAAGCCTTCCTTGTTGGTAGATGTCTCGGTGAAATTTCCCGCACCGGAGGGGGACGTCGCGCCAGCACTCCTGCCCCTAGGGGCCAACGAAGGTATAGACCAACTAGAATTCTCACGGCTTGAATACTCCCATTCCTTAGTGGAGAGTGGTGGCGAGTTACCGCTCTCATAACCCGGACTGTGGATGCTCTCACTCGAATACGCCGACATGGGAGAGGTACTTTCGGAGCTGTTCAATTGACCGTGTAAATCTCCCGGGGGGAGTAATTCGAGAGGTTTGGTCCCGGATAAGAACACTCCCTTTTCAGGCCGTGCTTGGGCAGCTAGGTGTGGGTGCTGGGGCGGAGGTACATGCTCCCAAGGGGAATCATGCTGAGCAGGCACTACATAATTCGTTCTCAGGGACAACCCAAACCCAAAGTCTAACCCCAGCGAAATGTGGGAATAAAATCCACATGGGGGTAGCAAGTTAAAAAAATAAAATAAGAAACTCACGTGGCATTCCTCGGTTTCTTAGGACCCGATGATCGGACATGCTAGCATCCTGACGGTTCATTGTCCCACGCTTTGATCGAATAAGAGCGGTCGTGAGTAGAGTTAGGGTTGCGGAAATATTTTGAACTACCGGGAATAAGGGTAAGAAGAAAAAAACTGTCAGTAGTGTTATGTATGGGGCTAGTCGGGGTAGTGTAGTCTATCATACCCAGGTTCCTTCCGGCGCGCGGGAGCGTTGAGGCAGGTAAGATATGTTATGATATAGCAGGGTAGAGTGCCGCTATAAACTGGTATGCTACAGCTCGGTGCAAAAGGGAAACCCTTCAACAATGTAGTAGCAGAAGAAGCAAATCGAAGTAGTTCCAGGCTTCCCAGTTATGGTAGGTAAAAAGTGTAATAAGAAAAAACCAATTCCGGGGAAGTCCTTCGAGATATATGTATCAGATATGAATGATTAACTCCAGAGAGCTTCCAAGACCCTAAGATATAACATAAACGAGAGCGTTGTCAGTTAAACCAGAGCAGACGAGGTAAAGTAGAGCAATGGGAATTGAATCTTTCTCTCTGCGAAGGCTACAGTCTGGTTTTTGGAGGCTCTATACAACTCCCTTGCGGAGCCTCAAAAAAAGTGTGCTTCTGAAAACGATTGGTTGATGGATTGTGAAACGATGCTAGTAAGTAAGCTGCTACCGAATTCACACGGCATGGCTTAAATAATTAAATGTGAGCCCCAACATACATTCCCCCCCCACCCCTTCCCTTTTTTTTTTAATCCCTTCCTTTTTTTTTCTTTTATTTCTTTTTTTCTTTCCCCTCGCAGCGCAGAGCCTCGAATTAGCTACGCGGCTAAAGGTTCTTTTGGCACGAGGCAATGCTGGGAAGAGTATCCACCTGCACGTTTATGGAAAGGGTGTGACCAATTAGGGGTTGTTGTGTGCCCAGCCTAGGAACGACCAAACATTAATACGTTGTTGCTCAGATGGGGGACGAATAGCTACATGGCTTGCTACACTTTTGCGGTCGCCAGTTATATATATATTGGGAAAGGAAAGAGCAATAACGCACCTTACAGCAAGTATGAAAAGTTACCAATAATGCCACACGCTTTTAACAGCCTTTCGTTGCTCTTGCTTTTTTTCCCCCTCCTCCCTTCTCACCTCTTGCCATGAGCACGGCGGCGTCATGGATCGGACGGTACGATACTTGCGGTTACCTTGAATCGAATTAAATCCCGTATACCAATCCTTTGGGATCGAGCACCCCCAGCATCATTACAATACGCCATGTTCCCACTGCCGCCGCTGGCCCGACTGGTCTCATCCCCCCTCCGCAATCGTAGTCGGGCCCCCCTCCACCACACCAGCGCCGCTTTTGAAAGAGACTGGTACATGCAAGCACGTAAACACTATTCATCAGATGATAAATAATAAGGTTAAGACTCATGAAATGGTAACTGCTCCATGCACCTGATTGAACAAAGAAGCTCACACCGCCTCTGCATCTGCGCGTTGCCGAAGCAAAAGCCATGACTATCAAGCGGGGTGGGAGGAGGGGGAGGGGGAGGGGGGGACCAGGCCAGGCCATGGTTGCAGCTTCCTCTAAACTCCAGTCATGCCACTTCAATAGAGCCTCAAAACATGATACCGCAAATGGTTAGGCACATAAAGCGAAAAGCTTCTGCGCTGTTCTTCGTGCGGTGCCATGCACACGCAGTATGTACTAGTAGAGTCAAAATACTGTAGTTAAGCAAAATTTATCAGAGATGCTCAAACAAGCTTATCCACCCACCTGCCGATATCCTCCCAGCGGCCTGGGAGAAGCGCAATCACCCGTAGCAAAGCACAGCAATAACAGCCAGACTAGCCCACACAGTAATGAATATCGCAGAGATACATCCGTTCACTGAGATGTGCGCAGCCCACGGGTGGGCTATTCATCCTAGTTTTGGTTGTCCGAAAATCGAAAAGTTACCCCAGCTTAGTTAGCTTAGCTATGCTCCACCAACCTAATCAAACCGGGAGACATCCCGAAAGCGTACCCTATCCGACCAGCGAGGCGTCAACGCCAAAAGTGCCGCTCGGGAAAAACATCTCTTTACAAAAAGACCCAGGGGGGGAAACTTACTATTCTTACCGGTCGATCGAGCTCCTGGAACCATCGAAGGTAACGAGCTGTGCTACGGCACCCGGTGGGGGGGGGGGGGGCGGGGAGGGGAAAGCGGAGGTAAGGGCAGGATGGGAGGTAAGGGCAGGATGGGAGGTAAGGGCAGGATGGGAGGTAAGAAAAAAATTTTGATTCAAGGGGCAATTTTTAGATCTTTAGGGGACACGATAGACATAACAATCTTCACGTCGCAGGAACGCGCTGCCCCGCTCCGTTCAACAAGTGAGAGATTATGAGGATGTACGGTAAGGTAAGGTAGTGAATTTTAACCTTAACCACGGGTCCACAGCATAAGTTAACCGCCACAGCGTCTACCCATACGTAAAGCACGCACCACACTCCATCCTCTTGAGCCATAGGCCATTAAACAAAGGACTGGCAAATAACGACCACTCCACTCACGACCATCATCAACTCCGCCAAGTGTTGCCTTTTATCTCCGCTCTCGGACGGGCAGAAAAAATAAAATAAGCCCATTTTTAGCCAACTACATGAACTCTACCCCTCCTATGATTCATTGAGATTCCAATGACTCAACGAACAGGATCAGTACACAATCGTGAAAATCCCCTCACGAAGGACGCGGCTTGTTTCGCTCTCCAATCCCCAACCACCCGAGTGACAAAACATGAACCGCATCACTAGCGAAACCCATCGCAAAACAGTAAAAACCACCACCCCCGCAACAGTCAAATTACGACTAAAAGCACAGAATACCGAAGTTTCAAAAAAAAAAAAAAAAGCGAAACACTTCCCCTCTCCATCGAGTCAACCCATGCATCCCCGGATTCCGAATCGCATACCGCATAACCTTATCTAAACCACAGCGCCTCTAGAACCGAGCATTGCCAAAATAGGATCAAGAAGAACAAGGGGAAGAGGGAAAAAAATATCATAAGTGAAGGGGAGAGAAAAAACAAACAAACGAGATATTCAAGAGCCATTACCCGCACGTCAGACCCGCTATGGTACTACACCTTTGCACAGTCCCAAACCAACCTCAACTACACCCATACCATACCACTTCCGGCTCAGTCCGGTAGAACCGAATGCTCTGCATAACATATGTCACTATTCCTGGCTCGTTTCAGATGAGACTGGAGTATGCCGGTTCCTAGAAGTGCATCTAATGCAATTGAATTCGAGGGCTTTTACGTACAGTGCAGCACATTGCCAAAGGAAAAACACGGTGCGGGAGGTTTAAGCTTAATATCGGCCCGGCTGGGAAGAAGGAAAAAAAAAATATTTCCACGGCCACACTCCACAGACCAAGTGGTGCTATCCCGAAATAGAGTCACCGACATACCCGGAGGAATATTTATGGGGGCGAGGGGAAATCTGCGGTACTTGCTAATAGGACCCTTCTGCCCTCCACCACACAGTATTTTCGAGTGAGGGGTTGTGATGGTGTGGATGCCCCAGCTGCTGAGACATTGGTGGATCCACGCTACGGTAGCCGTAGACTAGCGAGCGAATCTGTTTGTTTTTGCTTTCCTACAAGTTCACTGAACAGGCCGGTTAAAACCGCTTCGGCGCGATCGGTTTCGCGGCATTTTTCATCGGCTGAGGGGGAGGGAGGTGTCTCTGATGTAATTCCGTCCACCTAGATCTTACCCTCCCCCCCCCTCTTGACTAGCTCCCAATCTAGCCAAGTGGTTAACTTTATTACCCATCCACTATAAAATTTCATCATGCATATTTAGGCCAGGCACAATCAGGTACAAGTAATCGTCATCTTGAGCAGGTCATCCTCTCTCTCTCTCTCTCTTTGTTTTTTTTATTCTTCCCTCACTATCATACTAATCATAACACTCATTCCCACCCACCAATCAACACCCAAAACCCCAAACCGCAAACCCGAATAACCAGAGAGCAATAAAGATGTCGAATAATGCAAGACGCCTTTAGGATACCGATTTGAAACCTTTGCCTGAAGTCCCGTCCTGCAAAAACATCGACATAGAGCAGTAAGAATCGTCAACAAAAAAGAAAAGAAAAAATCGCAGAAGAAGAAAAAGAAAAAACCTCTCGCGCAACGTGAAGCTTTTTTTTTTTTGGTTTTGTACTAGAAGGAGAGAGAAGGGGGGGGGGAAGAAAAGAAAAGAAAAGAGGAAAGGAAAAAGAAAGGAAAAGGACATGATTCACATCCATGCATAAAGGAGTCAAACAGATTCACGAAAAGAAGAAAAGAATGAGAAAACACTTTTGGATATGATGATGCCAAACTTTTTCCAACCTTAAACCCCAACAACGCCACGAATCAAAAGAAGTATATGCAAAGGAGAAAGAAAGCACATAGATTTTTGCGGAAACGCACTAGGGACTGCGGGCCCAAGTATCGTTAACCGAAAAAGACACAACTGACCCTGTCAAAGACGGGGGAAAATGGGGACGAAAATCTCAAACCCTCTTTTTTTCTTTCTCTCTCTTGTCTCCATCTTCACCGCCTTTTGTTTTGATTTTTTGATCAGGAGTATGATTGATCATAGTGGGTTTGCATGTCCCACGAACCACTACCAACGGACCATTCACCCCCGGGATTCTTATGAACCAAGATATCGCCATCAGGACCATAAACAGCACGACCCCCAGCTTGTGATGCTTCTGTAACGGGGCCTGTTGGTTGCGAGCTAGAAGCCACGGTAGGGGTGCGACCTTGATGTAAGGCCCGGGGAACCATGCTGGGCGGTATTGAGTTGTGCGATGAGGAGTCAAAAGTGAGCGACGGCAGGGTGGAGCTATGCCCTCCAATTGGGAAACTTGTGAACAAACCCTGATGCATGAAAAAAACAGGAGGATCCGGGCTTTGGCTAGTGGATGGCATTATATTTGTGAATGGCTCTATTAGAGGTGTTAGCCAGTACTCGTAAGAGGGGGTTAGGATCAGCCACCACCCGTACCTTTCCCTCCAATTTGCGAATTTGGTAGAAAATCCGGCATGGAAAAACCGGAGGGAGCCGCCGGGTTTTGGCTGGTGGGTGGCATTAGACGTGTGAGTGACGCTATTAGAGGTGTTAGCCAGTACTCGCAAGAGGGGATTAGGATCAGCTTCCACCCGTACCTCTAGAGTAGCGAGTAATGGGCCCACTACCACCGTTCACTAGGTTCGGGGTAGTTCCAATAAAGTCCTCAATGCTTCCAAGATCCTCATCTATATATAGGCGTAAACGATCCATCTGCTCAGCAGTTCTTGGTGAAGTGCCATGACGATTTCCCAGGTTCTCGGTATAAGTCTCACGGAGGGTTTCAAATTTTCTGAAGATGTACTCTTCAGCTCTCTCCCAGGAGATCCTGTCGACAGGGTTTGAGGGGGCAGGCTGTGCAAAGCTAGGGAAGGTATCGCGACCGGGGGAAGGAGAAGGGAGACCCTCCCCCTGGTTCAATCCATACGGCCAGGGGAATTCGGGACGATACGGGAAGTCTTCACCAGGTTCGGGAGTATCAAAAATTGTTGAAGCCTCATTGCTGAGCATACTCTGGTTGGGCTCAAGAGCAAGGCTCTCCTGGTAATTTTGGTCAACAGCAGGCGCTGCATTGCTATTACCTGAAAAAAGGTTAGATGTCGAGTGCGTGAAAAAAAGATACTGCAACTCACTAGTATGTCCGCCCTGACCCTCTGTCTGTTCAACACGGGCCTCACGGTCTTCATGGTCTTCTTGACCCCAATAGACCCCATATTCATCATCATCATCATCATCTTCTTCTTCTTCTTCCCCTTCCTCGTCCCCACCCTCGATATCACCATCAAGGCCCGTGATAGGCTCTTCCGGTTCTTCCCTGAAGCAGATGTTGTATATTTCGCCCCATGTTAGGTTTCTAGTTGCCAAGGCTTCATTCTTTCTGCGAAGTTTTGAATCTGTGGTCCGCGGGATAGGCTCCCTAATCTGGCCGGCATGGGCAGTCCCCTGATGGCGATCTATTTGGAATTTATCTCCAGCGTTAAAGCCACAGTTCTCAAAAGGGCAACCAAGGTGCAGGAAATGCGCTCTCCGAAGATGTTCCCTATGCATGTTTGTTAGTTACCGAAAACTGGTATGATATCAAAGAAATGACGACACTAAACAGTAGGAAACTTACTTGAGTTTACTAAGGTTTTTCTTCGGATTAATGCAGGACTTCTTCCTGCAATTCCGACGATCTCTGACATAGTAGGGACAAAGAACTCTACTATCCTCTGGGCTGGGGGTTGGGGGGTCATCGCCGACTGGTGGCTCTTCCCTTCGCTCCTTTTTTTTCCTACCTTTGCGGTCATCGCCATCCTCCTCATTCGCACGCTTTTTACCACGTTGGAGTTGAGTAGACTTCGATTGGACATAAACCCTCGACCCAGACCCTTGCTGAGCCTGTGAACTACTGCTCTCACTTGCCCCACCGCCGTAGGATTGGATCTCGCTGGTAGCTTTTCGTAGAACAGGCTGATTCTCACCATCATCGTCATCAAGCTCGGTTATCCGAGGCGATGAACAGGGCAGTTGCAACGCCAAAGGTTTAGATGTGAAGCCATAGTTATCGCGAAATATGGAGGCGTTGCTCGTTTCAAACACGAATTCGAAGGTAAGAATCTGCCACCTGTTTTGCATAGAGCGGAGCGTTGAATTCAACGTCTGTGAGAACCCGGCACGTGCGTGAAGGATGTCAATATCCCATGTCATGGCTTTTCCGAGCACTTCGTCGGAAAGTCTGGCTGGTGCGACGGGGTGGGATACCAACTGGTAATTGGTAGGATCTATGAGTGCGGATATAGCCGGAGCCAGGCATGGATTAGAATGCTTGACCCCAGGCTTCCTTTCATGAAGCACCTCACTATTTGTCGGCGATGGCAGGGGTGGGCATGGTGGCCCTTTTACCTCAGAAGCGTTAGTCCCGCCGGCTGGAGTGGTAAATGGTTTCTCTAGTACCCGAAAGTTATCGCTTTCTGGCAAAGGTCCATCGTCAATTGGGGGAGGTGTCCTGTGGACGGGGCGGGCCGGGGGCTCGCGCCGGACGATGTACGGCTTCAAAGTACAGTAAAAGTGCAAGAAATTGCTTTCTAGAACCGGTTGTCGTGAAACCTCATGAGTAGGCCCAAGATTATGGACAGAAGATGAGGCAGGAGTGAGAGCAGGGCTGGGAGCAACTTCAAGGTCCGGTTTGGTTCCTCCCGTTGGGCAGCTCGAGCTGTCATCAACATTTTCATTTGGAAAACCTTCCTCCTTTTTGTGTTTAATAACGCCTTGTTCATCACGTTAGTAACCATAGCTCATGAATTGTATCTTTTTCGACCCCTCTCAGGGCCTAACTTACGATTTCCGGGAGTGGCACCACAAGCATCTGTCCTGGCGGCTGGATTTGGGCCGAGTGACATCTGGTGAGGCACTACCAAGTAGTAAATGTCAACTTGGCCATTTTTTTCGGAGAAAGGTGGAGAAACTAAAGCAGTCTTACCCTTAGTAGCAATGGCATCCCCACCAGGCATCCCTTGGTCGTCCTCAGGACCCTGGAGCTCAGGGATGACCGCAGTGTAGTCGGGGGGGTAATCGTTGCCGCAGAGCCTACAAGGGAGTTGGGGTTAGGTTTCGCATGACTGAGGCGGCTTCACGAAAACCAAAATTAAGCGAAAGAAGGACTCACGAGTCAGGCAGTTCGCTCGAGAGAGGGTGATTAGAACAACCTTTCCCCCTCGCAAACTCTATAAGGCATACGGAAGACTCATTTATATCCGAAGGTCCGGTAGCCAGAGCCCTCTGTTTGAAAGGCAGCGGATTGTTTTCGGGGTGGTGAGGGCCTGAAGGCGCACATTTGCCTACCGACTTGAAGAGGGTGGAGAGCCGCGAGCCCAAGCGACCGCTAACAGTAATCCTAATGGGAATCACGAAGTTTTGGGACTTGTCCTTTCCAGTTCGCACTGCGCATACGCCCGATACCGCACTTGGTTCAACAGGCACCACCGTCTGTACACAAGGACTTTTTGTCGCCGTCGCAGAGAGTCCTGAAGCAGAGAGAATTTGAGCCGAGTCTTCGACTGCCGCAGGCGAGACACGGAGGCATTGTTTTGTTCTCTTGATGGCTGAGAAGAGCCGGGTAGGAAGGCGAAGGACGAGGGTGTAGCGGTGGACGGCTGCCCGCAGCGAGTAGTCCCCAGATACAGACCTCATTGTCTGCAGCTCTGGCAGGTGGTAGCAGTGGAAGTGCAGCATGCGGCAGGATAATTCAAAAGGATGGTAGTGTTTAAGTACCGGTAGCGAAATCTAGGTGAAGTCCAGTGTATCGGTGTTTCTCGTGCTATGATTGGGATAACCAGCAGCAGGTCCTAGTTCTCGTAGTACTCGTAGTATAACAGTAAAAAGGAAAGCGTGTGAGAGCAAAGGAAGGGAGCGAAAATACTAAATAGTGAATACCGGTAATAGGCAGGGTAGGAGAAAGAGCCCCTCCTGTCTCTCGAGAAGCTAAATGATTGAACGACAATGGGCCACCAGGGGAGAAGAGAACATTGGAGTGGGGGGGGGTGGGGAGGGGGGGAGTTTGGTCTTATGGGGGGGCTTTTGTCTTTACATGCTAAGTACAGTACTGGCAGTCAAAAAAAAAAAAAGTATGAAAACATAGGTATGAGGGGTGGTGTGAGAGTAGTTTCTGCGCACATCGTAATCCTCTGGATTTGATTCCTTGAGCGCCAGCTACCGTAGCTCTATCACTCGAGAACTAGCTGCCACAGCTCCGCCACCCTTCGCTGAGGTTGGTGGATGAGTGTAGTGAGAGAAGGACAAAAAACCTTTGGGCGAAATTTCCTACCCCTTCATTGGGCACTGGTCCCCCCTTCACTCTTTTTTTCAAGATAGTTCATCATACCGGTATTTCAAACTACCAGAAGAATACCGTATTGGTAACGAGAAAAAAGGTTGCACACCCAACCAGCAAGCGCACTTGGAACGGTATCAACTTTCTCAGCGATTGAATAAACAGGAAGAGAAAAAAGGAAGAAAATAGATCCGAGTGCGCCCCTCTGGTATCCTGTGCAAAAGCGCTGAGTGAAGCAATGCGATGAGAAATGGGCCTTGGGGGAGCCGGGAAACCAACTCCACAGTGGGTCAATCAGTCTTCAAAGCCTGCCGCCATTTGACACGTCGAAACCTCCCACAAAAAAGGTGAACCAGAGGGACGAGCTACCCCCACAATCCATACATATATACAAGTCTCAGTTTGCCCATTTTGAAAGAAAAAAATCGCACAAATTTAAAGTCTTCGTTTTGATACAGTGGTTTCATGAGAGAGGACTACAAGCGATTAGACCGAGCTGTAGATAGATGGAGGAAGGGAAACTAATCCGCATGACCTTGGTAAATGCATCAGGTGGATGAGAACTTAGGATTCTTGTATGGCCTTTTCCAGGATGTTATCTTTTATTTTTATACTTTCGTACCATACCCGTATCCCCATCCACCAAGTAACATTGCTACCATTATTATTGTAGTCACTAGTAGAGCTTTCGAGCACGTTCCAATCAGTTCCGTCAGGGTAAATATTCGGAAGAGCCGCTACAGTACTTATTGCGGTCAATAGAAGTGCGAGGTTAGTTCGATTAATTAGAGCCCCTACGGCCATGATCACCACCACTCTAACCCAAATTAAACTTAAAAGTGCGATAAAAGGGCCTTCACTCCTTCCAACTCAACATTCTCACCCTGCTCCACGAGTCCATGATCCTCCATGGAGCTCCCATTATACCAAAACACGTGATGTGAATGTGCGCTAGAGAACAAGGCAACGAAATTTGTTTATGAAGACTGAGAGCGGGGGGGGCACCCACACCCGCAGCCGCTCAAACCAATCATTTGCATTTCTCGTAGCCTATTGCAGCAAGAACGAAGGGGAGAGCTACCTTGGGTGGCGAAAATACTCGAGTATCCCTTGGGCGGTCTTAAACAGTAAAATTCGTCGCCAGGCACACACAAAATTGTGATTCGTTGTAATTTAATGGCCTCCATGATGCCGAGCCACCAGAATGTTCAAATAAGTTAGGCCCGAGCCATATCGGGTAATAGAAATCAGGGCTTTAAGGTTTTAGTGGCTCGGCATCATGGAAACCATTAAACTGCAACCAATGACAATTTCTTGTGTGCCTGGCGACGAATTTTACTGTTTAAGACCGCCCAAGGGATAGAGGTAGTCAGCGGGGCCGATAAGCTTACCATCAAATTTGGCCTGCATATCCTCTGCACTCCTCTGTACTCTAGTACTCAAGGGGAGACGAACCCTAGATCCAACTCTTCGCTGGCAATAACCACAACATAACTCTAGAGTTAGTTATTCTGTTTTCAGCCTCCCGTACGTTGGATACGGTATACGAAAGGCAGCTCAGACCCAGAGACTCGAACTCACGATGCACGAATAGACTATTGCGGCAAAACACGTAACTATCGTATCATCAGCTAACAATAATCACTCACCCTACCAGCCTAGAGTCAAGCAAACAATACTGTATCTACGACGACAATAGTTGCCCATCTTCTAAGCAATTTTCCATCTCCGTTCGACTATCATCACCCTTACCACCGGTATCCCCGCGAGACAAATTGTAAGCATATGGAGAGAAAAAAGCATGGGGAAAAAAGAAACAAAACCAAAAGTGAGAACATAAGAAAGAGAGAAAGAGAGAAAGCGCAGTCAACCCTCATCCCGACCCTTGACGAAATGATTTCTATCCACCCCAATATTCCCACGGGCAGTTCCAAATAGTGCGCACTGCATCAGCCGCCCTTCCCCGCTTCACACCAAGTTACGCGTCCGCCGTGAGCTAGATATCGATAGATAGTAAAACTTCAACCGGGGAACTCTGAAGGCATTTGCTCCTGTTGATCGAAACTAGCAGCGCGTCACCCAGGGAGTTCGCCCATTACGGCCGGATAAGGGGAAAAGGGCCTTGACCAGCACCCACCCCCCCGAGTAAGGTGCTGTGCTCACGGGACCACGTGAAGGGAAGAAAAAAACAGGGCAAAATGATAGAAAAAAAAAAAGTTGGGTGGGAGAATCAAGACCGGAGTTGTGCCTGTTGCACAAACCGTAGATTCTTTTTCTATTCTCCGCAGATGCTTTTCTAGCCATTGCCCCTGCCCCAACGGGAATAGGATGGAGCTTGAGCTATAGCTTATGAAAGCACCTTGCTGTCAAAAAGAGCTCTTTACCACATCGCATCGATTCTGCGGTGCAGCACGGCATGATCACCAGGGTTGCGGAGCTCGTGTTTCCGCAGAGCGATATTCGGTACCATACTCTTGTGATGTGATGGCCTAAGAATTCAATTTCCCCAATCTCCTTGCATCTTACAAACCTGGGCGCGGGGCAGGAAGATTCGCGAAAACCCCAATGTTATGCAAGAGGTCATTAGGAAGCCATCCAGCCAGGCTCACTGGAACTGGTTGAATTGTTCTCGCGCTTACCCACGAATACAGCTTTTTCGCGTACAGTACCGTCATCTCTGACATGCCCCATTACAGCACGCCACCAACCCACCCTCAAGCTCTCTACCAGTGACAAAATTCCGCTTCTCAAACACGTTAACTATCAATCAGGAGGGATGTTCCAGTGCGGAATTCAGAAAAAGATGGCCAAAACATACAACCAGGTCGCTGTAGTTATTCACAGTAGCGACGACTAAAAAGTCTGGGTAGGTGGCTTACCAACATCAACTTATGACTGTCCTCTCTCGGCTCCCAAAGGCCCGTAATTCTCTGCGTGACGTACTGTACCTACAACCCGTATACGGTATTCTAAGAGCACAACTCACATCATAGCCACCACGAACATAAATGGCGTTCGACCTATTGCAGGCGCTTCTCCCTTAACCTTCCTCATCTAGCCGCTGAGACATCGCCCTCACGGCCACTGCCGAATCTTGGCGTATGGCCGCCAGTATGATACTACCCGGAGCAAAACTCGAAATACGTCACGGCATCATCAATGCCGATATTACCGCACCTTTTCTTCTAAATCCTATCTAACGCAGCCTCGCTCTCAAAGCTTCAAGACCCTTCCCAAATACCCATAAGCTAGCCCGGGAAAACGCTTCACTTGCCTTCTCCTTCCACTATACGGTAAAACAGATTGGGATAGAGGTCCCTAAGGACGTGCCCGAAAACAGCCACCTAAAAGGCTCTTGTTCTGTTGCTGTTAATGGTGTCGTTCATGAGGTACAAGGAAGGGGGTAAGAACTTTCACGGACATTGGTGCACGGTAAGTTACAATAGTACGGTACTCTACCGGTGCTCGAGTACAGGGTACCAAACAAGTTCCGAGGACGGCCGCAATCACCTAACACAGCACTGGCAACCATCAGGACCATCGTAACTCGCCTTCGAAGCCGCCTCCACCTGGCAATTCCGATGAAATGTGGCAGACACTATATGTAGCACCATATCATATTCCTCTACAATGCAGGGGGTTCAGGGCGAGTCTGTCGAGCTGCATATCATATCATATCAAGAATTCGACAGACCCTTTTCCCCCACCAAAAACTTGCGCATGGTATCATACATTAGGTAAACAGAGCCCTACATATTTCATCTTGCGCACACACTTTAAGCACAATCTGCTCGGATACCAGGGTTTCAATCTTCTTCATTCAAACAATGTGCGTAACCCATCCAGGCTCTCAGTGCCCAGGTTAGTCCGTGAACGTTCCCAATGAACTGGGTTTCCGATATGTAACCAAGCCTATTGATCGTACCGTAAAAGAGTGGAAATTCGGTGAAAGCTTCTATAATTTTTTACTGGCCAGAAGGACTATCTACGCCAGCCTGGTCGACATAACGGTGCTCACGGATCAACTGCCTCATCTGAGTACCAGTACCAGTACCATGCTCCACCCCCACAACACCCACCGTAGCTTCAGCGAATCAAATCACTCGGTAAACGAGACCACTTGCTAGCTGCACGGAGAGGAAACGAAGGACAATGCAACATGGTTACTGTAAGTACCACGATATTTTTACCACAAACAAGGCGAGATGGAAGAGGAAAAAAGAAATAAGGAAAAAGGGAGCAAAGCCAGATACTGGTGTGCTTGTACCACGTTTGAAGATCGGAGCTATTCCCTGCTCTTGTTGAAATATCCGCACCCCATTCTCCAACCGCATCATCAACCAGTACCGGTATGGCGGAGCCCCGGCTGGTTTGCTGTGTTCAGCTTTCCTTGCTCCTTTGCTGAAGAAAGGAAGGGGAGTGGAGGGGGGGGCCAGCCAACGGTTGGTCGGATGAGCTGGAAAGCTTCGCCATGTTACCTTGACTTGAATTTCTTTTTTGGCCGCCTGAATTTTTAAAGTTTCGTGTCGCCTAGTTTCGACTCTCGCCTCGCTCCGATGGGGCGGTGGTGAATGATGAGTGGTCATTTGGGAAGCCAGAAAAGCGCAACCCTCACTGATACGACAGTAGTCGCTTGGAGGTTTTGGATCACGGTAGATTGCTCTCCCCGCATCAGGAATTGGGTTTGATGATCAAGTACTGTTCTGTGCAGTACCACTATTGTAAGGTATCTGGCATGTGGCGTATGTAATCACGTATTCGCTCGGGAAAGGAAAGCATCATACGAGATTGAACAAAGTGGCAGTGCCGGGGGTTTTTCCATATCACCCCGCAATCAAGAGAGAGCGATACGAAACCCCAACTGATATGATATGATAATGGATCAGCACTGGCGGCCGTGCGAAATGTCTATTTTGATTCGTAGTTCATCTCGACCGGATAGCGTACCGATACCAGTACTCGAGTACCGGTACAATAGGACACTTACCCCACGTGTCTCAGAAGCAGGAATTCGACCGTTTCCATTCGACTACGACTCCCCCATTCAGAGAGCAGAGTACCCGCACTGTGCTCGAGTACGGTAGTGAAGTGGACTCCAAACCTAAAATTATCACGCCGCCTTCGCGAGGCGGAGAGTAAAAGAAACCTTAGTCGGAGCTCCGGACCACCAGAAGTTGATCCGTCCCCGAACCCCGCCGTTCGGTGCATCCTCAACTCCGAGATGACACCATATCACTTCTACCTTTTCGCAAAGTTCTCCCCTCAAAAGTTCCGTCATTCCATATATCGCACACACACACACATCCACTCGCATACCCTGCCTCAAAATCTACATTCCCGGTAAACCACAAAGGTCGGTTCCCCCCCTCCCCCAACTAAAGTGTTTACCACAATCCGACCGTCACCAACCCATTCAATCAATCAAGCCGACAAGATCCACAAGATCCACAAGTTCACCACACCCACAATCTTGAATAGGGGCACGGCCAAAACGGGCAGGTGACGAGCAGGTGTACGAGTATTTGGTAGGCAAGAAGGGCGAATTTGTTCAGAGGAAGGAGTCGGCTAGCGAGGAATAGGCTACCTGATCCCTGCTGCTCGTCACCCGCCGATTTTAGTTTTGCTCTGAAGACTAATTATTCTTCCTCTCAACCAACCTCCGACGAGCCGAATTCCTGGCAATGACAGCCCTGTCCTAATCGAGCACACCATCCTCTCCTCCAAAAAATAATAATAGCTTGAGGGTGTGTCGGTATCTACTCGAGTAACTAATGAGAGAGGCAGACAAGTTTCTTTGGCCACACCTTGTTTTGACTTCATCGGACCCAGCTCCGGGCGCGCGATGGAAACAAGCATTACTTAGGTTCATCTCCCGCGCACAGTATTGTATTGTAACCTATGGGGGGGGGATGGGGGGGTGGTTTGTCATGCTAGCAGCTAACTTACTTACTCCTGCTCGAGCGAGATGGGTGGGCTGGTGGAGGGAGTGCTATTGGATCGGTGTGCAGCCAATTATTTGCACTGTCCCATAGGAGTAATATTCTAGACTTGCATGGAAAAAGGAAAGGGAGGGAGGGTCAGTTCGGAGATTCAGGCTGACGGCGTATGCTAGATCGAATTGATTGTTTTGATTGATTAAGGTGTGGAGTGGAATCGGCCGTACCGGCAAGCGTGCCTGTGTGGTTTCTTCTCCTACGTCCCCCACTTACTCGCTCGCCAGATAATACGGATTAACGGCTCAGTGGGCTCTCCTTCAATTGGTGGGAGGAGAGAAAGTAAGTCAGAGGAGTAGCCCTGTTGGCGGCAGGTACCGTTTGATAGTATTGCTGTAAGCTGCAATTACTGTACTCCCTTAATTCTGGGCTATACCTGCCATCCTGTGAGGATCCTTTTGTCTTGCATTATGTCTTGCGGTGCAATACCATACGACACAGTTTGGTATGGTATGGTACGGTATGAAACCTTGAATCTCCCTCCCTTCCCGTTCAAAGCTGAACACCTCGGCGCTCATGTGTCAAGAACACACACACTCTCTCCCACGAATACACAAGCACCGTCTTACCATGTAACGTGTTCGCTGCAGATCCAGCAGCCAAACATCTTCTGTATAGGAGAGAACATTTCAGACACCCACCCATCCAGGTGAGATCGATGAAACAAAACCCACCTAAACAACAGCAACCCAGGGGGCCCTCTTTCGAACGTTCTAGACCATCACCATTCCACCTAGACCTTTGGCCAAACAAGTATCTGCGGTACTCGAGTATCCACACCGCAAGTCCCCGATGTAACGTAACATAAGTGAAAGCCACACAAAAGCCACAGCTCCAGGCCCTAGCCAAGTACCGGTACGGCCTTATCAAGCCGGCTGCTTGGGCAAGCAAGTCTTGCCTGACTGCCCAACGTATGTAGCGATCTCATTAACCCCCGCGGCGAAGCACCGACTGTTCTGTACCACCAGCAGTAGCACAAACTATGGGTTACATGATGTTCCGCCCAAGGGACAAGAGCAAGGCTAACTAACTAACTCCTCCTCTCAGTCACCCGCCGATTGACCGCTCGCCAAGTCGAGAGTACGCTCGCGAGCTCCCCCATTCCTTCCCAACCATACCGGTATCCCAAGTTCAAAAGGCGGAAACATGCCGTACCGTAACACCTGCACAGTCCTGTACCTGCCCAGCGTAGCGCAAACCCCCCCCCCCAACAAATGTCGCCCGCGGCCATCTCCCTCCTCCGTCTTCTTCTTCTTCTTTTTTTTTCTTTTTCTTTTTGCCAAACCGCTATTCCAGATCGGTATAGCGCTCCATCTGTCTTACACTTCATCCAGATTCACTCTGTTGCGCTCACTCGCTCACTCGCACAACAACACCACAATCTAGTGCAATACAAAACGGAACAAGACACACACACACACACAACCACCCATCCACCCATCCACCTTTCCCCTTCCTCTTCCCCCCAATAAAAAAGAAAAAAAAGGACCTTGCTCATCGACCCCTCGTCGCCCTGAAAACAAAGGGGAAAAAGAAAAGAAAAGGCAGGATGAACGGTTACGGCATGGTGGTAGGCAGGTAGGTTAGGTAGGTAAGTAGGTATGATTTGACTTTCTGTGGCAGCCTTGCGGCCAAGACAATGCTCACCTTACTGCACTGTTCGTACCGTGGGCCCGTAGGCAACTCTTGCCACTGACTGACCGACTATCAAGGGAAAAAAAAAATGAGGCCCCCGTCATACCTACCATGCCCTCCCTACCTGCCAGGTCATGACTTTTCTAACATCACGGGGCGCGTGTTGGGGGGCTTGTGCACTACTGGTGCTATTGTGTAAGGTGATGATGACGATCACTGGTAGCGCAGCGTACTCGTACTGCTCCGTACTGCGTGCCCCCCAGGCCGTTAAACCTGGCAAAACAGTGATGGTAAGTGAATCACAGTACTGGTACGACTGGAGGGTCAACCATTAAGAAGTGTTATTCTTTCGCCCACCCTCCGCGCGCCCACCCTTTCCACGTCAAGGGTGTAAAAGAGGGAAATTAAGTTCTATGACCCGAGCAAGAACGCTGCGGTACTTGTGAAATATATATCTATAGAGTGGAATGATAAAAACTAACTTGAGAATAAATGAATAAATAAAATATAAAAAAAAAAGAGAAAGAAAGAAAGCAGAAGAGAAGGCAAAAGCAAGAGGGAGAAAAAAAAGCAAATTGGTGTTACGCCATTCGCCAAAACACCGTTTCTAAGAAGGGGAGATGAAAAATAAGAATGAAAATAAAAATAAATAAAAATACAAGAATGGAGAGAGAGAAACATGAGATCCAGAGGCGTAGTAAGAGTGAGAAAGACGTGACGGAAATTATATCGTAAGGAAAAGATGCATGGCTAATATATAGATAAAACATTTGGGATGATGAAGAGTGAAAACTGTAATAGTAACCGGGGAGTAGGATAACAATGAAAGGGGAAATGGGAAATGGTATAATCATGTCTCTTTTTTTATATATATATTTTTCTTTTCTTCCCCCTCCCATCCTTTCGTCTGGGATTCGGGGGGGTTTTTTTTTTGTGAAAAGTGGAACTCTCATGCCCCAACCACCGATCGGAGCACCAAAAATCACCCACCAAAATTCATCCTAAAAACCATTGACGGGATAGACCCATACCCGGCGGATATGAGTGGCGTCGCCACATATTCTTGACCCATCCCCCGCGAGTTCATTTCGTACGGCACATTTTCCGTAACTGGACTGCCCTCCTCCTCCCCTCCCCTAAAGTTCCCGTGGTGATGGTGGTGGTGGTGATGACCATATAGGCTGGTGGGGGAGGTAGGATTCGGATAGTAAGCATTTTGCTGCGCGTATGGATTCGTATCATTCGAACGGGTGACGGTCGGGCTTTTGATCTGCGGTTCCGCCTCGGTAACCACGATTTCTGGAATGTTTAACAAGAGATTTGTAGGAATAGCGCTGTGGTTCATAATAGTAGTAGTGTTAGGAGCACTTGAAGTGGGATAGTCCATATCTGACGATGAGCTTAAGATGGGTGAAATTTGGGGCTGGTGGTGGTAGAGGTAGAGAGACCGGCTCTCCTCATCTCGCGACGGCTGTTGTAGCGGGTACTGGAATGAGTCTTGACTCAGTGAATGTCTCAGCGAATGTTGGGTGTTGTCGGAGTTAAGGTGGTCGAAGCCATGGCGTGGGTTCAAACCTAGTCCTACTGCATCCTCTTCCCCTTCCCCTTGATCTCCGTTATTGATGGGGTCTCCTCTGGCGCCAATGTCCATGTCTACTTCTTCTCCCATCCCAACGCTGCTAGTTTGCCGGGGCTGTGCATACCTACGGCTCGAGCTGGGTGTGGGGTAGTTGCCCCCGTGGTCGCTGTCACCATCAGAAATGCTAGCATTGGAGGCGTTCTGAGATTCTGGGCTGGAGCTTCTGTCGTCTTGATTGTCTCTGTATTCTCCGACTTGGTCGCTGGTACAGTCGTCATCGTTGCTGCTGTTCTTATCCTGATTGTGGGTGTTGGTGGAAGAAGGGGAGGAGTTAGTGTCTCGTGGGTTGTCTGAAAGGAGGTATTTGTGAGCTCTTTGCACCGGAGAGAATGGACGTTAGTTGACCCGGGAGATATATGAAAGATAAAACTAACGCTTTTCTCGCTCATATTCCTCAAAGATCTCGATCATCTCCTTCGTGCTCTTTGCAGACTCAATCTTCTGGTCCCTTCGCTGCTCGGCGCTACCCTCGTACGTCGAGGGCATCTTCTTGCATTTCGTCTTGCGTTGGTCACAGTGAATCGCTCGGGTCTTTTCACGACCAAATCCTTCCCCGCAGGTGTGGCACTTGAAGGGCTTTAGCCAGCGCCAGACGTGTTCCCTAGAAATGTATTAGTCTCCTTCAATGCGAAAAGGGGATAACGACAGAAGGCGCACTGATTGATATTGGAAGAACTCACTTCAACTTTCGGGGGTTGGGGAACGACTTGTTCGCACAATCCGGGTGGTCACTGATGTCCCGGGCGTGGTATGGACATACAAACTGGGTTCGGTCTCCGAAATTCACGGACTTTGACTTCGAAACTCGCCGGGTCTGGTATTCTTCTGGATCCTCGAATGGCCGCTTTGATACTGGTTGAGCGGTGATAGGGTATACTCTGGAGCCCACGCCGGCGGTGGTAGCAGCAGATCCTGCTTCAGTAGATTGTACCAGCGGACCATTGCACGGTGTCCACCCCGAATACGAGCTCTGGCGGCGCGCGGGAAAGGCCTCAGGGAATATAGGATGGGTGGGCTCAGATACCGGAAGCCTGACCTTCTGTTCCACCGCAGCATCAGTAGGAGCAATTGCAGCAATAGTGGTCGCATCGTCCATATTCCGGTCCCCGTGCTGCTCGGGAACCTTCGTGCACAGATTTCGCAGGGCAGAACCCTCCCATGTCTTATCCCATCCAATGTTACACCAGCGCTTCAGAATGCTTTGTATATCCATTGCCAGATGAGTTTTCGCCCAATTCATTTCGAATTCTCCGGGTGTCGTCTGGATATTCTGCTCTAGGAGGATCTGCTTGAGCATCGAGTCGACGAGCTCGCATTCGTTTCGGCTGGCCCGCAGCGCTGAGAGTGGAATTGTTAGGCTGCTTCGCTCAATGAGCTCCTCCAGCCGGTGTTCCCCGAACAGCCATGACGGTCGGGTTGGTCCCAAGGCCATTGGCGATTGCATATATGCTTTTATGTATTTATGTGAGCGTGGATATCCACCTTTGAAGGCTGGCAGGTCAAAGTGTTGTTGGCGTCGTTATAAAAGAGTTTCCCTAAAGGCGCGCCATGAAAGAAGAGGATTAGTAAAATGTGCAAAACCATCCCTTTGTATCTTCGCTGCACGAGTGAGATTGGGTGTGTTGTCTACCTGTCTGTCCGTTTGTGACGTGTAAAAACTCTTTGAAAAGTTTGACTCAGCTGTGTGGAGGTTTTCTAGAGGTGTAATATGCCTTCGAACCCCCTTCTAGAATGAGGATGTCGGTAATATTTATCCCGCTGGGCTGTTGCCTAAAAGCCTAAAGTCTGCTGTTCGCAGACTCACATCCACAGATGTCTCAAGGGTAAGGTCGCCTTGTTCGTAGTCCATGACTGTTCTCGACAGAGTTAACAAGGCAGTTTCGCAGCGAACTACGGTACGCGACCCGAGGCTGGCTGCAAAGTTTATCCTTCGCCATCCAAAGTTTTTCTTCTTCTTGGGTTGCCTGCGGTACGCCTGCACCGCCAAGGCTCGCTTTGTGGGGCTTTGTAGCGCGCTTCCTACAGTAGGACCTCGCCAGACTCGCCACAGCCTCAAAAATACCCTTGTAATCACCACCGAACAACACAGCCTTAATTCCCCCCTCGAAGCCCCCAACACATCAGCTATGTTGTGCAAAAATGCTGGCGAGTATACTCGAGTACATGAATGGGAAAAAAAACAAAAACACAACGGTTTCAAGATGAACTATTTATAGGACAACCAATATGATACCGTAGTTCTAGAGTAGCCTGTGCATTGCAAACACTCGCCCGCTCTCTCTCTACCCCCATCCCCGGACTCTACTCGAGCCAACAAGGGACAGCAATAGAGTTCCTGCATTGTCATCACCATCATGACCATCATCACCCGCATCTGTGCTCCCGTCATAAGTCATGATCTGCAGGTACAGTACATCTCGAATGTTCCAGTGAACACCTCGAGTTTAAAATACTCATCATCTTCACGTGTCAAGTAACTTAAACACCAACGAATGTACGATAATGTAGATGAACTATCTGAAAGAGACCACTCTCTTCGCTAACCCCAACCACGTGGCGAAATAGCTGAGAAGACATGAAAGGAAAAGGAAATGAGGGAAAAAAAAGAAAAGAACAGAAAAGAAAGGGAAGTAGAAGGTGTCGGTAATCCCGGCAAATGGGTGGCCCTGGGAGTCAATCGCTTCTCGCCAGGCGCTGTCACCCTGATCGCCAACGTTAGTAGAGTTTAAATCGTGTCTGGGGAAAGAGTCATTCCAAAACATACCAGCTAACCCATACCAGTTAACCCAGGGAACAGCTGTTCATTTAACTTTTCATGTAATCTAGGGGGAATATTGCTGCTCCTGTACAAGTCAAGTAAGTAACTTGAAACAATGTGAACATAATGTGAAATAGTCATACCTCGCCCCGTCCTCTTCTCCTTGTCCGTCAACAGCCCCCAGCGGATCGGTAACCGGTGGCCCTAGAGTTGCCACATGTCCATCTAGATGACTCGGGGCCGGGGAGGGTGTCCTAGATAACGTGCTCCCACCGGGCGACGAAGAGGAAGTCCTATCAGAGTCCGAGGGCTCACTCTTTGGAGAGGCGGAGGTATGCGGTGGGTGAGGAGAAGGAGGAAGAGTGACTGGGGGCTGGACCGGGGGAGAGGAAACCACAGGGTCTGCAGTTGATAAGGCCGGTCAATTAGGGCCATGTTCAGTAGCTCGACAAGCCCCGACCTCCTCGACTAGGATTCGGGCAAACGAGCGAGGACTACGTACCACGTGGTTCTATGGTCATGCCTGGCCGAGTTGGTGTCTCCACAAATTGTGACTTTCTCTCATGTATCTTTTTGTGGGCCAGGAGCTCTCGTGGTCTCTTGAACTTCTTGGGGCAGCTAGGATGATCGCAAGGGAGTGGCTTATCATGTCGATGAATATGCTTGTGGTCTCTAACACAATTGGTAAGCGTGGGACAAAATGGCAATGCTAAGATATAAATCATGGGTGGCCTTTACTTTAGCTTTGAAGGATATGGGAATGTCTTTCCGCACTCATCACACTTATGTTGGCCTCCGGGTCCTGCCCCATTCGGAAATCTCGGAGGGGGCACGTCGAAATGATGGCCGGTATGAATGGGTGGTTGACCTCGATTAAGAACGGAGCGAGAGTGGGAATTAATACGAGGACGGCGAGGGCTGTTTAGAGTTGAGGAGAATGAGTAGGGTCTGATCTTTTCATCCGCCGAGCGACAACCATCTGTGGCACTAGAGGGACCAGGAGAGCTACTATTGCTTCTGCCTGGACTGTATGTGGGACAATCGCTCAGCGTGGGAGTGGCGGAACTCACATAGGGTGAGTGGGAGTGTGGCTGGGTGTCACAAGGGCGGGAGCGATCAGTGGTCCTTGGCCCCTCGCAAAGGGATAAAGAACCCCCGCTCCCCAGACCACCAGAACCTCCATGGGAGGAAGACACAGAGCCCTCATCTCCGGCACTGTCACCCACACGGGAATGCAGGGCTTCACCATTGAACGGGGCGGACTCGGGGTAGCCCTCATTAAGAAAGGAAGACAGAGTACTTGTAAAGGCACCCATACCGCCTGCTGGTCCACCGGCGTTCCGGGGATTCCGACGCGAAATGTCGTCGATGACGGAAATAATGTAGGCACGGGCAGTATAAAAGCCTGGTATGGGTGTGCCCGGTGTGTGAGAGGGGTGTTGATCATAATACACCCCCTTGAGGGCGATATCCACCACCTCATGGAGGTAAGGTCTGGTCTCATCGATTGGGGAACAACCCGGATTGAGCTTTCCCACCAACTCCTGCATGCGCACACTATCTTTCGTCAGATCCTCCCACCAAGCAGTTCCCCGTCTGTCATCCCCCACATCCAAATCCATGCAGTCTGGGCTTCGATCCATTGGCATGGGGATGGTATGATACAAAAGACCAACTCCCGACTCCCCAAGTCTGCAGTCGGAACGACTCAGAGCACAAGGTTCGGGACAGATCGACGACAAGGATATATAAAAAACCCGTAATAGTACAACTAGACTCTTCTTCTCTTCACCCTCCACCACACGTGCTGCTACCCCCTGACAGGAGGCGGAAGATAAGCTCGATCTAACTTGCTCAGTTCGAGTCCTACTCCCAGGAGGCTGGTCAGCCCGTGGCGGAGAAGGGATGCGATATAGTGGTGTGGAGGAAAAGAAAAGAAGCTTTGACCAGAGTGAATTTCCCCGGGCACACGATAAGGCCGTTTTAAGCTTTTGGAAGAAGTCTGTTGAGAGTTTCGTAGTGGTTGTAGTGGAGCTCTTGCCACACTTGTTTGCCCTTCCCCGCTTCTCCGCCCACAACACCTCTGAGTTGGCGTATTTCTTTGCTCAGCTGGGGGTGTGCTACGGGTTTTTTCCTTGGCGTGCGCAGAAAGCTCAGTGATTCTCTTTGTTCCATTGGGGGGGAATTTGGAAGAAATAAATGTGGTTGAATGAGTGAACCGTCTCTTCCTGAGATCTCAGTTGGTTAGGTTTCTAAAGTCGCCCCTACTAGTACTGGAAGGAGAGCTTTGAAGCAAAACCAGCAAGCTCCCCTTTTGGGTTACCCCGCTTCTAAATTCCCCCTACTGATGGTGAATTACCCTCTTTGGCCAACCAAATTACTCGAGTAAGGTTCTTTCGGAAATATCCCTGAGGGAAATCCTCACACTTGTTTTGAGGTATTTCTTTAGTCAAAGTGCCGGTAAGCTAGAAAGCATAACATGATATGGGTATACGGTATTTAAGCTAGACTATGATACCATACTAGTACCTGATATATTGCACGGAATTAAATTATTTGTATAAGCACATATGTGCCCACAAATTATCATACATGCGGCGATACACGTTACACTTTCCCCAAGTGAGATTAAAAAGTAAAATGAACCCTGCGAGCCGAGCAAAAGGAAGGGTTATTTTTAAAGAGGGAAGAGAAGAAAAAACAAGTTCTGACCTTAAACTTCTATATAATATTCTCAGCATCCGGTGTTAGATGGAGCGACAGATCCAACCATTTCTAAACTATTACAACAATACAGTCGCCCCACACCCCACACCCCACACCTCGCCATTACAAAGCGCAAAAAGAATCCGAACTCCCGGGAGGCCCTTGCTATAAAGGACCAAAAACCGATCTAACGAATAAAGCATTTAAAAGTACTTGAAAGAGCGGGGGGGAAAGGAAGGAGGAGGAAGTAGTTGAGATTAAAATCAAGAGGGGAGAGTTTTCAGGCGGGGATGATAGATGGGCTAAAGGAATAAGCAAAACATCCACCAATATTACAACCAAGTAAAAAATTTGCATGGTGAGAAAAGTCAAGATACATATTAGGCTCTCTCATACTTACACCACAACACCGAGAGAATTTTATGTTGCTACGAGGCGAGCCCGTGCTCGGGCCTGGAGCCGCGCTTTCCCAGACGTTACTCACAGGGGGTTTGTTTCTCTCCGACACCACAGGGGGCAAGAGAAGAACAAGGGAAATTGGCCTCGACATTGGTGGAGAGCCATTCCCGGGCAACATGTCACGGAAGTTTTCCCCCCCCATAACAGATCTGGGGGGCCAAGCGTGACACGCCGAATTGTCGTCTCAACACTAGCGCCGGTATGCCAGGAGACCAAAGATTTACAGCTACCGAATGTTAGCCGAGCGTTCTCGGTGTCTCGGGATTTGAGTGGTATACCTCACGTACTGCAATCATTTCATGTTCGGATCTAATCACAATCCTCATATCCACCGTTCATTTCTTGAAGCATCCTGGGATCCACGTATGAATGGGCACTGGATGGACGGTGCGAACTACGAGAGGCTACCGATGGCTGAAGCGAGCGGTGTTGTTGTTGAGAGGATACCCGGGCCATTTGGAGAAAATGACCACCCCCTCCGAATGATGTTCGAGGGCCAGAAGCTGGGCCAAACGGACGATACTGATTCTGGGAGCCAACGGACTGATTCCTAGCGATTGAAGGACTTACGTTACCATGACTAGGTGATGCCATGGAAGGTGGTCTTTCGCCACGGAAGGCGGCATCTCGAGCTCCAGATTCGGAAGTCGGAAGGGGAGGGGAATCACTCCCGCTCTGGATCTTGGACTTGCACGCAGTCGGTGCATCCTGGTGTCTCTTCAATGAGCTCTTGCGAGAAAATACCGACCCACATTGATCACAACGATACCTCCGCGCAGCATGGCTTATAGTCTCCATGTGGCTCCTAATCTTTTTGTTAGCTCTAACCCTGATGCTCAGAGACACGAGCGGTTCGTACTTGAGCCTCGCCGGGAACTCAAAACGTTCCCCGCACAATTCGCATTCATGTTTAAAACCTTCCTTCGAAACCGTCCCGGCGCTGACTGTATTTCTTGAGCTCCCATCGACACTTCTCGCGTTCGTCCCAAAGCTCCTGGAGCTTTGGCCTGCTCCGTTAGCAGCCGTTTTCGGGGGCGGCTGGTCCCGCTTGGTCCTTGCTCTGCGGGTGGCAGTTTGCGAGCCAGCACCAGTGCTTTCTCCACCACTATAAGCTCTCTGTCTTCTCCCCAAGGTACTTCCTCCGGAGCGGCTAGGATTGTGAGATCCAATAGTTCCGAGCTGTGATAGCGGGGTCAATCCCCCACCCTGGTTAAGTGGCTGAACATGACTCTTTCTAGAGCTCACAATTTCGGTGAAAGCTTCCACCTGCTCTGCGAGGTCTGCCCCATGCGTCGCCCGGGGAAGCCCGTCGAGATCGAATACGGTCGGGTAAAGGTCAGCTGGAGTTGGACCCTGACGGTGGAGTTCTCTGATCGGCCTCCTAGGGTCTCCGTCTATTGAAGGGCTGAATCCACTCAAGGCATCCTCATAGATTTGATTTCCACGTGGGAGAGTTAGGGCGCTGAAAGGGTCCTCGTTATGGTGAGGGTGCAGAAACCTCCCCATTGCGTAGTTGTCTGGTTCGAATTGCTGGGAAGGTTGGTGCCTTTGTAACAACTCATCGACGAATTGCTTCACACAGTCTGAAAAACAGGAACGGACCTCGGGAGGAAGTGGCTCACCCTGACCCAACATCCCTGGCTCAGGCACAACCGTAGCATATTTCCCGTCTTTGTCAAGGATATAATCGGAAAGACTGCGCGCGAATTCTTTTCGGTATTCAGAGTCGGGCCACAGCAGAAACTTATGTTCCCAATTCGGGTCGTCCATGGGTATTTATTTTCTTTCTTTGAAAGAAAATCGATCTAAAAATTCCTTTCGGCTATATTGACGAAGCAAATAAAAACATTAGCATCTGCGTTCGGTTTGAGTGAAGTATGCGATGGATAGTGATGGTGATGATGTGATAGTTAATGAGGTGGGGATAACAAGGGTTGAGTAAGTAAAAGCTAGTTTAGGTGACAGCGGGTTGAAAAGACGGTATGAGTGACGATGGTGATGGTGAGAATAAGAGAGGAAAAGATTGTTGCAAGGGAAGGAGGGAGCGCGAGAGGGCAAGGTGGGGGGGGGGTTAGGGTGAGCCGCTTGCCTTACTCGGCCAAAAAAAAACTAAAACTTGCCCAGTGACGAAGCAAGCAAGATGGGAAATCGAGAATCGAAAAATATCCTCTTAGGGTCACCCAAATGCCGTATAGCAGAGAGGAAAACCCAGTTGGACTGGAGAAAGAAAAAAGTGCAAATGGGATAATCGATAGGTATATATGTAATGTGTATTCGGGTATCTTTCTTCTTCTCAGCGAGTGACGTCGGAGCTCTTTGTAGAGGGGAGAGAATAAGAGGGAAAGAGAGAAGGGGGGGATGGCGTTGGGGGATTATTAACGAATCGACAAGGTCATCAGGCTGAAGAAAGGGTATTTTGAGAGGAATGATTCTTTCCTATGATACGTTCGATGGAAGGTACTGTACTTGTAGTAGGATACAGGTAAGCTAGCAACCGGACAAGCAGAGAACAGTAAGTATTATAAGGGAGAGGGAAGGGAGACCGACGAGGGTATTGAGGGACAGCCAGTTGTAGGTGCGCAACAGCTGCGCACTCAAGACACTTGTGCGAAATGTAATGTACACTATATTTTTTTTATGGAGCCTCTTTGGGTGGAAAAAGTTCACAAGCGTGACCCGCTCGTGATCTGCCACACTCGTCCTCCTCTGCAACCCCCCCCCCCCCCCATCGCCCCAATACATAGAATTAGACCCTTCCTCTTCCATCCCGCATCGAACGTCGACACGTTTTTTTCCCCTTCACCTCCATCCGTCCATTATTCCCCGACTTACCGAGCGCGAGTGCGAAGCTGGGAGATGTATCTCGAGGGGTAGGGGAAAGGGGAAAGGGCCGAGATGGGGGCATATTGTACCATATCACACATCCCTGACGGTACGGTGGTCGGTCACTCTAAGACAATACTATCATATCTATTATCCTAAGAAGCTTCGATAGAAGAACAAAGACCCAAGGTAGCCGACCTGCCAGCGATGGGAAGAAGTTTCGCCCTCACTAAACGGATCCCTTGCGCGATACGGTGGTGAGCCCGTAACATCCTTCCCCAATCAATTATGATACAATACCCAGGTCACGGGCAGCCACCCATGAGATGCAAAACTGCATACCGTAGGATAGGCTTGCACAGTGGCATTCTTACCCGCGGTAACAGGCTAACAGGTTCCATCACACATGCACCTTCCGGAACTGTAAAATTTCTGAAGCCCCTTACCAGCTCCCCATGGCCCATCCAGCCCGGCAGGAATCCAGAATTGCATAAAAGATCTTGTGGCAGGTGGAGGCGATTATATCCTCTTTCCCCTATTTAAACTGCTAAGCTTTTCTCGATATATCGCCGGACCGACTACCACAATATTTTGTGACGACGGGGTCCGTAGGGAATGTGTTTTGTTTGGCTGGTCTTGTAAATAGCCTCGCTATCTGTAAAGTTTCGCCGGAGGACAATATTGGTACTCGTGCAAATTGGAATACTACTTGCAATCACTAAGAAATATTCTATATTCCCCTACACATTGACATGTTCACAAAACGCGGTCACTACACCAGATACCTAAACATATCATCTCGGGACATGGGGCTGAGTATGAGGAATACAAAAAGCGCATTCAGTATCAGACAATCCTGTCGTTGGTTTCTAATCAATTAGCTGTTATATAACACCAGCAGCTATTATAGGAAGTGTCAACCACCTTTACTGACAAGGTTCCTGGTCCTTGACTGGGGATCTGCCCCCCATATGTTGAGTCCCACACTTCACCTCCGGATTCTTTCTTTCTTCACCATTTGTGCGAACTCTTCTGGATGTAGGATGCCTCATAATAGGTACTAAATGAGGTAGTGACGGGTTGGATTTCGGTGCAATATTCGTGCATCAGAACGGGGAGCCGGACAAGGCGTAGCTAAGCTATCCAAAGCAAGCTCATCTCACCGGATTAGTACGAGACCTAAGTTAAGCTCGGGCTCCTAAAATATAACCCAAGTTTTAAACTCATGAGCGTACCACTGGCTTGTAGAGTATCGTGAATCTAGAGCAAGTACCGATATAGACATGATGGGGTATTAATGGATCCAACCTGCTGGTGGATCAGTTGCCGTACCTCACAACTTTAACAATAGTGCAGTAGGGTTCGGAGAGAATAACTTGGGGTCCTTCGGGTTGCCACTATAGCAATAGGCCATAGGTTAGGGCTCATGTCCCATCTAGGAGGTATATGGCTAGACAGACCGGGCCGACTTTTATTTTGTATTATAAGCTAAACAGTAAGATCCAGGCCTAACCCTCTTTGCAATAGGCAATCAAAGCGAATTCTTACTAGTCCCTTATATCCCACTTTTTAGAATCACAGTAAACAAAGCTTCCACAGCGATAGCTATCCCTAACGCTTGGCTGCGGGATCTCTCTACGAGTATTCCCTGGAGCTACGCTGCATTATTGATGTTTGCGCGCATCGAGGGTGCGAACGCGATTCCGCTTTACTTTTTCGAGCCCGAGAATGTGGTCTGCATGAGCAGAAGCGATCCAGAAGCAACAGCGGACTAACCGACCAGCGATCCAAGCCAATGTCGCTCCAGTACAGCAATTTACCATGGGAAAGTGAGAGAAGCGTTCCCATGTATGGAATATGATCCTGAGAATAGCCGGCAAATCCACGACACGTTACACAGCGCGCACCAGTGGTCCCTTTTTCCTTAATATTTCTCGTAGCCGATGGCTGAGGAAACCTCATCTGATTTCCCTGGCTCAGTAAGGCTGTCGCTACGGAGCGGGACCACGGCGCCATTAAAATTTGATTATCTTCACCAACGGAAAACGGCCTGTAGAACGCTAGTCGAAGGTCCATCTATGCAGCAAAAAAGAAAAGGGTATGAACACCACTCCCCATCCGATAACTCGAAACAATGAGTTGGCATCTCTGTCCATGAGTGTTGCCCTAGCTAGCCTACAGCACAGCTGCAATTTCCACTGTACACCCATCTATTGATAATCCGTTATGCATGCACAACCAAACCCACAATTCTGTCATACCTATTCCCACATGCTGCCCTCCTGTCCCCCATGCCTCTCTCGACCAGACACAAACCCCAGGTTCTCCTCAGCTCAGCTATACTAGTACAGGACAGGGGTCTCGGGGTTTCCCCGGGCTGGAGGCAAAGCGTAGGAAACAACAAAAAACACAATCTTGGCGGCCGCATGAAAACCAGGGTTCTGGTAGATGATCATGAACTAAGTAACTCATTGCTTTATTTTTCGGGGGTGAATGCACGATAGAATGGAACTTATGTTCCCTCCACACCTAACGGAGAGAGCTCCGTGCATAAGCTTCCTCTGTTACATAAGAGAACAAAACGACACGGTGATGCAGTCTGCACTGGCATCTGGCCTGATGTACTGTGATACCTATTATATCTATGTCCTAACTTGGTAGACAGTCTGGCCTGGTTGGTCCACTAGATTTGCTAATGTTATACCCAGTTGAGTCCCAGTTTCATGCTTCGGATATGCGATACAAGCACTGTATGATAGACTATCACAACCTGAACCGTGATGTAGGTCAGCTCACATCCGCACAATACTTAGCAGACCATCCCCGGAGAAACGCCTCAGTCGTATCGAAGGACCTGGCCATAGTCGCGAATATATCTCTTTCACTGAATTATACAATATCCCTAAGGTATTAATACTTTACCAGCCCTCGTAGCTCGATCCTTCTATGTACCTGTAATAGTACTACAATGGCTTCAGACACTCGCATAAGTTAAGGTACAGGGAGTTTTTCCACCATCCCTCTGCAGCCCTTCTTTCGCCTCAACGGCCGCCGCAGCGCATGATTGCTTATCAGCACTAGTATCTCATTACCAATCCTACGTGCCCAGTACCGTGCCACTCCTACTGAGAATATGCCCTTTAGCAAAGTGTACTTTCCGCCTAGTTACCTACAACCACGAGGAGGAGGAGGAGGAGGAGGAGGAGGAGGAGGGATAGAGCAGTAAGGTACGCCCAGTACTAGTCCAACACTGGGTCACAACAAATCCATAGCCTTATCTATTCGTCAACACAGCCCCCACCAAATGGTGACCTTCCAAACACAGGGCCGCCGTACTGCACTGTGCACATTTAGTTTACTAACCTCAAGCAACAGGGATACCGGTTCATCTAATGGTTTTACTTTGCCCGAACCACTGCGATTCACATAACCAATCAGCCAAAGTTATTTGTTTGATACTTGAGTACTGACTTCCTTCTAATATCATCTCCCATCAACCCTTGCCTCCAGGTCATACCATGTCGTATCATATCGTGCATGCGCAACCATTGACTAGATTAGGCCTAGATATCAAATACAAGTCACAAGGCTGTGAGGCCACTGAGAAAGAAGGCCAATCAGCCTCAATACTGCACCTGTACTGTACCTGCCTGTCCTCCCGCTTGCTTCACTACCAACAGATATCGAGGTGCTCATCTTCACATTCGCATCCGGCATGCTTTTTCGGACGGGCCCAAGAGGTTGGGGCGTGGTCACTGATACCTGCTACCCCCTTCCCCGGCAGCCACCGTCCGCCCTGCTGGTATTTTTCTCGAGGCTGGCTAACGGTTTTACTTCACTTTTGCCCCTTCCCCCCCCCCCCCCGGTGTGCAAGAAAAAATAAAACCGGATGCATTTCATTGGGACCCCTCCGAACCGTCGGGGGGAAATGTGTCCGAATACTGGTAAAGGACATCTTATCCGATAATTCAACGCCGAGCAGGGCATTTCCTTGCCCGTGCGTGCTTGCCCAGTGATACTTGCGGTAGTGCAGCGTATATCATGGCATGGAATGCTGGTGCGGTACCGGCAGGTTTTTCTAGCGTCTGAGCACCTGCTGCTTCCGTCTCTCGCCACACTTTAAACCAACGTTCAGTCAGAGCGACTCTCGGGCTTGCGCTGCGGAGAATGTCGAGTTTGTCCGTTTCATGTTTTTTTGATAGCCCACTCCTAGCGCAGCTCGAGCCCATACTATGAGATGCTCACTATGGAAACTACCGGTAGAGTGCGATGCTGACGATGAAACTACGCTACAGCGGGGGTTTTTTTTAATAGCTCCCCATGGCATAGCCGAGCAAGATACCTTTAAAAAGAGTAGAACTCAGTACATCCTTTAGCCTAACTTATGGCTGTAGAAGGAGATACTAGCTTATTGTGCTGCAGGCCCAAAAAGGAATAAGCCATTGTTTCGGCCTCCTCAAAATGTAGATCTCGCTAGAACCATAGCCCAGCATGGCGAGATCTATTCTTTTTTTTCCCCTTTGCCATCCTTTTCCAACATGTAGCGGCTCTTAGCGTGTGTAAATTCCAATCATCTGGAGGGAAGGGATAGCCTAACCTGCCTGATCGTAGGGAAGCATGGGAGACCCGGGACACTGGAAGGAACACAGGTGTAACAACAAAGACGATGACAGCGAACACGAAAAAAGGAAAGAAAGATACTGGGTAAGGGGACCTAGGAGGAGGGGAAAAGGAAAGGACCATGCAGCGAGGGAGGAAGGCCTTCCTCTGGCTCATCTGACTACTGCCCGCACCTACTTCCCCCTCCCTCAGCTAACTCCCGCAAACCCCCTGCATTCCTAAAGAGCCACACAAGACGGAGAGCAAAGGCCTCACACACGATACCGGTACTCCCATCCCACTTGCTACTAATCAAGGCTTATCATCATGACTATCTACTCGTTTCAAAGGGCGAAAGAGGGGGAAAACTCGAAACTGCAGCGGCGATCACCCGAGCCTCAACCTTTTACTCCGACTGTTTACGAGTACTGGTGGGAGGGGGAAGCGTCCCGGGTGTAGTCTCCCTATAGGGACTAGTATTGTCTTTTTTATTAGTATTATTTTCTCTTTTATTGTGTTTTTTTCTTACGGGTATGTTTGTGCTGCAGAGTAATTTTTGCCCCAGCATCACTCCCACGATGAGGATGATGGGATGAACCAGGGGGTAGGAGGGGGGACAGAAGAGGGAAGCAAAAATAGAGATGAAGATGAGGGTGATACGAGACCTAACCCCCTATTTACTCTCTTCGCTATGTGAATTAGATGGAGTGTGGTGGAGAGACATTTAAGGATGCAGGCGGGGTAAGTGTTCAAGAGTGTTCACAAACATTTGATATCTCCAACAACGGTCGGGGTTTCTCCACCACCGGCCCTAAATTGAGGCTTTCCTCTACGGTAGAGGCTGATTGGCACTAATGAGGGGGCGGACGAGTCTAGCAAATCTTTTTTCCCCCGGTTTTTTTTGGCGTATGGTAGATTCACTTTGTCGTGTGGCATCCTGGTAATATCCTCTGGACCCGGAGTCCAGCCTATAGGACATTAAGCTCCGGGTGCTGGGGTTGGTGGACTCATTTGTAAAGGCAAGCTCGTGGTGGCACATCTTGGTCTGTTGCGTATGCTGTGGCACTGTGCACAAAAGGACTGAACTGACAGGCTAACTGGACACAATGTCATGCAGTATAACACTCTCTCGGCCATACCCCAGGCAACGCGGAAAAGAGGGTTTCAGAATATTCGCTACTATCAAGCACAAAGTCTTGGTGTGCCATGCAGTCCTTGTGCTGCTTTTGGTTGTTATTCGTGGTTCAACTTCCGGCTTCTCGTTATTCGTTCACATTCTCACTAGCGGAGCGGAATGGAGCCGTTGATGGCTGTGGGGGTTGAGTTATGTGTGGTGAAGGAGGAGGCAAAAAATCTCCCGGCATCGCATCCGCCTGTATATAGTACCGCTACAGTACCGGTGGGGGTGGAATGCACACTCCTCTTCCCACAGGGTCCAACCGTTAGGTATACGGTGGACAGGGGCATCCCACGGGGATCGCCCCTCTTGCTGCTGCTCTTGGTCTGGTACATTGTTGGCCTCCATCCCAAGCTACTATTGGAGAAGGGTTTCGTGCTCTCCAACGTTGACGGCAACTCCAATACAAGGAATGCGGCCCCACCGGAACAAGCACACGGATAGACACGGGACGGAGGAGGGTCAAGGTGAGGATTGGTAGCATTCGATTATTGGAATGCGGAGGTGTCAGTGATGGCAGGAGGGCTGGGTACGAGAAAGATATTTTAGACTTGAAGGAGGATTTGAAGATCTTCTAACAAGATATATTGAGAGTTGGTAAAGTGGCAACAGTTATATCTCGAAGAAAATATCGTTGGCTGACAGTATAGCAAGACGTACAGCCGTACGAGGTGATAGTAAGAATGCCCTATTTCCGCTCTACGAATGATTTGCATATTACTTTTCATTACCAATCAGAGGACGATCTGGAAGTATGTAGAAAGGAAACTCTTAAATCTTGGTTATTTGAGGTAGGTATTTTATATGACGATACCGTATAATCTGGCAAAAGTCGGATTGGAGCTAAAGCGAAACTAAGGCAACCGAACCAACAGGAGAGCTCGAAGAAGCGAATTCGCCACAGTTTAAACATATGGGCCGCTGTGGTTGGACAGGTTCAAGAAAATCCTCACTAGCGTCAGTCCGACTTTTGCCAGATTATACGGTATATATTGGTCTACTGTTAAGCGTCTTACTAAGATATGAGTGTATTACTTTTGTGCTTTTACTTAGAATAGCCTTTTGGACGGTGTATTTGGAGGAAGATATGCTTAAAATATTAGCCAATAGGCCTCCATAGTAGAAGTGTTATTAGTTTAGTATTATAAAAGCCCACAGAAGCACGAAGGAGATGCCGCCATTTGATCTTGGTGACAAGATTCATTGGCGCCCCTCCCATTTTATACCAGTGGAGTGGGCATTTTCGCTTCACAAAATCTTAGCTTGATTGATTTTAAGAAAATTTCAAAAATCTGCCAGAGCCTTTGGAGTAAGATAGATATTATCATTCACAAGTGGCAAGCTCTGTTAGTTAATGCCCAAGGCGCAATGCCGGAGGTGATGATGGTGAAGATAATTTTGGCTTATTTTCGAGCTTTAGACAAACGAAAACAGAAAAAATTGTGGCCTTTCTCACAGACCTAGCTCTGGCTAGAGCTCACTAAGATCCTCAAAAAAGCCCTAGCCACATAGCAGCTCACTCGCTGGGGGTGGCCCGGGGAGGAAATTTCCATAGGAGGCTGGGAGGCTGGGAGTCGTCTAGGATTCGCGGTATTAGCATATTTCCCTTGCAATAAAGATGCCATACATATAGGACAAGGCTGCAGTATTCTTTCTTGATTTTTAAACAATTTCATTCGTATTCTGAGTTTCTATAGGGTTCTGTTATATAGAATTCTGTAGCCGTTGGGGGTCTTTCACTCTTCGTCCTAACATGAAAAGCAGGAAAAAAACGTGTCATATGGGTAGGGCGAAGTAATGGTGAGTTAACCCTTTCTGCATCTGCTATGATAAGCTAAGAACAAGGAACAGAAATGTGAGCTATGTTTTCTCAATATTTTTAACTTCGAAAACCCTTAATATGTAATGTGATAGGTCAGTTATGGTGTTTGGCTGGTACGGCCACAGCGCTGAACTGATTCATCAAACAAGACCGGGTTTCCAAAATATCTCATTATCTTACATATAGAAGCTATCATCTCAACTCTCCTGTGCCCTGGCAGTCTGCATAACATGTCAGCGTGAACAGGAGCAGCAGCATACACCAATCGTGAAACACAGGCTCCCTCCGGCGTGATCAGTAAACTACCACGCGAGTACCCTAACCATTATCACCAGTGTCGCCGTAATATACCGCATACTGTCTTACAAGAGGAGATTACGACGGCGATGTGCGGTGCCCTGCTGCAGCCCTACACCTCCTACCCATGCGCTACAAGGTTGACCGATAGCGTGATGGCGGCAGGGAAACGCAAGGGGCGGGGTTAACAGCGACCGGTGCTCGAGTTGAGTCGCACAATGGCCCAAAAGGCAATAATATTATCGTGATAATATTATCATATTATGTCATTTTGAAAAGGCGTGTACAATACGGTAGGCAGTGGAAGAATGCACGATGAGTATGATACTGCAATGGTGATGGGTACGAGGGGCGTGAGATTTGAATGTTTTTTTTCCTTTTCATCTCGCGTTATAGAAAGAAGATAAAGCAAACCAATGCGGGCTTAAAATAGAAAAGATGGGAAAAAGTAAGGAAACGAGAGGGGCAAAAAAATAAAAATAACACTATCTGTGGAATTCGAATTTAAACACCTATCATATGTAATGCCCAACAAGTCCTTGGTTCAGAAACGCAAAAAGAAAAAAGGAAAAGAGAATCGAGAGGAGAAAACGGAAGAAAGGGAAATATAGAAGAAAGAGAGGAGAGAGAGAGAGGAGAGAGAGAGAGGAGAGAGATAGGGGAAGAATCCGGATGTCACGCATGTAGTGGAATTATGCTATTCGCACATTGTCATTCCACCCCCTCCGTTTCCACCATTAATGGCCAAGTGGCCGACTGCCTCTGTGGGCTTCTCCTCGCTGACCTTTCCCTCCTGCTGGTGAACGTCCCCTTCCTAGGTGGCTTACTATACCCTTCCAATTTCCTACGCTTTGCCTCGCGAATAGTCTTCTCCAGAAGCGTATACAGCGTATCCAAATCCCCACATCTATCCCAATCCTTCAACTGCCAGCAAAAGTTCCTCGTCAACTGGACGAGTGCCAAAAGATCCCTGTCGCTCTTGACCTTGTTCTTCGTGAACGCATGTCTAACCTCGTCAACGGGGGATATATCCCCGTTGAAGCTTTCTATCCGACTAACCATGTTCTTCTGAAGGCCTCTTGCATCGCTGATCCTGCGCAGGAGGTGGGTCCAGTGAGGGAGGCTAAGGTCGTCAGGCTTGGAAATAGGGTTGGATTTTGCTGTTAGACAGAGTTGGCGGGATTTCTTGTCTTTGATATTGTCTAGGTGCGCGCGGTGGCGGAGGTAGAACTCGTGAGCAGCACGGACACAGCATTGTTGCATTTGTTGAAAGTATTTGCTTTGTTCTTTGCCGGAGAGGTGCGTGTGTTGTAGAGGTTCGCCGTCGGTTTCTTGCACTAGCAGGTCGAGCTCCTCGTCGGAGTCGAGATCAGTTCCGGATAGGTCCCCACTGCCGCCTTCCTCTTGTACGGGTGATATTGCTGTAGATACACGCGCAGCAGCAGATTTCCTCTTTTGATGTTTGGGCCTTTCGTGGGCTCCCAGAGCTGGGGTGGTAGTAGCGGTAGAAGCTTCCTCCTGGAACGTTTCCGGACGGCGTAGGCCATTCACACCCAAAGTCCCACCAGGGAATGCAAAGCTTTTGTTCCAACCAGCAGACGGACTCACAAAGGACTTGCCGCGAAGTTTTTCCTGCATAATTTCTAACGCTTGAGACACTTGGCGGCACTCCATTGCAGTCGGTGCCAATGCTCGGTTATCCAATAGATCTCCGAGAGCCGCAAGTTGATGCGCGATGTGCGAGAACACTGCCGAGCTCAAACTCTGCGCGTACTCAACGTCCTCAGCATCTGCTCCGCTCTCGGGATGCCTATTCCCGGGGGGGGCGTATGCAGCCAACGCCGGGGCTAGTATGATATCCTCTGGAGGACTCGAAACTTCTGTTTCCCAACTCAACATCACGTCCAAGATGTCGAAGCAAGCGCCCGACTGTCGCAAAAATTCACCCTGGTGTTTCCGGGCTGTCCACAGGTTTTTTATTATGTCCGTAGGTTTTGTCATGCGATGTTCCTTGATGACATGCTTGGTAGCTCCGTCCTGTGTAGGAAAGGCCCAAGCACAGCCCTGTGCGTAGCAAGCGAAGACCTGGTGAACGCCTTGGTGGTTCACCATATCGTGAAGGTTGGAAGTCCTAAAATGTTCGGGGCAATCCGGGAACAAGCAGCGATAACCATTGTTTCCCACGGGTGTGCAGATCTTGTTGTGTTCTCTACGTCATTGTAAGAAGAGTTAGCTTCGCGGACGCGAGGTTTTTAACATGGGGAATACTTGACGAACCTCAAAGACCTGCTATCTGTGAATGAACCACCACAACTCCTCCGATAACATTGCAACTTGTCGCCGCTGCCGGGGTGGCGAGTACCTGTCAGAAATCCGCTTGCCACGACGGTGTTGCCATTCGTCTTTGGCGGAGAGTTGCCGCGATTGACAACCTAGTTTATTAGAGATTGTAGACGTGAAAATCTCGAGGAGGCTATGGTGTCATTACTTCGCTCAAAATTCCGTTGGTCGGGGCCGTCCCAAGCAAGGGTGGACCTGTAAAAAAAAGAAAGGTAAGCAAAAACCACACAACCCACCGCTCCCTAATAAACAATATCGCAAGAAGAAATCGTCACTTACTCATTGTAAAGCGATCTCGGGGTTATCTTGGCGGCAATGAATTACTGACTGGAGTTTCTGAGCAGTGTGTTAAGTTTTGGGCATTGGGAGGTGGGATAAGGGTGAATGTGGGATGAGAAAGAGCTTGAGGGCCCATAATAAGAGGAGAGCACCGGACCCTTCCCTTGTCAGAGCTATATAGAGAAATAGAGGCGAGGCTTTCGGGGGGTGGGGGAAGGGCGCTTGAGTACATTTCTCCACCCACATACCCGCCTCCGTTTCGTTTCTTTTTTTCCTTTTCTCTCCCCCTCCCTCTCCCCCTCTCTCTCTTTCCCCCTTAATTTTCAGACCAGGGACTCAAGTGGGCCAACCACGTTCCGTTTCCTTCTGTAATATGTTACCTAGCTTGCGAACACTAGGCCCTCATCCACTGTATTACACTATGATTTTCCTTGCATGTTCTAGGTGGCTATGATATATTACTATTTTTTTCCCTCCGATGCCCCGAGTTTGTCCAGCTCTGATATGGGTTGAAGGACGTCAAGAGGCGGGATACCCAGCGGGGCGAAAAGGGATGGAGGGGTTGTGCTGACTAGAACAGGCAGGTCCTCCGATCTTTTCAGTCGTTCTGTGGAACACCTTTTCTCTCGAGAGTGTCGGCACCAATGCCCCCAAAATCCGCCGTGCGCCCTTATTGATACCTGCAAGAATGGTCCCAAAGGGCCGTGCAGTAGGAGGACGAGTGCGACCGTATACCATTAAGTTCGGCAGTGTGTGTGCTGCACTAACTCATTACTCGAGTAAACGCGCTAGTGCCCCTCTTGATGCAATATCAGATGGCCAGTTACTTTGGAGCACATAGCACCTCGATACATGCTGCTTAATACATGCTGCTTCTCTGTATTACTGAGGAAACCACGTTGTTTTTTTCACCACCTCAGGAGTGCATGGTCTCGTGTATTCAGTAAACTCGTTTCGTAATTACATGTTTTTACCACCTAGGCACAGTTCAGGACATTCCCATCGGCTATCTGCTGTGGGGGCTGAGACATATCGGCATCCGTGGGAATATCCACAAACCTGGTCCGTCCTGTGCCAATAATTCGCTCGGCCCGAAGCGATGCCTATTAATAAACTACCACCACCACCAATGTTGGTGATTCCGAGGTTGACGGCATCGCCGGTCACTCGGGTACCAGAGTGACTTGTGAAATGATAAGTTACCCAACTGTTAACTGCTGGGTTATCATCAGTTTGAGCGATTGCTCATCGCCCCTTGCATATTGCGTTGGCTCCCACAGTGGTTATCTAACTCTTCATTGCGACTAATATTTATTCTCTAATTCTGGCTGGACCCTAGGGGAATGCTCTGGGACTAAGTGGGTTACTTTTCCCCACTTCGCCACCGTTACTCGGGGATAGTTCGGGCTTCGTTCATGCCCTTGATAAGAATAGTCCCCCGAATCACGCCCTCTTCTAGTGAAAGGAGAGCGTTTGATCCCACCAAATAAATCTGAGACTTCTATGCTTTAGGCGCTCTGCTAATATTAACCTTCCTTCCCCGTCTTCTTGCGGGAATAGCCTTTATTTTGCCTGCTTCTGTGACTTGGGTGGTTGCATTATTTTACCGGGATGATGAGCGGAGCACAGAGACTTTCTCTCCAAGCATGATAGTTATTATTTCCGGAGGGTCGTATCAACTGCAGTATCCATGTTTAGATCAAATGGATGTTATTGCTATGCATGACACTAACAAAAAGGATGACCGCGTTACAAAACGAGGCCGGTCACCTGATATCACCCAATCCCGAGTTTCGATCCATGCTCTGGTATACTGTCCCGGCATCAAGTGTATTACCCACCACTACTCCCATCAAATATATTTTAACTTCCAAGAACCTGGCTAGGTATCCTCCCCATTAAGCCCGTGACAGAAAAAACCGAGCTGTTAATAATTAGGGGTGCCTTTCGCTTTGCCGAGAAAAGATAAGGAAGATCTAACATCAGACCGAACGACAGTGAATTAAACGTTGGAGGCAGGCAACGGAATTCACTGGAAGCAACAAGAGTTCTTCAGTAAAAGTTTTGCAAAAACGCAAAGCCCCACTTTCAAACTTTTGGATCACAGAAGGTTCAGAACAAAATGCACTTTAAGTTTCTCTCCTACCTGTCTAGGTGCTAGGCATGGGAATCACCGCCAATAGCCTGGTGCTAGATGAGAGCGCCCTTATCTTGTGGGATTACTTATTCCGCTAGTGCTCAGGAATTTCGAGAGCTGCCTCGGTGTGTACAAGTACGAGATGCCCGGTTTTCCATCTTTAGTTCCCGCTATCCCTGTTTACACATCCTAGTCCACCTAAAACAAAGGCTAATTGCTAAAACTAATCATCAAAGCTCCTAGAATGATGCCTGTTTTCACAGTTCCTAGCTTCAGCCCGAATTCATCACCAAGTATCACTCTATTTTCCAGTCGGGATATTGCCCGTAGGATGCTAGTTTTTATATATAGAGGGGATAGTCTTTAGCCAAGACGTTAATCAAAATCCCCCGAAACTTGCCATGAGGATATCTGATTCATCTTTAAGACATCCGGATTCACTAGCTTCGATCCCCAAACCCCCACTAAACATTATATCAAGTAAACTGTCAATTACAGCACAGCAGGGTGTGGCCAGGGCAATGGACTTAAAGAAGTCATCAACAGCGAGGTCATAAATACATCAATAGCAGGTGAATATGTTCTACCCATATACTCCCCCGAGGGCCTGCACATCGCTCCTTGTAGCACAGATATCCCGAGAATTTCACTGAATTCAAATAGTTCCTTCTCCATTAAAATAAGATCTGGCCCCTCCAGCACAAATTCCCCTGAATATCAAGTGATTCTCCAAAGCCAGGAGGGAGATCTGAATTTGGAAAAGTAGTTATTGCAAAGGGCAGTGTGAGGATAGTATCAGGACAGTGTTCGCCATTGCATTGACGAGAAATTCATTTCAGGTTAGCCTTTGGGGTTAAAAGGCTGGATAGCTAGCACTGCGAACTGCTCGCGAGCGGTCGCTTGCTTTATGCTCAGAACTCCGATGGATTTTCTTGGTATTCGGTTTGGTATTCCTTGACCCTTGGTCACGAGCTGAACCATGAGATGTTTCTCTATCGACTTGGAGCCTAACTCTTTTACAAAATGCATAACCATGCGGGAGACAATGAGGAGGAGCCCTGATTTTGTTCAGGGCTGTTATTATGCTTAAAATTCCTGCGCTTGTACCCAAGGCCAACCAATCCCTAGTGTGCGAAACTTGCAAAAGCCTCAAAAGGATGGTCTGGGCGGGGGCAAAAAATATTTTAAGTTCGGTTTGTTGCAAGCGTTATAGTGGTAGGCGATGTGGAAGGGTGATGGGAGCTTTCTGTTCGTTCTGGAAGCTACGGGAGTCTGGTGGGGTCGTCCGGGGGTGGGGTGGGTGTTTCTAGAGCTTTGGTGATTTACGGAGAAGGACCTCTAGCATGTCTCTCCTTTGTCTTAACGGGTGCGTCCGGAGGAATGGGAACATGCGTGGAGGAGCGGGGAAATTTGCGATGATCCACAGAGGGATCAGGATGAGTTGATTATGTTTTATATATGCTCCAGTCTTTGTCATTAGAGCATGATATCTAAGAATGGCAATGAGAATAATGAAGCTTATGGTTAGCCTTTCCTGGTTTTCCTACATAACGCCGAAGTCCCAATTGAAACCTCTCCGTCTACCGCCGAGCTACCTATCCATCGTGACCCCCCAAACTCCATGACTGAGAAGATGGGAGGATGTTATTGTCGCCCACACCGCCCACCTCCCCTGGTAGGCGAGTTCCGCTAAGACTTTTAAAGCTGGGTGTTATATTTTTCCACCCAGTAAGCCTGGGCCGCTCTAAAGCTGGGGACGGAGATTGTGCCTCTCTGCGTTTGACCTCGTTCTATTACCTCACGTACTGCGGCGCTATCGGCAGTAACTTGCTGCCTTGGACTCCCGACGTCCAAAGTGAAAGTCTGGCGCAATACCCCGAACGAGGTTATCAGAAGTCTTGAACACTTTAACATGATAGACCCTTCTGCTAACACCCACTAGTGTACAGGTACCTGACGGCCTCTAGCTATACATCTATGATCTGTGACCCCCCCATTTTAAAAAAACATTTCGCCCTCTTTACAGTCAAACCCACCTTTTTTTCGACCTTGCCCCTTCACCCCCGACATTTCGAACGCAGCTGCTCCTTTGTATGCTAGGAGTTTGTGGCTAGATGTCAGTGATCGATATTTATAACTTCTCTTCTCTTAAGAATATATCTGCTCCTATGATGAATTAAGTGTTCAATAATATATTTACCATAAACTTTAGGGAAAAGGATCCAAGCCCATCTACCAGCAGGATAGGTTTGGTTCTCATGGCAACGTTGCCTGAATTAACAGCGGGGCAATGGTTCGGGCGCGGGTGGCAAATTAACCCCTATATAAAAGAGGGGCCAAGAGTCAATTCCTCCACGCAATAATCTATTAACGAATGACCAATCACGGAAAGCAGGCAGATTGGAGCCTTGGGTCTCTGCCAATAAGACTATACTACGAACTCTTAAGTAGGGAAACCTCCGAGTCGACCCTGCAGGCGGACAGGTACTGTAAGATCGATAAGATCGCTTCAACACGGTCACCCTCACAGGCCTCCTTTACTATATAGTCTGTTCGCATTGGGTGCGCCCAATTCCTCCTAAGTCCCATTGGCTTTGAGCATCTGCCCCGCGAGCCCGACTTTCTGCAACTAGGGCGCCTGCGGAAGCGAGTGATGGATGGTGCTTTCTAGTGACACCTGTCTCAAGCCCGCTAGACTACCAACGGGGCACCCCCTGTGAGTTCGTTACCCTTATACCCTCTGCCGCTAACCTCGGGTATTTAGCCAGACGGAACTTCGTATGATATCATAATACGATACAATAAGTTCCCATAAAGGTCGTTTCTCCCAGTTTATGGGTGTAGGGCTCACTCAAGATATGTGGATTATCTGGGATTGTGTTGGATTATCCATTAGCTTACCTGGGGACTCTCCTGAGAGTTGTTGATAGCTCGACTCGAGAGGTAAATCCCCCGGACTGCTGTCAGCTTGTATATATGCCTGCCACCTCCCTTGTAATTTTCTCACATTCAATTTCGCTTTACCCACCATAATAATATTATCGTACCCCCACTTCGCCCCCTAGTCCCTTCAAAACGCGCTCATGGGAAAAAACCATAAAGCTTCGGAACGCTGGCCAACACACCGGTACATACCTCATAAACCACCTTCCTAAATCCCTTAAGCCCAACCAGGTACGATACGGGCACCACCCTCACTAGTTTGCATTAAGTGGAATACAAAGACCCAGCACAGTTTTCATGAAACTGCAAACAAAAATTACTTGCTTCTATAGCTAATACTTGTTACTTCGAACTTGTTAATAAGTTAGGATAGACCGTAAACTCGGACCCACTCTTCTACCGCCCCCGTATGAAACTATAGAAGAGTTATCTAACACAACTCTAAGGACTGGCGAGGCCACATTCTTACCTCTGGTATTTGAAGGGCCACTCAGCCTTAATGGCAAACGCGGATTCATGAGTGGCCGCTCGTCAATCACTACCTATAGCATAATAGCAGAAATATCCCTTGCTATACCGCAAAAGCTCGGACTACCCGGTGGTGTCAGGGGCCGCTAAAGTGGTGTAGGAAACTGGGGGAGGTAGAAATCAGTGTCAAGGGAATATTGACAGACTAAAACGAAGCCGAAACGGGGATCAAAGGTATGGTTAAAAAATCTATGCATCTTTGAGGGCCACCACAAATATACCCCTGTTCTCGGGTGCTTCTATCCTGGGGAGGCAAGCACCTGTACCCACAATTAGTGTTCGAGTAATATGGTACGAAACGGCACCTTACACGGTTGATACAATACGGTAAATTACCGTAAATTACACTAGGAAAGTAAGATACCAGAAAACAACATCCCCCAAGCCATAAACCCTGATATCAGGTAATCCTGTTTCCCATCCTATGGATTTATGCCAAATTTGAGTACAACCCCTTGGCTTTGGGACCTGCCCCTGTGATAAATATTTGGCACATGCTTAAAAAGGCTAACTAGTTCCTTGTTATCGATTTCACAGAGGCCCTCAGTGCTGAAATTTCTCCATGGTTTCTCATTGCGTAAATACCTCTGTGAACTCAACCTGAGGAAGAAAAGGGCTTGAGCACAGTGAAGAACCGATGAAAGAATGACGACTCCCTCAAAATACCGGCTAGGGTAGGCATTCTCGGCAATGATATCGGTATCATTACAGGATCTGAGATTGTGATCCGAGGCTTGATGACGGTCGGAAAAACGGCGCCTGGTACTGTACCTTACCGTGCGGTATCATTTGGTAACTTGCTGCACCTTACCCTTCGAAACTCACCAACACACGAGTGATAACTAATGACCCCAGTGAAAACAGATATAGTCCAAAGCGGTTCACTGCAGGAACAGGCAAACACAGCCCCGTTAGACACACCAGCCCAGAGCAGTGGAGAATGGGTACGATAAGGGAAAGAAGGGGGAAAGACAAAAAAAGAGACCAGAAGTGATGTGCACTCTTTTCTTTCCTCTCTCTCTGTCTCTCTTTTCGTCGACGGTTGCGCCATATCGCACAGTGAAGGCAGTGTAATGCGGTACACAATTCTTGCCCTTCTTGCCCACCCTCTGCCTGACGGACTGAAAACCGGCAGCAATAGCCTGTGTAGCGCCTTCCAAAAGGGCTGAAGTGACGGGATGTGCATGGATCACCACGAACACTAGCGCGCTGTGCTTGTTTCGTGGAGATTTCAGCCAGGACCGATTACGCTGGGAGCTGCATTTTTAGTCATCGAGGCGCTGTGGGTATTGTATTTATTTCTTACTTCCGCCACGAGAGCACATATAATTACACCGGTATGCTACGAGTGTTTGCTCATCCATTATCGGGAGAGCACATACAAGATTAGCAGTACAGCGCAGGATAATAATAACAGCCATGTCAGAGGGACTGATAAGCCACTGTACCCTACTTGCACCATTGCACAGCGCTACCAAGAAATTTCTCTATACCACAATGTGGTTGGAACTCGCAGCCATTAAAGTGCAATGGTAACCTTTCCTACCTTAGGTAGTAAAAAATACTGAAAAACAAAATATTACTCTTACCCTGCATGGCGGCAGGCCGCCGAATTGGTCGGAAGTCCACCTCCTCCTTTTTTATTGCGGTACAGAGAGGGGAGAATATCCGACAAGTCACTGGAGGATAATTAACTAATGCGAGTGCTGCGAAGGCAATACAAAATTATATCACAACAGCGAAAAAAAAGCGAATAACGATAGGTCCGGCCTAGACTCACGTTGGTTCCCGAAAGTTAGCGCAAGAGCTAGATTAGTCGCCGGTATGAGACTACGGAACTCGCAGTAGAAGAGGAGTGGGGAGCACATATAGTGGACACTATGGGCAGTTCAACATTCTTATATTATCCTGGTAATACCAATCATCTATAAGCAGGACATTCCATCTCCCCTTCTCTAGCTGCGGTACAAGTATCGCTGAAGAGGTGGCTAGGCACCTTGCACACAAAGCAGGTGTCACCGAGGCAGGAGGGCTATGGTGTCGTTTTATTCGAAGAGACTTTGCTATTGATAGAGCAAGCATGCGGCCTAAAAGAGGCATCTTCGAAAAAAGAAAAAAGAACCAACGAAATATCACGAGACCACAATCCAGGTTAGGGATATGGTTGGACGGCAAGTTATTCCAGCGGGAGACACAGGAGGGCAATCTGGAACAAGCAGAGTAAAAGTAAGAACATCAGAGGTATCCTAATGCATGAGTTGTTGCTCTCTTTATTCCCAATGCGTAATACATGTTCCCCGCACAAATCGCCGGTGGTGGAACGAGTGAAAAGAATTTGGACTGGCGAAGTTTGGCCAAAAATTAGGTGATACACAGGAAGATAGAAACCCTTGAAATCGTGTATTTATTTATTTTCTTTCTTTTTTTCTTTTCTTTTCGCTTTGTCGCTAGTGATTTCCTTCTTTCTTTCCCTTCCCTCATCCCCGCCCTCTTTTTTTCGTTGTATCATGCCCAGGAGCCTGGGACCAAAATAAAAGTACCGGTAACTTCTTCGATAACGGTGGGTCTGCTAGGATGTTTAGGAGACATATCTAATGAGAGGATGCTCGCCTGATTGCCTGCTTGCGTACCGGTTTTCTTTGCTTGCTTGCTCCGCCATTCCCGACTCTGCCAATTCGGGCACCGGCAACCTCCGCACCCCCGCCCCCTCATCCTCGGGAGTACGGTACTTCGGTATACGTGTACAGGTAATTAAGTGACGAGATGGACAAGGAATAGATGGCCCAAGACTTTACTGTTATATGTCTTAGTGGGTGTTCTCTCGGGACACCCATACCCTATCAGTCTCATCATTTACCTGTATGCATGAGTACATTCTGCCCGAGTACGCACACCCGAACGCAGGGACTAGAAGGATAAGGTACAACCGTGCTTGTCCCTGACAAGAAGTACCCAAACGTTGAGAAGGGATAGTTCAAGGATATGTCAGGGATATTTCGTCCTTCCTCAACGTGGCGTTCACCTCCCCCGTCATCGGGTCCGGTCCTGCTCGAGCACTTACTGGGGACGAGCACTCGTCCCCAGCCAGAAGAACTGGAACACATGGGGTAATCTACAGTCGTACGGGCACTGTAACTACTTTGTATTGGATCTCAGAATACGCACATGTTTTTGACCACATATCCTTTAAATCCCTGTTTTCGGGCACCAATGGCCTGGGACAAGCCTATAACCAATCACCCATGCGTGTCTATGTGCGCAAACAAAAGCTATCCGCTCAATGTTCAGGCACTTCTTGCCTCGGGGGGGGGGTGAACTCACGGAATGGGATTCTTCAACATGTCCCAGATACCGGTAAGGGGATACCGGTGCCCTGGTTTCCCGGGGGCTCGGGTATTGGGAGGATTCTTCTTTTTTTTTTCGATGCCCTTGCGAAAAAGGATACTGGTAGTTGAGCACTGCTAAGGGGATACAGAGCGAGGGATGAGAAAGGGGGGGAACTGGTGGGCCAACAAATACTCCGTGGTCATATAATATTATTTACCCTTTCGGGATTTCTCTTCAGGCTTTTCGAATGGAATATCCAGACACTCGGAAACCCAGAGCCACGGAACGTTCGAAAATGACTGTTTAGTTGCTTCTTTTCTAGCTTGGCGAAAGCAAGGGTGTGTTGGCAACGAAACCACAAAAACCCAGTTGTTTGGATGGGGGGGTGGGGGAGGGGGTATTACTCAAGGAGCATCAATTCAGGGGGGGGGGGACGGAAGGGCTCCTCGTGTCTCGTGAGAATACTTTTTGGATACTATCTTTGGCCAAGGCAGACCATTCAAAAGGTCCCACACCCCTTAATCCGTTGGGAGACTTTCTAGCTTTTTAGCATTGCGTTGGTACGAGGACCAGTACCAGTCATAACTACACGGAGGATAAATTAAACAAGAGAATTTGGAAAGAAGGTGTGCGTCTACCACTAGAAATAAATATGATCGTCACCCCTCTTTGGGTGAGCTGCTGGTGGCTGAATAGCACTATAGAGTCAATATCAGAGCCCAAGGGAAAAATGAAGAGAAAGGTAAAGTTGAAAGAAGGGTTTAAGATGAAAACTAAAGTTCTAATAATATTTAGAGGAATAAAATAAGAATACAGTTTACCTAAAAAGGTGCAGCTATTTTCTTTAAATAAGACTCTGGCATTTTGGAAAACAGAAAATAGAATATAGAAATATTATAAAAAAATGAGATATTCTTTTATAAGATAGCAAACTATTAGACAATGAAAAGACAGGGTAAATTAAAAGAAAACTAGTAAGAATGATTAGAATAGAAGTATTATTAGTACTATTAGTAATTGTAATAGAAAGGTAATAGAAGGTGAAGTATGGCTGTTGAAATTGTAGGTATATTTTCTACATATATTTCATGACACTACTATGTATTCTTTTACTTAATTTGTGGTTGGCTCTGCCTGTATAATTCTTACATTACTACAGCTAAGATATATATTATTGTATTTTATTCTTTATTTCAGGATAATATCTGGAATTTAACATATACTTTCCTATCTGGTGTTCAGGATTTTATGCATCTCTTATGCACTATTGTTGGTCATAATATTTGTAATAATTGCCTCCAACTAGTATCCTTATCCACTTACATGAATTTTTTAGGATTTACTTAGCAGGATTTCAGGATCAAACATATTTACACTTATGTTTCTTATATGGTTCTTCCTATTTTTCTTTTAGATTTAGGTGCACACTTTTATATAAATATAGTTGCTACCACTTGCATTCCTTAGAAGAATTAAGAATCTGAACATTTACCAGCACGCTCTTTCACTATACCTGTTTGCTTAGAATTCTACACAACACAAGTGACACTTGTACTGTATTATCCATATAGAATAGATTATACCTTTGGCCTTTACGTTTTGAGTAATAGCCCTACTAGTAGTAAAATAAAAAGTGTTATAAAACTCAAATAATTATAATAATAAAATTAAATTGAAATAAAACTAAATAATCTCAAAGTTCCTGCTATTATATTTTGAGTGGTTTAAAATAGTTAAAAATTATTGCAGAATGCTAAAATCAGATTTGACAACAGTTAATAGGTGTTAGGGAAACTAATCCTCAGATTTTAAAAAGTTCAAATCACTTAGCATCCTTGATAAGACCAGAGATTCTTAGCAAATTACAAAGCTTTCAATTATTCTCAAACCTGAATGCAGTTTAGTATGTCATACTTAGAATAATTTTTGATCTTTTTAGTAAACTACATCACAGATTAGAGTTATCTTCATCTCTGGAGGATAATACTTATTTCTTTTTAAAATATTTATTCTGAAGTAGCAAAAAGACCAAATTATTCAAGGTTTGTCAGTATGCATTAAGAAATCAGTATGAGAGAAGAAACAGAAATAGTTAATTTGAATCAAGAAGGAACAAAGCAAGTTACTAATAGTATAAGAATGAAAATAATGTAGCTTTATTTTACACCTCAGATCCTATTTGCTATATAATAATATGAGAAGATTGGTAGGTTTTTTTTAATTAAATGTCATATTTACTATAGTTTACATACTACAACAATTTACTTTATTAAAGCTTAACTTAAAAGTCTTTTAATAGAACATCTTCCTTCCTTATCCCAATATTTAAAATAACTACCACTGATTTAATATAAATATTTTAATACACCTTAGTTAGATGGAATAGGTTTTAGTAGGGTTTGGATATTTGCAAAAGGGGAATAATAATAATAATAATATAACACCTTTCATCAAGAGCACACACAGGCCATGGCAATTTTCAAAAGAGAGGGCTCGCTTAGAAATAATAGTCTTTCTTCTTTTTTTTGGATAATTCTTGGCTCTCTCACAGAGTTCCCTCACCAAAGGTAAGAAATAAGTAATAGTTTCAATGAATTTCCCCTAGCGGGATCCATTGTGTTTGCCCAAATATGGATGAAAATGTTTTACCTAATTATTCTCCACTAGTCTTTTCGGTTTCCTAAAACGGTTGGGGGAGGGAACCAGATATTACCACACTACCACCACCAGACGACACCGGTGGCCAAGAAGGTGTCTAAATTATTAGCTACCCGCAGTTGATTGGAGCCTGTCTTCGGCACCTGTTTATTTCATAATGTGCGATGCTCATAATATGCATCGCCATCAATCGCAACATCTGACACTGCGATGCGCTGCGGAAAAAGGAAACTCACGTTCTGGGAAGGCAAGTGTGGGTCGTCGGGTGTGCACACATACGGGTACATACTCGAGTCAAGCGGAGGATGGGTGAGGTTGTGCGCAAAGTGAGAGTTCAATGATGATAGGGCAACCACTCACTTTCTTTTGTTTTTCCCGGCTGTACTGGACTCGTTTGTTTGATCGTAACGATCGGGATTCTGTGATGGAATGAATCTTTTGGGTCGGGCGGTTTTTTCCTGGATTAAGAGTCCGGGGTTCCTCGAGATTCGTCTGGAAGTACCGGTACTCACGTTCACCAGCACCCAACCGTGCGCCTCTCTTGAACTCTCCGTCTTCTGGCGGCACTGGTAGGGTTGCGGATACAGTGTGATTATGGGGATACTAGGTCTCCCATGTGTGGTAACGATAGGTATTTGGTGCATTGCACATCCGGTAGTGGCAGGGATGAAGGGTGAGCAAAAGCGAAACTGACGGGATTTGTGGAAGCATTGGTGGCAGCCTTGTCGTGACATCAAGCACCAGTAGAATCGCAATGTAGCAGAAAGCGCTGCTAGCACAGTGCTCGCTATTGGCGGTATTGTGACTACTGTAGGGTACTCGTCGGACGACAGAGTACTCTATCTCTCAAGCTTTGCATTTGGCGGTCGGCTCTCCTCCACTTCCACATTGTATACTGGCCTGACGATGCTCTAGCTACTCAACGAATATTCGCACTTTCTCTTACAGTTTCTGTTTCCGTGGGTGCTGATGTCCTGCGGTTTGGGCACAAGAATACCAGTTCCCGGCAACTAGCATCTCCTCACGCTCAGGTATGCGCACACTACCTTTTCGGTAGAGGTTGCGGGGGGATGTTGTTGGAGGCTCGTTGTTGGGGGAGTCGCAGATATCGACAATAGACCGGGAAGCACCACCTCCTGGGCTGCCAAGTACAAGTACTGGTGATCAATTGGGGTAGCGTACGGTACCTTTCACCCCGATTGTTCACTGCTAGTGCGGTACCCACTCATTCACTGGACACTGGACACTGGCCGCTGTGCCCCCAAGACTCCCCATTACAAGGCGCGCACAAGCGGGGTGCGCACTACCGTAATCCGCTGAGCCCACCACTACCATTTCCTCCTGTCCCTGGTCTCCCGTTTAACGGCGGCCTCCGCTTCATTACTCGAGTGCTAGTTACAATTCTCTCTGGATGATACATACAGTATTGCTGCACTACCCATATCGTCGCAAAATCGCCCTCTGCTTGTAAAGTCGTACCGTAGTTGCACGTCGGCGCGGTGGGAAAGTATTGTACACATACACATGGTAAGCCATGATGATATCCATTCTAATGCTGCTTCTCTCTGCTGCTCTAGAGCCATGTTGGGGCGACTTCATAGTATAGTGCCTATCGTATTATGCAACTGTGTATCTGCGTGATGGGAACCCCCCCCCCTTGTCAATATCTATACCCTCACACACACCTTCGATTTTTCCTCTCATTCCTTCTTTCCCATCTTCTAGCCAGTCGAATAATTCAACACTTTTATTGCAAATGAATAAAACAAAAATGATGGGTCGCTTCACGAGCCTCCCCCCCGGAACGTTCTTCCTACCCCCCCCCACCCCTTCCCTCACTCTTACCGTACTCTTTCTCTTCTTCTTCTTCAGGGTTGCCCAGCGCACCGGGCCAATCACAACGGAACACAGTAGCGTTCGCCTCGATTTTGCCATTCGTTCCACTACTTGAATCTACTTGAGAATTTCTACGCACAAAAAGTACGCGTTTGGTGGTACAAAATTCCTTCCTCCTCCTTCCACAGAGTAGCCTGCTCCAGTTCCAAGTTCAAAAGGGCTGCCTCTTCCGGTTGCTGCATCTCTCGTCATAACTTCTGCTCAGTCCCAGCTTAATCAACCATCGACCAAGCTCCAACGGACAACGCTCAAGCCCAACTCACTTTCCGACTCATCTTTTTTTTCTTCATATATTTGTTATTTTAATTTTACTTTTTTCTCGGTTGAATATTGTTGGTGTCGAGGTTTGTGCTGTGGTCACTAAATACTGGAAAACGGTACGCTTTTCTGTTCGCCTCTTCCGTTCCCTATATTTGCGGGGTCCGATTCCGCCTCGTCCGCACAATCGGGTCGTCACCGGCTCGCCATCCTTCCCATTTACCAACTCCCGGCGGGCAGACCATCTGAACTTTACTGACGATAAGCGAACGGATTACAGAAGATATAGGTAGACCGTGCTATAATTGTCCGAAGTCATCTGCATCTTTTTCTTCTCTTTTCTATTCTTCTTTTTACAGTTACTACGGGCCTGTTAGTGTCAGCAACTGAGAAGGCAGCTGGGAAAGGAAAATCAAAGAAGGTACAGAGGGATCAGGAGAAGGAAGAGAGGAGGGCATTGAGAAGGGATATTTAGTTTGTCAAAACGGTGGCGCTTGCTGTATCTTTCACCAAGAGATTTGGCAAAATCGAGATAAAGGTTATCGATGGCAGCTCCGCCTTTAGGCACCCCCCGAGAAGCAGGAGTTCCGCCCAGCGATTTAAAAAGCTATCTTCTCGGCTTCGCCAAGTTCCAGGAGGAACACCCGGATCTCTCGCCCCATGAATGTGCGAATCGCTTTTCTAGGGAAGTGACTGCGGGTCACAGTGCTTTCCCATTCCAGGGTGAATCAGTCGGTAGTGATGTGAGAACTGTCAACCACAAGATAGGTTCATGCCCCGGAGGGTCTCAATTATCGGCTCCTCCCTCCAAGAGCCAGCGAATGTCTCGTTCTAATTCGGTAAACATTTGCCTCTCCGGAGATCGGGATTGCTGTGCTCTGGGAACCTGTATTTGTATGCTGAGAGGAAGTGTGATAACACAGACATCTTCATATTTGGGAACCGCTCCCACTGCGCAGAAGACTTTTGCCCTCATGTCCGGCCGATCTCCCCAGCAGTTTCAAGTCTCGACTTCAGTAACCTCTCGTCCTGACTACCACGAGATCACGCTGCCCCAGAAACCCTCGTCTCTTGAGGATATTCAATCCGTGGCCTTCGGGGTGGACGACAACGGAAGCCTAGCCCTAGCCGATTATCTCAGTCAGCAATCTAGGTCGGAGCCATTCACACTACTACGGCATTCCGTCGGTACCACTGCTACGGGCTTCTGCGACGATTCGGTGGGTGGGGACTACACTTACAGCGTAGACCGCTCGTTGGGCGTGTGCGCACCTCGTATGCAACCCCAGCTATCCAGCTCCCCCTCTGGGTGCTATACCGCAGGTTGCGAGAGCTCGCATCCAATGACTCGCCATTCCCGAAGCTATTCGGATGCATCCTATAGGAGTCGTAGCTCCTGCTTATCTTCTCAAGGGGAGTCTACGTCTCCCACCGATCACTTCTCCTACACACAAAATTCCTGGGCTCCCATGAGCCGCGAGACGAGTAACGCCAGTTTGACACACGGAGCAACGATGCTCAGGCTCTCGTCATCCACCGGAAACTCGGCAACTGGGAGCGGTGGTGGTGGTGGGGATTATGACTCTTTCTGCGGCAAAGGGGGTATGGGCGCGATGCTTGGGCTCTTCGCAGGCGAAGCAGAACTCTCATCGTCACCAGACAAAGCCGCAGGCCAACATATCCTGAAGAGGCCTCCGAGCACCAGCGTGGAAGATCTTGATCAGACATCGGCCATCGAGGTTGCGCACGAGATGCAAAGAAACCAGTCGACCGCATCGGAGAGCGTGAAGCCACGGAAGCCCAAGCGGGTGAAGGAGGACGCAGAGCCCATGACTGCTGCTCAAAGTGAGGGGGCTTCCACTACGATCGCTACAGGACCTAGAATGCTAGAAAAGGAAGGGCAAAGATATCAGGCCCCGCGCACGGAGGACTCGGGATCCCCCGTCACCCGCCAGAATACTACCGCTGCCGATAAAACAAGTCAACCCGAATCTGGTGATGGGATGGGAACAACAGGGAACCTCCCTGCTGGTGGTCGAGTGTTGGCAGCATCTAAACCGGGCAAGTCTGGCCCCCAATACGCCGCAGTACAAGTATCTGCCACAAAGCCTAGTTACACCCGACCCCCGCATCCAAGGGTCTTCTGCAAGCAGTGCAATGAGAGTCCTGATGGCTTTCGGGGTGACCACGAGCTCCGCCGTCATATGGAGCGTGAACATGCCCAGGTTCGCAAGATGTTCGTTGTCAAGGATATCTCCAAGGATGGTCAATTTTTGGGCAAATGTAAAGCGTGTCAATCCGGGAAGAGGTATGGACAGGACTACAATGCCGCAGCGCATCTGAGGAGGCAGCACTTCTCCCAAACTGGGACAGATGAGAAGAAAAAGAAGGGGTCTTTCAACACTTCCTCTCCCGACATGGCGGAATTACGGAAGTGGATAAAAGAAGTCGAAGTAGCAGTAGACGACGGGGAATACTCTCCAGAAGTGTTACAGGCGACCGATGTTTCAAAGGCGGATAATCCGCGGGAGAGTTTTGATAAACAATCCACTCGCGCTCGCGAAGGCGAGGAGGAACCCATCTCACAGGTATCCAACTCGGGGGGTGCCGTCGCAGAAAACGGCCCAGCGCCAGCGGTAGACACTCGAGACAGGGCATCAGGTGTGTTAGACATTCCTACACAACACCAAACAGCTTTTGACAGCACCGCATGGGAGCAGTCTGACAATTGGTACGAGCCTGGTGGCGTCTTCGATTTGTCTCATAATTTCGGGGTTCAATATTCTGTCTCCGGTGGTTCAATGCCTCTAGCAGACGCCCTAAATCGTCAAAATAATACGACTGGAGAGCAGGACAGCATGGAGCTACCATTGATGCACTTGTTACAACAAGGCAGACAGGGCGTGCAACCTTCAGCGCGCGGGGAAACCGTCAGTACAATCTTCGGCAATCTCCCGGGTCCCGCTTCGACCAAAGATACTTCAGGAATCTTCAGCAATAGCAGTTTGGCAATGATGATTCCAGGCCCCGAGTCCATTTTTGAGTTTGATGACCTGCGGTTCCCTTAAAGGGACTGTTGATTTGCTCCTTTCTCCTGCCTTTTTATCCTCCTTCCGTTTCTGATTTCCTTCTCTCCTCCTTTTCTATTACTTTCTGGTCTGAGTGTTTGCTTTCTTCTAACCTTTGGAGTTATGTTGATGTTTTTCTACTGATTTTGTTGTCTCTATACATTCCCATCGAGGGTAGACCGCTCGTTTCCCTGACCAAAAGAAAAAAAAGAGAAAAAAAACGCACTCGCTTTGCGTTTATATCCTGGGGTTTATTTTGATTTTACGTCGGTTTTGGAGTTTGGTTTTATTCTCATAAACCTTTTTTTTTTTTGGTAAGGGGTTGGGGGGTAAGGCGCGATCACTCCTTATTGTTATAATCATTATTATTATCACTACTGTTGTTTATACTATATGGCGAGTATGATTGTTTTTGTTTTGGGGTTTATTTCTTGTTTATTGTTGCTTTTTTTTTTGCTTTCTACTTCCAATTTTCGGTTGTTGATATTGTCACGATTTTTCTTAATTCCTTATGTTTTTCCCTTATAATGAAATATATAAATTTCAATTTCGTTACGATTTCCTTTCCACTCTATTTCTATTCATTTCGCTTGCTGATTTCTACTGATTTCTCCTTTTTTTTCCTTTTTCCTTTTTTCTTTCTGATTTCGATCTGTGTTAACGGAAGGGACAGGAACAAAGTGTAGAGATGCTTTGGCAAAGGTGGGGGAGGGCGAAAAGGGGGTGTTTTTTTTAGAGAATACCGTATGGAATAAATCGGGAAGCGAATTACAATCGGTCTGGTTTTCGGGTGCGTTGCGAGTAATCATCTCCACCACTCAACTCAACTTTTCCTTTCCATTATGATCACATGCAGCTGAAGGCGAGGTCTAACTCACAATAGCTGGGGATTACAATGACATTGCATATGGCGCAAGTGTTTGTAGCATTGACTCAGCATGCCCATCGAGGAGCCTTCTACCAAAACGTTACCACCGGGGAATTCCGGGGCGGGCAGTTCAATATGTTGTTTCAACTTTAGTTCTGCTGCCTATCTCTGTCTCTCTCCCCTTGCTAGGAACAACGGAGTTCATCCTTGGTGCAGTACTAGTACAGTACCTTGTCCCAGCTATCAGGTCTGATTGGATCCCGCATTCTTTTCCTCCTCCTCCATCCCTGATACATCATCTATTCAGGCTTCTGTGCATTTGTCGCATAGGGCTTATCTGTTCTGCTCTTTTCGTACCGTACCATAGGGTATCACGGGGGTCGCCGCGTCACAAAAACTGAAGGCGTTGTGCTCCAGTTACCGTATGGTTAGTGTAAGTAAGTATAATAACACGGTCGCTGTTCGGATCAAGGCTGAATTGAATAATGAAGGGAAAGCCTTGTTTGAAACGGTGTGAATGTGGATGTCTGAGTGGGGGCAGGCAGGGCAGGGTCGGGGGTCGGGGGGGAGTGGAGGCGAAGTAACAAAGAGGAAGCAAAGTTATCTGCCTACTTTTGTCGCCCACCGGACGCCTCGCCGTCACATTCTGGGGATTGATGTCGCGAGTGATTGTTAATGCAGTGAGTGCTTCTACGGTTTCCTTACTTCCGCTACGATGTGTGCGACGATGGGGGAAGGTTACCCGTGTGCTCGAGTATGATACCGTATCACAATATGTGGGGAAAGCGATCGGGAAGTTTTTTCCTTTTTTCTTTTCTTCCTCACCTCCCCTCTGAGCTCGTGCCGGTTCTCCAGTTTTTCTCCAGTTCGAAGTAGGCTTTTTTTTTCTTTCTTTTTCCTTTCCTTTTGTTTCATTCCTTTTTTCCACCCTTTTCCCTTTCGATCGGTGGTGGAGGTGGAGAATGTTGTGGTTCGCCGGTTGTTGCAAACTCGCTTTCCTTTCCTTTGCGTGGGGTTATTAATAGTGTGTGGGTGGAATGATGGAACTGTCCGGACGGATGGGGGGGCAGTGAGAGCAGGAAGGAAGCCTTCCTGTCGTTGCCGCCTGCTGGCCTTCCCTGTTGCCTAGTTTCCGGTCTCGCGGGGAGGGGAGGGGAGGGGGGGGGAATAAAAGGAAAAGCGCATGGGTAAAAAACGGGGATGCTCCTAGATGGGTGGAAGATACTTGGTATATATCACGATCGCTCGGACAACACCGTGGAGTTTCCATTTCCTTTCATTCGCAACGGAATTTCACTCACATTTGGCTTAATTCGGTAAAAATTTACGCTATATGCACTGTTCAGTACCTAACTGGTGTCTTCCAGTGAACAGTTATCATACCTCATCCTGCGATGCTTTGGTTCATCAGGGGCTGGCTGGGCGGCCATGTCTGGGAAATGCTTGTGCCCATTGGCAAAAACCCAGCGCCATACCGCAAGTTTGGTGTGATGCCAACGTGGGAATTGGGATAAGGACTGAGCCAAAAAGTACCTGAAACTAGACCATGAAGATAGTCTCTCAGTGAAATATCATAATTATTTAATAATAACAAGAACCTAGAGAAAATAGGGTGTTGGGAAGGTGCGGTATTTGAACTTGTATAAGTCTAATTTTCAGGATTTTTTCTTTCTCCTTTTTGGTGATATAGGTTAGTATAATTATTATTTTCCCCGTCAACAAGGCTCTCCCTTGGTCCCCAGTGTGCCCAAGAAAACCGGTGGAGCAGGTCTCAGTTTGAAACCTCTCGTACTTTATTTCCAGTTAGGGAAGGATACTTACCAGATCCCGTGATTTTCCCGGCTGGATTTGGTATTTTCTTAACTGGTTTTCTTGTGCGCATCACCCTGAGGGACTATGGGGATAGAATGTGCTCTACTACCCTTTTGAGAGTTTTAAATAAGTCTGCTGAACAGAATTTGGATAGCAGATAAAACTCAAAAAGAAAGCATCTGAATTTGTTAATTAGGCTTATGTTCGTATTAACTCTTTCTGATTTTCCCCTTATCATAACTTCACTGCTTTGCAAAGATTTTCAAAAATTGCACAATAGAGATATTTCAGGATTTTCTACCACTAAGTTAACTGTTTTATGGAATTATTATTGTCAATCATTCTGAATTGGCGTAGTGTTGTTGCCAGCAATATTAAAAGGAAACTTATTAGACAAGAGGGTATTGTACCCTGCCATAGGTAGCTTTTTTTGTCAACCGAGTTAGTCTACCAGGCCCCCAATACCAAGCAAATGATGTACCACTGTCGTAATGTTGGCTGCGGGGCACTCCACCTGTGCCACTTAGGGGGGGGGGTCGCGATAAGATAATACCCCGCTCTGTCTCTCGCTCAATTTATTGTAAACCCAACAAACAAAAGGACTAAATGGCTACCGCAACAACTTCAGACTCTGCTGCTGGAGGAGGAACCACCACTCAGGCCTTGACGGCCAAACCGAAGAAAATTAATTCGAAGATAATCCTAGGTGAATTACAAAAGGTATATACGAGCTTGTGCCCGAGGGGTTGCTCCACACTACCCGTCTCCGCCTTCAAGAGTTACCTATCCGACACGCAAAGGGTTGTCACCCACGATGCGCCTTCCGCAGATGAGCAAGCGAAGGAAACCAGGGTGCAAAAATGGGCGCACAAGGTCTTCGGCCACGCTTCCCAAGCCGCGTCGGCTGAGAAGTTGTTGAGTGGTGGTCAGGATATTACGTTCGATGAGTTTGTTTCTTATCATGCTGCTCCTGCGAATTCGGTTCTGGCAGTAGCAGATCCCAGGAAGGATTGGAGTAGGCCTTTGAATGAGTATTTCATTTCCAGCTCGCATAATACATACCTCACTGGTCACCAACTTTACGGGTCCTCGACAACCGAGGGGTACATCAACGTTCTGCGTCGGGGGTGCAGATGTATTGAGATTGATGTTTGGGATGGGGATGATGGAGAGCCAGAGGTGTTCCATGGGTACACACTCACCAAGGAGATTTCTTTTAAAGATGTTTGCAAGGCCGTTGCGAAGCATGCGTTCTCCGACGAAGGTAGCTTGGGGCAGGGAGGTGCTGGAGAGGGGCCTGTGATCATCAGTCTGGAGTGCCATGCGGGGCCTAAACAGCAAGAGAAGATTGTGAAAATCATGAGGGAGCAGTGGGGTGATATGCTGGTTCAGGGTATTGAGCCCGAGGATGTGGAAAACCTCCCGAGCCCGTTGGAGTTGAGGAGGAAGATTCTTGTCAAGGTATACTTTGCTCCCCCACTCGCATCAAAGTTAAACTAACCCCCTAGGCAAAATATCTCCCACCACCACCAAAAGCCCCACCTATCGACACAACCGCACCAAGAGACCCACCTCCAGCAGTTGCAGGTTCTTCATCATCAGATTCATCGGACTCTGAGCTGGAGGAAATGGCCAAAAAGGCCAACAAACAGAAGCCCCCGAAGGCAAAGGTTACCCGAGCACTGGCAGCACTCGGAGTATACTGTTCATCTCACCATTTCCCAGCTCATGCAGCCCAACCCTTCACTGATGAGCCCACCTCCAAGATCCCAAACCATGTCTACAGCTTTTCAGAAAAAGTATTCGCGAACCTCCACGCCCAGCACGCAGAGTCCATTTTTCACCACAACAAAAACTACCTGATGCGAGTCTACCCCTTTGGCCTCCGTTTTTCGTCCTCAAACGCGGACCCTACCGAATTCTGGCACCGCGGAGTGCAGCTCGTAGCGCTCAATTGGCAAAAGTGTGATGAAGGAATGATGTTGAACGAGGGCATGTTCGCCGGAGAAGGCGGATACGTGCTAAAGCCCGAAAGCTACCGACCCGGGGGTATAGGAATCCACGAGGAGAAGAAGAGCCTAGACCTTACTGTCCAAGTCATCGCTGCCGCCAACATCCCGTTGCCTGAAAAGAGCGATTCCCCAAAGAGATTTGAACCGTACGTTAAGATAGAGGTGCACACTGAGGCAGCCACCGGACTGAAGAAGAAAACTAAGGCTAAGCGGGGGATTGAATGCACATGGAATGAGAAGTTGGAATTTAAGGGTATCGCGGGGATAGTTGACAAGTTGACATTCGTTAGGTAGAAATCCCCTCCCTTTATCTTCTTTGTAGATGCTTACTCCATAATAATAGGTTCAAAATCCACGATGAGGAGTTTGGAAGGGATGACCTGGCAGCATGGGCTTGTATCCGTCTTGATAGACTACAGGAGGGCTATCGCCTTGTGAACCTTATCAACAACGAAGGTGATCCTTCCGATGGGCTTATCCTGGTCAAGATTTCAAAGAGGGTTTATTAGCGTTGTAGAGTGGATCCCACTTCGCTTTTTCCTGGAACTCTAATAAAGCCTGAAGCGAATACCATCATATCACCACGCGAGTGAACGATTATGAAACCAATTGTCCTCCCACTTCTCCTACGCAGTGCTTAGATAGGCGTAGAGTTGCTCTTTGGAATTCATCGTTGCCGTCCATATTGCCACTCGATACCCATGTTAATAGGTAAAAAGGCGGAATAATTACTATGCTTGCTTCCACCCGTAGTTGAATTAGAGGTGTCGCATAAAGGGCTTCGTTCCAAGGATGGCTATGAAATTGACCAGAATGAAATGTAAAAAAAATAGTAAAAAAGTCTTCCGTCGCCGGGAATTGAACCCGGATCTAGCCGGAGCATGCTCATGAGAGCGGCTGATGCTAACCATTACACCACGACGGATCAAGTTGATAAGGGAAGATCTAATTGCATACTTATGCAAACAACCATGACGCGGGAGGAAACGTTACCGTAAAAACTCAAATAAAAGGAAAATGTGCTAGGGCGTTGGAATTTCCCTTCTCAGCTACGCGAGGGGAAAACACAGCAAACTCAGCCTTCAGTTGAGACAAATCAAAAGAAATATACACCACGCCTTCCTAGGGGAGGCAACTACAACGTCCTACATAGCACATTTTTCTTCTATTTGAGTTTTTACGGTAATAGATCGTGATAATGATTAACTAAGAGAGCTGGATGGGATTTGTTGCCTTTAGAATAAACTATTAGTGAATGCCATCTATTGTCTAAAGTTGCTTGGTTAGCAATGATCAAGGATAATAGGCTGGAGAAGGTTGACTTTGAAAAAGATGGGCATATTAAGCAAGTTTGACAGAATACTTGGAAAATGGCTAGGCAAGGGCAAAGTTAGTATTAGGTAGGATGAGTGATCATAAGCAGAAGTAGTGGGCTTGATAATACGATCTATAACCCAATAGAGAAAAGGAAAAGAGAGAAGAATAGCTTGTTTAATATACTTGAAATACTCGTGGGGAGAATAAGTCCTAGACAGCTGGCTCAACCGCAATTCCCCACAACACTCAGCCCTCACAATACCGTAAGAACCGGGATAATTGAACTTCACGCTAGGGCGTCGGAGTCGCCTTTGCTGGTAAGGACTGGCACTCTCTCCTTTTTTTTGGTCTTAAGTTGGGGCTGAGGGGGTTAGTTTTCGCTGTGGGATCCCCTCACATCCAAGAGAGGGAATTTCGGACGTCTTAGCGCGGGGTTCAATTGTTCTATGATAGTTCTTACGGTACCACAATAGCTCAAGTTAATGCCGCTGGACTCGGTGGTGGTGGAAGAGTTGCTTGATGTATTTCCTAGTTAGGGCCGAGGCTTATATAGAGAAATACGTGACCACAGGTCCTACTACCGGTACTAGATCACTCCACCCCAACACACTTATGGTAATTGTAATCAACGGAGCAGTCCGTCCGGTTCTTGTCCCAACCTACACTACGACTCACCACCAAGGACTCTGGCCCCACCGTCCCCCCGGGGGAAAATGTCTCATTCTAGCCCTCCTAGGTATTGAAAGTCACCAGAGATCACCCACCCGTTTCCTATAGTTCCCGCACTCCTCATTTTTATGCATCTGTATTATGTTTACTACCTTATTGCTTCCTTCTCCTTTGGTATTCTTCCTTGCCAGTCACTTTCTTTTCCCTTCTGCCGTAACTTGGTTCCGATCGATGGAGACGGAGAGGGAAATGCAAATTCGCGGTTATCACGGGTGCTGGGGTTGTAGTATTACAATGATTGATCGCGTGGAAGACTTCAAGTTTCCTTATAGTAGGTTCTTGCGCACGAGAAGCGATCAAAAATCACAAGAGCAGATTTCGCGCCTCACGGGTATTTTCGGGGTCTCCCATATTTCCGATGTATTTTTGACTTTGGCCAACCATGGGATATTGGGAGGGGCACTATCCATATAAGGGCCCATTCCCTCCAGTGGTTAGAATAGAATGGCGCACTTCTTTTATTACTTCTGCATAGCACATGAAGTTATTGAATGGCACAATTTTTTTTATCCGGCAGTGCCCCGCAGTCCCCCATAGTCACCGACACCAATTTGTCTTAAGTTATAGGTCCCGTCGCCCTTAGCAATGGCCGATACCCCGAGGTTTCCAGGATGAGAGCGGACCCTGTTTTGCCGTCCTGTCCCGTTCAGGGCTCTTGGAAGTCGCCCCTTCGGCCCTACGGGGCCCCGGACCAATCACTATTGTGGTTATCGTCGTATCATAGTTGATTTTACGGGGGATCGTGACTGCACTCGTTGCCTCAGGGCTTATTCTCATCACGAGTGAGAAAAAGGAATAATATGGGTTATTAATGAATCTTTTAAGAAAACTCTATCCTATTATAGTAGAAATAGTTAACTAGGAGCTAAAATAAAAGTACAGGGAATTAAGAACAGAATATTTAGTATATGAGATAGGTATTCTCGAATAGAACTATATAGAAGAGAGAAAGTGATTTGAACAGATTCAATAAAACTACAAATGAGATGTGTTTGCTTTTTTTTGTTAAGTCCATGGATTGATTTAGGTACAAGACCGGGGCTCATCCGCATTCAACCTGGGTTATGGCGTAAAGGACCAAAGCACTAACAAAAGAAACGCATCCCATCTCTGTCCAATGCCCCCAATCCCACAGTCCCTCTGGTCCGGGACCAACCGCACATCCTCCCTCACAATTAAGAAAGGCAGGCAGAAGAGAAAGCACCACCAGAAGACACCAACAACAAAGGAAAGAAACATAACCCTATTTTCATCGCCCCGGTCGTAGGGATAACAGAGCAGACCCTTGTCTTGTTTTAAGGACCAAGAAACCCTCAATTTTCGTAGTAGACGCCAGCCCTAAAGTACTAGCCTTCGAAGAGATGTCTTCAACCCAACACATAAGCCTAGTAGTGTAGACTCGGAATGAAATGTGTTTGCGTTAGAATACCAATTATACTTTAGCCCTAGTCAAAAATGTCGAAATTATTTGACCAGTTTTAATACAAAGTATGAGTAAGGGAGGTTTTCCAATCCTACTTACTTCAACTTATCACTAATTTCTAATAATTTAACACTAAGTACATCAGCTTGAGATCCCACCGCCTAGCAGAAAACACTTTAGTATGATGTTCCGAGAAAGCACACACACGGGCCTTGAGGAAAAGGGCTCAATTTTCTCCCTCTTGCCCCGGGAGCGGCGAAACCTCTGCGAAGGCCGACCCTCCAAACCCAACTTTGAGGGAAACGCCTAACACATGCCGGACCTTACCAGCAAGGCCAACTCCCACATCCAGAGTGATTTTCAGTTAATCGAATTCTTACTACACATTCTTACCGGCGAGGCCGAGCCAAGACCGTGGGTAGTGGCAACCTGAGCAATCTCCAAGCCAATCGAGGAGTAATGCTATTGGGTACTCTTTTACAGATCGGCCTACTGTTTAATTTCCCTACGTAGGTGCAAGACTTTAGCCCACCCCCCAAGCAAGTGCCTCGAGCCAGGCCCCCAATGCTCTGAGACCCTAACCAACCGCATAAGGGAAGCGCTGTTGAGTGACACGGTGGTATCCCTGCTCACTTAGTAGGATGGCGGCAACCGTAGTAACTATAGCACTGTATTACGAACAATAATCATGCCTAGTCACTCGACCAATCCCATCCATGAATGCAGGTCCCCTCAGGGAAGAGACTTTGCCCGGTGGTCCACCAATCTCCCATGTGATCAACCTGTACGAAACGTCCCATACCTCGCAGAATGGAAGCCAAGAGACTCGAGAGATGCAAGGCACTACTGTAACCTTTAACTAATTCTGCAGTGTAAGGTGATAGATATCTTGTCCCCGGAAAAGGGGTCCTAATGCCCAGACAATTTGGGACGAACTAGATGCATCAAGGTATGTTGTGCATTCCCAAAACGGTTGTTATTTTCTGTGGATCGGCATGGTGGGACACGATGTCTGCTGACGTGATACAGTCCGGGGAGACATTGGGGGGTGAAACAACCGCACGTCTAACTTAATCGAAGAATGATAAGAAAAAAGGAAACAACAAATAGAAAAGAGGACCCGATATTGACAGCCCTTCCGAGCGAGCATTAAAGATTAACCCAGTTCGGACCCTTCACTGAAGGCATCCTAGTAATTCCTCCAGCAGCATGAACTTGGCTCTTGCGGATTGAAACAATGCTGGCTCGCTCCGGGTCAAGGATGGAAAACCTCCCTAGTACCGCTCTCCTGAATCAAATGCTACAGGCCAACGAGCGGTTTTTTCTCGGCCGGGGTTTTCCTGGAAAAATCTCCTAGAAAAAAACTGAAGAAAAAAGAAAAGAAAAGGATGCAAGCAAACCCAACTATTCGGAAGAGCTGCACACCTCTAATTCCACTCCGAAATGTCTCATACTATTTTTGAGAGCTGAACCATCTATGGAAGCAAGAATCTAGAAAGAACCACCTCCCTGTAAAGCCCCAATATCCCTATCATACCACCCCCGGCACAGGCACACAAAGCACATATTGCGAAAAAAATCTAACCGTATTTACCCGGTGTATCCAAGGCGCGTAGGACCACTTGGTCTGGTGGCAGGGTTTCATTCTTAAATGCTCTTAGCTCTAAACACAACTTAACTTCGTTGCGCTTCGAGCGGGGAAAATTATTTTTGACCTCCAAGTCATTGTATATCACTCGTCCCTATCGGCTTGCAGTTCCTGAAATTCGCTTTCCCAGCAGCCCGGTTATGCACAAATTCTGGATAATACGAGGATCAATAGCCTAAAAATCGATCTCTACGTCGTACCGCGTGCGACACGACTTTGACAGGTGCTCGGTGATTAGGCCGTGGACAACCTGCACAGGGATCGGACTCCCCACCAGGTACCATCTAGGAAGCTCAGTCCTGCAGGCCACCCCCGTGGCACTCGTTTTTCTCAGACATGTCTCACTCATGCAGGCCTAACCACTACGATTACTCATCGTAGGTAAGAAGTACCGATACCCGAACAGCAGCGGGAGGTAAAGGCCAGGTTGAGGGAAGGCGAAATACCCCTGAGAGATTCCTAGAATATCCTTGGAAGGTCCCTGGTTCCCTCTCTAGATGCTTGGGTACTTGTTGCCTAAGGCGGGCCAGCCAGCAGACTCCTTACTTCGTGCTACAGTCCCACCCCGCTATGAGGAACACCAAGAATTCAGGATTTTTGTTCCTTGTAGCGAGGCTTTGGAAGAAATTCCTCACAGCGAAGACCTTTTTTATGGGAGCTGGGGTGCAATTTCCCAGGGGATTCGTTCGTAATAGCGAGGTCTCCCGCATAAAGAGTTACACTGCAGCGAGGCATCCCGCATAAAAAGTTACCTGATAGTGGGGTGCGACTGTGCGATACTAAGAAGCTTACTCTATCTACGATGCAAGGGTGGCCGGCTCCCCGCCCTCAAGGCAAAGCTCCCCTCACATAAGCCTCCCAGACCAAACACGGGGGGCTCCGACCCAGGCACAGGGCAATTAGGGGAGCTAAGAGAATTCAATATCAACCACAGAAAGTTACCGGGGGGTGATGTTTGAAAGAGGTTGGTAGAAGTTTGGAGATCTTAGTCCGGAGGGACTTAGAGAAGTATCATGGAACATCTGATTTGCTGCTTTGACAACGGCTGTTAAGTCAATGTTTATGGTTGGTTAATGGATCAAGAGGATGCTGAACATGTGGGTTTCACTCTAGTTGGTTCAGCTGTCTTCTCGATTCAGACCGATCTCCCCACGCGTAAAGGGAACTTATGCCGGCAATTTACAATTAGGATTTAACTAGCAACGGATAAGCAAATGTGGAGAAAAAAAGAAAGGGGGGAGAGGAGAGAGCCCAAAAGTGGTAAGCTTCTAGATTCACTAACGGGGAGCCTAGGCAAGGTTTAGGCTGCCTCGGACGGTACATATAGCTGGGGAAACACACGAAATGTCTCGGCTACTGTTATTTGTTTCAAAACATTCTCCCGAGTCGTCAGAATCCCGCTCGAGTTATAAAACACTAATCCGCAAGTTCCCACCTATGCGTGACCCGCCCTAGCCAGGAAGATTCGTATAGAGCACCAGGGAAGAAATAACCCCCCGGAAGAACTAGGTTTCACACAGTGCTATTATATGTGGAAACGGGGAGATTGGTATTAAATAATACTAAATGTTTCGTTCATAATCTTAGTCTTACCACAGCTGGGCGTCATCGAGCATTTGAGAGGGGACAATTTCATTGGGAGATAGCATGTGTGTTTTTTCTTTCCCCACGCAACCGCTCCAATCCCGAGATCGGAGTGGCTGAAACCTACCGACACTGGGTTTGGCACCTCCGATTTGACGGAGCACACCTCCGGCTCGGGGGCGGGTCGCTAGGGACACCATGCACAGAGCACAGAACGTGGGCTGAAGGTCAGGAAGGGGGGGGGAATGTGTGAGAAAAGTGTGCAGAACAAATAGATAAACCTCTGTGTAGAAGAAGGCAAGGCTATCGCAGTACAAGGCACATGTGCCTAGTTTCTCTCACCGCCCGCCAACCACGATACAGAGGGCGCTCTCATCCCCCTCCACCCACCCACTCACCCACACAGCACAGGCGAAGAAAGTCTGCCAAGATGTGTTATCCAATTTGCAAGCACTGTGGGCAAGACTGGCCCACCGGGGAAAGTCAGCTAAGAAGTTACAGCATTAAGAAATATGATATTCAAGATCAATCTCTGCAGGGGGAAACCTGGTAAATAGTGCCGTTTCCCGGGCACCCATTCTGCCGACACCTCACCGTTTCCTCCCTCCACCTCCCCCCCTCCCCTTTCTTTCTTGGGGGGGCGAGGTTTTCTTTTCTTTTTCCTCCTTCACCCTTCCACCCACTGGGCCTACCGAACCATAGTGGCATCCACTCATGGTGGGTCGGCAAGTGGAAAACCCACGTGGCATTTAAGCTTCCCAATTTCGACCCTTCCCACGCCCCTTGCGACGACGGGGCATTAGGCGTTGACCGAGAAAACGTGGGAAAGTTGATGTGCGATGGGGGGTGAGGAGAAAAGGATCCTAATTGTTTCCTCTGCCCCCATTGTGCGCTTTCCAGTAAATTTGCTTAGACAACCGTCATCGTCCTCATGATCTGAGGGCAAGGGTGCATTCCCACCTTGATCAAAAATGCGCTTTTGCTTTTACTTTTTTCCTCCTTCTATGATACCGTGCCAGATTGACCAAATTTCCTCCCTCCTGTTTGAGAGACCATATTATAGCCTGGAGCCCTGGTCAGACATGATCTTGTAAAAGAGAGGAAAAAGAGAGCGGAGAGCGGAGAGAGCTGAAGCCCGAAAATTTTCACGACCAGCTTTTTTCCTTTAGCTTGAGGCGTAAGCACACGCAATCTCTTTTTTTTTCTTTTTCCCCTTCTTTCCCTCAATGCTTGTGTCTTTTATCCCCGAGACCGCTACCCTGGCCTTAGATTCTCCATGCTTTTGGGCTGCACCTTTGTGACGCGGAGTCGTAGTCCGAGCAGTGCGTCTCTCAGTGCTTTTCCCACCACCGTACTCCAACCCCAAACACACCACCCTAATACTCGAGCAGAAGTAACGCCCCAAAGTCGATCATAATGGAAACAAGGACGGAACAAAACATTAATTTCTCAAGTACTAGGCTCAGTACTAGTGGTTTGAGGCAGAGCTTCTTTGCCTCCCCCCCCCACCCCGCCGGTTAGGTACGGTATGCGCATTGTGAGAATGCTGAGTTCATAGAAAGGCGGTAACCAAAATTACGAAAATCAAAGAGACAAACAATTTAGAAAATCCAACGCTTACGGAGTTAAGCTTATTCCCTTCCCTTCCTAAAACAATAAGAAATCTATCTCTATGAAGAGTTTTTTTTCCCTCCCAGTCCCACACTCCCCCATCCGGTTAAAAATAAAAGGGAATTAAGATTGGAAAGTCAAAAACGAACCACCCCAGAAAAGAGAGGAGAAATAAAGTAGAAAAACAGAAGGAAAAAACCCCAACGGGGAAAGAGAAAATAACCCGCAATAGACCCTTTACCGAACTCCCAAGCCCTCCAATCACCCCTTTTCGACCAGTCCCAATTTAAACCCCCAACCAAGCACCAGATATATGAAATAACGAAACCATCACAAGAACCGATAGAAAACACCCCCCCAAATTCGTAACCCAGAAACAAACATGACAAACTGAAGAACCGGAACCGCGACCTATTTTCAATCATGGGTGAGCTAGAGAACCTTCTATGTCATTCGAGATATCATACCCACCATCAACCACCAACTCCTAGGAAGGTGGAAATTCTGCCGCGCG
>Ga0307509_10000295_pt1 | contig 82658 bp, 126 predicted proteins | sample 10_EM_MG_FD_202245 | JGI IMG/M metagenome (GOLD analysis project Ga0307509, IMG submission 202245) | Populus trichocarpa ectomycorrhiza microbial communities from riparian zone in the Pacific Northwest, United States - 10_EM | ecosystem: Host-associated > Plants > Roots > Unclassified | place...
AAATAGATTTTAGGTGACGGAAAAGCGGACCAAAAATGTAAACATGTTTAATTTATTTTTGTAATCATTTTTGGTCTACTTAAATAGCCTGTTGCCAGCAGTGCCAGTCATTCTCTGTGGGTAAATAAATAAAATTAGAAGAAAATTTTATATCCGAAGCGTTGTGGTCACGGCAGTGTGCTGTCATTGTCACGACCTAACGCCAAGTGCCGTTCTCCTACCTACGTTCTTCGTGCACAGTCAGACCCACTAACATCATAGCAAGGCGAGATGATGACCCCCATGCGATATGTTTTTCTTGTCCTGGCCATAATTGTATGTTGAGAATCTCAAATATTTCATACTTTGGGCTAACATCTTCCCCAGATTAGCTTGCACTACATTATTAGTTTCACGAATGAAAACTACGGACGTGCAACATCTCTTTCTACGCTTAAACACCATGTAATTGGCACAGGGTCGGAATCGAAGGTTCCGCCATACAAGGTCCCCATTCCGGATGAATATCGTCTGCCCAAAAACATTAGTTCACCTATCGGACGGAAAGCAAATGCAGCCGTTGTTATGTTGGGTCAGTCTTCACGTATTTTTCATTTGTAAAATTCTTTGACCATCTTCCCTTAGCGCGGAACAGTGACTTAAACGGAGTGATTAGCAGCATGAAGCAAATGGAGGATCGCTTCAATAAAAAGTTCCAATATCCCTATATTTTCTTGAATGAGAAACCTTTCGAGGATACATTCAAAGCGTACGTGAGGCAATGTTGAAGTTCGTGGTTTATCCTAATCATCGTTGCCTGATAGTCGTGTCATCGAGCTGACAGATGCTACCGTCCAATTTGGTCTCATTCCAAACGATCATTGGGTGCAACCACCACATATCGACGAAGCCAAAGCCACAGAGTCCCGCGAGAAAATGGTGAAGGATAATGTAATTTATGGAGGTAATCCTGTTTTTTTGTTGCATATCTCGATTTTCTAAATTCTGACGGGTTGCGTGGTTGACAGGAAGTGTCCCGTACGCAGCCGTGACATATCGCAAGTGACTTATCTAACTGAACGCCATACAGATACCGGAATATGTGCCGCTTCAATTCGGGTGTATGTCCTTCATTCCCACCATCTCCATAGAAATCATGAAGGTCCATTTAGTTTTTCTATCGTCATGAACTCCTGAAGCCATTTCAATACTACTGGAGGTCAGTTCGAGGTTACACTCCTGCTCAATCCCTCGTCTGACATTTTTTCAGGGTGGAGTGAGTCCCTTCCCTCGTTGGAGTTGCAATATGGTCACCTTACCTGTGAAACTTACAGACCGGATGTCAAATTCTTCTGCGATCTCGACTATGATCCATTCCTCATCATGCAAGACCAGAATAAGATGTACGGTAGGTATTCCGCACGAATTTCTTTCGTATTTTCCTTCATCGCTTTAACAGGTTTTACTGTATCACTTTATGAATACGAAGCTACCATACCTTCTCTGTGGAAAACGGTGAAAGGTTAATTCCCAGGACTTAGGTTTTCGCTGCATGGGAACTTAAACTTCCTCCAGAATTCATTGATGCGAATCCCGGACTGGTTTCACCAGACAACGCCATGGCATTTCTCTCTGATGACGGCGGTGAATCGTATAATCGTTGCCACTGTGCGTACAACCATGCTCGATTACACTTAAAGATAACAAACTTATTGTCCAATTAGTCTGGAGTAACTTTGAGATTGGTAATCTTGACCTATGGAGGGGTGAAGCTTACTCCAAATTCTTTGATTTCCTCGACGAGAAAGGCGGCTTTTACTATGAGGTAAATGCATTAAATGTTGTTGATCTGACTAAGTTCTGAAATGCGGGCTAGCGTTGGGGCGACGCTCCTGTCCACAGCATTGGAGCTGCTTTGTTTGCGAGGAAGGATCAAATCGTAGGATCATTCGTCCGTAAATCCGTTTCCTATCGGCTAAAATACTACTTCTAGCACTTTTTCAACGATATTGGATATCGGCATGAACCATTCCAGCACTGTCCACAAGGAGAAGCGCATAAACGAGGAAAATGCTGGTGTGATAGTACACAGAACTTTGGTACGCGTTATCCTCCAACCGTTTCACTGTAAATCCAACTTACCCGCATCCTCAACCCCTCAGACTATGAATGGTACTCTTGTTTAAACCGATATGATAGATTGTTCGGTTGATGCTGTACATACACCTCCAAGATTAAGTATTCCTGTAGCTCTCTAATGGATAATTGCGAAAAATATGTTGATGTTACAAGATAGATTGGGAATAGTATTGATACTGCAATTTATGTGAGAAATATGGTAAGGAACGGGAAGTGGTCACTCACTGAATCATAAAGTCGCGTCCAATGCGAACCCAACGAGCTGTCAATGAGTCGATTAACATGATCCCCAATTAAGGCGTGCGTCAGCGTTGTCTGGAACCGATCTCGAAGCTGGTTTGCTGTTTGATCGCCCGAAACCGCAAAACAAGGAAGCATGGAGTCTAAACCTCGAGGTAAGCAATCATTCATTTGGTATATGGGATTCTGCTTGCCTTTTTGCATTAGCTCCACAAGCGCTATTGTAAGTGCCAAGTCACTAGGAGTTTAATCCAACAGAAACAAAAGCACCTACTAAGAATCCTGTCACAATGTTTCCGTGCAGCTTCAAACCCTTCACGAAATAATGTTCTGAATTCAAGAAAGGGAGCTCCAGTGACCCCTCCTAGAACCTCCACATATTCTGGCGGAAGTTTAAAGGGAGCAGCCTCGAAGCCAATGTTTCCCGGAGTGTTACTCAAGATGAACCCGAAGTCAATGTGAATTAAATGGCCATCACGGTCAATGAGAATATTGCCGTTATGTCGGTCCTTGACTTGAAGGAGGTACGTAACGATAGAGTAGCCTTTTAGATCTGTGAGTGCAATATCGAACAACAAAGAAACACACCTCGCCTGCCAACGATTTTGCGAAATTCTTTTGTGCCCTCACGAATTTCGCACACGATGGTTCTCCATAAGTCTATGGAAACGATTGTTAGGATAAGGCTAGGATAAAGGTACCAGAAAACAGACCGAGATGAAATGATCCAGTAATGTCACATGACCAAGTCTTCCACTGGCCAATCTTTTGGCGTATTCCGCCTTCTTGATTGAATGTATCGATACAGCGTCTGTAATCGTTTCGACGAGTCCCGAGGTTGACCCCGTAATTAATATACGGAAACTAGGCGAAATCATAGAGTATACATTCAAATCACTGGAAGATGAGAAGCGTACTATTTCACCCAACATGCGCACTTCTCTTCTGTCCAAATCCCTTGAAATTCGCGGATGAGTTGAACAGCAAGTTGTTCCTGACGCAGGTCGCCACCAGTTTTAACAATTACGGAAACACAATCCCAGTTGGCTGGGTGGGGATGAGCTGTCGAACAGTGGTGAGGCAAACAAAAACTTACCAAAATGGCCATAAGGAGAGCCATGGCGTATCCGACTCTGCAGAGAAATGGTCGGTATGAAAATCAAGATAGTATTAAAAGATAACAAACTTTTTTCGTGGCCCAAGATTCACTGAAGACCACTGCGGACGGATCGACCCTGTTGAGTTCGCGACGAATAATTCCTTCGTCTTCAGCCGACTTGCTGCTTCCACTGATAATGCTATTCCGTATAATAATGTCGCCTTCACTGCCTTTCATACGTTCCATTCGTTCTTCTTCGAGAGAAAGCATTTCCTTCATGATACGATCGCGAATAGCCGAGGCCTCTGCACGTGGCAGCCTCATTCGACTTGACATTGGCTGCGAAACTTCTGAGGAGCCTTGGTGTCGGCCTGAAGGCGGTTTAACTGGTCATCCGTTAAAAGGCTATAGTCGCCACTCACCAGAGCGGTCTAGTATATTGTCTGAACGTACAGAACTGTTGATCTTCCCAGTCACAGGCTCCCGCCCTTGATCTGCATTTAATTGTGCAAGCATGATAGCCGCAGTACGCATTCGTTCGGAATACTCGTCGAGAGAAAGGATACGGGAGGCTTCGCTTTCGTTTGTGGAAAGCTGGGATGGGGATGGAGACAATGACTTTGTTTTACTGAGCGATGGCGAGTGAAAATGCGGAATGGATGCTTTTGGGTCTTCTAAAGGAAGTAGAGGCGAAGAGCGAGCCCAAGTGGCCATATCAAGTTCCCTATTTTTGGGTGTGGGCGGCAAAACGATAGAGTCTTCGATGTCAAACACTCGAGATCGAAGAGGCTGGTCATCCCCAAAAAGCTGCTCTACAAGATCTATTTCCTCTTCGTCATTGGAGAAAGTGCTGGAGGACGCGGTATTTGGAAAACCTTCTGGGAAAAGAGAGGATTGTGGCATCGAAGAGAATGGTGTTCTCATGGGTGGTTCAGAATCCGTCGCATTTTCCTTCCGCATAGAATTCGCAAGGCCGAAATCCTGCCAACCGCCCCTCTGTCCTACTGCCTTCGTTACCACTTTCCTCAAAACCTCTTTGTTGGCTCTCTTTCCGGGATCGAAATCCAGGTCTTCGCCGAGGATTTCAATAAGGAGTAAATAGGGAGCACGCTCCGCTGAGTTGAGTACGACGGCCTCTCCAGGGGGGATGCGGACGATTCGATGATGCCTTGAAAGACCATGCTGAATGGTGTCCGCTGTGGAACACCACATTGGCATACACACCTGACTAAATAAACAAGGATAGGGGAGGTGAGGAAGACGGGGATCCATACCTCAGCCGGAAGTTTGTGGTTGAGCGCGGTCAGCTCTGCTCGAAGTGCAGACACACGCGCGGGCTTAGGTACGATAACTAGGCGGTTGCATATATTCTCAAGGCTGAGTAAAAATTGAACCTTTTTGGATTTCAAAACTATAGAGTTGAAGAATGAGCGATGAACTAACCTCGGACAAGAAATAATGGCCCCGGAGGAGATGCATCTGAGATTGATTGTCATATTTTTCCAGAAGTGTATCAACTTGGTTTACGGTGGCAGACCGTGGTGCTGTTCTGGAGGAGATCAGGGATGGTGAGGATTGAAAGGGCATAGCTCCGCTTTCTGAGTCAAGTTGGCCCAATGGGTCTTCGGATAGCCTGGATTTTCGTATGGTTTGCAGGTGGAGAGGGAGGGCGGGAAGGGTTTGGGCACCGAAGGTCCGGCGGCGAGTAATCAGGGCATGGATCTGTTTTGGTGTTTCAGGTGGTAGATTTATTGGGGGCATTTCTTCTTCGAGGCTAGAGGGGCTATCGCTATCGTCGGTCTCATCTTGAGTAGATTGGGCTGAAAGCGTATGAGAAGGCGCGTCTTCATGATCTACTTGAAATGTCCGCAAACTATCTCCCTCTTCATCCGCCCGCCCTTGCTCTATGGCGACTTGTCCTGTAACCTCTGCGAGCTTTGGCATCGCCAGTGCACCGGCAAGGAGAATACCAAGGCCAACAAAAACAGGTTCTGCATGGTGCTTCACCTTACGGCGACGTGAATAAGCTGGAAGGTTGAACCCGGGATAGGGAGATGACGAGGGAAGGAGTTGATCCCCAAAAACAATTTCATGACACTGATGGAGAACACGTTGGCATATAACGAATGATGGAGAGTCGCAATGTGTGGAAAGGTCATTAAGGTTTGCTTGCATAAACCACAGAGTCTGAGGGACCAAATTAGGGACACTAAAAGGGAGAGTGGGACGGCGAAACTGACGATCAAAGCAATGTGGGTGGAACGCTGGGCAATCTCAACGACAAAACATTCCAATGCGCGGGATTTTGTGGGTCTAGTTACGAGAAGATGGCTTTGGAGATATGGTTAAGACGTGTGCTTCTGATGGAGATGGAGTGGCGTTCACCAGATAAATCCCCACACATCGCGCAATTCGTGGATGTCAAGTTCACGGAGTCTGCGGGTTAGATAGTAGGTGATGCCTATGTTGTCGATATAAAGGAGAAGATACTTGAGGGCGACATGAACGGAAAAGAAGGAGGAAGAGAGGAAAAGACGGAGAAGGAGAGCATGAGAGGACATCACGTCGTCCTTGCACTCGACTTTGCCACAAAATATGCCAAACCACGTGACCCGACTCATAAAGGTTTGACCAGCACATCCGAACACAGTGCCAGCAATGAAATCCGTCTTCTTTGCCGGACTCTGTGTCCTCTCCTCCGTCTTCGCTGCAACTCCGCAGCAACAACTCGTTCAGCTCGCCTCGGCTGGAAATGGTGTCATCAGGCTCACTCCCGATACCTTTAACCTCCTTACATCCCCACGCCGCACTTGGTCGGCTACCATCCAACTCACCGCTTTGGACAAAAGGCGCAGGTGCAATCCTTGCAAGTGGGTCTTTCACATATATGTTCAGTAGCATTTTAGTTCAGCTATCAACAGAGAATTTGATCCATCTTGGAATGCCGTCGGGAAGGCCTGGACGTACATCTCACCAGACATGAGAAATGAACACTTTTTTGCTACCTTGGACTTTGACGAAGGAACCTCAATCTTCCAACAGGTCCGTCCCCTCAGACCCTGAGTCTAACCTACCAAAGCCTCACATTCTTTGCTCTCCGCAGCTTGGGATAGCTTCAGCCCCAGTTGTCTTTCAATATCCTCCGGCAGCAGGCCCTAGGAAGCCATCCAGTGGGAATACCTCCCCAGTAAAATATGACTTCTCTGAGTGAGTGTCCAATGCTCACAGCCACATTTCATCTTTTGACATGTGTATCAATAGAGGATTTGAAGCTGGTCCACTTGCTGCTTTTGTGTCAAGGTTCACTCCTGTCGCCGTTCCTTACAAAGACCCCGTCGACTGGGTTCGTTGGATCACTATTGCCAGTGGCCTTCTTGGATCTCTCCTCTTCCTCAAATTTATTTCTCCAATCGTGCAAAATAAATGGTCATGGGCAACCGTAACGATCATTACCTCCCTTGTCATGACTTCTGGTTACATGTTCACTCGAATTCGAAATGTACCATACAATGGCGGAGACGGCAACTGGATAGCTGCTGGGTATCAGAACCAATTTGGACAAGAAGTTCAAGTAGTTTCCTTCATCTGTAGGTGGTCACCAATCATTCACTTCTTACTCTGCTAACCGCAGTTTGAAGACGGACTTTTGTCGTTTGCGTTCCTTATGTTGATTCTGGTTGTTCCGTTTCAATCGTCACCCCAAAGACAACGCCTCCAAGTGTACTTGTGGACTGGCGTCATCATGATCATTTACTCCGTTTTGGTTTCCCTTTTCAGAGTAAAGAACAAAGGTAAAGCAGACTTCCCTGGCTCCAAAATTGGGCTAATCTATTCCATTTCTTCAGGATACCCCTTCAAATTATTCTTGTAGATAACGAGGCGAGATCGAGCCTAAGTCCCACAATGTATGATGTAGATTCTTTAGGAATAAGTATAGAAATTCCACAGGTGACACATCTACAAAGATGAGGACAGCTGCGGTTCGTGTTCATGAAGCTCCACCCGACTCTTGTTGGAAAACGTCAACATAGCGACTACGGATATTACGCTTTGTAGCCTGTGATTTAGGTCTCACAGGGGGCAGTGGTCCCGATGGATTCAGCCTTGTTCCCGTTGGTGTACTTGGAGCAGATTCAATCGGAGGTGCAAGGTTTGATCGGATACGCATTGGGACCTTGGTTGGCGGTTCTGTCGTCAAGTCAATGGCCGATGCCGAACGGAGTGGCGGTCCCGATTGAGGTGGAGGCTTGGGACCACTCATCCCAGGTGAAGCTGTTTGCGCTCTTAAAGGTGGTAGTGGTGGTGCTGCAGGTTTGGGGGGTTCCTCATTCCCAACCTATACTTTTTGCTTAGCGCACTGCCATGACTTTGGAAGATCACTGAATTACCTTTCTATTTACCCATCTCTTTTGTTCCTTGTCGTAGTAGAATGCTGAGTCTTCACCTAGACTAGCTTTGATCGGTCCAGGTGTTGTTGAATCACTTCTTTTCCACCATCGACCAAGCCACGAACCGCCACCCGCCGCTGGTGGTTCTACGGGGTGAACAAAGCATCTCAGAGCATGCTTCAGACACTGAGATAGTCTCAAATGAACTTACCAGCCTTCTTCTCAGGTTGAGGGGCTTCCTCCCTGACTGGAGCCTGCTTGTTTGTTGCGTCTGGGCTTCTTTCCTGGTTTTCTGTTAGGATGCTCTTTGGTTTAGAATTTCCTAACCCAAGGTCGTCTTCATCATCAATTTCTTGAGATACAGAGCTTGGTGGTGGTGGAACATGGTTAGGTCCGATTGAAAAAGGTTGATTATCCATTAAGGATATGAACCCGTCACCGTTCCCTGGAATCGATGACTTTTCGACTTGCAAGAAAGTGGTCACGGTGGGAGTAACGACTAACTGACTATTATCATTCGATGACTCCCACCAGGACGACCCTCCGGTGGTCTCAAGTTCGTCTAGTGCTACTGCATCAGACTTGGGTGCATAAGGGCCCTCTGTGTGTGAATAGCCACTGGAGCTGAATCCACCAGGGGAAGATTGTGACGAAGCGACAGAGCTAGAGCTCTTCAAGGATGTTTGCACAGCAACTTTTTGTTGCATGTATCCCATTGCAGAAGATGATCTCTCTATCTGATGAGAATAGGGTGTTGCTGTGGCCATTGCAGAAGAAGTTCGTTGGGGAGGTGGGAACGTGAGACTAGAGGCCGGTAGCTGTGGAGACGAGCGAGCGGAGGGTGTGGTCGAAGATATTGTACTGTAATGAGCAAATGGGCCAACAAATGTTTGCTCCGATGTCTTGGTGTTATCGGCTGTTGGTGTAGAAGAATCGCTTTCGCCCGTAACTAGCTTGGTAAATCGCCCTTCAAGCCATCCACCGATAGTATCAAGGCTGGGTTTACTCAGCTTCCCCCCAATCCACGAACCAGCTTTATCACCGTGGAAGACGCCCGATAGACGTTGTTGGAGACCTTGTAGCTGCGTCAAGAAGGCGGGAGTGATATACGGCGAGCTTTGATTCAAAGAAGCTGCGATTGCGTCACAATATCTAGATAATGCTTTTAGGTCCTTGTCAAATATATGTTTTAAAAGAAATGGTACCGATTGGCAAGCTGCATGTCGCCAATTTCAGCAAGTGATACTGCCCTGATAAATCGGTAGGCCTGAAGGTGTGGCATACCATGGAATGCATCTTGTCCTTTGATAGCAGGGACAAGAGCCAGCGCAAATTCTAGAATTTCGGACAAAATTAATGAATCCATATTTTTCATGATGTCCGCTGGGTTTTTAGAACCGACTACTGTAATCTTTGCTGAGGGGCTTCCAAGGCCGCCGATTACAGAAGTTTGAGGGGAAAGCAAATAACTCCGCCATCGTAAGGACTTATCAACAAGATAGTAGAAAGAGATGCTCACCATGCATGAGCAGCTTCCACGCAGTCATTGGCAAGAAGTTGATCCCCAAGAGCAGTCAAGGCTGCCGATGTTTCTGTAATCAATGGGGATGATATAATCATCGCAGCTATTTCTGCCCATTTCGCAAGAGACTCAGGAGGGATGGTTGTGCTTGGGGGTTGCACTGAGGTGAAATTTGGAGTGCGAGGTGTCATTGAAGGAGGTGGATGACGCCCCAACCCTCTCTGTAACAGGTTGGGAGTGACCAACTCCTGGACTGAAATTTCGTGTCACTGGGGAGAATAGCTGCAAACGAAAGAGCAAGTACCTGATAAAGCCCCTTGTCCAGAAAAGAGGCTGTACGCTACTCTTAAGCTTTCTCTCCCATGCTGACGCTGATTACCTGGGGAAGTGAAAGATTCATTCCCTATATCTTCCTTCATACCCAATTCTGACCGCAAAAATTCGTTAATGACCTCTTTCCATGCCTCCTTATCGATGCTGCTGGCAATAATCATTGCGTGGGCCCATAGTTGTTCGTCCGCGGCGAACTGATAAGCTTGGCGGCGGTCGCCATGGAGGAGAAGCTCCTCGATTCTGTCCAGAGCAGAGGGTCGGAGAGTGGTGATACTAATTGGTGGTTCATCGAAAGCGCCAGGTTTGAAGGATGCTAGAAACGAGGCAATTGTGAGTGAGATCAGAAACAAACTCTGTGAATTAAACAAAGACCTTGAAACGAAGTTACATCTTGCAAAGCAGCAGAGGCCTCAAGTCTGGGGACCAATATCGAACGCACAGCAGGATCCGATGTTGTCCTGGGTTGATCATCTGGTCAACAAAACCCCTTATAAATAATTTATTTGTACTCACGTTCCCAGCAGGCGCCCATCGTTTTCGATCATTACCCCAAGTAATTTTACGAGGATGAGTTTATTTTCCGCAGCTTGCTTCTCGCCATTGACCAGATAACCTTGACCTTGGTGGATTTCACTGGCACGCTCAGAAAGGTATGAAAGCAGAGCTGTCTTCTTCGTCTTAGTTTGATTCGCAATATTCGGCCTCACGATACTTATCGAAGCCGTTCCTGGGTCAGACAACAACGGTCCAGGGTAGGAAGGCCCCGGAGAATTCATTGCTGACTCTGGAATCAATGTCTGCAATGTGCGAACCTTCAGCTCCGAGGAGGTTCTAGAAGAGAAGGCAACATCGAATCCAGCATTTAATCCTGGCATACCATAGAAGCAAGTAACCATCTTTCCTCCAAACCCGAATGTAACTACTGGTGCGCGTGCGGAGGTTCGGGATAAAGGGTCATTCGCACCAATAAGAGAGGGAGAGGGAGCATATTGGGCCACAGTGGGCTTGATTGCCACATCCTGAAGTAAAAGCTTTGACTCCGTTCGGTTCAATCCTTGGTGAGAAGAATAACCTTCATTCATCACATTCGCGGGAGGCGTGGGGATTCTAGCAGCACCAGCAGGGGCAGAAAAAGACCCATATGGTGCGATAATGTTCAAGTCGTGCCCAAGGTTATGAGATTGCTTTCTTGGCTCGTGTTGCCGCCCGTGGAACACAGATAATGGAGAGGATGTCCGGGGAATGGAATTGTTGGGGTTTTGAATGACTTTGGGAGCATAAGGGTTGAAATGCTCTTTGTTCACGGAGTGATCTCGGTTAGGAACAGGATGTAGTGCAAATGTGCTATGTTGGGATGGATGGCCATTGGTGTTATCGCTCGCAGACAGCGCGCCTACTCCAAAGGCGAGTTGTCCGTTTTGAACATGCGAAGTTTCGGTGGTTAGTACTGCTGGTGTGGTTGACTTGTTTAGGCTTGCGGAACTGGTGGTTTCTAGAGCACCGCGTGATGTTGACTCAGTAGATAGAGGAAATATTTCATGAGATGAATGGCCCTCCTGAGTGTCCAGAGAAGGCTTATTGGAGTATGCAAGGTCAGAGTTGTGGTGGAGATTTCCGACACCAAACCCAGGGTTTGTTGGTTGACATGCTGGTGGTTCTTCACCTTCAGTGGGATACATCGTTATCTCTTCTGGGTTGCTATTGGGAAAGAAATCTTGTGACTGAGATTTACCAGAATGCCACTCAACCCTGTTTGCCTGAGAGTAACCTGATTCCGCGAAATTCACATGTGGAGAGTGTTCGGCGGAAGGAGGTTGGTACTCCTTCTGGAGGGTATTGGTCTGTTTGTAATGGGGATCTGGGTAAGCGAGAGAAGGCCCAGCAGAAGATGCATAAGAATTTGTTGAGAGGGATCCTTTGTAAGCGCCGACGGGATGTGAATGACCAACACGTCGTGTTGGTTGAATGACAGGAAAAGGAGGGTCGTAGGCATTGGATATCTTGGATCTTGTAATTGATGTCACGGAGGTCTGAACAGGTTGCTTGAATTGATAGTTATTGTATCCCGTCGTGGAATGCAAGGACAGAGGTGGGCACCCGGAATCGGAAGGGGCCATTACGGGAGCCTCGGAAACGTGATAAGGCGCGTAAACGGGCGGTTTAACGTAAGGTGGATGTAACGTTGACTGCCGTGCAGGAGGATACGCATTATAACCCGTATGAGTGCTTGGTGGGGGTGGCGGATCGTATGTGCTGTATGTTGAATGCGTGGTGGCGTGAGGCAGGGCATATGGTGAATACGCTGGCTGGAGCGCTGATGGTCCTTGCGTTTGCAAATCATAGCTCCTATATGAAGGCTGCGTCGTTGGGTGGGTTTGGGAGACAGGCGCGCAATCTTCATCACTTGTACTCGGAGGAGTATCCAAAGCTAAGCTCTCTTAGGACATAACTGAAGGTAATTGCAGAGAAACTCACTGGAGGATTGCAAAGTTGAATTTGTCTTGTCCCCTTGAATCCATTGCCCTTGGTGGCTGAAATCATGAACGTGATTCGAAGCCTCGGCGACACTCTCATGCGCTCCCACTGAAGGATGTTCTGCAAGGACGGAATAATCATGTATCGCGGCGTGGGATGCAATATCATAGACTTGTTCCTCTGAGGTAAGAACGCGAGGTTCTTTGTTGAGAGGTAATGGGTCGTCAATCGAGGTGGCGTCTGTTCCCAGAGTCGCAAACAAGTCGATTTCTGAATCCCCAGAACCAAAAAGCGACGCTGCCGCTTCAACACCATTCATTTTGTAAATGCCAAGGCCCTCGACAGTTGAGAATGTATGTTGGGGAGTGTGTTAAATAGTGTCACGGTCCACTACTTGACCGATATTTGGTGTACTTTGCTTACACTAGACCTGTGACCAGTCCGAGTCGTACCAAGCATATTTTCAACCTGTGCCAATCCTGCCACGATCCCAATTTCCCTCCACTTGCACCGTGCCGTATACATACTCAGTCCCACTAATTTAGTCCCCCAAGATGTAATAATAGTAAGAATGTAAAGCAATGCAAGTTCGATATGCTAAACGTGTGAACGGTGTAGAGTAAGTTGAAAAAAGTGCAAGGATTCAAAAAGAGTTGGATTATTTAACCAAGATATTTGATCATCTATTGCACCATAAAAATAGAATGGGTTGGTAAAGTACGGACTGCGTGTGGGCGTTGTGTGAAGAAGATTTTGAAATAGGCCCTGAAAAGGAAGGAACTATGTGCAAGAGGGAGAGAGCAAATAATTAGCTACGCTTCAACATTTTTTCAACATTCGGTTCTCGAGAGGCACCCCTCCTACTGGGACTTGTTTGCCAAAATACCTATCCATTAAACGCTCCACTGAAGATGCAACCGCTCGGTCAGCAAGGTCGCACGACAATTTTACAAGAGCAACTTACTTGATACAAGTGGCCTGTAGTATGTTGTCGTGGACTTCCGCAGGATAGCAAGCATGGATTTCACATCGTTGAAGAAAAGGTCCTTTTGCTCTCCATCCACGACGGTTAAAGCTCGCTGGAGAACATAATCTAAATCGATGCCTCAGCATTGCTTTCCACGGAATGTGACCAAGAGGCTACTCACTTGCATATTGATCCTTTGCCATGATCAAAGTTGGACTTTCAGTATTGGGAGGACTAATAGCCATCATCTCGTTGATCAACATTTCTCGACTTGCGGAGTCAGTGCAGATGAGAGCCTTTTCGCAAACATTCGATGCGTATTTATGGTGGGCGAGATTAACCAAATTACCCTGTATCTGCGAAATGATGACAGCTTTATCCTCGTCATGACCCTGCTCCAGGATGAACTGGATAACATAGTTCTGAAATTGAACCCTTTATAAGTCTTGGATTTGCAGTCCATGGTAATTTAAACCTACGCCATATTGATCTTGCATAAGTTCTATGGTGTAATGTTGAATAGCCTCCAGAAGCGACCGCGAGTATTTGTCTGGAAGATGCTCTAAACACCTTTGCAATACCCGACATCCATAAGGATGGGTAGCAAGATCAAGGATGTGATCAGCAAGGACTGGAAGGAATGTGAGGCGCTCCGGCTTTACGAGTTCTACGAGCTTTTGGATAACCTAGACGTATGCCATTTATGAGACCCTTGAAACCGAGAACGCTGGCGTTTCACAAACATGGTTCCCGTGGGCATCCTTCACGCAAGTCAGGACGTGGGGCTCCAGGCGGCGGATGAAATCTGCCTGTTGGTCCCCTGAAATGTATTCAATTGCCTGTTTTCAAAGACTTTGAATTTCCGAAAGTTTAGATTGTAAAAAATAGTACCTTCTGAACGACGCGGCATCCGTAGATCTGAAGAGAGAGGTCGACAATTTGTTCATCGACAGCTTTCGCAAGAATGTCCTTTTGATTTGGGGTTCCAAATTCAAAGAATTTTTGAATGACCTAGAGGGGCCAAGGAATGTTAATGCAAAAAAAAAGCAAAACAAGATGAAATATAATTACATAGTTACCAAAAACATCCCGGATGAGGTCATCGGTTTTGTGGGGAACAATTTCTTGGAAGACCTTCTGCTTTTCATCATCTCCCACTTCTTCCAGTTGCTGCTGGATAAAGCGAGAGCCGTGTTGATCGCCACTGAATTCAATGACGTATCCGTGTATTTCCTATATGTAGATGGGCCACAAGCAACAAGAGTGGAAGCATGGATCCCCACCTTCATAGTCCAGCGTTTATCCCGGTTCGTCCTAAATTCTTCAAGCAGCGAGCTGCGAGCTGTGGGTGAGAGGTTGTTTACGCGACGAATTTGCCGAGCCCCTCCACTTGAACAAGACTGGCCGGTTTCCACCCGTGACAACTGTCGGGCTGATTTGTTTACTTTGGCTCGGGGGGAGTGATTTGCATGAAGGTGTCGAAAGAAAGGACGATGGGGAGGTCCGTCCTTCACCTGTGCATTCAAGGAAGTTCTCACGTTTCAAGAGAATAAAACGACGAAGCGATTACACGAACCTGAAAGTTGCGATCACTGGAGACAAACATGGCACTGTTTCCATGAAGCGTGGCTTGATGCATTATTGTTGGCGTAGGAACTACGTGAGGGGGAGATGCATAGAATGATCGGTGTACCATTCCTGTTGGGCCGTATTCAACTGGAAGAAATCCAGATAAGTGGTGATGCTGTTGAAAGTTATGCGTAGGATTGCCCGGAGGTCCGTGAGGGAAGATATTACTGTGGGCTCCAGGGTTATTATGAGGAAAAGGATAACGGGTGCCTGGAGGCGGTCGGTAGGGGTCAAAGCCAAAGCCAAAATCTCTCGATGGTTCATGCGGTAGTGTTGTGAAATAATTCCTGTAGTCAGGCGTAGGATATGCATTATAGGAGTTGTGTGCTTGTGGATAAGGTGGGGCCGATGGGCTGTTCAAAAAGTGGGGTGGGACTTGGCGTGCAATCTGGCCTATAAATCTTTCTGCTTCCATCGGCGCGACGTTCAAAGCTCGTTGAAACCCGCTCGGGGGTGAGGTTATCGGGGCTTGGAGAGACTCGAAGTAGCCATTATGAGATGGAACGGGAGACTGAATAGGATATAAGTTTGACAACAAGGGTCCTCCTGGTGGAGACGAAGCGTGTCTTATATCTGGAAATTTTGGGCTGGGATTTATTGTAGGTGAAGCAGCGAGCCATGGAGTTCCGGGCGGTACTCTTTCATTCTGAATTATGGATCAGCAATGAAGGACCGGGATGAGGCAATGTTACTTACAGAAACACTGGGTAGCGACTGTTCCGGTCTCGAATGAAGAATCTGTGGGTGCATATTCTTTTGCAAGGTTTCAGTATTCCCGACTACGACCAAACCTGAAGGTCAAGTTGTACCTGGTTTGGGATTAAATTTGCTATCACCCACCCGTCGTCTGCGAGCTGAAGAACGGTATCAGAGTTTTGTGACTCTATCCTTGCATTCCCAAGGGAACGAAAGGGAATGACCATGCTATTTCCAATTCGTGGTGGCAAGATCTTCGAATCCAAGTGGTATTATTAGGGTCAACTTGAATCTAGATATTTAAACAGGTTAGTTTTAACTGGTTCATATTTAAATAAATTCAAAGTTCAGAAGGTAACCTCAAATTCGACGACGCGACTCACTATGTTGCTTGGTAGGATAGTGGGCTAGGTCAAAATGAGTACCTGTGTAAAAGACAAGTTGTGGTTATGCGTGGGGCAGAAATTAGGCTGATGGAATGGAAGAAAAAGAGAACGAGAAAACGATGGACCCTTAGAATTGGCCATTCAGGCCTGGGACACCCCACAGACTAACAGAGAAATGGAGGGAGAGCACCGAACGCGGAATTAAATGAGTTAAATGGAGGCAATATGGCAATATGTCACACAATCATTATCCGCGTTTCAAAAAGATCAGATTTGGGATAGCTCACCCCCGTTCTGTCCTGATTTGGATGCAGCCAGGTCCCCGCCGAATCCAGATGTTGGGGAAAGTGTTGTGTAACCCAAACTTAATGTTTTGATTGCGTGAGCTGGCGCTTCTCCAGCGTCGATCAAGTTCGTCATGAGGAGTCAATATGTCCTCCGACCGTGCGTGTCCGAGAAATGCGATGTATTTCTAGTGGAGAAGTAGAAAAAAATGCTATGCAAAATACAAGTGTGGAAATTCCGAATTGGCAGTGAAAATTATGAATTTAACGAGAATTGAAAAACCATGACGCCCGTTTCGCTAATGGGCCGAGCAGGGCAAGGGTCGTTAGTGATGGACAAGAAGAATGCCAGGAACCAAACTCACCTGATCTGCAAGTAAACAGAACACGTGGTATTCCGGTGAATAAAAATGGTTCTAAAAGAGCGAAAAATGGCCTACGTACCCCGCTTCTTCGTTCTGAAGCCTAACAAGGGGGCTTGCCGACGGTCCGCCACTAGCTGTAGCGATGGGACCAGAATTATTGGCACCTCCACCTCCACGTAAGGGTTTGGCGATTCGACCGAAATTCAGTGTTGACGATGTGACAGATTTTTGAGCTACAGTGAATTCAGATTCAGCTTCTGTCAGGAATTCAATGCTTACCTCGAGCCTGATCTAAACGCTCTTTGACGGCTTGCAACTGGGTTTCGAACTTTTGATTCTGGATAGAAAGCCGTCGATCTGCATCCTGGAGGAGAGCCTCAAGATTCTGTATCCGCTCGTTACGGGCCAACAGCTTGCGTTCCGCAATTCCTGCCTCTTTCTTCAAGGTCGAATTTTGATCAACGAGCTAGTTGGGGTTTAGAATACAGCTCCAAGGACAAGAAATAAGATTACCTGTTTCTGGACGAGAGTGAGCTGTTCCAAGTTACGCTCGAGGAAGGCCATTTTCTTCTGTTGTGCTTTATTGTTGCTATTGCGTATCACGTTGCTGTATTGTTCCTTCATCTCATCTAACTGAATCTCCAGTTCTACGACCTAACAAACAAAGCTCTTCATCAATAAAAATATTCCGACTTGTGTGAACTACCTTTTCGCATCGGTTCTGCAAATCCCGCATAAGCGACTTCTTGACACCATCGAACTCCGCAAGTTGAACGTTAATAGCCTTTCGGGTGCGCTCAAGATCTTGTGCACTTTCTGCAAGATTCTTTCCACCTTCGATACCGGCCGAGGTAACAGCGAAGGCACGCTGGTCAACGATGGTTGTGAGTACATCAATTGTTCTGCAGCCACAGAGTCTGACCTTGAGCTCCTCGTTGACGCTTTTCAAACTGTCAATAGAGGCATTGAGGCTGCGAACCTCGTTATTCCTAACTTCGAGTTGTTGCTTCAGGTCTGTAACTTCGCTCAAAAGGGCGTCACGCTTGGTGGCGTATTGTATCTCCAGCTTATTCTTGAAAGAAGTATGAGAATGTAACCTTAATTGATAGCTATGCAACTAACCTTGAGATCTGCCATTAAATCGGCTACGTCGACGTTGTTTACCTCTTCCTCGTGTATTGTTTTCTCTGCTCACAAAACGGCTATGAAGGAGGAACGCACTTGCAGAAAGGTTGTATACTGCACCTAATAATTCTTCGTACTCCATCTCTAATGCTGTTACGCGGGCTTCAAGTTCATCTCTCCGGCGTGTAATCATGTCATTTTCTTCATGTGCTTGCCTTAGTCGTTCTACAGTTTCTCTTGCAGATGTTTGCCCTTCGGAAAGTTGCCTCCTTATGGCTGTAAGGTCCTCGGATGACAGCACCTCAAGGGCGTCTTGGTCCATGTTGTCTAATTTGGAAAGAAGGTGGCGTAATTGTTCGTCCTTCTCAGAGAAAGCGCCTTGCTGTTCCCATAGTATAAAAAAAATTAGAATTACGATTGGACGCCAGAGGCATTATAAACTCACGGTATCAAACTTGGCCATCATCATAGCCATCTTCTCCTGTTTACGTTTCTCCTTCTCTCCGGCAGACGCATCTTTCTGGGCGGTTTTCAAGTCGGATATTTGTTTCTTTAGCTCTTCTAACTCGGCTTTTGCGTCTTGGTTTTGTTCTTTGAGAATATCAACAGTGATGATCCCCTCCTTATTGTCGTAGTCCAATCTCTCAACCTGAAGCCTGAGTTCGTTCAGCTGGCTCGACATAGCCTTATTTTCCTGCAGGTGATTAAGGGAGCGGTTTAAGTAACAATTCCAAAAGTGAATATAGAACAAACCTTGCTAACTGAAGCCTCCTGTTCCTTCAAATAAGCTAATTCTTCCCTCAGCTCCTTTACCAACCTCTCAGCCGCTGAGAGTGTAGACTCTTTCTCAGCAAGAGCGTCGCTCAACTCGTTCTCGCGTCGCAAGAAATCTTCCCTTTCATCCTTGTCCAGCCCGACCACTGTAGGTGTTTGGGGTCGAGATTCGAGGTCGGATCTTAATCCTTCAATGTTAGGATTTACAGGGGTCATACTCCGTGAAGTTGATGCAGGGGTACTTGGTGGAGGTGATGTAGGTGGTTTCTTGGTTGTTGATGCAGTTGATGCCATGGCTGCTTTGCCAGGTAGCACCCATTCCATCTCCTCCACTGTTTCTCCCGATCGCCATCGAGCGAGCTCCGCTTCCAAGAGAGTAATGTACTTCTGATAAGATGTGTTTGCGAGCTGAGCCTTGTGTAGCAAACCTTTGAGTTCGAGTGGGGATAGTTCGGCATTGACGCGAGCAGTGTTCTTAATCGACTTCGCACGAATGCCAAAACGCAGGGTAGAGAGTGTCTCGGATTCGTTGTATGACGATGGTGAGCAATTGATGATTAACGTCGTGCGGGAATTGCCTCCCAGCGATTCTTGGAGAATACGGGTTAACTTAGAATCGCGATATGGTATATGTTTGGCCTGGAGGACAGTAGTGGTCAGCGAGAAATATTACTTAGATTGTTTGGCGGCTACAGACCTTGCTATCTGTGAGGGCATTAATGACCATACCAAGTGCTGACAGAGACTTATTGATTTTTTTGGCCTCTTCCAGGGTTTGGCCTGAAGCTCCTGTTTTCCCCACTTTCTCTGACCCAGCTAGGTCAACAAGATATAAATTACCAGTTTTTTGGGCACCAGTTTCCGTGTTCCGTTGCTGGATTGTGATCAAGAAGATGGAATGAGAGCGTGATGATTCGGCGTTCATGTCTAAGAAATATCAAGCAAACAGCTACTTCATCATGGCCAAAAACTTACTTGTTGAGCTCACCACTCTAGCTGCGCCTCCTGTCCTCATAATCTCGTACACTTCCGTCGCACTACTGACATAATAGTCCGAGAGGTTTTTCACATACACTCCTTTGGATTTCTCTTCATGTACTTGTAGATTGTCGTTCTGAGCTAAACAATAATTAATACAATGGAAATGCGAAGTAAGACCCGCATACAACGCACGAGCGAGCAAATCCCGGATTCTTTCAAGATAAATTTCCATGTACGAGACTTTAACAAGGTACTCCAAGTGGGCATCACTTTCCACTATAGACTGGAATATTTGTTCCGTGATACGCGGGATAATGCCTTTTAACTCGTCCGAGTCGATATCTGCTCCCTATAGCAAGATCGTTAGAGCTGGGAATAATCTCATGGATGTTTCGGGTACCATCATCGTAAAGGTCTTGCCACTACCAGTTTGTCCATATGCAAAGACGGTACCATTATATCCATCGAGAACATCTACGGTTGCGTCAACGAAGGTTCAAAAGGAATCGGTAATTTTGATACACACCTTTGACGATGCTGATCACAAACGAGGTCTCTCAGCACGCGTTCATTGTTGATAGATCTTTCATGAAAGGACACTCACTCCTTGACCCCGTAATCGAAGACTTCATGTTGTTTCGTTCCCATAGGAAAGACTCTATCAAAAGTAAAACCATCCTTTTCCGGGCCAGAACCAACTTGATTCGATTTGAGTTGTACTGTCTGGAGATTTTCATCGAAAGCAACTACGATGTCCCCGCCTTCACGCTGTTCAATCGCGTTTACAGGGCGAAACCTAACAAGTTATGATTAGTGATTAGTTTAATTGAGATATGGATGAGCAATGGCCCTACCGACAGACGACCTTGATGTTGGTGGAACTTGCCATGGTGGTTGGAGATCGTTGCTGACCCCACAGGGTAGATACAGTGCTGCAGACACTGGTTAAAACTGGCTCAATGCCCGCGGTTACGTTCTGCGGTTAGAAGGATTAATCAAAACAACGCGAGCACCCGCTACAGTACCGTGTCAAGCTTGAAGTAGGCCAGTAAGAGGTTGGCCTGCTGCAATGTTTGTAAACGGTGAGTATTGGTAGTCCGTCTGTTTGTGTCTGTTATACCGCCTTCTTCGTGTTTATAATGTATAATGTATTGAGTACGATACAAGAACTTTCCATCCATTGCTCCCAAGACGCTCCTTTATATTGAGCAATATCCGATCCAAAATGGCCAAATTTTGGCGCTGGGAATTCGACATACCATTTTAGTTGTCGTTCCGTCCATCTGTATAGCCGATAAAATGGGATACTTGGGACCGCCTTCTGCATGAGGGATAAGGAATCCAAGTGCCAAAAAAATGAAAATCTGTGTTACAGCCACCTGTCCAAGGTTAATAATTGTCCACCTCCCGAAGCTGGATCAAGTAGATTCCAAATATCGGGCTAGCGGTCGATGCATTGTCCGACGAGCAGTGTTTACAACTTTGCACTGGCATAAGGTTCCAGCAGTGCTGAATGGGGTAGGAAATTGATCATTCGCAAAGGGTAAAAATCAGAAATTTCATTTCTCATGTACGATTGTAGGATCGAACTTCGCTGGTGCCCCTGCAGCATAGGGATCGGACATCGCTCGATATAAAGCAGTGCCCTCTTCTTCCTGGAATCGCAATAGCGCAGGATAACGACGTATTCCGGTTCTAGAAATTATATATATAAACTCAAGCTGATCTGGATAATTTTGGAACGACTGTAATGGCATGTTCAAATCACTGAATACAAGTAGCATAGCTATATAGATTTCGAACCCGTTTCAAACCCCAATGAAAAAATTGCGACTGGGCTTGCAGTAGATGATAGATCCGTCACTCTTCATCGCTGTCTACAGATGGCGGGGCTGGGACTGGTCGACTTGATGACGCAACTGCTCGGCGTGGAGCTTCTTCGCGTTGAGCAGCATCCGCAGCATCGATCCACTCGGAATATATATCAATGGGTTCAGTCAAATCTGGGGTTTATTAAGTTTCCGGGCCAAAGCAATTCGGAACTGGACATACGATTGACCTTGCTCTGGTATCTCTGATCACAAACCCGACAGACAAGTTGCGCCACGCCTTCCTTCCTATCGAGCCTGACGGCGACAGACTTATCGTGATGACAAAATAAGCATGTGAAGGTGGTATCTGACAGGTTATCAGATTTTTTTGTGCCTTGGCGATACGTTTCTTACCAAGTGGCACTTTCTGTCTGGAGGGCCCTGGCTTTCTTGAAGATTTTTTGCGTTTCCCCATCTTTTAAGTAGTTAGAAGGCAATGAAAGAAAAGTCGGACATGATTGGAGTCAACTGAACGGGCGGTCAGGCTCACGGCGTCACGCCATCACGTGACAAACGCGTCTCTGTTGATCACACGGACATTTCGCTCTTCCAAGTCCTCCAACGATGGCTAATCGTCGACCGGCCTCTTCGCGTGCTAGGCTGAACAACACCAACACCATTGCACCACCACCACAGCAACAGCGTTCTCAGTCCGCTTTGTCAAGGCCGACATTCTCACAACGTGTTGCCACAAACCTGCAAGACTCTGGTAACGCACCTCTTACCACAAAGCGTCAAGATGACTCCGAAACACACATACAAGTCATTCTACGCTGCAGAGTGCGCTCTGAACGAGAAATACAGGCAAATTCTCCTGGGATTGTCCAGATCGAAAGTGCAAAAACCAAAGAGCTCACCATCGAAACCTCCCCTCCCATCTCAAGCCTGGGTATTGTAACGCTACCCCCGACACGGACATATCCATTCGATCTAGTTTTTGGACCAGAAGCAACTCAGAGTATGATTTACCACGACGTTGTTGGGCCCATGTTGGATGAAGTCATGATGGGATATAACTGCACTCTATTTGCATATGGTCAAACAGGAACGGGAAAAACGTAAGTGGTCACTTTTACAGACCGTTCTGCCCTTAAAGATGTTCATAGCTATACGATGCAAGGAGATCTCTCACCCACTCCAATGGGCAACCCCTCTGCCCATGCTGGAATCATTCCCCGAGTTCTTTTTCGCCTTTTCCATGAGCTAGAAAAGGCATATACCGATTTCGTTGTCAAAGTGTCCTTTATCGAACTATATAACGAAGAACTCCGGGATTTATTAGCCAGCGACCTTGCGTCGCCGACTACTTTAATGCAACCAATGGCTATGACAGCCAAGGATGCCAGGGCTGCGGAAGGAGGGTTGAAAATATTCGACGACGCTACGAAACGCGGGGTTTTTATTCAAGGTCTTGAGGAGGTTGCTGTGAAGGATTCAAAAACGGCTCTAGCTCTCCTAACCAAAGGTAGCGAACGCCGGCAGATCGCGGCTACAAAATTCAATGATCATTCGAGTCGATCTCACTCAGTCTTTTCCATTACCATCCATATCAAGGAGACCACAACTATGGGTGATGACCTGCTCAAAGTTGGGAAACTGAATCTTGTTGATTTGGCCGGATCAGAAAATATTGGGCGATCGGGCGCTGAAAACAAGAGAGCCAGAGAGGCAGGAATGATCAATCAGAGCTTACTCACGCTCGGTCGGGTGATAAATGCACTTGTGGACAAAGCTCAGCACATTCCTTACCGGTACGCGTGTCTTATGTTTTTGGTTGATCCACTTTTCAATCGACCTTTGCAGGGAATCCAAGCTGACCCGACTGCTTCAAGACTCACTTGGAGGTCGCACGAAGACCTGCATAATCGCTACAATATCACCGGCGCGATCCAACCTTGAAGAAACACTATCGACCCTCGATTATGCCCTCCGAGCAAAGTCCATTAAGAACAAGCCCGAACTTAATCAGCGAATGACACGTAATTCCTTGTTGAAGGAATACGTTGGGGAGATCGAGCGCCTAAAAGCTGACTTGCTGGCTGCAAGAGAGAAGAATGGCATCTACGTCTCCGAAGAAACCTGGAATCAACTGAACAACGAAAGCGAGCTCAAGGAAACGGAACTTCTAGAAGCCCGTAAACAGGTGGAAATTGTCGAGAATCAAATGCGAAATGTCCGCGATGAGTACGATCAAAGTATTGCCCTCCTTAAGCGAAGGGAAGAGGAACTTCACAAAACTACGACCACATTGCACACTACCGAACAGATTCTCCGCGAGTGTGAAGCAGAGCTGAAACGTATCACTGTTGCTTACGAGCAGGAGGTTATCGTGAGACAAGCGCACCAGGAAACCGAAATCACTTTGAATAGCGTTGCTATGGGTCTCAAGGATGTTGCTACACAAGGACTGCGTGACCTTGAAGGGCTGTTTGAGAAGCTTGGTGGGATTCCAATTTGTTTCTTGTCACCAACGAACAACTAAAGTGTGTACCAGATCGAAATAAGGCGCTTTACCTCTCCAATCGCCTCGTGGTTTCCGAAAACGAAAAGCTCATCTCTAAATTGACGAACATTCTCACAACGAAACTCGCCGAGTTCAGTCAATTATTGCATGACACGAGGAACAACGTAGAACAAGAAACGAAGGAATACCGATCCTCGCATGCGTTGGCGTTAGAAAACCGTGCTCAGGAAATTTCCGATCATTTCAACAAGGCCCAAGAGTTGTTCAAGAGGATTGAATGTGGTGAGGTCATCGAGGAAAATTCCATCGCCGTCCTCAAACATCAGATCGAGACCACTGGGGAAGCTTTCAATACAGAGATTTCATCGTGGGGCAATGAGCTGGCGGCCACCTGCAGTAGACTCTGCGACGACTCTGCGACGACAAATGTCGAACAGATTTCCCTTTTAGAGGAATCATTCACCACTCTATCTTCTTTCATCGAAAAGATTTCTCAGAAGATCCAAGTCTACCTCAACACAGAGCTTACAGCACTTGATAAAATCCAAGCTCTAGCAAGAAACCTGGTAGCAACGGAGATTTCATCTCTTCAGCGGCAAAATGAAATTCTGGCTAGGATGCTCGTCGAAGAGAGGAAGAACGGAGAGAAGGCAAAAAATGATTTACTCCAGCGGGTTTCGGGCCTTTTGGGTGATTTTATGCAGAAGCGAGACGACAGCCTGAAGGAGTCTATTGGGAATTTACAGCGCAGCAATAAGGAAGTTGAGGACCTTCTAAATTCAACCTATGTACAACAGGTTTCTGCTCACGACGACATGGTCAGTAGAACGAGGAAAGCTGGGCTCTATCTGGATGAAATAAATGGGCATAGATCCGATTCTAAGAAGCTCGCAGAAGAGGTGGATGTGACCCTTTCTCCCTGTTCTCGCATAATACTGATTCACAAAAATACCTAGACTGCCTCAAAGGCACGAGAACTCATGAAATCCAGCTTTGGTGGAATTGAAAAGGCTATCCTTGGATCAGTCGCGTCTCATTCAAGTTGGGTGTATCAACAAACACAAGCCGTGGAAGCATCGGCTCAGGCTGGTATGCTAATGCATTTTTCGTTTGAACCATGATGAATGATTTTTCAATTGTAGCTTTCGAAGCGCACACAAGGTTGAAGCGTGCCAGAATGGATGCTACGAGTAGTATCCGTGCTCAATTCGACACCCACCGTTCTTCCGAGCAAGGTCTGCTTATCGTCTCAGCCAAGAAAGTGGAAACGTTCACGAACAAGACACTGTCCCGCGTAAGTCGGAGTTCCACCTCGAAAGCCATTTGGGTACTCGCAAACTAACGACGATCAGTTTGGAGAACAAGCTCAAGATACACAACGTTACGAAGAAACTTCAGCGAGGAACCTGAAATCTATTGAACAAGCGGCGTATAATCTTGCGACCAAGGGAGTTAAAGACGATGTTCCAACCGGTAATACCCCCCGCAAACGCAAGTGGCAATACAACAATGAATGGTCCTTGACGAGCAGTCGAGAGGATATTTTACAGGGTTGGAAACAGCAGCGGGCGCCCACGCTTGTGAACGACTCCACGTCCCCCCCAAAGGGAAAATACCAGCTGAGCAACGCAACAACAAAGCATAATCGATCAGCATCCCCAACATTAGAAAATGCCGGAATAGCTTTGGATCCCGGCCAGTTAAATAAGGGGGGAGCCATAGGGGAAGAAATCTCCCTCGTCGAGCCTTTGGTCGATTCAAGAAAGCGAAATCATGTATCGACGACGCGATCTTCATCTCGCCGAGTCCGCTAGGGTTTTCCAAAGAATTTTCAGGTTTCGAAATATTTTATGAAATACTTTTTTTTTCGAATCATAAATAAATATTCATATGTAACCCTCCTTCCCAAATGCCAGCACGAAAGAGGGATCTTAAATTGAAGCAGGCCACACTCTGTGTTAACCCGTCTTCGTTGTCTTTTGCCGTCCCCTTAAATCGTTCACTTTCGGGGGGGGCTCGTGCAGATCCTGCCGGTTCAACGTCTATCCCCCAAACCACATTAACTCAGGTTTCTAGCAACGAAAACGATACCCCTCGAGTTTCTTCGAGAGGGTCTATCGAAAATCATGTGAATGAAAGCGGTGACGAACGTGAAGCCTTTACGATTCGATCAAATGATATATCATCAAATAATGAAGATGAAGACCAGGCGACTCCTCCACCGACTCGAAACTTAGGACATCTCCGCCGTCGTAAATCCTTGAAGGTACAATCTCTTTCGGACACTGATGAACTCGAGGGTCCACTCCGGAAGAAAGCTCGTCTTCGCCGTGGCAAGCTCTCGAATGAAGGAATTTCATCCGACGAAGATGTAGCGCAACTGGCAAATGAAGTAGACCAAGATCGTATGCTCATTCTATCTTTATAAATTCCGTTGTGTAACTTGTACCCTTCGCCATAGGGGTCTTGGATGCAAGGTTAAGAACCCGTCGCAAAACTGTGTTTCAGAAAAATTTAGAAAGACTAAAAAGTATTCGTGAACAATTCCTGTTTAACGGCAACTAATCATTGGAACAGGACGCAAACTCAAACTTGAGGATGAGGCTGACGAAACGACAAACGATGAGGAGCAGGAATCAAGCGAGCCGTTCAATGGTTCGAAACCCACGGGCGAGCACGATAATACCTCGAGTGACGAATGCAATGCTTTCATTGTTGAAGACGGCGAGGAAGTTTTCCAACTGCCTCCTCAATTTAGCATGGAAGCTCATCAAGATCTATCTCTTCAATTCAAGAAGATCTTTCAATTCTTTGTACATGTTGCTGTTCAACCACCTGCAGATCGAAATGCGTATATGGAGCGACAGATGCAAGGTCTGCCTATATTCCATGAATATGACGACCTCTCTTCTTATTTAAACACTTCCTCAGAGGAGGAATACTTCTTCATTCCGTTGCAAGTCGCACGAAGAAAGCTATCGGGGCTGAGAGATTCCTTGGTTTCTTCATCAGTTTGGAAACCAGCGTTCACAAGGAATCTCGAAAAGTATCCCGAATTTCAGCTCATTGAGCTCGATTTCGCAGTCCCTTCTTGTGATGCTTGTCATCTTGGGGGAAGGATGTCAACATTGCTCGGCCGCTTATCCGGATTTCAATACAATAAAAGCGGGTTCGAAACGGTGAGTGCAATTGATTAATACAGTACATTTTGCTGAAAAAAAGGTAGATTCCTGGTGAACCTTATGATTCTGAAGAAAGTTCCAAAGAGTTTCACCTTGGCCGGTTTTGTGCCAGGAGAACGAGGGTCTTTCATCACTTTTGTCACTGGGAGGTGAGTCGAATTCTCGATCCAGCATGCCACCTTGAACAACATTCCTTTAGTATGACTTGTTCCAGAGTGTTCTGCAAGAAATTAAGAAACTAGAGACACCTTCCTCAAGGACATTCCATCCCATAGCATTCTTCAAAGGTAAAGAACCTCCTGAAGACCTGAGTGATGCAGATGGACTGTACGATTGGCTTGACGAGAGGAAGATTATCGACCTGGAATGGCAGCGCCTGAAGAACATGATGGAGAGCGCACGACATCTGGAGCTGGGAAACAAAAAGGGTGAACTGGATGACTAGGAGTTAGGCTGCTATGGGCAACGAAATTTGGCTCGAGATCCGACAGAGGAAGAACACACGAAAGTTCTCCGAGTCTGACCTGACCTGATTGCACGAGAAACTTGTAGAATCATGATCCTCAGTCGGTTTTATAACGTCTTGGTTCGAGAATACTCGTTCCTTTCATGTGAATACTCTATTCCGGAACAGGTAGCAGAAAACATAGGATTAGGAGCTTGTTAGGAGCTGGTTACTTAGACACATCAAGCCACAGCCACGATTTCTTGATTATGTCAGCATTCATAGTGTTGCGTGATGTTTAAATACCTATCGTTCTACTATCTTCATGTCTAACCATGATAATGCGAGGGGTGAATACCTTGTGCTCAAAAATCCTATGACATATCCTCCTCCTCTTTCACGGCATTCTGCAGACTCTGACGAATCACTAAGAGCTTTGGAGCTTTCTAACGAACCAAGTTACCGACGGTGGGAAGATATCCTCACGTCAAAAATTCTTCACTAACATTTTCCAGGCCTAGATCATATTCTGTTTCTGGTTTTGATTTCCAACATGACCTAGTGTGTAGAGCAAAGCGACTACGTTTAACGTGTACCGATGTCTCCGTCGTAGCTGCCATTGAGTGCCAGTGTCACAGACCCAGGAAATATTCAAGGCGAAGGCACTGAGAAGAATATCAGCCTTATTAATGGTAAATTATCTTTTGGTATCCAATTTGGCGTTCATTTGATGTTGGAGACAGGGATTGCTTTGATTGTGGGCTTACAGGTATGCATACACAACTTACCAAGTTCATTGCTCTGATCTTTGCAACCAGATAGGCTCAGGAATTTTGTAGGAAATTTCCTGAGCTGCTGTCAAGCTCTTAACTCATTATCCTCAGTTCGTCTCCAGGTGTTGTCGTTGCCAACACGCATAGCGTGGGTGCTAGCCTTGTGGTTTGGCTGATATCTGGTCTGTTGGCATGGACGGGTGCGAGTAGTTTTGCGGAACTGGGGTCTGCCATTCCACAAAATGGAGGGGCGCAGGCGTACCTTTCATATGCCTACGGTCCTCTGGTTTCCTACCTTTTTGCATGGACTGCTATAATCGCTCTTAAACCAGGTCCGTGAACTGATAAGATTTTACTATACATCTACTATATTTTATGCAGAATAGGTGGAAATGCGGTCATTAGTCTCATTTTTGCAGAATATATGAACCGAATGTTCTGGCAAAGCACCAGCGATGAGGTATCACCAGATGCCATTCCCCAATGGGCTATCAAACTCACTGCCACAGGAGCTGTCATGCTTGTGACCATACTATGTGTCGCAGCGAAACGGCTGGGCCCTCGCGTTGCGGTAATTTTCACAACAGTGAAAGTGAGCGACCTCATTCCTATTCTGTCTTTATTTATTTATTTTTCCATTTCTTTGTTGACTTAACCGTATTTCAGGTAACCTCCCTTGTGCGCATCCCTAATTCAGCTTTCAAGAGAAAGAGACTAATTTCCTTGGAGATTCTTGTCACGATTCTAGGAATCGTCCAACTTGCACGAGGAAAAGCCTCAAGCTCACTCAAAGGACCTTTATTTGCTGGTTCAAGTACAAGTCCATCATCATATTCGTTGGCCTTGTATTCCGGGCTCTGGGCCTTTGACGGATGGGACCAAGCCAACTTTGTGGGGGGAGAAATTACCCAGCCGGAGAAAAACATACCCCGTGCAATACATTCAAGCATGGTCGTCGTCACAGTGCGTTCATTAAATTATCTCAAACGTTCTTATTTACTTGACATGGTCAGCTCCTGTTTCTTTTGGCCAATGTATCATATTTTGTCGTTCTCGAAAAGGTGCGTATTTACTCCAACGCTTTCGCACGACTTTTTTCATTCACATTCCAGGATATTGTGGGAATAAGCAACACTGTGGCCATGGATTTCGGACGAGCGTTATTTGGTCCTATCGGCGGAAGCATTTTTGCCTTCATGGTGGCCTTCTCTTGCTTCGGTGCTCTAAATGGTATGTTACGAACTACTATTTCCTGCCGCCCACTAAATGTAGTGTCCTAGGATCGTTCTTTACCTCATCCCGGCTCGTTTACGCAGCCAGCCGAGAACGTTATTTACCAGCCACATTTGGCAAACTTCATTCGACTCGGAAGACACCATTAAATGCGGCTCTTCTTCAAGCAGCTATTACCATTGCTTTCATCATGATTGGAAGCGGCTTCCGGTCTCTCATAAATTTTTCCGTGGTAGCCTCTTGGGCATTCTATTTCCTCACAGTTAGTTTCATCTGACTCGCATCTCTTGATGGACTAATCTCCGCTTTTAGGTTTTGGGACTTGTCATTTTGCGAATAAAGGAACCAATGCTTGAAAGGTTTGTATTCGTCAAATAGCCGTTCAAAATTCTTTATTCTTTTGCCTCTCTCAGACCGTACAAGACTTGGATTATCACCCCCTTGACTTTCTGTGCTGTACGTTTCTTACTATCCCCCATCCACCTCACATTTACACTGAGGCTCCAGGTTGCCTTGTTCCTCCTCTGTATGCCCATTATTGCCGCGCCAGCTGAGGCGATTGCCGTACTAGGTATGTACATCGGGTGGATATTGACTTGATGGATGCGGGAAGTGAAATTATCCAATAGGCTTTGTGCTTGCCGGAATTCCCATATACTATTTGACCCAAACTACTGAAGGAGGTCGTTCTCGCATCGCTCGTGAGTGTGTTTCTATCAGCCGCTCACTCCTGAATAAATATCGTTGCCAGTATGGTTTACAGACCGTGTTGGTCAGCTGAGGGGATGTTCGCGAACTGCTGATGGTTGGGAGGCAGTTGCTACAAGAGAAGAAACGGTAGAATTACATCATACCCACAGATAGTTAACTATCGATATCATATTTTTATGGGGGCTTGACCCTGATTCCTGCATGGCATCGATAACATGCAAGCCTTACCTACTTAGTATGGTGCCGGTCGCCTATAGGCCGCTACTTTTGTACAGCCGAAATAACTCGCTAAAAAAAAGGTATTTTTCTTATCACTGCCTCGTCGTAATAGCGGGTTCCAAGGGAAAGGAGCGATTTCGGAGACCTCTGCGCAAAGGCTCAAACTCAAGCCGGCTTCGCCGCCCGAGCCTACCTCCTTTATCATCCACGTGTCGTTCTCCACTTGGTGCTGGGGTTCCAGCGGAGGTCAGGTGGAGTTGGCCCCGGCATGTGTTTGGTAAAGGCTTCATTTGTCTCAGTTTCATCAGTCTGCTTCTTGTACTGTTACATTCACCTATTCCCATCATTTCACTTTTTTCCTTCGCCCACCCACCACTTCCCCTAGTAGATTACTTGTTGACTTACTTTAGATAGAGAGGCTCTCCTCAGGCTCCATCTTATGTTATGGCAGGTTGTTTGAATTTTTCCAAGTCACATTTTGCCATTCCAAACAGTGTGGTCGCATGCCTTGGCAAAATTTTAACAATCTGCTCTCAGTTTTGCCTCCCCGGCAAAATAATCTGGTCGCCGCAGTGTATCCCTCTAACCAAATGCTTCCTTTTCACAGTAGGAACAAAACTGTTAGAGGGATAAGCGATCTGATAAAAACTGACCAAGTTATTATGTAATTGTGACCATCTGCTCGATTTGGCCACCGTGCTAAAAAGGCAATTCGGGGTCCTAATCTAATTTAATCATGACCAAGTTGGCATAGCCAGAGTCTCAGGAAAACATCTGTGAGACGTGTATTTGCAAGGATTATCATATTTGTCATATTTCTGAGAATTTCAGGCATCTAAAGTTGCAGCAGTGAAACATTTTTATGGAGGCAAACTTTTATTCTCCGCCGATTTTGTCCACTGCACAGCCACTGTCCCAAAGTAGCGGCCTAAAGTAGGAATGCCTTTTTTTTGGCACCATAAATACTCTTGTGAATGACTTGAGCCGATGTCTCTATCGCACAGTCAAACTATCGTACGGAAAGCATGCCTTTCCTCACTTGGTGCCCACGGTTTCCATATGTCAAGTACCCGCAAAGACCTAGTCGCACCTCCAGATCCTGTCTCGCATATGCGCCCTGTTGTTTACGATGATCCTCCAAAGCTACGCCTTCCATATTTGCGACATCCGTACTCCCTCTCCGAATTCAAGGACGGAAATACAAGTGTTCTGGGAAATTACGAACTGCAGTTCCGTCTGTTGAGACAGCAACTCGATTCGTTACACCAGAATTTCTGGTTAGACGTGAGTGACCCAATATTGGCTTGTGAAAATGTTCTAACAGTTGGAAAGAGCAACGCACGCTTCCACGCTGCTAGAGAAGTTATCCTCGGCAGCCTTCCTATGTCAGCTACCCCGCGCGATAAGGAGAAGGCATTGTCTGCATTTCACAGGCAATGGGTGATGCAAGAGAAGGGCTGGACGGACAGCTACACAATGGAATGGAGGACCCGGAATTTTCAACTAATCGTCTTAGCTGCGCGATTGCAAGGCCAACAGCTGAAAGATTTTTTTGCGTCATTCTTTAAAAACTCTCGTTCGTGAGGTTGAAGGCCAGGCGACCAAAAGATAATCTCAATTATAAGTAATTGCTGTTGACATCCAAGTACCAGTCAGTTGAATTCCAGATAGCTAACTGCTATTGCCCTTCCTCCATGTTGAGCGCCTCCATTGCTCGCTCCACAATGGTAGAAACTAACTTTATGTTAGTCAAACTTGGCTCCACATCACCAAGAGTGTCTTGTTCATGGTTGTAATCCATGGTGATGGAATTTACTTGGTCCTCCGACATGCCAGGCCACCGAGACATGATCTCACTCTTTGAAGGAATCACAAGAGCCTCGCTCGGTTGAATAATTTGACCATCTTTTCTCTGCAAGACGGCGAAGATTGTAGAAAATAAAGCAGTGTCATGCAGTCGTTCTGCCAACACATGATCTGAAACGCCGTTTGTTTTCATGATATTTTCCCAGCTACATTGAAATTCAGCAGGTCCATCATAACACAAAGGACGGCAGACAGACTCATCATGTAGATAAACACGCCGCCAAACAGTCCTTAATGCGGCACCTTTTCGGGCTTCTGGTAGGTCCTAGGTCCGGCAATCAACTGAAAGAGTTGGAGATAGAAAACATTGCAACCCACTGTAGTGGATAGCAGAAGGTGTATGCTTGTTGAATAATCCTGTATGGATGTTTTATTATCCTTCAAAGTCAAGATATCCACAAGGTCTTCCGTTGATAGAGCTTTTCCTTGAAGCAATTGTCGCAGACAATCTCTAAACACCTACAGGAAATAATCAACACCGGAAGCGAAACAGACACAAGCTAGAGTAGCTGACGGAGGTAAATGCATTTTTTCCAGCAAGTTTTGCTCCTTTTGAATGCAAGATGGCATCGATTTGGGCCTCAAGAGTTTGTCGTGTACGAGTGGGAGGTGGATTGGAACGTAGTTCTTCCAAGACTCCTTCTTGAACACTAATGAAATCAAGGCCACTGTGGAATGCTGATCACAAGAGGGTTCGTGAGATAGCACATCAAATCAGAGAGGTGGAATACCATCAAGTTCCGAATCGCTTGGGATATTCGTCGCCTGCATTTCGGCCAAATACGACAATTTTCCGATGCTGAGCATAATCTATCAAATTAATTGAGAATTAAGAAACTCCAGTGTAAAAGAGTCTTACATGTTTTACCTCCAGATTTACAGCAGTCTTTGCACCTTGGAGTAACGCTGAACCCGCAGATATACAGTTTGCTGTCCCGATATCATGTATCCACGAAATGCCTATGTTGGGCCTCTTCCTGAAAAAGATGTCTAGATATTCTCTCGTTTGGGCGTCCTGTTTAAACATGGTCCGAATTTCACCTAGAACCGATGAGGACTACATGATAGTAATAAATGTCGAGTACCTACCATGTTGTGTATACCACTGGAAAAGCTCTGTTGTGAAATCGTCTTTGAATTGCCCGATATACGATTGTATTCGTTCGGCGTTGGGGTTTTCTTCAGGAGGGAAAACTGTTTCCCGGTTACAGAGAGCAACAAGACTGGTAAAATCTTGATAATGTTCTGCTAAAGAATATGCCGCCTCTTCATGACCACATGTTCCTTACAACCAGAAAAAGATGAGATCATGACAGGTTAGAGACGGTTGCTCATACGCAATGTTTCAAGGACCTCAGGTCGCAGATTTGAAAATTTTTGTTGAAGCTCTTCCTTCTCACGTTGGCCCTCATTTCCACAACTTGGTGCATGTGACGATCAGATCAGGAAGGAAATGAAACGTGAATTATGTACCTGGAAAGCCAATCCAATCTCTCCTTAATACATTCAAATAACACACCAGCGAGAGGAGGTAGCTGGGAGAGCGGTTCCTTATCCCTGACATAAGTCCTGGATCCAGCCGTAGATTCCACGCATTTACTGGTAAGATCGAATAGGGTCAATACAGTCTCGATAATGCTTGGCCTACTTGACCAGGGTTTGATCATTGGAAGTTCAATGCCATAAACAGCCAAGTTATAAGCTCGATATTTGAAAGTAGATCTCAAGACGGTCTGAGGCCCATGATCAACAAGATTTTGTATATTTTGACCGTAGACTCACCACAATGACACTGTTTGCTTCTGAAAAGAGGGAGTCCATGTTTCCCGTTGATGATTTTGAAATAGCAACGACAACGTCCGAAACCTTGCTCAACAGCTTGCCAATATCGGCGATTCGTGAACGGAAGAATATCCTCATGACATCTTCCTGAGTACTCTCTCCGATCTCTTCCATGTACTTCACGACTGCTTCCCTCAGAACACTTTGGAACGGTGAAGAACTATGAATGTCGAACTTAGGTTAGCCATTAATAATTCAAACATGAGAATTACGCACGAGAGATGTCCGTTATAATTCAACCATAGTTGATGGGACGCATAGAGCTTTTCTGCATCCATTGCCAATTGCTGGCGGCTAGACTGTGACATCTGGGTAGAAAGGGAACAGTGTGAGCATTCGAAAGACAAACTCAATTTATTGCTGACCTTCGTCAAAGCAGCGTTCTCGTTGATGAAACCGACGAGCCAGCTGAGTCTTTCTTTTCGTCCATTCAGCTGCGCTGTCATGTCAGGGTTCTGCTGAACCACTTCGGGATCTAATAAAAATTGGCATGTAGGCGATAATCCAATGGATCAAATGATTACGACTGACGAGATTTTAAAACTTCGTAACTAAGTTGTTGTGCTCCTTGCATCAAGGCCGCTGCATTGATTTCAGGAGGGAAGCTAAATCGGAGCGGATTCTAAAGGCGATAATGAGAAATATCCGAGACGTTTGTAGGGTAAATGGGAATACCAACGGAGAAGAGCCATATATAATGGCCTGCATCATGATAGATTTGATAAGGTGCATACTACCAGTCCTGCAAGATTGGGCATCAGGATAAATGATGCGTAGCGTGAACAAACGCTTACTCTTCTTTGAAATTTTTAATTTTTTCAAAATCCAAAAATATTTTCATCATAGTTGTGGCAGTCAAAATCAACGGCTGATTAATTGAGAAACCGACGCCAACGCCAAGAGTTCTGTCATTGGAGGACTTCAGCTCTAGTCGGTCCCGGTATCCCGAACCTTAAAGAAAAGGGACAAGGTAAAGCAAGGTTACTGAAAGGGAAAAAATGTGTCACCTCGAGAACAGAGAGCCACTGCATCGCCAAACTGAACAATGATAATGGACCCTTGGCAGATTAGTTGGATTCGAGGATGCACAGGAGGTCCAGGGGCACTTGTCTGGGTGGTTGAAAATAAGCAAAGAGTGTTAATAAAATATGGAATGCTGACCGTCTGATACGGAACACGACTCAATCGGTGAACTTCAAATCCAGAAATCGAGGGTTTCAGTTCTGCCAGGGCATAAAGGCGCCGTAAGTCATCATCTGTCGATTCCTGCCCCGTATATGAAACCAGAACGGCGATATTCTGGTCGCTTAAATGCCCGATCTCTTAATTGACAAATCCAGTAAACTAAGATAGACTTACTCGAATACGGCCAGGTCGGATAATTCAAGGTCGTGACATGAGTTATCAGATCCCTTGGGAGCCAGGGTTTTTTGGACCTGCTCAGATAGAAGCGGGGATAAATCAAAGTCTAAGAGATGATCTTCCCATCCTTCAGACTTCATACTCCATTGCTGAATATGGCCATTGGCAAGCGCCCACACTTCTTGATCACCACTCCCTGATTGAAGGCCAAGAGCGACAGCATGTATGTGCTTAGATTTATCTTTGCTATCACAAGAAGAGGAGGATGCTGTCGGGGAAAGGAAGGACGGGAAAAGTCGAGAAAATGAGTTGGATGGGGTAGGCCGTGCAAATCTTCGGGTTGCCAGGTGATACTTCCCACCAGTAGAGGTGAGGACGAAGCGATAGAGGCTTCCGTAAGATGTTGAGAGAATATAAGTTTGTGTCTGTCAGAAGATAGGCGGGGTTGTTCATTGATGGACAAAACAAACTCACATCAGCACGAATAAGGTTTGTAACCTCTTCATCATATTCCATATCACTTAAGTCCAACGAAGAATAATTTTCACCACCAGCTAATCCAATTCCTATGCTGTCCCAGAAGCGAACTGAACCAGCCACCGAAATCAAAATCAAACCAGGCTCGCGTGAAGAGCCTTGAGGAACAAGAGCGTGGAATGGCGGTCTTGGTGATCTAGAATTTTGAGGGGATGAAAATATATAGCATGTGGGAATTCCCTTTATTGCCTTATCACCATAATAGTAATGAAAGGGTGAACTGATAGAAGTTGGAGATCCAAACATACCTGAGAGTGTTGCCACACGAAACACGTCTGAACAGACGCAACAAGAGCAAATCCAGTTACTGTATCAATTTCCCCAGAGTATGGGTCCTTATTGAAGTCTACGACAGCAGGTGAAGTTAACCAAATATTGTCGGAAAGATTACTGCACCTGAGGTCCTGAGGACTTGCTTGACTTCTAGGGGAAGATTTGCATAAAATGAAACAGTCATCTCGTCTGTTTTCGCAAAAAGGATGTCGGCTCCCATCCTGGAGAAACTCTTGTCCGTAAAAATAGATGCTCGGTCATCCAAATCCACGACGGAATTGATGCCATCTACAAATTGGTTCAAGGTTGGAGTTTGCGCGAATCGAGGAGGCCTTTGAGATGTGGTCGGAGATTGGCCACCACGAGTCTGGAGTCTTGAGGAGCGACGAGGTGCAGGAGAAGGAGAAAATGTTGCCATAAGCACCAGTGAGGCAAGACTAGTTGGAGTCAAGGTTGAACTCGCTGCCAAACAAGGACACACCTAACCATTGACGCGGTCAATCGTCGCTTCTCACAATCCTCTACCATGGCGGCCGGACTAAGGAGTGCGTCTTATGTCTGTTCTGAATCCTCAAGTCTCTCACCATCTTCCATTCAGCTGTCATTCTTCTGTCGTTCGTCCTCGCTGTTGGTTTCTTGCTCATCATTCTTTCTTGCGCTCTATGGCAAAATTGGCTGCCGCTACTCGTTGGTATGTCCAATCCCTCCGTCCTTTAAATTTTCTGATCTCAGCATTCTAGCCTTGACATTTGTTCTCGCTCCCCTTCCCAACGCTCTCTTCGCCCACTGCGGAAGCGACGAATTATCCTCAAATTATGAAGGCTCTGCACCAGTGGACCTTGGACGTTTCATTACATCCATGTTTGTCGTAACTGGTTTCGCACTTCCAATCGTGCTTGCGCATTCGAACGTCATAGATCCGAAGGCATGTGTAATGTCAATTACAGGAGGAGGGTGGGTTACTTTTAATGTACCACATTCCTGAGAGCTCACGATATCTTAGACTCGTTTATGCGACGATTCTGGCATATTCAGCAGCCTTCAGCCAAGAAGAATCTGACTATGACTGAGACCCAATCATGTCCATGTGCTGATCACACGATTAAGTTATAACGCGAATAGTTTCCGAGTCCTGTCAAATATGATATTAAACAATATTCAACATCCAGACACCACAAATAATGCCTATTCCCTCCCTACTACTGCTGTAATGTAAGTTCGTGTTTGCCTGTTGTCCGTTTCATATGCGCCAAATCCTCGAGCTTGCGCCGATATCTCGAAACGGCCTGCTGTGAGAAAGCACAACGACGTTGTGATCTCTCGAGATTCACCGCTTTGCAAACGGCCGATGGGGAGATCTGTGAGAACACCTTCGTGCAGTACATATTCTAAAGGAGTTGTCTCCAAGTCTACGGCAAAAACAAGTGATGATGCTGATGATGGCTTGTAAGATAACACGAATTTTCCAGAATGCTCAGGTAGTTGGAACATACACGTCAAGTTCGTAACTTTCATTGTCAGCTGGACGAACTCATTGGCTTGAGGATAGAATTGTGCTCCAGGACAAGGAACCCCCTCCGACAGTTCGTGAGTTGAAAGTAAGGTCAAGGTAATGTGTGCAACCTCCTTTCTGAAGGCTTCAAGCATCTGTAGGGTCATCCTTTGTGTTCTGAAAGATAGCACCCCCGATCGTGTACCTCCAGTCTTGGAACTGATATAAGTGGAGAGTTCAGTCAATGAATTCGCATCCTTACCTCTCTCCATCGGCCACTGACACACTTAAACAACTCCTCCCGGTACCAAAATAATTCTCGCTGGGCCTTCTCTTCGCGATGCGAAAGGCTGTATTGCGCAACAACGAATTGTCTATCAGAAAGAGTTGGAATTGGTTTAGACAAGAGTTCTTCGTCGATGAATATTTTTTTGATTGCCATGACAAGACTAAAAAACGGTCAGCATCAGTAAAACGCAAGATTTATGGAAACACCCACCGTGAAACAGAGCCTGGGGGTATTGTTGTGGTAGATGATGCTATTGACTCTCCATCTTGGCTCCTTTCAAGTGTCACATCAAAGGGAGCGCCGTATGTGTTACGGACTTCAAGGGAAAAAAGACACCAATCATAATCACCAAATCTGAGAGAGCTGAACCTATCTTCACATATATTGTCAGTCCCTGTTGGCAACCTTCCATAGGAGGGGAAGTGTAAAATATCCATCTTGCTACATTCGAGCATGTGGTAAACCGTTACCGTCAACGGGTATGAGACTTGGCGAAGGTAGAAAATGTCTGTGCCCCGAAGCTGCGGGTCATGAGTATGAGCATAGGAAATGTGGATGGTTCCGTTAGTGCTACACCATGAATCAGTCTGCGATTTCCTGACAACTATATAGCGTACATACCATCCAACTTTGCCAAAGCATCCTAATGTCAACGTGAAGTTCTGGTTATGTGCAATGACTTTAACCTCATCTTGGTCCCATGAAAAGACCGGATTGTTGATAAGGCTGTTTTCTGTTTCATATGTTTCAAATACGGAGAGATTTCCTTCGGCAAGGGCCTTTTGAGCAGGTACTATGGTGGAATCTTCAAATGCGCAATGCAAGAAATCGACAGCAATGGGTGACACATTCTCCAGCGTGAGGCGGATCGTGGACCTGATTTTAATAGTTGAACAATAGTTCAAAAGTTGGATGAAGTACGTACTTTTCCCCATCATAAAGCATTAACGCACCGTGCGTAACTGAACTTCTTCGTATCCGGAGGAGAGGTTGATCGGGAACGACCTTGCACTCCAAAAATCTAAATGTAAAAGTTCCCGCAGACGATTCGGCTTTCGGTGTACTTGAGCGTTTTTGTGGCCGGCATCCTTCAAGGCCAGGATATTTCGAGCGACCGTTTTCGGAGGTGATAGTACGCCTCTTGCGCGCAAGACGTTCCTCCTCTTCGGCAGTGTAGAGAGGAAGGATATATTCTCGGGCGATGCCACCAGGCGCTTGGACAAAACAACCACGAATGACCAAGGTCCCTGTTTCTGTGGCTTGACCTGAGAGTACGACTTGATGAAGAGTACCGGCAGGGATGACAAGCTGAACCGACTTGGACTTGAACGGAACCCCAGAGGTACTAGGGAGGAGCTATTTTACTTTCGTTCAGCAAAAGTTCGCGTACGTACCTCAGAGATAGTTCTTGTAGCTCCAGGTCGAAAATATAAGGATTTTGAAGCGTAATCACGAATTCAAGAATGTCATTTTGAACAACAAGGGTATTTCCCTGGTGAAAGAATGTTTATTCATGGGAACAAATGAACAGGTTGTATGACTGACTTTCCCTGCAACAGCCTTGCGAGGATTGTAAAGAAAAGGGTCAACAATCCCTTTGATCAGAGGTTTGAGGTCATTAGCTGTATGCTGAATGGAGCGCGGCTTTTCGAGAGGAATGCGGATGGCAGGCAACCTTGATCATTTTTAGTTAAAAATTAGAAATGGTACTATGGACGTACGGTGCAATGGAAATGTTGACAATAGGCCGTCCTGACCAGTATTCAACAGCCCTTGAATCGCCTCGTCTACGGGCCGTAATTAAGGCTCGTGTGGCGGTGGAATATAGATGGTACTGATCTCCAGGAGATAAAACGCTCTGCAACATCTTGAGGGAAGACAGCGCGAACTGGGCAACCGTGGGGAAGTCTTGATGATCAAACTTTTTAGATTTGAATGACGATCAGGGGGCCTGCGCTTACCAGGTAGGGCTTCTGCAACTGCAACGGCTTCGCGGACAACACCAACTTGAAGCTCGGGCCAGCCGAAAGGTTCGCGTAGCTCTTGCAAGATATCTTCGTCGTAATCATTCAGAGAGGGAGGGAGTTCTGAGGTCCTTTTGAGGGTATCCTGCACCAACCCCACGACGTCCAAGCTAATTCCCAAAACCTTGCAAACATACTTGAGAAGGCAGAGTAAGCTTTCGTTGCCTGCGGCACTCTCACTGACTCGGACACCAACGGCACCCGAGCCTACGCCTGAAACCGGTTGAAGGCTATGTATCCCCAACCCCGCCGTTGGAGGTACGCCTGATGGCTGCGAATAACCATCTTCCTCTCGCCCACAAACTAAAAGATCCAGAAGGCAACCAAGGACTTCGCGGAGAATATAGGCTTCTTTTCGTTGGTAACCAAGAGACGCATAGAATGTCGCTATGGATGTCAAGATAGAAATACGCTCTCTTTGACCGAGATGCAACAACCAAGGTCCATGTATTTGCGTTAATACTGTCGATATTGAGGAACGAGATATTCCAGTGATGGCACTCAATCGTTCGAGATTGACCCAGTTGCCATTTTCTTGTGAGGCCAGTGTTGCAGATGCATATGGTTTTGCCGAGCGTAACATGGTGGTAAAGGCCAGTGGTCCCCATCCATTTGAAGACCAGATTGCAAAGAGGAGCGACGTTTGCCGAAGGACACATTCACAGTAAAGAAAGGCCAGGAGTGCGTGTATTTTTTCATTATCTGGTGCTGGCGTCCTCAAGTACAGGTTTATAGCCTGCTGTAGTTTATCGCTGACATCTGTCCACGGTTCCTTCACAGTGTTGGTTGAGTTGTGCTAAAACGGAGAATATTCGGGCTGATATTTCTGAAAAGGAAAAGAAAACTAACCAGTCCTTGTCCAACGGCCCAGGAGTCGATGATGGCCACAGTCGCTATTCCCTCCAAGGTACAAGCATACCAAAGAGGATCATGTGAATTCTTGAAAAGTTGAACAGCTTCGGTATACCTGCATTCAGTTCAAATGTGCATCGAAAACCATTGAGTATATATGTACCAAATCATCGCATCCTCGGTTCGCCCAGCCATCAGGAAGAAGTCCCCGAGTACCTTGTACAGTCGGCCATGAGATGAACTTACACCAATTGTGCTTAAACGCTTTTTCTGCGCCTGTATACCCAAAGGAGGCTGCAGTGGACCAGTTCCGGTGCTTGAGGCGTTACGCCTTAGGCTAGGAGCGGCACTAAGAGTGAAGGAGGTTCGAGATACGTCGGGTTGACTATTGTACGAAGGGAATCTTGGGGCTTGGTCAGCTCCAGATAAAGAATCTAAAGGGGATGGCAATTCTGAGAGGGGAGGTAAAATTGGCATCATGGCCGCGTTCAGGTATTCATTCCCTAATGGGTTTTCTAGGGTTCGAATCTAAAGAATTGTTAATGTAAATTCATATAACAAAGAAAAAAAGTATACAAGAACTCCAAACTCAGCCAATATTTGGGAACAGATCACCCCAAGTAATGTGCCAATGTGTAGCTTCCTGTTCATAATACGAGGAACGACAATCAAACCCGGAAAGGTTTCGCCAGGATCAAGGTTTTCTGTTCCTTCAGTTTCCTCAAATACAAAGCAGTTTTTGACAAGCGGATATACTCCCCCGGGGGCGAAGATGTCACCTATAGATGCATTGAATTGAGAGTAGAGTGAGTTCAGAGAGTCGACCTGAGAACATGAAGCGACTCCGACAACAGCTAGTGGGAAATGGGATGGACGTAGGAGGGAGAGCGGTGAATGCGATCGTGGGGGTGGATGGTTCGGGAAGCTAAGGTATAGGTTTCCTTTTGACAATGGACTTGGTAGGAAGCGCGCATCTATTATGCACAGCGTTTGAGAAAAAGCTTGAAGGATATGATCCAAACTTGCCTCTATTATCTTTTGTGTCCGCTGGTATTTCACCTAGCCTCAGCGTTTCAAAGCTTCGTATTTCTTGTGCAAAAGTGTGATAGGAATCCTGGGGTATCAATCCGACGGGAATGAGGAGAATTCGGACTTGTGCTAGAGATGCAAACGGGTGCGCGTCCATAAAGATCGAGATTTACGTAGTGCGTGAAAGGAGGCGACGATTTGCTGGTCACGTGGGTCCATAGCCTCGACTTTCACGCTGCGGCTCTTTCCGAGTCACGACTCCTCTTTCACGACTCTAGTTTTACAAATTACAGCTCTCTATCAGCGACAACACAAATGGCACGTTATACGTTCCAAAACAAACCAATTGACTTACACCATGATATTTAGGGAGTCAGCGATAAAACTCTGGGTGGGACAATGCTTCTGGCGGCGTCCGTCGTCTTCATATATTATACTACCTGGGCTATGCTCCTTGTGCGTTCCGTCCATGAACTCCCTTTGGTACCTCTATAACAAATTCCAGCCTTTTTTCGACAGTTCTAGCCCTATTCATGACTGGTTTCTATCCAGAGAGTGGGCAGTGAGACTCCCCGCCTTCCTTTTGGTCATTGGCTTGTCATCAATCGGAGCACTTTTGGGTTCCACGATAATCCAAGAAAATCGAAAGAAAGTTCAGCAGGCGAGGTTAAGGACAGCGTGATACAGCGTAGCCAATGTGAGAGCAATTTGATTGTACGGTTTCTGGTACTTGCAGCACTAGCTCACTCGAGAACAATAATCATGTAGTAAGTAATCTCCCTTCTTTTTTAAATTTATCCCCAACAACCTTCGGACTGTCGCGCTTGCTTTCTGCTATCCTGATTTTCTCGGCGGCGACAAGCTCCTTCGCAATTTGATCTAGGAGGGTTTTCCCCCCGACTTCGGGTTGCGGCTCTGATATGGCTCGTATTGCTCGGGTAATCTGTGCACCAAATTGAACAAATGAATAAGTTCTCCGGCTAGACCGCACTACTTAGCTTACCTTTCCTGATGAAGAATCTCCGCGATTAAGCATCCGTAACCGATTTAGGATTGCGACGTGGGTCGAGGTGTCAAGGCTCAAGGATGTTTTCAATGAATGCAAATAGGGCAGGAGATCTGCAACAGAGGTTGATGCAAGGGAGATGATTGTCTGTCGCGATCGTCAGCATGTTCGTTATCAACCTTGGACATGGTGCCATGCATACCGGATGTTGGCCAACTTGAGCCTCAGTCTCGAGAACGTTGAGGAATCCTTCATATGCCGGCCATAACTCGTTCCAGACTGTCGAGATGGAAGCCTCTCCATTTTTCGCCTGAAGAACCATAAAATGTGCGAGCATCAACCAAAGTTTGATGGCAATATGGGCCTGGTTGATGTCTGAAATCGCGGCTACGGAAGACGAAATCCCAGAGTAGACATACGCCCTCAAGAGAATTGAATAAATGTTACCAAACCTATTGAAGTGTGCATATATCAATGACTTGTAATCTTCTCGGGATTCCTGTAAAGCCGCCAAGACTAGGATATTCCATGAGCGTATTGTTAATGGAGTTCTGGGTGGTTTCTAGGGTAGGAAGTTACTGTTCACGAACAACTAAAGCAGAAGGCGGGGACTAAAACACACTGAATCTGAGCTCTGCTCCGTGAATTTCTGAAAGACAACGGGGTCCCGGCTACATCCTAGGAGAAATAACCTGGCAGTCGCACCAACTGCCTCAAACTCATGGTCAATGTCATCTTCAAGCCAGGTATGATTTTGTAAGAAAGTATAGGCATCCTCGAGCAAGTTCTGGAAAAGGTGCACATGAGTTTCAGAAGGGGGGTCAACGTCCGGATTGTCTGTTGTCAATAGAGCCTGTAGATAGATAAATAAAAAGGTCAAATCTCCCCATTTTTGATCAAGGCGGCGTACCTCGATCAAGGACACGAAGGTCGAAGGAACAATTTTTGTTTTCATTCGAAATCCGTCTAAAAGCACGTCATAAAGTATGTTTATTGCGTCCATCGCGGACACAAATTCTTGAGTCTTGAACCTTTGGGAGCTTGAAACGTGGACCAAGCGTGTCAGGGATGATTTGCTGACATGCAATCTGTTCAGTGCAACTCGCAGAACTGTCTCCATATAAGGAAGTAGGTCCTGGGAAAGATAATTCAAGATACCAATATTGAGCAGGCAACGAAGAGTTAATCACCTTCGCATAAACTGGGTGGTGCTGCAGCACGACAACGGATATCGCAATGAGGGGAGATGAATCGGCCCCGGCGATGGTGCCATCCGACATCCGGCGAACTAGATGAACAAGGTATTGTCCAATATCTTGGGTGGAATTGGAAATCAGGGAGTCAGGATTTTATAGACAGGAGGGAGCCTACAGTTTATCAGGTCCACGCTGTAGTCTTGGAAATAAACATATTTAATGAAGCTGGACAGGTTTAGCAACGCTGTTTGAAATGACCCCGGGTCGCAATCGACGATTCGAGCAAGCGTGTCTCGAATCAACGAATCGCAAATGGCCGCGGGCACCACACTGATCTCTTTGCCCTGAACGTTGAAGATTTGATTTAAAACGGTGAAGAATTCAATTGGCCGAGGCCGCTACCGCTCATGATTATCGCACAAGAACGCAGTAGACAACAATTACAATCACCTTTATCAAGCTGAGGAGTAACCCGTGGTTGCAGAATCTGAATCATGCCTGAGAAGGAACAATAGTACGCGTGAAAAAAAAACCAACTCACGCATGCAGTGTATTTTCAATTAGCGATTTTCCATGCACAACTAACGAATCCTGGCTGCTTTGCATCTGAGAGGCAACTTCGGCCGAAACGAGATCAAGAATGGTCCTGCGTTAATTAAAAAATCTGAAAAACTGGAGGAGAATGCAGGTACAGCGAAACTCACGCAATCGTGGCACCGAAGAAACCATGGCATCTTTTAATGGAAGTTTGGGCGATAGAGAGAGCCAATTGGCGAAGTTCGTAGCTGATATCCTTGGACAACAACTCGGTCGTTCGCACTACCGCCTTTCGCAACAGAGGTTGCAGGTGTTGGAAGTGGTGATCCTCGAAGTCATACTTGTGGAGAATGATGTATAGAGTTTCCAGAACAGCTTTCAAAGTTAAAATAGGGAGGAGCGATAGATCGCGAAGGGTACTCAGCATGCATAGGCTCACGTCCAAAAATGGAGATCCCACAAGAACCTTTAAGGGCTCGTCCTCGTGGCTATCGCCATGCCCCAGAACGGAATGCGGCAGATCAATATAATAGGGCGCATCCACAATGCGGACCAATTCTTCAATGCAGGGATACGCAGATTCTGACAATTCTTCGATGTCCCCAAATTGAAGGTGGAATGATTGTCCATTCTGAGTCGGGATGACGGAAATGTTGCTGAACCCAGCAACCTGAATAAATTGAACCTTGATCTTCATAAGGGAAAAACTATCGATCCCAACACCATCGGCCACCATCTGGAAGCTGAGAAGGAGAAGGCAGATCTGTTTTCGAAATATCTTGATTAACACCTATTCTTGATCATAACATTCTGAGCAGGAAGACCAACTCGTAGATGCGCCATGTCTGGATCCGTCGTAGATAAGCGGTAAATTTCCCCGTTATTCATCCTCGAACTCTAAAAAAGCAAGGGATTAGTCCGATGGCCCCCCACGGAACGAAACTGAGCCTCACGTATTGTAAGAAATTTTCATGAAGAGCATCCGAATCATAATCGTATTCCATTAGGGTCTCGATCACAGTGCCCCAGGACACGACTAGACAGTTAGACGGTCACCTGACAACGACAGATAGATTTCAATACCTTTCCAACCTGGGAAGTGTGGTCGAAGCTGTATCAGAAACCCAACAAGGCGAGTACGCTCTGCAATCGGGGCTGTGGACAAAGATGCATTCCAGCAGTGAGAAATGACTTTAAAGTGAGCAGGGAGTAGCGCTGCCGAGTAAGATCTAACGGCCATTCTGATTTCTTCCTATTGATATTGGTAAGAATTCCGTCGGTTTGAGAACCGGAATTCTTACGCTTGGATCTGCCCACAACGAAGAAAAATAAAAATAGAAAATGCATGTTACACTTGAACGCCATTGCCGCCCCTCCACATTAAAAGCGGGGCTGGTGACATCTGATATAATGTGAAACAATCGATTTAAGCCTGACAAACTTTGAAATCATGAGAAGACGTTCGTCAGAAATTGTGATTGACGAACCGTTGCTGAATGGAATTGGATGAGGGATCAAGACAACCCTGAACTATCTCTTGGAGTGGCTCTGAGTCTACGACAATGCTTCGCAAAAAGAGATTGGTGCGAACAACAACGAGATCCTCTTGTTGGATGTCATAGGTCGTCCATATGCTGAGAACCATTTAGCCCCGCAGAGACGGAAAATTTTAATCGTACCAAAGGGCAATGAGCTTGCCGTTTCGCAAAATAAAATTGTCAACTTCAAAACTTTCTAGAAACGGCGACTCTACAAGGAAGAGATTCAAGAATTTGGCCACAAGGCAGGAAACATCATCCAAGCTGCTTTGGAGGTAAAGTTGCAATGCGGTTAAGATTTCAGGTTGAATAATTATGGGATCCTCCAGAGCGGACACGCGAACTGTCACTTTTCTCCTATCATTAAATGAGTAACATGGAATTGATTAGAGATTCAGATTTACAAACCGCGAAGGTAAATCTTGTATTTCGTTGATATCAACCATCCCAGCAGCCAATACACTAGCTCTTTCGCAGCCGCATATCAGCAGACAAGCGGCGAGAGATTGACGTATGATGGAGAGTCTTCAAATTTTGATCAATAAGCGAAAAAATTATGCCTTTCAGAAAGGACTTACGCAACAAGGAAATTTTCTCCAGATACCAGGGATTTGGAAATGTGGGGAGAGAAATGGTCAAGGAGTGAAGCAACAAGGCTTTGGAGATCCTGCCTGCCTAGAGACCTTGGCCACAAAGACAAAATTATGGACTTCATCAACATATTTGCATTTGCAAGACCGTCAAGTCTGTTTGGGGCTATGATGGTGAAGAAATGAGCGAAGGTTGCGGTTGGGATATTTACCCCGGACTTTACGAGCATGGTGAAGTATAATAAAGCTTGAGAAATGGAAGATTCAGACTCGCGCGCGAATTCTAGAACTGCCGCTAGCGGGTCGACGGATGGGGGGTACGGGGCATATGGATTAACGGAATCTCCAACGATCGACGACAGTTGCAGTGGCTCATTCTCCTGGATAAAAAGACGGTGGATATATGGTAATGGCTACAAAAGATGAACATCAATAATAAGCCGAAATATTTTGCACGAACAATTGCAACCTTGTCGATCACACCCCTTTCGAATACAAAGTGCATCCAGCGAAGGAATAAGGCATCGAAAACACTGAAGATGACAGAGTTTTGAGATAGTTTAATGATCAAGCGGAGAAGATTGTCGCAAAGCCTCGAAAGTTGCTGATAAACAGTAAACACAGGAAGGAAGTTTTTGGATATGAAAATGAAAAGTTTTACATACATCATTTCCTCGAATGGCAAAACCAAACATCGCATTAGATTCAAGTTCCCCGGCTTCCGCGATCTGGGAACAAGTGTCAAATAAGGTCTGGCAATAAAACACGGGGTCAAGCGCATGGAGTCTCGAGAGCCATGGCAACGCGAATCTTGTAAGAAGAGAACGTCTGGCAGAAACAAAATCACCCCCATTGCTCGCGGTGCTAGAGGGGGCAGACCGCGTATTTGGAGATGGCGGCCATGGTACAGTGCTCTGCGGTAGTCGAACACCAGGGAGGTTCCTTTGTTTCGCCACGAATTCGCGGAGGATGGTGGCCAAGTGAGAATCCTTTAAAGGATGAGCTTTATTTCTTTCTCTTTTTCTGTCAAAAAAAAGTGACATACCTCATCCAGGATCCAGGATATAATCCTCCTTGCAAGCCTTTTAAGGCCATATTCAGAGGCAAGACCGCTAGGCCAAAACCGCCTTGTTAATAACAAGAAACCAAATTCGTTAATAGAAAGATCCAGGTCGGATAAAGACGACTCCACGGAGCAAACGAGGGTTTCAACATTCGTTGACAAGTCAAGCCCAAGAGGCAAGGGAAATAAACACTGCGCATCCTTTTCGAGGGTAAAGTCTTGGAATGGATGGGGAGCTCGATCCTGCCTTTCGACGAAAGATAGATGGAGCAATTGGTTCAAAACAAATTTTGCTGCTTCATCTGAACGAAGAGAAAAATCCAATCCCAAAATGCTTCTAAGGTGTGATAAAGGGGCGGATACATATGGATGGGCGATCCGATCCGAGGTTACGGGATGGTCGATGCTCAGGAATTCTGCGGCTGAATGGTGAGGGTAGCCGTTCTGAGGTAATGAGGACTTGACGGCCGATGTGACGTATTCCAGGTAAGACCAATCAAACACAATCGATGGCTTGAACATCTCTGTGTTGGTGTCTTCTATAAATTGCTGGGTCATCGGGGAGAATGGAAGTACACTTGTATCAATGAGTTCTTCGCATGTCTTGACCGTTGCGTGAAGTTCAAAGGGTTCAATGTTGTGGTTCCTATCGTGCGCAATATGTATTCCATTTTGAAGTACAACAAGAGTCCCAAAGGTTATTCCATTGATGAGTATGTGCAGCTGTGTCCGTAGAACGCCGAGGAAGGTGGAGATCTCTTCATATGAAAAGCTTTTAAGTTGGTCGCGTGTGGATTTGAGAATTGGGAAATACTCTAAACACGAACGCCTAAGTTCGGCCCAGTCGATGGTCATATCATCGGAGGTGACGACAACGCTACACTGCCTCGACAAACCATGTGTGTTCATAGATCCTCTGCAATTCAGGTGGAGAGCGATCGGGCACCGCTGACATTTTAAACCCTGTGAAAGGCATCCCCACAAAGGCTTTCGACATACAAAGCACAAACACAAAGTGAACCAATTGGCTACCTGAAAAATATGACGGTCTTCCAAAATTTCGCTACGAATCTTTTCCCGATCCGCTTGGAGGGAAGAAAAGCGACACACGGCAACACGTTGCACTCGCGGGTCGTTTGCCATGGAATACTGGACCTCGTAGTTGCCTTCGGCATAATCATAGCAGTCGAAGTGAACTGCTGTCATACAATATGGGCATATTAACGCAAACCCATCAATGATTTTTGAGCATGAACGGCAATTGTCGTGCAGAATTTCATTGACACGAACCTGCCTATGCTTGGGGTTAAAATACCAAGGCATGAACTGGTGCGCATCTGCGCTCTCGGGAGTTGCAACATAGTCGTTTGAGCAAAGAGGCCTGCTGATGACAGTATGGCCGATAGCCTTGGGCCAAAGTTTAGCAAGAGACGCTACAGCAAGACGTCGCGAGGTGGGGCCTCGGTAAGCAATAATTTCCAGCAAATCATTGTACAAATCCACTTTCGAACTTGCAAGGAGATCAAGAAGTTTGCCAAATCGTGAGTAGATCTCACTGCCGATAGTGGAAAGGGGGGTAGTATTTAATGTGTCCAGGATAGCACCAAGAATGGGTGGTACCAGAAATGCAAGCTCATACATCTGAGAAGACTGATGAGGGTCGTTTGCAGATTGAAGAATCGTGGTTGAGAGTGTAAAGGGGGGCGAAGGAGTCCATGCTCTTGTTGAGTCCGTTATATTGTTTCCCACCTCATCTATTTGAATTGAGACAAGGGGCAGATTCTGTTCAGAATTCGACTGCGAGCGCGTTTCATCTATGAAACACTATAGGAAATATTAATTGGAGAGAAATTGATGCTTACGGCTCGGTTCAGGGTGCCGTTTGCGGACAATCCTTTTGTGCAGCCGTCCGAGGTTTTGAAGAATAATCCTAACAACACTTGTCTCCATGAAAATCAAAAGTCGCGCATACAATTGAGAGTGGAACGTATAAAACGCTGGAAGAATAGCAAACGTTACTTGCGATATGACGTACGGATTGTGTTGGTGGGTGTGTAATAGAAATTGGGCAATGTTTAAAGTCAAGATTTGAAGAGCATTGGGGGGTCTTGAAGGTCGTGGAAACGCAACGCGATAGCGACAATCTTCTGCGACAATAGAGCCCAGAATAGACACACAAAGCGGAAGTAGGTCAGGCACCTGGACCTGACCCTTGCTGCTATGATGAGACGCGGAACGAGGGTGAACGCTGCCTGACTTAGAGCTATGTCTTGACGATCGAAAGGGGGAGGGTAATTTCGAGTCTCCATCGTGTGGACCGTCCTCCCATAGTGAACTGGTAAAGACTGACTTTAGGTAAGCTAAACCACTGAAATAATTAATCAAGAACCTGTCGTCAAATATCTGCCACCCTTGGGCAATGGCCATTGTTATGACATCCTTTAATTGCATCAAGAGGTCAATGGTGCCATCTGTTGCAAACGCGATATTCCCTTCGTCGTCCGAATGATCTTCATGAGGCTCGCTATTCTGTCTAGGTTTAAAGCCCTGGCTGTTTCCAAGTTTGACGGCTTCCCTGAGAGTTTCGGCCAACGCGCCAAAACCTCTCTCAGCCGAATCATTGGTGGCATTGGTAATGGAATCAATGATGGAGGGAGGCTTAGATCGGTTGGCAAGTTGAACGAGAACATGTGAAAGAAGTTTCCTGGCTTCATTACGGGCTCGCGTATTTGTAAATGGCGGTGAAGTAGAAATGCGAACAGGCGGTAATTCAAGATCTTCTTGGACATTGATTGTAAGATTGGTATCGAGGGGGGACAAATGTGCACGACTAGAATCAGCCATTCATTGGTGGCTGCGTCTGACTCGAGGAAGTGTGGAGACAATGTCACGGTTTGATCAGTTTGTACTCCGATCGTCAGTAGCATGAAGCTCTCAATCTCTTTCAACAAACCAAAAACTAGCCAGCCCGTAAACGCTGTTCTCCGACCATCCTCTGCATTTGGCACAAGCATTGACGAGGAGGTGGACAATGATTTACCGACCTCCAAAAACCCACGGCCACACGTTGTCCATGTTCAAGGTTCCTCCAAACTCATGAAGAAGCGGATGGAAGCCGAAAGGCATATCGACGAGACCGTCTACGAATATGATGAAGTATGGGACAAGATGCAGGAAGCCAAGCAGTTGCAACAAACTGCCAAAGCGGTGGATGCGAACGCCAGAAAAGTGTGTCCATTCGGTTCTCAACACCAAACTTCGAGCTCATTTCAAATTTATTAGCCAAAGTACATACAAAACCTTCTTTCGTCAGCCGCTACAAGGAAGTTGGACCACCTCCGAGCAGAAGAAAAGATGATGCAACGCGAGCGTGAAGCCGAGGGCGACCTCTATCAAGATAAAGAGTCGTTTGTAACTCAGGCTTACAAGGATCAGATGGAGGAGGTCCGTAGAGCAGAGGAAGATGAAAGAAAGCGAGATGGTGTGTATTTATGTTACAAATTCCGACTTTTATGACTAAATTTATCTGGCTAGAGTTGCGCAAAAAGCAGGGTGGCTCTTCAACAGGGATGACTCACTTCTATCGCCAGATATTAGAAGAATCCGCCAAAAATCATGAAGCAACGGTAGCTGCAACTGAGAAACAATTTATTGGGCCTCAACCACCAATAGATAACCTAACAATCGTCAAACCTGTGGACTTCGTGCCTCTGGCCGATCCTGAGCTTGCAAGGCGAGCCCGAGAAGCCGGCAAGGAGGTCGAACTAAATGACGACAATCAGATTGTTGACAAACGAGAGCTCCTTTCCGCTGGACTGAACCTCTCCCTTCCCAATACACGGACATTGGGCAGTCGACCGAACAGGTCTGAAACTCAAACTGTTCAATCAGCGCAAACACATCGCGCAGTGGGAACTGCGGCTACCAGGCGAGAAATCAACGAACGCAGAACGAAAGAGATCCAGCAACAAATGGAGGCAGAGCATCTCCGGACCGAGCTTTCCCAGAAAGAGGCAGACGACAGGGCAACGCAGCGGATTATCGCGAAGCGAAATAATGAAAATGACGTCGAAAGTGCTCGTGCTCGCTATTTGGAGAGGAAACGACTCAAATTGCAAGAAGATAAAGAGATGAGGGTATAGGCGTATTGTATGAAGTATACACAGACTTTCCAACTAATATGAAGGCTTTATTTATTATGTCAATAAGTGGGGATGCTGGATGTTATAAGATGGCAAGGCCGTACTTAATTGGTACTTAGCATCTCAACTCGCGATCGACAGGACCAGGATCACCAAAAAAATTTAGCGACAAGATGAGGGATCTGTTCCGACTGATATTGCCATTGAGTGACAGATATATTTCAAGTGGGCGGATCCTGGTTTCAATGCTGGTGTGTGTTCTGTACAGTCCCCAATTGGAAAATGGGAAGAACCCGGAGCCTGAAGAGTGTTCATGAATATTATATATGCTAATGCAAGGTATTGCAATTGAGATCAATATCAATTTTGTATCCTAATGTTGTGGTAATGTTGTTGAAGGTTTCCAGACAAGAAGCTGCTGATGGACGTCGGCTGGGTTCCTCGTCTAGCATTGGTTTGATGACAAACATCAACTCTGGGACCCAATATCCAGTGAGCTGGTGGTAGAGCATCAAAATTGAGCCAAGAAACATAAAGGAGATCACAGACCTTGCATGCGCGCAATATTAGGACAGCTAAGGCCCATACATCTACTTTAAACGGGTCTACACCGATGTCCCTGTTGCATTCAGGAGGTACCTCTGTTGCGCGATAAATATGGACAAGGGGCGTGCAGGATGTGTCGAATTGCCGGCTTAGTTCAAAATCAATGTAGGCATAATGACCTTCGTAGTCCGTTACGATGTTTCTTAACGAAATGTCCAGATGAGCAATACTGTGTCCATGCATGAATACCACATGCTACAGTACAAAAGACATAGTTCGTTAGAAATTACAGCCACAGGAAGAGGTTCGCACCTCGATACATTGTCGCAACGCAGAGAGAAAGCGCGCCAAACAACATGGACCAGAATTGGTTATAAGTTGAGAGGACCACTCCTCCATGACAATGAATGCAAGATCATCATCAGGGAATTCGATGAGGTCTAATATGGCTGCGTGGGTGATATGTTCGCCTGTAAGAACCTAGAATAGACCAGCGTCTGGAGAAGCACTAACGAATTATGTGGTTCATTGGCTCATCTTTCAGAGGCGGTCGCACCAGCGCACAATTCACTTTATATTCGCGGCTTTCAATATGGACAGCCTTCACAACAACACGCTTCGAATCCGAAAGCCTTGTACCTCGAAATAAGTTGTCTGGCTATATTTTACCGCAAAGTCAGGATGTGTTGAGATGACTGGAAGGGTTTAAGATATGCACAAAACCTGCATCGGGACAAAGGGTATCATCATCCTGGAAATTTCCTTCGGCGGATAAGGGCCAACAGGGATCCAATGGCCTGGGGATTTTTTGTATTTGCTGGCTATAGTATATCCTAACGTCCCTGACAGTGTCCAGACGAAAGCCTCGAATGCGAAATACGGCACAATATTTGGGCCAAAAAGGCTTCGTACGCCTATTGATTTCCTCCTCATCAACGGACGAGTCGGAGAAGGCGGGGGATGGCGGTGGATCTGACTCCTCGAAATTAAACCTCTTATTGCGGCAAGGAACTGACTTCGCTCTCTCGTCTGAGACAGGGAGGTACATTGAGGGATGAAAGAGGGTGAATAGAATGAGACAACAAGCAGTCTAGTATAGGCAACACTTCAGCACTTGAGAAACGCCGATGACAATGGGATTCGGGTAGGGCTTTGGTTGACTCCACACTGGAGGAACTGGATAACCTTTCGGGAATACTTTTGAGGGAGGGCATCAAGGAAGAAATTTCGAGATCGCGATTTTGCCCGCACCAAAATTCGGAGGAATGACAAGATGTTTCGGGCAGAAGGGTCCCAGGGTTACAAGCGAGGTGGCACCCTTTAGCATTTATATACTCAGCGTCCGCCAAGATTTGATTCTTGAATTCCATAGGAGGTGCATCAAAATACATGAATGTAGAATTCCTCACCTTGTTGACAGACACATTGTTGGATTCCTGCTTCCTGGACTAGTCGCATTCGCGGTGGTGGGATGAAAAGTCTTGTTTTGGTCTGAAGCCCCACTGGGTTACATTCAAGGTTGCATGTTTACCTCGCTCGGGCCGCCGATCGCGTGAAGTCCGTTACTTTTTTTGAAAGACTCAGCTATGATGGATTTGGAAACATCAATTACTCTTTATTGGGGAGCTTGCTCACCTGTGATATCCCGCTTGAACTCCCTGGCACGGTCAAGATGGCCGAGGGGAATGATTTTTGTCGACCCCAGTCTCTACGTACCAAAATTGAACCGATAGCGAGGGCGACCTTGGAAGACAAGTGTGGCTTTGGTTTGAAGGCGTGACTCAGATCAAACTACCACTCTCAATCCTTCTCAATCATGTCGCAATCGTCAATAGAGATCCGTGCAGGGCCTACCTCCCATTTCACTCTTTCCTTGAATGGCACAAGCTTGTCTGTGCAGAAAACCTTCAGTAAGCTTGCAACACTTGTATCAAGAAGGTTCAAACTTTAGAAACGCGGTGTCAGGATCAAAGCCAACAAGTCACCATGAAATCGAGCATCGGTATATTCTCCGTGCGCAATTCAAGGATGAGACCCGTTCATTATCTCTCGCATACTTGGCCAAGAAGAATAAGACACCCCTCAGCTTGGTCATCTTCGAAGGTGAAGTGGAGGAATCAGCTGTAAATCGTGCCGAAGCATGGGTGGAAGCCTTAATGCAAGCAGTGTATGATGGTTCGTTACGTTCGATATGTAAATTTCAAGCGTTAATTTTCTCAGACATTGGTTTGAAACGTTCAAGGCGATTTATGGTGTTTGTAAATCCTTATGGTGGAACGGTTGGTGCTTATCCCACTACGAAGCAAGTTCAACCTTATCCACCCTCTTTTATTTAGAAAAAGGGGGCAGCTATATTCGCAAAGAAGGTTGAACCTATTTTCAAGGCATCAGGCTGTTCTCTCGAGGTTCTATGTAAGCAGCCATTCTGTTCTTCTCAATAACCCACATGAATTTTTCCCAGATACATCTCGCCAGGGACATGCACACGATGTTTGTCAGAAACTGCCTCTCGAATTTGATGCCGTCATTACGGTCTCTGGGGATGGGCTTATACACGAAGTTTTAAATGGTTTTGCGAAGCATACAGACCCTGTAAGAGCCCTTGCGACACCTGTTGCACCGATACCGACAGGTTCAGGCAACGGTTTGTCATTGAATTTATTGGGTATTGGGGTAATGGGACCAGGCTATCAAACCTCCGTATTTTGCTAAAACTAAATTTAGGAGGGCTTTGACGTTGTGGCTGCGACTTTGAATGCGATCAAAGGTTTGTGCTCACAACGACCTCAAACAAAAATATTTACAAGAAACATAGGTCAGCCAATGAAAGTGGATTTGTTTTCCATGACACAAGGTGGAAGGCGTAGTGTCTCCTTTATGTCACAGGCGGTGGGGTTAATGGCAGACCTTGATATCGGAACTGACAATCTTCGATGGATGGGTGAAACTCGGTTTATTTATGGACTTTTACGAGGGCGTAAGTAACTGTTCCTTTTGAACGGATCTACTCAGCTAAATTTTTGAACCAGTCTTGCGATTTAAGCCTTGTCCTGTGCAGCTGTCACTCAAGTTGGCGGAGACCGACAAGGAGAAAATGGCAGCGGCTGTTCATTCTAGAGAAACCCAGAAAAGCGAGGTACCTGTAGCTATCGCGAGTTCTCCTGACCAAACTGGAATTTCTCTCTCACCGCATGAGGGTGAGGATGGATGGACGATATTTGACGAACCCATTCTCTACGTGTACGCGGGAAAAGGTCCATATGTAGCCCGGTAAGTGTAATTTATCACCTTTTTATTGATATTCCCTGATCTTCACACAGCGATTTCATGGCGTTTCCGGTGTCCCTGCCGAACGATGGTCTCATTGATGTGATGGCAATGACGACGGTCCGTGTCTACTCGTTGAGATGAAAGTTTTCTAAATGAACTATGCTCACATTCCAGAGTTCAAGAGGGGATCTTGTAGCGGCTATGGATGGGGCTCCAAGAGGGCGTAGCTTTTGGCATCCAAGTGTACGTTTTCCATATTCGCTTTCCTTGTCACCTACATCCGTTCTTGACAGGTTCACTATGTGAAAGCCCATGCATACAAAATCAAACCGCTCAAGGCAAAGGGCTATTTGTCTGTCGATGGGGAGCCATTTCCTTTTGAGGAATTTCAAGTTGAGGTTCATCAGGGAATGGGTACCTTGTTGAGTCTTTACGGGCATTACGCTGCAAGACCTGAACTTCAGGCGCCTGCTTCTGCAAGTCGTCATAAGGGAAAATAACACACGTTACGTAACAATGTTTAGAATTTTGTTTTTGTCGTTAAGCTGCCACGGGCGTTTGACCCTCTTTTACATACCCATTAGACCTGTAACCGTTCGGAGGATGAGGTGACGATGGAGTACCTCGATACTCCGACCTGTACAGCTGAGTTTAAAAAGGAGGGGGACGCTTACGATCGGAAATTGTTGATGGAACGTACAATGGAAGCCCGGATTTGGAAAGCTACTGAGAATGGAAATGACGATCAAGTTCTACTGATCACTGCTTATTTCCACCCATCGCCCTCACATTCCTGTACTGTTCTGTTGCGTTTTCCACATCCATGGATCGCTCTGGTTTTGGCAACTTCACTTTTTCTTTGAACCCGGCTTTTCTTGTGAATGAAGGTCCCAAAAATGACCAGCCTTCGATGCAGGCATTTCAGCTGGCAGACCCTTCAAGCGCGGCGTCAAAACCTGCTAAACGACGTAGCCGGGGACCAAATGTTGTTCAGCGAGCCCCATGGAATCAACCTCCATTGCAGAGCGCCAGCGCAATGCCCTTTACTCCAGCATCTCGTGAGGTCGCTCCATTTTTTCTCAACTTCCAACACCGGAAACACTGGAAACGGATGTAAGTCATGATAAAGAGATGGGATGGGGAGAAGACCTGAGCAGGGAGGAATATGGACTTGAGTACCAGTGGGAAACCCAGCGCGACACCTCAACATTCGAGTACACATCATGTGGTTTTTATTCCTGCTCGTCGAGAGCGCGTTGATATTGCCAGAGCGCGTCGCGTCGATAACGTGCTAAAGTTCAGTGATCGGCGGCTCTTTCCTTTCTCAGTAGCTTTCCAAATCCGGGCTTCCATTGTACGTTCCATCAACAATTTCCGATCGTAAGCGTTACCACCCCCCTTTTAAGCTCAGCTGTACCAGCCGTTGAATCGAGGATTCTCCATCGTCAACTCATTCAACGGATGGTCACGAGCCTACATACCCATAACAATGTATGCCATGGGCCCTAATTTTTTGCGTACCTCAATCAAGCCTGCTGGCAGCTATGCATTTGGCTTTCGGAATATGAAGTCGATATCCACTTTGGCACACTTTTGCACACTACGTGCTCAGGAGCACGAGGATCTTGACCAATGGATCGCTTCGCCACCAACCCAAACATTAATCGACGGATTGAGCCTTGAACACCTCTCTGACCTGTTCGTAACTCTACCGACTCGTGACGGTACGAGAGTGCCATACAAAATGCCGGAGGTTGGAACCCCTCTTCCATGTGGTCATCATCTCGCCTTTTTTCATGCTCGCAAGGCCGAAAAACATCTTCGCACAGACGGTACAGATGATGAAATTTCTCCTCCACCTCCATTTATGAAGAGAATGTGGGCGGGTGGAAGGGTGACATGGAATGTCAACAATCCACTTTTAGTGGGGCGAAACGCGATGGGAATGGCGACAGTTGCAACAGTAGCAAAGAAGGGATTCGAAGAAGGAAGGCCTATGCTCTTTGTAACGCAAAGGATCGAGTTTTCACAAGTCGGACAAAGCATTCCTTCCATCATTGAGGAAAGAGACCATGTTTATTTCCACCACAAAGTGGCTACCTCAAACAGGAAGAAAGTATTCCATCGAGAAGGTGTGTTATATATGCTCATAGAATGGATCGGCTAAATAGATTCTGTGAAGTGAAAAATATACCCACCTCGGCGGATTTTTCGTTGAGATATACACCGAGTCCAGTGACACTATTTCGATACTCTGCTCTGATGTTCAACGCACACCACATTCACTTGGACAAGGAATATTGCGAGAAGGTGGAGGGATACCCTGGTATGTGTGTCTGACCTAACGTCCGTCTGGTATCTGATCCCTCAGAACGGCTCGTGCATGGGCCCCTAACTGCCCAGATGCTTTTGGAAACAGTTAACATCCATTTACCTGAGATGGAGTTCAGCACGTTCGAGTACCGCGCAACGAACCCACTATTTGTTAATCGCGAATTGACAATCAACGCGCAGTGGTTAGATGAGTCCAATATCCAGGTTTGGTGTCACGATATGAATGGAGTAGTGGGCATGACAGGCAAAGTTGGAATACAGGGATCGTGAAACTTTGCTAGAAGCCTGTCAATAACCACATGAGCCACAGTTCATTAGTAGCATGCAGTGGAGGCAATGTACCATACTTATTCCCAGCTTCTTTACGATTTCGCTTGCCTTGTGCGATCTTTTCTTCGAGGGCTTCCCGGTTTTCGTAGGCCTCTTTTAGAAGGGTGGAAAGTTGATGGCGTGAACGGGCGACCCCGCTTGTTTTGCTTGCCTTTTGCACGATTCAGTCAGAATCGAGCTGTCAGAGGGAGGAAACATACGTTAATGTTCATTTTGGGTGCTACTGGACCTCCTCCAGCTCCCTTCGTCACTGCCTTCTTTTCCTCTCGTTCCTTAATTTCCTTCTTCGCCTTCTCCATTTCCTTCATGGCATCAACCTCCTCGACACTGGCACCCCGAAGGCCTTCAAAACCTTTCATAGTACCTTTCTCCAAAGCCCGAAGATGCGCATTGTATTCATTCTCCCACTTCTTCATAAATTTGCCATAATATTCCAAGTCATATGCTGCCCATGAACCAGAGGGCAGTTGATAGTAGCCAGGATATGGATCATTCGGAGTAGGCTCAGGTGGTTCGAATGTTGGTATCACAGGAGCTGAAGATAGACTTGTCTGCAAAGATAATCGGCTGGCCGTTTCAGCCAGGAGCTTTTGAGGTTCAATTCTACTGGAACCTGATGTTCGGGGTCAGGACTGTGCGATCTAGCAAGTAAGACAGCACCTACCCAGTGAGAAGAAGTCAACAGCAGGAGATCTGGTCTCCTCTGGGATAGCGTCTGTTGGCTTGATACTGGTCTCTTCAAGGGATATATTCCTCCTCCCTTTACCAACGGATGTTGGGCGAAAGAGAGGGGCAGGCGTCAGGTAGGAATCATCCAGAGATGCTGGCTCTTGATCCACCGGGAGGGGTTCCTCCATTGAGCGATGAGATTTCAAGCCAGGCCCAGTGCCTCTCCGAAGAATGTGTTGAGTCTGAGGGATGGGGTTGACTTGTTTAGGAAGGGGAAGCATCGACAATAAGGATGAAGAGCCAGCTTCTCCAGTTTTCCGCTTTTTTGCGGGTCGTTCATCTCCCACTTCTGGAATGTTGTGGGTACTCGAGCTTGACGGTAAGGAAATAGTTATCTTTTTGGGACCACGCGGAGTTTTTTTAGTCTTGGATGAAGCAACAGTGGTTTGCTTTGAGGGGTCAGGCAGACCCGGTTCGCCGTCGCTATCACTCCCGTAGTCTTCAATCCCAAGCATTCAGTGTAAACTTAAGAGTGCGCCTGAAGTTGTTCAGTCGTGGTGATGGCTGCTAAAAAAAAAAAACGGCGATGCCTTATGTAATACGAGTGTTGATATCCGAGTCCAGGATCCTTATGCATCGCGAGCTCCATAAAATCATGCCGTGGGTACTAGTATTTAAGAAAGGAATGTGTCTATGAAGGAAAGATAGATACGAAAGCATAGCAATCAAGTACTGTAACAGGTGTAGCATTCCATATATAACAAGTCCAGTGTTCAGGGAAGTAATAAATTCATATATGCCTTTCGCTTCCATCGAAATATTAGGTTGATGATAAGGGGTCGACGTTACATTAAGGTCGTGCTAGAAAACTGGTTAACAAATTGCCATGGAATACAGAGATATGATGACTGACCCAGTTGTTCCTTACGATAGAACCAGAAGTAACCCAAAACAATAATAAGCTGACAGATGAGCGCGATCCAGAACAATGGCAAAGCCATTGGGCTCCCTATAATATTCGGTCAGAAATACGTAGAAGTGATCCAGGAATCGAAAAAAAAAAAACCTTTTAGCCCTTCCGCAAAGTCCCACTTTGCTGCGTCTGGGAAAACAGAACCAGGTCCAACAGCATTGGGTGCAGTGGCACGGGCCACCATGACACAGATAGATCCAATAACCTGAGCGAACGCCAGTGTAGCACAAACATGAAGCCGGGAAAGAGTCTGTTTTTCATGCTAAAAAGGCATCCTCTATCCATATTTGAGAAGAACTTACTTGAAGAAGGATCATTCCCAAGCCTACACCTTGAATGGCGTCAAGAACGCCAAGCCATAGCCAAAGAGAAATGCCAAGGTATGGCCCTGCGTTGCCCGCCCATGGAATGTACAGAGCCAAAGAGGATGTTCCCCAAAGCATCTACAGATTGATTGCTTAGCGTCGACGGGATCCCAAGAGTCTTCCTCTTACCTGGCACCAACGGGGAGCCCCTAGGCCAACTGCAAACACAGGAAGTAGCCACGTGTGAGTTTTGCTAAAGTGAGTTAACACGATGAGCATCGCAGCCCAAACTCCAACGAAGAATACGACGATGAGAATAAGAATTTGCCATTTGGGAATAGGCACACTCCAAAGGAAAGTCCAGTTACGTCCGTAAGGCTGTAAGTTTATCACCATCAAACAATGAGCATTGAAAGGAAAAAGGAAGATTTACTGACCCCACTCAACCAATAATCACGAAGAATTTCAGAGGCCAAGAACCAAAGGACGAGTTTTCGCCTGAACAATGTTTTTAGGAAGTGAGGGACTTTTGGTGGCGTCTGTCGGTAGTATTCTGAGTAGAAGTTTAGCATGTAGATCCAGTTATTAATAAATAAATACTGACCTGGCAGACCGTAGAGCATGAGATATGCGAACAGCAGACTCAGGAATGCCAATGGCCAAACGATCGTGACGATCCACCAAGGTGTGATGTACCCATCGGGCCTTCCATTTAAGTTATAACCCCAGTACCACAAGGCGGCGACCCAAATTTGTTGGGAACCTTGAACGACACAAGCCCTGAGAGTCCAAACTTCTGTGGCGGCTCCCTATAACAAGATAACATCATAAGATATGGGTGATGGAAAATGGAAGGGTAATAATACTCACCGCTTCTTCACCGAAGTTCAGGCCAAAGAAAAGGAAACCCGCAGCAGAACCAATTGCGTAGCACCAGGTTGCAGCATTGGAAAGGGCTGTGTGGGCGGGCGCCAGGGAAGAGTGAATCGATGGTAAGCCAATCAAGAAGAAAGCTAGGCCAAAGAAGATCCAAGGCAGTGAGAGCACGTAGACCGATGGCTTCAGTCTGAACATAGGATACCAAACGGCTGTGGCTGCCAGAAAAACTCCGCCCAGAACGTAGAGCTGAATATTGTCTTGCCAGTTTCGGCCCGTTAGAAGAGTGATTTGGAAACTTGTTGCACTCAACATCTAGAATAAAATTAGTTGGTATCCAGTAGATATTAACGAATATATCGGACCTGGCCCAGACCAATAATGATGGTGTAGAGAGGCCACCCTCCAATTTCTCGGGACATTGTGATCTGAAGCCCTGTCATTGGTGATACAGGTGGCTGATTTGCTTCATGATGAAGAGGTCCGTCGTAGTCAGAAGAGAATCCTTGCATATTGGGAGCTAAAATACATTAACACCCGTGAGTCAACACTTGTATTTTCTTGAAAGTGCTTACAATCTGGACGAGAGTATAATGATGCAGTCGGTGTCCCCCAAACTGAGTCCCGTTGCGAGGAACGAATACTTGCAGCCGTTTCCAATTTGTCTTTGCGAACTTTACCGAAGAAAGCTTCTTCACTCTTGACCAAGAACTTCTCGATAGAGAGTTCATGTTCGGAGTTCTTCGAGTTGAGCATTTGCAATTTCTGGACGAACTCCGAGGCGACGCCGCCATCCGAGTCCGTGAACTGTAGACATTGTAATCAGCGACATTCGATAAACAAAATAACTAAATAAGAGGTGTACTGAGGCAATAGCTTTGTTGAGAGGAGAGTTGGATTTTTCCTCGACGATCGAAGAAATAGATTCAACAGAAGAGACCCGGGAATGGGCACCGAATGGACGGCTGGGTGTCAAGCCGCCTTCAAGGAAGGGATCAGGTGCATGTTTCTGATCTCTAGCTATCGTCTTGTTGGCGCGCTCAAGGAAACCGTTGTAACCTTCTCGATTATCCACCACACTTCCGCGTTGTTGAGCAAAGTAGTCGTCACCGTCATTGGAATAGGGTGTCCTGGGGTCGTGAAGACGAACTTGAGAAGAGTCACCTGTTGGTGTAAGTACTTCTTGACTCCACTGTCCAGGAGACCCTGGTGTATGTACTTGAGGACTGTCGTTGATGCTTCGTGTATCCCAGTCAGGTTGAGCTGGGTGCACCTGGGTCACAGGATTCCAATCGTCCGTATCAGCCATGGGGCGTAAACCTCCCCCATCGCAATCGGACTCTCTCCATGCATTTGCGCCCGCGATCGAGCGACTATTATTGATGCTTCGCTTGTGGAAATCCTCCATTCGTTGACGCCATTCCACGACTGGGAACCGCTGAACAGCGGACCTTGCGCGCAGAATAGCACGTTCCTCTTCTGAGGATTTCAATGCCATTTTGATCGTCTTCGTGAGTTGTGAGAGCATGTGGTTTGTGGCACTTGATTCAACGGGATACCACTAAGGGAATTTGAAATGATTATCCAAAATGTCAAATGAAACAAAGGACATACCCATCCAGGCATAAGACCCAACCCACCCAGACGGCTACCAACGCCGAGGGCACCCTTTCGACCAAACTCGACTGCGACAAGACCAAACGGTTCATCACGGGAAGGAATCAGAGCAAAGTCAGCACCGCTGAAGAGGTAAGGGGGCAATGCTGTAAATTCGGGCTTTGAATAGACGCGATCTGGATAAAGTTCCATCAAACGGGCAAGCTTCTCAGCAGCGAATCGGCCATAAAGATCGATAACGGGCCCCACAGCGATGAGTTGAATGCTCGGACGCTTCTCCAATCTACAAGATTAATTTAGTCATCGAAACTAAGGAAGGAAAAAACAACAGACAGCGAGGGCATGACATCGGCAATTAGATCGACACCTTTCTGCTTAGACCAGCGACCAACGAACACGAACAAGTCAGACTCAGGGTCCTGTTTGATATTAGCCCATTCTTGAGCTTGTCGTTTCAGTTCCGGTCGAGCGGCTTCTGCCTCTTCATCAATTTCGATATCACGTGCGGCAGTAGGCTTTTCGTCCAATGCAGCGATGTCACTGGGATCGGGATTGGGTAAAGAATCGACATGTTTAAGCGTCCAGAGCGCAGGGTAACGAGCCCAACTACGTTTTCCGTACTTGTCAGACACGCCTGCGACACCAACACTCTTTTGATGTGTGCTGATGAAGGAGGCCGCAGCGTGTAACAAGTTGAATGTGTTTCCGAACTGGACGTATTTGGTACAATGTTCTTTGCTGATATTAAAGGCTGAGCAAACTTCCTTCATTTCTTCTTTTGTACGAAGAGGCCAGAGACCCTGAAATTCTGCATTGTGAAGAGACAGGCAGACCGGGATGACCTTGGGAAGAAGGTATATAGGAGCGAGTGCACCATGATAGTCATTGATGTGGTAGATATCGATGGTCGGGAAACGGCGAATAGTGGCGGCGATGGCTTGATTCCAGGTTGAGTAGAAGATGGCAGAGCTGAGATCATCCATGCGAGCAGGATAAGGATCGGATTTCGTCTGTGCTCTAAAGACAGGGCTGTCGAGGATGACATATGTGATGTTATCCAGCACATGAGTCTCAACTTCGATGAGATACGGCTCGCCAAAGATAATGACTTCGATAGGATCTGCAGGTTCGCCTGCAGGGTATTCCAAGTCCTTGACTTTAGGAATTACCCAAATCAGGTCAACGTCAATCATGGCCTTGCCCATAAGACTTGACATGACACCGAGACCACCGATCTTGACCTTGAGCTTCCAATCGATGATTTCATATTCCAGGGTGGAGATGAGTACTTTTCTCCTTTTGGTCTTATCCTCGGGCCATCCAATGATTTCTCCATTATGCTTGTGGCCGAAAAGTTTCTCGGATATGGGAATTGAATCTTTGAGGTCCGAAGTTGATTTGTTACCAAAGATCGGGAAGTAGTTGCTGTGGTTTTTCGTTTTGACGCCGTATTGATTGTGTTTGATTCCATAGAATGTCCACATGAACACGAGTACGGCCAAAGTGCCGGTGATCAGAGGGATGGCCAGGAGAAGGGCGTACATAATTATTCCAACTGACGCTTGGCCTCGGGGCTTTAGCGTCCAAGTCATTGATGCATCATCGACGAGAAGAGACCATGAAAGATGTGGGGCGGGCGGAGCAGATATGTTCAGGTAATTGGGTGCGACTGAATTGGGTGGAAGACGATCCAGGACTCCATCACCGTCAGAATCACCGTAAAAATAGTCATCGAAGCCCCAAACATTGAGCTGGACATACGTTGGCCAAGTAGCCATGATTTCAAGTTCCCATTTGCCATCCTCATTTTGAGTCATGAGGTGGTTGATGCCGGAATCGAAACCCCAGTTGTTGAAAGGGCCACGAGTAAGGAATTGAGGGACTCGACGGGGTTTTCCGGAAAAACCATAATCAGCATGTATCATATGGGCCGCAGAGAGTGTGGCTTGACTCCAATCTATTGAAAGTGTGTGGGGATAGAGGCCTTTCTATCAACTGGAAACCACTCACATTGCACTTGAATATGGTCCCCTGCCCAGAAGAGAGCTGGATCCGAAAATATTCCCCCATCAATGACTGTTGTGTCTTCCCAAGCCTTCCAATCCGTCCAGTTGCGACCATAGTTCCACGAATAACGAAATAAATCGGCGCCGTATGCTTTATGAGCGAAGGAGTACTTTCCATTTGAGAAGGTGAAAGATCCACTGTTGTCGTAGTCGTTCGTGGGGAAAACCATGACGTTGTCTGCCGTACCTTTCCGGAGCAAGAAATGATCGATGGTCTAGGAATTGTGTTAAAAGCACATCCATAATATATTAAGGGGAAAAAAAACATACTCCTGTGCTATTACCACCAGTGGAGGTTGGGTTATTGACGGTGATGGTAAGAACGCCATCTGGAAAGTTCGTGAGGGTTGCTGACCAAGACCAAGTTGAAGGTGGTGCCCCCGAAAGTCGTGTCGGATCTGGAGTTTGAATCGCCGCGCATTGAACATTGGTGATTGTCGGGGCACTACCATGGCCAGAAGAGGACATGTTAAGCGATATGCTTTGAGTGACACCATTACAGCTCATGACAGTGTTGAATTGGAACGATATATCGACAGTGGTAGCATTTGCATTTCCGGAGTTGGTCAAAAGCCGGGCATCATGCCCCGGTATAAATTTTGTGATGACGGGCAGAGGAGTTGACCACTGAGATACTGGGACAAGAGCCTTGAAACTGAAAGGGTCCATGGTAATAGAAGGCAAGCAACCAAACCAGGGAGCTTTGCTATCATTGTTGAAGGACGACAGGGAATCCCGGAGATCGTAAGTCTCGTACGGGGAGAACAAGTTCTGTACTCGTGTGCCAGACACGAAAGGCGATGAAATCCAATTCTTGTCCTTGCAGTTGAAGGTGTAGGTCTGGGTAGTGTTCTCGTTGGTATACAACATCCACACTTGATCGGTGAAAGTCCCCCCAACTGTTTGATAGCCTGTCAGAGCAGAGCGAGAGACAGACCACAGCCCCATTTCGGTACCAGTTCCGTTGGAACCAGGCCGCTCAATGAAATATGTCCAATTTCCTCTTTGGACAAGATTGAAGCCGTCTTGAAGGGCTCCATACACTTGTCGTAAATGGTGGAATTGTGAAAACATAAGACGGCTATCTGCTGTTGGATCGAAGTGATCAAGGGCGTTCCAGTCATCATGGCAGCCAAACAGCGACTTTTCTAGCGGCATATTGAAATATTGTTCGGAGCCAAGGACATAGCATCCATGTCTTTTCCATGCTTGATTGCTGATCATGGCTTGACGGCTACATGGTCTTGAGTTAGAGAGCGCGGAATCTTTACGAACTGAGCTCACCCATAAAGATAATTGGAGGCACCGTTATCATAGAGATAAAAGTTTTGTTCTTCGCCGTAAAATAGCTATAGGACAAGTCATTAATGCAAGTGACAAAAGCTGTCGATAAAAACAAAAAATATCACCAGCGGGATACCCGGCATGACGAGGGCGGAGATGAATGTCGCAAGAAGACTCTTTTGGGCACCAGTCTCCAAGCTAGGCCAGCGGAAAATATCAAAATTGCTGCTGCCGTACATGTGACGAGGATCGACGCTCCCTGTAGAGGGGTTTAAGAAGTCGTTCTTCACGAACATCTGGTTCCAGGCCGTTACAAAGTTGACGTCGATATCGTAAGCCACTTGAAGGTTACCGTCCATTCCGAGGAATCTGGAGATAGCACGATAAATCGAGTAATGGAAGGCAACGCCATCAAGAGCATTGAGGGGTGCTTCTCTGAGGAAATATTCATCTTGAGTCGCAGTGACATTTGCTGCTGCCAGGAAACCAGGAGGAAGCTGGGTGGGAGTTCTTCCGCGGCCTCTGTGAAACAGGATGAGGGGCAACAAGGAAGAAATTTTCCAAGACGTACATGTAGAGTGAGCCAAAGGTATCGCCACCAGTTACTTCACCAGGGATAAAGAAATTTGTCTTTCCGAGCTTCGCCGCACAAGCTCGGGTGTGCGATGCCCATGAGGCAAGCGCATCCACAGTGACTTGGGTAGCTTTGTCGATACGGATAGCATCTATGTCCAGTGCTTTAATGGCCAAGCATGAAAACACCTGGATTTTTTGCATGACATCCGGTTTCCATTCCCTCAAACGATCCTGCACGGATGCGAACTTGGACAGCTGACGCTGCCAGTCAGGATGGACGCCGAAAGCTTCCATATCTCCGTACTGGTCAAAGTCGGAGGCCATACATCCGTTGGCTTCAACCTTGACAACAGCTCCATCGTCCTCCCAGAACTTGGGCATTTCACAAGAGACATTGCGAGTGTTGCTTATCTGACAGCCAGTTAGCTTTAGAACGGAGAGAACATTCTTCACTGACCTGGAAATCGCGGTATTCTGAGAAATTCCAGGGAATATAGGAAGGTCGTTTCCAAACGGCGTTGTACTCATTCAAGCTGAAGGGGGTACTCTGGTTGAGATGTCTATCACGCGGAAAAAATATTAGAATAAAATTGCAAATTGACAGAAATTACGTACCCCTCGAACCCAATAAGGTCGCTCATTGTGCCAACCGTGAAATCTGCCATAAAGTACATGCCCTTGGCATGTATAGCATCAATGGTGTCTCGCCAATCCTGGATCGTTCCCCAATGGGGGTCCAAGACACTGAAGTCGAGGGGGGAATAACCTATTGAAAGGAGGAAGATTAGCACCCAGTAGAATCGATACGGAAGTTGGGCGACGCACTGTCGGCCTGCCAGATCATGTTTAAGAATGGTGTGCCGGACATGAAAATTACTCGAACGCCCATCCCATGCAGATAGTCCAGCCGTGAAACCAAACCCTTCAAATCACCACCAAAGCGTAGTTGAGTTTCCCGGATGTCATATTCATATACTGATTTGAAAAAGTCATTATTGGATGGATCACCATCCGCAAATTTATCGAGGAGGATGGTGTAAGTTGGCAGGGCTCGCCAATTTTGAGGCGAGGGAGTATAGGTCGTATTAGCACGCTCTGAGTCGTATTCAGTTGGGTCTTTGGCATCCTTGTTGACGTTGAGGTTGTAGTCGAGGAGGTCGGAGCGGTATGGGGATGCGAAGACGAGAGGAGAGAGATAGAGAAGCGCATGAAGCGCCGTTGAGAGACGCATTGGAAAAGAAGAAAAAAAGAAGGAAAGCGAACAGTTGGCCGCACAAGACAGAAAGAGAGTGCTCGGTGCTTGGTGGTCGCACTATTTACCATCATTTGCACCTTACGGCCCGATCATTCGCTAGTTTCCAAGGTTTCCTTTGTGCAATGCCCTCGTTCATGGATCTCCATCAGCCTCCTCAACCAGTCAAATATCAACAATACACCCCCATTGAACCCCCAATTGGAGTCTCATATGCAGCCTTTCTGCGCACCTGGGCCGACGACCATGTTGCGCAATGGTTGACAGAAATCAAGTGTGGTTGTTACCAAGAAACTTTTACTGCTAATGATATCAGAGGCGATATTTTGCTCGAACTGGACCAAGTCACACTAAAGGAGCTGGGAATCTCTTGTATTGGCGACAGGCTAAGGATCCTCAATGCTGTCAAGATCTTGCGCCAGCGTGTGGCGTCCAAGGGCGTTGCCCGGGATTATAAGGGCAGTCGTCGACTCGAGAACGTGCGGCCAGCACCACTGCAGCTCAACTCGACTGCAAACAGAGGCGATCTACCTGCTCTCATTCGCGAACAGGGTCCAGATTCGGCTCGGAATGTTACAAACCCTCCGGTCCGACCATTGCCTCATCCCACCCAATCCACCCCGCCCAGTAGCCACTCAGTCACCCCGGGGCTCCTGCGCCCAAACCTCCCTCCGCTCCCACCACCTCCTCGCGGCCAACCTCCGCTTCCTCCTGGTCGTCTTACCCCGCGCAGCTGGTCGAATTCTCAGCAAGATGCTCCTGCATATACATCTCAGCCCCCCCCACCACCGCCCCAGAACCCAGGCCACATTACACCATCTGGTAGTGGTTGGGTGAATCATCACTTACCTGCTGATCCTCGACCTGGCAATCCAGGGGGCGGAAAGCCGCCCATTGCGCGATCAATTTCCCCTGTTCCTCCTGCTCGCCTCCGATCCAACCAACAGAATTTAGCACACGGACGCAATGGTTCAATTGGTTTGAATACCGGCAACACCAGTTCACCCAGCAAAACCGGACCAAGAGTTGCGGGCAATACTCATCCATATGCCAATGCCCAGCCTGCTTTGTTGCCACCATCGAACCCCACATCCAATCTTTCTCCGATCGACGAATCATTCGTTCATCATGGTTCCTCTGGGACCCCTTCTCCTCCGACGCATGCCTACACGGTCGGTCGTGGCCCTTTTAACCCATCGGCACCTACAAATGCCCAATACAGTCTCGACGACTTGCGCAGGAAGCTTGTGAAATTTGTCTTGCCTGACGAAGGTCTATCTTTCACAATCGATGTTGCTTCATGCACCGGTGGAGTGGAAGTCCTCGAAAAAGTTCTAAAGAAGTTTGGGAAAGGAAATTCAAGGATTGATGAGGACACGGATGTTTCGCATACTGAGGAGGGCGGCTTGATGGTTGATGGATGGGGTGTGTATATGGATATAGGACAAGACGATGGACCTGGTATGTTTCCTTACCCGTCTCAGAAGGCACTTGATTGACAGCCGTTATTCCTCAGCCCAACCGTTAACGGAAGCTGAACTCCTTTCCATTTGCCATGCTCCAGACCACCCAACTCGTGAATACGGCTTAATGTTGCGCAGGATAAGGCGCCTAGATGACCACAGCGGCCGCCCATCTTCCACAGCTGGATTCTCCAAGAACACGAATCGTGCGAGTTCCATCAGCGTCCTGAGCGGCCTTGGTGTTCATGACCCAGAGACGCTGGAACCACCCTCAGCAACTTCAGGACGCCTAAGTCCCGCCGCTCAGAACGCGAAGAGGCCGTCTAAATTGCGCAACTTCTTCGGCCAACGCCCTCCCAGTGAACTCATTACGAATCATTTAACTGAATACTTCCCAAATGCAGAGAGGAAAGTGCTGCAGCGTACTGCAAGGCACAGCATGATGAGGAGGAGGGAAAGTGTTGCATCCTATAACCAACAGGTATCGAGGTTCAGCAGCAGCACACAGGGATCTGGCTCGGGAAGAAAGTCATACTCACCGCGCTCCTCGACATCTACTCTGCCGCCGCCGGTACCAGACAAACAAGGTGCATACAAGGCGGCTGAAGACCTTCCGAGGATGTCTCTCTCGACAGAAGACGGTCGGTCTGTAGACCTCCAGATCGACGACAGGACGCCTCAGCTTCTTCCACCGATTCCATTCCCGACCGAAACTCTTTCAGAATCTATGGAAGGCGTTACACGTCAACGACCCAAGTCAAGGGCGATGTCTATCGCCTCAAAGCGCATGAGCTATATGACAGAGCTGCGAAGCAAACGTGATAAGTCTGATACTGCCAGCTTGATGACTGTAGATGAGATCACAGCCGAAGTAGAAAACCGCCGAGTCAGTAAGGCCCACGAATGCGATGACGAGCTCGACGGCTGGACCAAGGTCGACACTGAAATTGAGAGCACGGTACCCAAGGCCATTGCAGATGATGGCGGCGTGGAACTTGAAGCCGATGATACATCGGAAGAAGGAACTTCAGAAGAAGACGAGACTCTCCACGACGAAGAAGAGGAACTCAGCCTTGACGTTGACGACGACGGTTGCATTCGAAATGTCCAGAATGCGAAAACAGGTAGGTTCTTTTATGTTTTCGCCTGCATTTCACTAACCGCTACCTTTAAAAGCCAACAAATGGATAAAAGGTGCTCTTATTGGTGCTGGTTCTTTTGGGAAAGTTTATCTCGGCATGGATGCATCAAATGGTTTGCTCATGGCTGTAAAACAAGTCGAACTCCCCACTGGATCTGCTCCTAATCAAGAGCGCAAGAAGAGCATGCTCAGTGCCCTCGAACGCGAAATCGAATTGTTGAAAAATCTTCAGCATGAAAATATCGTCCAATATTTATGTCAGTTTCCTTCCTTCGATTCTCATATCCCGACGTCTTATTCCTCTTAATAGATTCCTCGATTGATGACGAATACCTCAACATTTTCCTTGAATACGTCCCTGGTGGATCTGTTACTGCTCTCTTACGTAACTATGGTGCCTTTGAAGAACCTTTGGTCAAAAACTTTGTTCGGCAAATATTGCAAGGTCTCGATTACTTGCATGAACGCGATATTATCCACCGCGATATTAAAGGGGCAAACATACTCGTGGACAATAAAGGTGGCATCAAAATATCTGATTTCGGTATTTCCAAGAAAGTCGACGATAGTGGGTACAAACTTTGGTTGTGGCTAACGTCGTTTTCGTTTCATTTACACCTCTTCACCCAGATTTGCTGACTGGCAATCGCATCAATCGACCCTCATTACAAGGCTCGGTGTTTTGGATGGCGCCTGAAGTTGTGAAACAAACCGGCCATACACGCAAAGCCGATATTTGGAGTGTTGGCTGTTTGGTAGTTGAGATGCTCACCGGAGAGCATCCTTGGGCACAACTTACGCAAATGCAGGCCATTTTCAAGGTACGAATTCGCAAATCCCCTGACTTTCGCTGTGCTAAAACCCCACACAGATTGGATCCTCAGCAAGGCCAACGATTCCTTCAGATATATCATCTGATGCTCAAGACTTTTTACATCAAACATTTGAAATTGACCATGAAGCGAGACCCTCCGCAGCAGAGTTGTTACAACATCCATGGATTATGGTCCCACCTCGCGCCAACATGAAACCATGTTAAAATCAATGAGTACCAGATTGTCTTCATTTTCCAAACTTGATCCCTTTGTTGTCCTCTTCTTTTTTGTTCTAAATTATTCAGCTTATCGTGGATTTCAACATTTCTATTGTACTTTTTTGAGCCCAGAGGGCAGCAGCTGCATTTTAACAGTATCCATATTACACTGTCAGTATGCCCCAATCAAAAACTATGCATATATGGCACCCATAGGAATAACTACTGTTCTGAGTGTTTCTGAGTGTAGTAATTCTGTGTGTTCTCGAGTCTTGTGCCACCTTACATCCCCAGAGCAACAATATCCAGATGATCAATGTTTTGCAGCAGGTTCCTCTAGTACCTCTGAGCTCCGTTTTCTCTTCAGCTCAGGGTTCCCAGCCACTGCCCTTTTCCCCGGGCCCCAGTGCTTCGGATTTTCTTGATATCTCACTAATTTGATCGTCTCCAGGGCACCAATAGTTGAAGGATGTCGGGCAAAGTTGGCCTCCGTACTGTAAGTGCAGAGTCAGGAAACCGGCAAAGAAAATACACCACATGCCTCTTACATATGCTCTTTGGCGAGCAGGCGACGGGCAGGGGATCCCTCAGATATATTTTCGAGTTTCACTGGGTGAATTTTGATCCAAGATCGATATATATCATGGAGCTGCGCATGAGATGCATCTGTCTTCAAAGATCCCGGACAGGCATGTGAACGAGATACGGAATGGCCAGCATTAAGAAGCGCAGAACTGAGGATTCAGATCAGAATGGCAGATTTAATATGCTGGGATTCTACTCACGCGATGTCATCCAATGAAGGTGTTTCGCAGTGGAAAAAACTAGCAACTCTACTTGGGGTGAAATAGAAATGGTTTGGCAATTCCTGTAGTCATGTTGGTTAAGCCCATGGGCATTATTTTTCAGTCGACTGACCTCCTTTGCCACAGTCAGCATGCCTCTCATGCGAGAGAAGGTACCATAGAGGCTTTCATTCTCTTCCACATGCGATATGACTTTACCCACGAAGGCAGGATCATGCAAAGGGCCTGACCACATGGGGCCAGCAACCTTGGCGACTGTTCAAAAATGTCGAATTAGGGGGAAATGTTGACTTACATGCAGATTAGAGTCGCACTGAGGGCATTTGTTTGAAACCAACGGGCCAGCTTGTGTTTTGAAAACGTAGTTGGTATTCCCAGAAGTTTCGCTTGTTTTGGTGATAACCTTGCCTAATGGCTGCTCGTAATGCGACTGGCAGGTCGTGCAGATGTAGAAAAAGGAGTTTTTGCTATTTGGAGATGATAAATGTAACCTTGAGCAGTTTCCGATGGACTTACGTCAACAATTTCTTGACTTCGACTGGGGATGTGCGAATGCGCACAAAAATACGGACATAGAAATCGATTGACAGTGACAGGAGGGGTTCGATGAAACGACCATACCTCGATGCGGATGTCGAGATCGCATGGAGGACTAGTCGCAAAGCCTGTCTTGCTTATTAAGAAGTGTTTCGAAAGCGAAGTTCAAAATAAGCTCACGCTCTCATGACAATATTCAGCCTTGACAGGAATACCACCGTAGTTAGAAAAGCTGTATAAATAAGTTGTGAGTCATGAAAAATTTATGAACTGAATATGCTCCACCATTTTTCAGGGAAATTCGTCGTGGCGAGCACAGACAAATCTGTACATGTAACGCATAGGAGACCTGCATCGAACAGTTAGCATCATAGTTGCAAAACAATAGTTCAGTAATTTTGCCTCCATCGTTGACACATTGAACGGCAGCATCTATGAAGGGCGCAGCTGTCCCGTAAGGGTCCAGGTCAACCGCATCGACCCTTTGTTTCTCTTCGCGGTGGTTGTACATCAACGAACTAGAGCAAAAGGTCTCATCAAATACATTTTCGACCAAAGGAAATCATACCATGCATCTCCCTCATTCACTTGAACTTTTTGTCCTGTAGGATCAGATTCCGAGTCGGTGTCGAGGTCATTAATAGCGATGTTGCGTTTCATTGCTTCTACTGCAGCCGGGGAAAGATCATTCGCAATAACATATCTAATATGATGGTCAATCATAGATAACAGAAGAAATGGACAACCCACCTGACAAGAGGAATTTCTTTAGCGTAGCGGATCGAACGCAAGCCAGTCGCTGAAAGTGCTTCAAGAAGAACAAACTTATATGGTTTGTACTGCGAACATGTCAATTAGAAAACTCTAATGGAAAACGTACACATACCTCTGGCGCCTTGGGAGCCATGGACTCAGCAACCACCTGTCCTAAATACGCGTCCTCGTCAACCTTTGTCGTTCTTCAGGAATAATAACGCACGCGACTTCTTTTGCTGAGCCTTTTTCCACCTTTCCTCCTTGGCCTTGTTCAATTCTTCGCTCCAAACCCTGATACAGGCAACACTCATGTCTCGATTGAATTCCTGAACTGGATTTAAGAAGGCTTCGTTGGCCGATAACAATATATGAGAGGTGTTCTCTGTGTGCAGCCGTAATCCGTCCGGAATTTCTATTTCGGTGAGGTTGCTCATCATCCTCAACGTCCACCACGATAATCGCTTTATGGCCGTGTGCCGAGTGCAGTGCTGCAGACGCTGGGTGAAAGCCAGCGCGAATGGGACCTGAGAAAATTGACCAAAGCAGTATAGATGGGCACTTATGTTGAAAAACAGGAGGTTTGACCTTTTATGTAAAAATTAGGAACCTCGGACTCAAAGGGCACTTATTGATAAACACCAGGGTTTTGCAAAACCGCGATGTTCCAGAACTGTCCTCCCACGCTCATTAGAGTTCCCGCCCGTTCGACCATCCATCTCAAGTCTTATGGACGCTTACTTAGAAGGCTCTGCGGGTCTGGTTCAGAGATTTTAAGTCACTGGTTACGTGTAAAATTAACTAAAGCTGTTGATACACTCTCGAAATTGGGGTCACGAAAAGATCTTCCGTAAACGAGCTGAAAGCTCGTTTACGGGAGGGAGGCCGAGGTCTGTCGAAATATCATCCAGAAAAGTAGGAGCCTGAGAGTGTTGTAGATGCGGTGCGACTTCGAGTTTTTCAGAGGTTGTTCCATTGTCCAAAAGATTATGAGAGGGACCACCGCCGGGGTGTGTATCCGCACCAGCAATAACCAGAAGCTTAGGAAGCTGCTCATCTTTCGACACTGGTGTAAGAGGAGTTGCGGAATTCCAAAAGTCCGGGACATACGGCTGAGGAGAAAGGATGTTGAGAAAATAGAAGAATTGAAACAAGCACCAAACATACAACTTGGACGGGCGGAATAGGGCGGGGTACAGACAGATCAGGGAGCTTGAGGCTGAGAAAAGACGTCGACGCGATACTAGGCAAGTCAGGATTTCCTGGGACTTCAGTGTGGAACTCGGGCGCGGTCACGGAGTCGGATGCGCGACGGATTCCAGTCGGATGTTGGCCAAAACATGCGCCTTTTTCATAATCCTCGAAGCGCAAAACAAGTGTTGCCTTATTTCCTTTCCTTTGTGGAAATGAATTTCAGTTGGCGTGCAAGCGGTGGACCAACTTACGAAAAAAGACCACGGCAGTTAGCTTCATCCTTGAGCTCACTTTTCCTGGCGCGAGCTGAGGATAGGAGATTTCTATGTCCCAGTCGACGTGGTATGAGGCGGAGCATTAGTGAAGTTTGGATAAGTTTTTTCCGTCATGTTGATTAGGTTACATAAGAATGAGAGTCTTTATCTTATCCCCCCACAGTTCACCGGCCTGATTTTCTACCTAGGAATGAAATCCTGCATCTGACCGCCCTGAATTCTAGCTCTTTCTATTGGGGAAATTATTTTACAGCCTCTATTGATTGCACAGATCGATAAAGAGCCCTTTGCCTCGCTGCCTCGTGTTCTCATCGTGTTTAGAACACAGCAATCCTCCAAATACGTTCTGTGCCAGATAACATCCACCCTACCCGCATAACCTCCTTCCATGCTTTCTCCGACGTAGGCTCTGTCCACCTCTTTTCTTTGCGTACGTCTCATCTTTCAATATGTTCGCTATTCTTAATAGGTCCACAAGTACAACGCTCCCAAACCAACACTTTTGGACGAAATTTAAACCTAATAAGCCCAAGGAACCAGAAGTCAAACAAGCGCCAATGGATGTTTCCAGACCGAGATTGCTGACCCTCGCCTATGGCGATATGGAGACTCTCAGAATGGTATTCATAATCATTCATCATCTCTCGCCTGATCAATAGCTCACAACCATTCCCCAGCTCCCAAACACTTTCCACGTTAGTCGTTTCTTTTGACTGCCGTTCGTTGCTTTAAATTACTGATAGGAACTCATGGTTGCCGCTCAAGAATGGACCAAACCTCCTCCAGATGCGATTTTTAACCTGCGTGTGCCCGTTGAATATGCATCAATACAAGCAGCTGTGAGTCCAATTTTATGATCTCCAGAAACCGACTCTGTGTAACATTGCCCTGTAGCGTCAAGTATCAACGCCATACGTCTACGTAGGTGCCATTCCTCGGTCAAAAGATTATTCGCTCATAGAATTATAGCTCACTGGTGAAGATTCCTACCAAATTGCTATCATGGGTTCTCAAGGCATACGCGTTGAGATTGTCAGCGACGGTCCCCCGCCCCCAAATGAACCACCGTAAGTTTTTACTTGTAAATGGTTATTGGAAATATTTAGCTTTGTTCATTGTCCTCTTAACAGGCCGCCACCGTAAGTCGCTTGAAGCTCGTAAGGACGAGAGAAATCTTAAACTAACTTTTTCAGTCCCCCGCCTGTTCTGGAAATGCCCGGAATATTTAACCTGGAACTTACGCCTGGTCAACATGTTGCTCTTGACGTCACGGTGAGCTCAGATGAACTTGATATGTCGAGAATGGAGGATGGGACACTCGTGGATGGCATGTTCTGGGGGAAACTGGATATCGTCCATAGTGGAGATACGCATACAATGGAGTTTAGTGGCACACGACTTCCTCCTGGGCACGAGTATTCGCCAGATCTCCTCATTGACCAACGGGTCATGACGAAATTAGCAGTCGTCTCAAAACCAACGACAGCGAAATGCAATCTTACAATATTGGCACCAATTGTGCAGTACTGTGACGTTGTCCTAACCTTCGCCCAGTTTTGGAGGCTTGGGATTGCTTGGCCGCCGCCCGAAGAAGTAGAAGAGAACAAACTCAAATACTTTTTGCGAGTACATCCAGGCGGGGCTCTGGAACATTTCGAAAGTGAGGTAGTGTCCACCGCTCTATATTATGAAGCCATGTGAGTTTTTTTTGGCTTCTTGCATTTCTCTGTTTCTGATTCATTCAGCCCTGATGCGTCTATGGTCGACCCAAATAACTTCATTGCCCCACGCAACGGGTTTGCGATGTCCTTCCGCGACTTTATTCCCCACTTAATGAATGTCCTGGATCAGCTCGGGATGTCTATGCATGCCCGCACGGCTTTTATCAAGTGTGTCTCTTTTTCAATTATCGGAACCTTATTAATGCCTTCCCTCGTTAGCAATAATATGTCCGCCTTCTCTGCCCATAAGAACATTGCCTACCGCTTCCTATCGCCTAGTAAAATTGCTGCAGCCGTTGACATTTCAGTGACCGCTGAACCATGCCTTTTCACGCGATTGTTCCTTATCTTCCGTGGTTTAAATGACGATGAGGTTGGAGAGTTTGATGGTGCTGGAGAAAAGGAGGCCAACGCTCATAACTGGCGCGAGATTGTTGGGTGGTCGGAAGATTCCAAGGACCCAGAGCAGTTTCGCGTCCTCGAAACATCCGTACTTGAAGTTACATAAACCCCAAGACGCCTTTATCTTTCTGATAAGGACGAATTCGGCCAATTAATTAATACCTAACATAGTTCAGCTTTTCGATTTGAGTTTCGTTATTCCCCATGCTATATACCATGGGAATCTCACTCCATTAATTGTTTTCTCCTCTGCTTTGATAATTATAAATCATTACCTAGGGTAGTCGTACCGAAATTTACCCTTGACCATGAGCGTTACAATTACACGCGTTACACACACTCACGTGTGCGGCGTCGAGTGACCTCTTGGAGTGCTAATTTCCGTCGTCAGTAATCATCCATGCCCGCAAAGTCCCAATAGTAAATCATCCTTGCTACTCCATCGATAGTTTACTAACTTGATCCGCTTGCCTGTTTCTCCCAGCGAACTTGAACGCGAGGCTAATATTGCCAAGAATCGGGCATTGTTTGAAGACCTTGGTCTGGAGCAGGCCGTGAAAGACTTGGGAATACCCTCTACAAAATCCACGGGAAAGCGCAAAGCGACCCCCGTTCGCCCGAAAACGTCGAAGCGAGAACGTATCGAACCCGAAGCGCCACGCAGACAATCTAGGCGCCTTCTAACAAAGCTTCACCTAGATCCAAATGAGACTCCAGAAGAACGAAAACTTCGTGTGCGATTTTATCTCGTTTATCTGCATAGTTTATTAACTTTAGTAACAGGACGAGCTTGAGAAGGAACGCATTAAACAGGAAGACGCGCGCCTTGAAGCAGAAGAAAAGGCAAGAATTGCAAAACGCCCTCGGCATGATGTCCTCAATTTCAAAACTCTTGCTGAAACTGAAGAGCCTCAAGACCTTTCGTGGCTAACTCAGACCATGGAAAGTGTTGCCCAAACTTCTGGTCGTCGAGTGGGAGACCCTGAAGCTTTCAACTTCCAAGATGACGCGAAACACAGAACAGCAGTAAAATATCTACGCGAAAAAGTCGAGAACTTGAAAGTGGTCTCACGCGCAAAAGTTACTACTAATAGGGTATATTGCGCAGTTTATCATCCGGAAGTTACCAAAGATATTGTCTTTTTTGGAGGTGAGTGAAAACACTTCCATAATATTACTGAGCTCAGACCTCAGGAAAGATAAACATGGCCAGCTGGGAATTTGGGATGCGAGAGCACCTCCAGACGACGTTACTGATGATGGCGAAGATATTGCGCCTGACAACAGAGAAGGAGGGAAATACTGCAGGCTTCAGCTGCATTGGCCCGCTTCACCCAAATCTTCCATCTCAAGTATCAAGCTTGACCCGATTGACTCCCACAATGTATGTCGACAACCATATTCCACCTCGCTGTTGCCCTAACTGGTATTTTCAGCTCTACACCAGTTCTTATGATTGTACAATCCGTAGTCTTTCATTCGTTTCTGGATCTTCAAAAGAGATCTACGCCAGTGAGGATGGTGTACTTATTTGCAGCATGGACCTACCACCGACAGGAAATGAAATGTGGATATCGGACGGCTCTGGTGGTGTCACTCACCTGGATCTTCGCCAAGACAAATCCCATATCCGCCGATACGAACTATCCGAAGCAAAAATAGGCTGCATCAGCGTGAACCCTACACGCCCCAATTTCTTGCTCACAGCAAGCAATAACCGCTTCTTAAAGTAGGAAAGATAAAAGATATTTGAATCCCACCTGAAAAACGATTGTCATGTTCTAGGATTTGGGATACCCGCAAGTTGAATGGCATACCAATTGAATTCCTCGATCAGGCCCATGTTAATTCAGCGTGTCAAACCTTCAACATTGAGTCATCGATTATCACTGAATTCCTAGAATCCAAGAAGGGCAAAGGTGGCTTCCGAGGACAATGGAAACATGACAAATCGGCTAGCTCTGCCTATTGGGATCCTCGAGGCCGTCAGATTGTGAGCACGAGTTACGACGACACCCTTCGATGTACGTTTCGGTTGATGTTATCTTTGCTTCTCTCGGCTCATCAATTTCCTTCACTAGTATGGGACATTGAATCGCCTGTGTTTAGGACAAACGATGCATTCCCAGATCTCAAACCTTTCTCCCGTATCAAACACAACTGCCAAACGGTAATAAATAAATAATATATGTTCAAATGGCTTACTTCTTCATTTTAGGGCAAATGGCTTACGATCCTGCGAGCTCAGTGGAGTCCAAATCCTGATGCCTATCCACATTTCACAGTAGGTTGCAGAGTTATTTCCAATTTCCAGGGACACTGATTCCTTGCAAGGTGGGCAACATGGATCATTCACTGGATATATATTCCAGCAAGGTGCGTGCTATGATTTATCTTGTTTTGCATGCTCAGCTTGTCACCAGGGCGACCTTATCACCCAACTCTCGGATCGAACAATGATCAGTGCAGTACAGGCTGTGACCTGTTCACATCCCAGCATCATTGAAAGAGCAGCAAGCGGCAATGCTAGTGGACGTTGTGTTCTCTGGGCACCAGAATCCCTCACAGTCAATTCCTGAAGATGAATATTCATTGAATACCCATAATTACACTTAATCCCGACTTTATGCGATGATGAATAATAGTCTATTAAAGATACATATCGTCCCAGTCATCTGGAACATCTGTACTAGGGTTTGCAATCGTGGCTACCTCAACAACATTTGTGGATTGAGATGGAATGGAGGTTGGCCTTGAAGGCCTTGTGGCGGACGTTGTTTCAACTTCATCGAGAATATCCCACATGTAGTCGTCTCCCTCGATCGAAGAATTGGCTGCTGAGGTTGGTGCTTGAGGTGCATCCGATGAATCACCAGCGAATTCATCTAGAGACTTCCAAAATGCTTCCTGTTCATCCTCCGCTTCCAGATCAGACGTTGGTCGCGGTTCCCCGTGGGGTGGCGATGGGAAACGATCAGTTTGAGATACTCCCAAGGTTGAGCGTGAAGGCGAGGAACGAGAGCCAGGTGTATTAGCCTCGGCATAGTCTGCCTGACGTCGCGGATTTTCATCATCGTCGGCAGAATCATCGTCTTCCCGCCGAGAACGACCGTGTGCTTCATCTCGCCACACGGAAAGGGATACCTTTGAAATGGTGAGTATGAAGATTCACATGAATATGTGGATGGGCATACATTCATCCTTCTCGAATGGCACAATTTTTCTACACGGTCGACGGTATCACGAAACTGGGTTTTGGGATAGAGCTGATGAGTCCAGTATTGGTATTGTTGAAGAAGTCGGTTGAGATCAGTGGCCTGTAAGGAAATAAAAAACTAAGAATTCAAGGTTTCACACTGAGACGAACTTCGTGGCCTTTTCCTTTAAGCTTGAAGCCTTTGGTCATCCTGATAAGCTGGGGGAACCCAGTGGTAGGGTTGAGCAATCGATTCTCGTCGAGTTTGACCAATTTTCGACGGGTAGCTTTCTCAGCATTGCCTTTACCGCCACCTGAACCCGAGGGATCAGGTTGAGGAGAGCTACTTGGAAGGATTTCGTGCGGGGTAAGGGCTTGCATATGCGTCAACTCGGCTTGGCGCGACATTTCTTGCTCATCGATGCGGGGAGGGAGGGGCTGGATATCATCATCAATGTCCGCGAAAAGCGCGTCCATATCGACATCTTGGGGTGGAGGTGGCCTGTAGGAATCGGCAAGAGGCTCATCCCAGATGGCGTCGAGTGAAGAGTTCATGGCTTGGCACGTGACTGGAGCACTTGAGATGATACCAAATACACAGGCAGGAATCGAGTACTGGAACACACAGCCAGCTGATCTCGATGGTGTCCTTGGCGGCTATGGCTCTGGGGTACTTGTCCTTGTCTTCTCTTCCCAACGCCTGCTCATCATCTCCAGTCACTTCCCAGGATTGATTCCCTTGGTTCCCGCCTTTTTTTGCTAAATCTCTACCCTCAGCTGTCCACCGTTCCCTCTGCATTTCGCCCCCTTGACGCACCACTAAACCCTCCTCGGACCAGAGCACTAGACGTTGGTGCAGGAATCGGACGCGTCACAGCAGACGTCCTCCTCCATCTCGTTTCAGATGTTGTCCTCCTCGAACCAGTAGATTCTTTCGTACAGGAAGCATTGTCACGAGCACGCAGCAGTGCAACGGACACACAACCCCCTCCAAAGTCCTCTTGGCCTGGCCTTTCAGATCAAACCAAAAGCGTCACCATACTCCAGGGAACGCTGCAGGACTTTCACCCCTTGATGCCTCACCATGCCCGCTTCCTCGATCGCGTCGGATATCAGCCACCCCGGCCAACAGACGAAATCGGTACAGGCTTTGACGTAATATGGTGCCAGTGGTGTTTAGGCCATCTTTCTGATGTCGATCTTGTCTTATTTTTTCGTCGATGCCACAAGTCGCTGAACAAGCATCCCAAAAGTGTCATTGTAGTCAAAGAAAATATATGCAAACCCGCCGCAGATGGGTCGGGGCAATGCATATTTGACGAGCAAGATTCCAGCTTAACGCGGTGAGTATATCTCACCATCTTCACTGTCCCCCCTGCTGATAACATTATAGTTCAGATAGTGTTTGGAAGCATATATTTGAACAAGCAGGCCTACGCCTCATCAGGGAGCAAGTCCAAGACGGTTTACCTGAAGGTCTTTACGTGGTCAAGATGTGAGTAATCATGTTCAAAAAAAAAACAAACTTGGTATTTACAGCCATGTATAGGTATGCTGTGCGGTAAAATATACAAAGATTCAAGTCTAGTTGCTTAATTTTGGGTGAAAGGTGCTCTACAAGGGGATAGAGTAGAAATACAACGTGATAAACACCAAAAAAGAACTCTACCGAGTAGCGCCGAATTCAGCCGCTATAGTCTCTCCGACCAGGTGCTTCGTCTTGGTCGCTGTCGTTTCTAGGCGCTCCCGCAATCCGGGAAAGGTATTTTGTACGAGGCGGTCAAGCTGTGGCCAGATCTCATCAGAAGTAACACCAGTCAGGGTTTTCACCTTGAGGCTGGAGGAATGATCCAATGAAAGTTGGTGAGGGTGTTGGTATGACTTCGGCCGACGATTTACGGATGATGCCGCCGATTTCGAGAAATAGGACAACAGTGGAGATGTTGAGGCATAAAATGCGTCGAGGCGTCGAGCAAAAACCTCCTGTGGGCAGGGTTAATGACATAGATAGTGATAGATAGAGTACGAACGGGATTGTCATCGGGGCGCTTAGTTAGTGGTTCCCCAGTCTGATCGTCGAAACCTTGAACCCGTGGGGGGTTGTAGGACGTATTATACACC